>Ga0210142_1000199_pt1 | contig 13875 bp, 19 predicted proteins | sample Goodyear_PhragC__FD_184869 | JGI IMG/M metagenome (GOLD analysis project Ga0210142, IMG submission 184869) | Wetland microbial communities from San Francisco Bay, California, USA, that impact long-term carbon sequestration - Goodyear_PhragC_D2... | ecosystem: Environmental > Aquatic > Marine >...
CACGAGGAGCCCCGTCACGAAGAGCCCCGCCACGAGGAGCCCCGTCACGAAGAGCCCGGTCACGAGGAGCCCGGTCACGAGGAGCCTCGCGACGAGGAGCCGAGCCAGGAAGAGCCCGTAGCGGCGGCGCCCGTGAGCAGTCAGGATTCAGAACCGGAAGAAACCGCTGAGAGCGTGGAAGGAGAGTAAGAAATGGCCAATAGCATCAACCGCGTCGTCCTCGTCGGGAACCTGACCAAGGACCCTGAGCTACGGCACACGCCCGGCGGCACCGCCGTCTGCAGCCTTCGGCTCGCCGTGAACAGCAGCCAGAAGGATCCAACCAGCGGTGAGTGGACGGACAAGCCGAACTTCTTCGACGTCACCGTCTGGGACCGGCAGGGCGAAAACTGCGCGCAGTACCTCGCAAAGGGCCGGCCGGTTGCCGTCGACGGACGGCTTGACTGGCGCGAGTGGGAAGCTCAGGACGGCACCAAGCGCCAGGCTGTGCAGATCATCGCGAACAATGTCCAGTTCCTCGGCAGCCGCCAGGACGGCGAGGGCGGCGGCCAAGCGCAGTTCGTGCCAAGCGGCGCCCAGGCCGAGAGCGCCGACTTCGGCTCGGCCGGCGACGACGACATCCCGTTCTGATGGCCCAGCGAGACCAGCGACAGCAGCAGCGCAAGGGCCGCCCCGCCCCCGGCGGGCCGATCCGCAAGCGCAACTGCTACTTCTGCCGCGAGAAGGTGGAAGAGGTCGACTACAAGAACATCAACCAACTCCGGCGCTACGTCTCGGAGAAGGGCAAGATCCGCTCGCGGCGGATCACCGGCGCCTGCAGGCGGCACCAGCGCCAGGTCGCGCTCGCCGTCAAGCGGGCCCGCGAGGTCGCGCTGCTTCCCTACTCGACCAACTAGCGCGATGCAGGTCATCCTCCGGCAAGACGTCGAGAAGGTCGGGCTGCGCGGCGAGGTCGTCGACGTCGCTCCGGGCTACGCGCGCAACTACCTGCTGCCGCGCAAGCTCGCGGAGACGGCAACGCCCGGCAAGGTCGCCGAGCTGCGCAAGCACGAGGAGAAGCGGGCCCGCCAGGAGGCGCAGAGCTTCGAGCACGCGCAGGAGATCCTCACCCGGCTCGAGTCGGCCGAGATCCGCTTCGACGTCCCGGCCGGCGAGACCGGCACGCTCTTCGGATCGGTCACTGCGACCGACGTCACCGAGAAGGTCTGGCAGGACCTGAAGGTGCGTGTCGACCGGCGCAAGCTCAACCTGACGGAATCGATCAAACGGATCGGGCGCTACCAGGTTCCGGTCGAGCTCTTTCCCGACGTGACGGCGACGCTGCGGCTCGCGGTCGTGCCCGAAGGCGGCGAGCTGCCGCCCGAGGAGGAGCTCGAGGCGATCGCCGAGGCGGAGGCCCGCGCCGAGGCCGAGGCGCAGGCGGCCGCCGAGGCCGAGCACACGCAGGCGGAGGCCGAGATCCAGGCGGTCGTCGAAGAGGTCGAGCTCGAGCCCGAGGCCGAGCCCGAGGCCGAGCAGCCTCTCGAGTAGCCTCTCGGTCGCCTCCTGGGGCGTAACAAAAGCGCACAGTTTTCTCCACAGGCGCGCGGGGCCCTGTGGAATTGCGGACGAACTTCCCGCTCCGAGCGGGAAAACCGCCCACAGGTGTCGTCCGGTGGTCGTGGGAACATCTGTTCCCTTATGCCTGCAAACCGGACCTTCCGGACACGGCCGGCCCTGTCAAAAGGGCCGTCGTCCAGACCTTCCACGAGCGCCGCGAGCGTGGTTGGGTAGAGGGCCGATGGCCCAACTCGCCCAGGCCTCGCCGACCGCCCCGGTCCCGCCGCAGAATCTCGAAGCTGAGGAGTCAGTCCTCGGCGCGATGATGCTCTCCCCCGGCGCGATCGGGGCGGTCAGCGAGGTTCTGGACGCGAGCGATTTCTACCGCGAGAGCCACGGGATCATCTACCGCGCGGCCCTCGCCCTGTACGCGAAGGGAGAGCCCGTCGACGCGATCACGCTCGTCGACGAGCTCGAAGAACGCGGGGAGCTCGAGGGCGCAGGCGGGCGCGTCCGCATCCACGAGCTGGCGCGTCTCGTCCCGGCGAGCGCGAACGCCGGCCACTACGCGCGGATCGTGCGCGAGATGGCAACGCTCCGCGGGCTGATTCGAGCGGGCGCCGACATCTCCACCCTCGGCTGGGAGCGGCCGGGAGACGCAACCGAGCTGGTCGATCAGGCCGAGCAGATCGTCTTCCACCTCTCGCAGTCGCGTGTGACGAGCGACTTCAGTCACATCGAAGAGCTGCTGAAGGACAGCTTCGAGCGCATCACCGCGCTCTACGAGGCCGGCGCCGACGTGACCGGAACACCGTCGGGGTTCCGCGACCTCGACCGGCACACCTCCGGCTTCCAGCCGGGGAACCTGATCATCGTCGCCGCCCGCCCGAGCATGGGCAAGTCGGGGCTCGGGCTCTGCATGGCGGCCAACCTCGCTGTGCGGGAGCAGATCCCGGTCGGGATCTTCACGCTGGAGATGTCGAAGTCCGAGGTGACGCAGCGCCTGATGTGCAGCGAGGCGAAGGTCGAGTCGCAGCGCCTGCGCACCGGCAAGCTCGGCGCCGACGACTGGCCGCGCCTGACGGCGGCGTGCGACCGGCTGGCGAAGGCGCCGATCCACGTCGACGACACCGGCTCGATCACGATGATGGAGATCCGCTCGAAAGCCCGGCGGCTGAAGTCGCGCGAGCCGAACCTCGGGCTGATCGTGGTCGACTACCTGCAGCTGATGTCCTCGGGCGCCTCGGTCGAGAACCGGGTGCAGGAGGTCTCGCAGATCTCGCGCAACCTGAAGGTGCTCGCGCGCGACCTCGAGGTCCCGATCGTCGCGATGTCGCAGCTCTCGCGCGCGGTCGAGCAGCGACACGACAAGCGCCCGATCCTCTCCGATCTGAGAGAGTCCGGTTCCATCGAGCAGGACGCCGACCTCGTGATCTTCATCTACCGCGACGAGTACTACAACGACGAGTCCGACCAGCAGGGCGTCGCCGAGGTGCACCTGGCCAAGCACCGCAACGGGCCGACGGACACCGTCAAGCTCTCGTTCCTGAAGCGCTACGCGAAGTTCGCCGACCTGGCCCCGGCTGCCTGATGGTGTCGGTCGCCGAGCAGACGGTGGTCGTTCTCGCCCGGGCCACCGCTTTCACCGTCCTCTGCCAGGCCTGCGCCGAGCGGTCGACCGGCGAGGAATACGCCGAGCTCGTCGCCCGGGGCACCCTCCGCCTGGACCAGGACCTCGGCTGGACGACGTGCCAGCGTGGCCACCGCATCCGCGCGATCCGCGCCGGCGCGGCCGTGCCGGTCGAGGCGACCTCGCCTCTCTGGTAGCCCCGGGGGTCATCATGGGCAAGCTCCTTCTGCGGCTGCGGCCGTCTCCGGCACTCGTCGTCGCCTCGATCGCGCTCGCTGTCTCGCTCGGCGGAGTCGGCTACGCGGCCGTAAAACTGCCGCGGAACAGCGTCGGCGCGGGCGCAGCTCCGCAACAACGCGGTCTCGTCGTGTCGTGGGATGCCGAGTGGAGCGGCGGCACCTCGTCGTCCCCGAAGACGGTCACCTGCCTGCTCCGGCTCGACAACGTCACGCTCGCGACGCGCCACAGCACCAACGCGGGCGGCTACTCCGACATCGCCATGAACGCCGTCGTCGACATCACTCCCGGCTCGCATCAGGTCGCGTCCTGGTGCGAGGTCGACACTCCACCCGCAACCATCGGCGAAGCGAACGCGACGATGATCGCGACCGAATAGCTGCGCCGCCCCGCCGGGAGACCAGTCCGCCGGGCGGGGCAGTACTCTCCCAGCCGATGCCTGCGACCGTGATCGTCGGGGCGCAGTGGGGCGACGAGGGGAAGGGCAAGATCGTCGACCTGCTCGCGCGTGACTCGGATCTCGTCTGCCGCTACAACGGCGGGCCGAACGCCGGGCACACGATCGTCGTCGGCGGCGAGACGTTCAAGCTCAAGCACATCCCGTCGGGGATCCTGCAGGGCAAGGAGTGCGTCATCGGCGGGGGCTGCGTCGTCGACCCGCAGGTGCTGATCGAGGAGCTCGACGAGCTCGAGTCGCGCGGGATCTCGACGGAGCTCATCCGCCTCTCGGGCAACGCGCACCTCGTGATGCCGTGGCACCAGGCGATCGACCGCGGCTCCGAGCGGCGGCTCGGGCGCCTGAAGATCGGCACGACCCGGCGCGGGATCGGCCCGACCTACGCCGACAAGGCCTACCGGCTCGGGATCCGCGTGCAGGACCTGCTCGACGAGAAGATCCTGCGCCAGAAGATCGAGGTCGCGCTCCCCGAGAAGAACGTCTGGCTCGAGCGCGTCTACGGCGCCGAGCCGATCGAGCCCGAAGGTCTGGTCGAGCGCTACGAGGCCTACGCCGAGCGGCTACGGCCGATGATCGCGGATACGTCGCTGCTCGTCGACCGCGCCCTCGCCGGCGGCAAGCACGTCCTCTTCGACGGCGCGCACGGGACGCTGCTCGACCTCGACCACGGCACGTATCCGTTCGTCACCTCGTCGCCCACCGTGGCCGGCGGCGCGGCGGTGGGCACAGGCATCGGCCCGACACGGATCGACCGCGTGCTCGGCGTGGCGAAGGCGTACGTCACACGCGTCGGCGAAGGGCCGTTCCCGACGGAGATCGAGGGCCCTGACCAGGAGCGCTTGCGCGAGCTCGGCGGCGAGTTCGGCACCGTCACCGGGCGCGAGCGGCGCTGCGGCTGGCTCGACCTCGTCGCGCTGCGCTACGCGGTGCGGCTGAACGGCATGACGTCGCTCGCGCTGACGAAGCTCGACGTCCTCTCGGCGTTCGCCGAGCTGCCCGTCTGCGTCCGCTACCGCCTGCGGGACGGCACCGAGACCGAGGACTTTCCCGCTCACCAGAGCGACTTCCACCATTGCGAGCCGGTCTACGAGACGCTGCCCGGCTGGGAGCAGCCACTCGACTCGCTGACCGACGTCTCGGAGCTGCCGGCCGCGGCGCGCGGCTACGTCGAGCTGATCGAGCAGCGGCTCGGCGTCGAGGTCTGCCTGATCGGCACCGGGCGCGAGCGCGAGCGCGTGCTCGAGCGCGTCGCCTAGGCCGCTCGCCGGCCACGGACCGCCCAGGCCTGAGCCGTCAAGGTGAAGCCGCCTTGCGGATCCCCGAGCCGGCGGCGGTACCCGTCCCGAACGGCCTCGCGCGTCTCCGGTGGCAGCGACGCGTAGTACTCGCCGGCGGGGCCGACGCCGAGCTCAAACAGTTGCCAGAGCTCGGCGAAGCTCTCGTACTGCACCGAGACGCCGATCGGCACCGTCTCCACGTCCTCCAGCCCGGCATCGCGGCCGAGCCCGCCGAGCTGCTCGAGCGTCTCGATCGGCTGAACCTCGGCCGGCGCGCTGGGGACGAGCTCGCGCGCCGAGTCCCAGAACGTCGACAAGAACTGCATCTTCGGAAAGTTCCATGAATTGGCCGCGACGATTCCTCCGGGACGGACGACGCGGCCCATCTCGGCAAGCCCGGCGACCTGATCGTCGAGGAAGTGCAGGACGAGCTGCGAGACCGCCGCGTCGAAGGACCCGTCCGGCCAGGGAAGGGCCTCGGCGGTGCCGCTTCGCACGTCGGCACCCGGAACCCGCGCCGCACAGGCCTCGAGGAGCGGCGAAGGGTCGGCCGCAGCGACGTTCTTCTCCCCCACGCGGCGCGCCAGCTCCTCGGTCAGGATCCCCGAGCCGCAGCCGACGTCGACGACCGTCCCGTCGTGGATGCCCGCGAAGTCCGCAAAGACCGGCGCGAGCCGCCGCGCGAACGGTCCCATGAACCGGTCGTACGCGCTACCCGAGACGTCGAAGCTCATCAGGCGTGTTCACGTTGGCGAGCAGATTCTCGTCCACTTCGAGCGTTCTCGTCTCGAGCTCGCTCAGGGCGTCGCGCAGGGCGAGGCGGCCGTCGCCGAGCCTGCGCTCGAGGACCGGCAGCGCCGTCTTCCGGTACGCGCCCGGGAGCGGGCCGGTCTGCGGAACAGCGGCGTCGATGCAGGCGTCGGCGAGCGCGAGCAGCAGTTGCGGCGTTATCAGCGGCGCGTCGACCGGAACGATGACGGAAACGTCCGTCGGGGCCGCCCGAAGGCCGGCGACGACTCCGGCGATCGCGGCGCGCACCTCGCTGCCGTCGTCGAGCACCGGCAGGCCCAGCTCGACGAGCTCCTCGGCCTTGCCGACGGCGAGCCGGTGCGCGCATGCCTCCCCGAGGATCCGCCAGGCGCGCTCCGCGAGCGTCTCGCCGTTCAGGCGGGCGAGCGCCTTCGGCGAGCCGAAGCGGCTGCTCGCGCCTCCGACGAGCAGGATCCCCGTCAGGTCAGGACGCGCCAAGCTTCTGTGTAGACGTTGAGCCGTCCGCCGCGGGCGAAGCCGCAGAGCGTGATTCCGCGGTCGCGCGCGAGCTCGACGGCGAGGCTCGACGGCGCGCCGACCGCGACCAGCAGCGGACACCCCGCGACGGCGGCCTTCTGCACGAGCTCGAACGAGAGCCGGCCGCTGACGCAGAGGATCTCGTTCTCGAGTGGCAGCCGGGAGGCGAGGAACGCCCAGCCGATCACCTTGTCCAGCGCGTTGTGACGGCCGACGTCCTCACGCAGGCAGGGGAGCTCGCCGGCGGGCGTGAAGAGCCCCGTCGCGTGCAGCCCGCCGGTCGCCTCGAACGCGGGTTGGGCTGCGCGCAGGCGCTCCGGCAGCTCTGCCAGGAGCTCGTAGGCGACTCGCAAGTCGCTCGCGACCTTCGGCGCCTCGACCGCGACCGCCTCGAGCGCGCCCTTGCCGCAGACCCCGCAGGACGAGCTCGTGTAGAAGCTGCGCCGGACCTGCGTGAGGTCCTGCGCGGGGGCCTCGACGTCGATCGTGTTCGCCGCCAGGTCTACCGGCGGCGCGGCGGCGGTCGGGCTCAGGCCCTCGGTGAGGCAGAACCCGAGCGCCAGCTCCTCGTCGTGCCCGGGCGTTCGCATCGTGACCGCGACCGGCTCGCCGCCGATCCTGATCTCGAGCGGCTCCTCGACCGCAACCTGGTCGCTCTCCTCGCGCCCACCCGGCAGCCGCACGACGTCGACGCGAGCGGCGGAGTACGGCGGCGCCTCGACGGCTTCATGCTCGGCGCCCATCGGCCGAAGCGTACTCGCCGGGGGCGCGAGTAGACTCGGCGCGTGAGGGTCCTGGTCGTTGGCTCCGGTGGGCGTGAGCACGCGCTCGCCTGGAAGTTGAAGCAGAGCCCCCGGCTCGAGGCGCTGCACGCCGCCCCCGGCAACCCCGGCATCGCCCGGGTCGGCCAGTGCCACCCGGTGCGCGCCGAGGACGCCGAGAGCCTGCTCGCGCTTTGCAGCGAGCTCGAGATCGACCTCGCCGTCATCGGGCCGGAAGCGCCGCTCGTCGCGGGCCTCGCGGACACGCTCCGCCACGCCGGCATCGCCGTCTTCGGGCCGAGCGCGGCAGCCGCCCGGATCGAAGGGTCGAAGACCTTCGCGAAGGACGTGCTCGAGGCCGCGGGCGTCCCGACGGCGGCGCGCTTCTCGGTCGCGCGCCCGCCCTGCGTGGTCAAGGCTGACGGCCTCGCCGCCGGCAAGGGCGTCTTCGTCTGCCGCACGCAGGACGAGCTGGACGCGGGCCTGCGCGCCGCCGCGGCTCTCGGCGAGAAGGTCGTGATCGAGGAGCTGCTCGAGGGCGAGGAGGTCTCCCTGCTCGTTCTGACCGACGGCCGCGAGGCGGTTCCGCTCGCGCCCGCCCAGGACTTCAAGCGGATCGGCGACGGCGACAGCGGCGCGAATACCGGCGGAATGGGCTCGTACTCGCCGGTTGCGGGGCTGGGCGAGGCCGAGGTCGAGGAGCTGGTCGACACGGTCCACCGCCCGGTGCTGGCCGAGCTCGCCGGGCGCGGCGCGCCCTTCGCGGGCGTGCTCTACGCGGGGCTGATGCTGACCGCGGACGGCCCGAAGGTGCTCGAGTTCAACTGCCGCTTCGGCGACCCGGAGACGCAGTCGATCCTGCCGCGCCTGGACGGCGACCTGCTCGAGGCGCTGGAGGGCGTCGCCGCCGGATCGCTCGACGGCTCCGTGGCCGCCGGCGACCGCGCCGCCGTCACGGTCGTGCTCGCCTCCGGCGACTACCCGGAGCGGAGCGACGACCGCGGCACGCCGATCGAAGGCGTCGACGAGGCGGAGTCGAGCGGCGCGCTCGTCTTCCACGCGGGCACCGCCCTCCACGGCGACCGGCTCGTCACGAACGGCGGCCGGATCCTGAACGTGACCGCGGTCGCGGACGATCTTCCCGCCGCGCGCGCGACCGCGTACGACGCCGCGGAACGGATCACGTTCGCGGGCATGCGCTTCCGCAACGACATCGGGCTGGCGGCCGCGGAGGGACATGTCCGCAGCTGACGGCCCTCTCGTCGGGATCCTCGTCGGGTCGGACTCCGACCGCGACCGGATGCAGCCCGCGCTCGACGAGCTCGCCTCGCACGGCATCCGCCACGAGCTCGAGGTGCGCTCGGCCCACCGCAACCCCGACGCGGTCGCCGAGTACGCGCGCACGGCCCGCGAGCGGGGGCTCAAGGTGCTGATCGCGGGCGCCGGGCTCGCCGCCGCGCTGCCGGGAGCTGTGGCCGCGCAGACCGACCTGCCGGTGATCGGCGTGCCGCTGCGCTCCGAGAAGAGCGTGCTCGACGGGCTCGACGCGCTCCTCTCGATCACGCAGATGCCGCCTGGCGTGCCGGTCGCCGCGGTCGGCGTCGACAGCGCCCGCAACGCCGCGGTGCTGGCAATGCGGATCATCAACATTTGAGCGTCCGGCGGGCCGAGCTCGCGGACGCGCGCGCGATCGCGGAGGTGCACGTCCGCACCTGGCAGGCCGCGTACCGGCATGCCTTTCCCGCCGAGCTGCTCGACAACGACTCCGTGGATGAGCGTGAGCGGCTCTGGAGCCATCATCTCGGGCTGGGGGTCGTCGCCTGGGTGGCCGAGGCCGAGGGCCGGATCGTCGGCTTCGTCTCCGTCGGCGACTCGCGCACCGAGAAGGACGCGGGTGAGCTCTACGCGATCTACGTGCTGCCCGAAGCGTGGGGCACGGGGGCCGCGACCGGCCTGATGGCGGCCGCAAAGGACTGGTTCGCCCAGGAGGGCTACGCCACGGCGATGCTCTGGGTGCTCGCCGACAACCCGCGGGCGCGGCGCTTCTACGAGCGCGAGGGCTGGCGCGCGGAAGGCACGCGGCTCGACACCGTCCGCGGGGTCGAGGTCGAGGAGGCCCTGTATCGGTTGGCTCTGGTCGGCGGGTAGGCGCTTTACACTGGCGGCAGTGATCGCTCGCTACTCGCGGCCGGAAATGGCCAGGATCTGGTCGGACGAGGAGAAGCTCGCGCGCTGGCTCGAGGTGGAGCTCGCGGCGCTCGACGCCGGGGCCGAGCTCGGGCTGGTCCCGGCCGAGGCGGCCCGGTCGATCCGGGAGAACGCGCGCCCGCCGAGCCCGGAGCGCGTGGCGGAGCTCGAGGCGACGCTGCACCACGACACGGCCGCCTTCGTCGACGCGGTCGCCGAGACGCTCGGGCCCGAGGGGCGCTGGTTCCACCACGGGCTGACGTCGTCGGACGTGGTCGACACGGGGCTCGCGCTCCAGGTCCGCGCAGCCGGCGAGCTGCTGCTCGAAGGGCTCGCGCGGGCGCAGCGTGCGGTCGTGTCGCGCGCGCAGGAGCACCGGCAGACGCTCTCCATCGGGCGGACACACGGGATTCACGCCGAGCCGACGACCTTCGGCCTCAAGCTGGCCGGTTGGGCCTTCGAGCTCGAGCGCGGGCGCGAGCGCCTGCGCGGCGCGCTCGAGCGGATGCGCGTGGGCAAGCTCTCCGGCGCAGTCGGCACCTACGCGGCGACCGATCCGGAGCTCGAGCGGCTCGCCTGCGAGCGGCTCGGCCTCGAGCCGGAGCCGGTCTCGACGCAGATCCTCCAGCGCGACCGGCACGCCGAGCTGCTCGCCGCGCTGGCGGTCGTTGCCGCGTCGGTCGAGCGCTTCGCGCTCGAGCTGCGCCACCTCTCGCGGACCGAGGTGGCCGAGGTGGCCGAGCCGTTCGGCCGCGGCCAGAAGGGCTCGTCCGCGATGCCGCACAAGCGCAATCCCGTCGTCGCCGAGCGGCTCTGCGGGCTCGCGCGCGTCGTGCGCGCGAACGCGCTCGTCGGGCTCGAGAACGTCGCCCTCTGGCACGAGCGCGACATCTCGCACTCCTCGGCGGAGCGCGTCGTGATCCCCGACTCGTTCCTCGCGCTCGACTACATGCTCGACAAGCTCGCGTGGCTCGTCGAAGGGCTCGAGGTGCGGCCCGAGCGGATGCTGCGCAACCTCGAGGCGGGCCACGGTCTCTTCTTCAGCCAGCGCCTGCTGCTCGCGCTCGTCGAGTCGGGCCTCTCGCGAGACGACGCCTACCGTGCTGTGCAGCGGCACGCACTCCGCGCGCAGGAGGAAGAACAGGACTTCCGCGAGCTCGTCCGCGCGGACAAGGAGATCAGCAGCCGGGTCGACCTCGAGTCCGTCTTCGACCTCGGCTGGTACACACGTCACGTCGACACGGTCTTCGAGCGGCTCGCCGCTCTGGCCGGGAAGGAGGAGCCAGTCCATGTCTGAAGCGGCCGTCCACGTCGGAAGCGGCAAGGTCCGCGAGTTGTTCGAGCTCGACTCGGAACGTCTGCTGCTCGTCGCGAGCGACCGGATCTCGACGTTCGACGTCGTCCTGCCGACCGAGATCCCGGACAAGGGCCGCGTGTTGACCGGCCTCTCGGGGTTCTGGTTCGCGCGGACGCGCGAGATCGTCCAGAACCACCTGCTCGGCCTCCGTCCCGACGGGCGCTCGACCGAGTGCCGCCGGCTGGAGATGCTGCCGCTCGAATGCGTCGTGCGCGGCTACCTCGCCGGCTCGGGCTGGAAGGACTACCAGGCGACCGGCGTCGTCTGCGGGCACCAGCTCCCGGAGGGCCTGCAGGAGTCCGACAAGCTGCCCGAGCCGCTCTTCACGCCCTCGACCAAGGCGCTCGAGGGTCACGACCAGAACATCGACCGCGCGCAGGCCGAGGAGCTCGTCGGGAAGGAGCGCTACGACGAGGTCGAGCGCGCGTCGCTCGAGCTCTACCGCTTCGCCTCGGAGCGCGCCGCGGCGCGCGGGATCATCATCGCCGACACGAAGTACGAGTTCGGGCTCGACGGCGACGGGGACCTCGTGCTCGCCGACGAGCTCTTCACGCCGGACTCGTCCCGCTTCTGGCCCGCCGACGAGTACGAGGCCGGCCGGCCGCAGCCGTCCTTCGACAAGCAGTTCGCCCGCGACTACTGCGAGTCGATCGGCTGGGACAAGACCGATCCAGGCCCCGAGTTGCCGGAAGAGATCGTCGCCGGCACGCGGGCGCGCTACGTCGAGGCCTTCGAGCGGCTGACGGAGATCTCGTTCGAGGACTACCTCGCCGACCCGGAGGTCGTGCTCTCGTGAAGGCGACCGTGCTCGTCCGGCCGAAGCCCGGGATCCTCGACCCGCAGGGCGAGGCCGTGCAGGGCTCGTTGCGCCACCTCGGCTTCGCGGTCGACGAGGCTCGCGTCGGGCGCGTAGTCGACCTGGAGCTCGAGGCCGACGATCCCGACCACGCCCGCGCGGAGCTCGAGCGGATGTGCGAGCAGCTGCTCGCCAACCCGCTGATCGAGTCCTTCGAGATCTCGGTGACGGACGGATGAGCGAGAGCCGCCGGCCGAGAATCGCGGTCGTCGTCTTCCCGGGCTCGAACGACGACGGCGACGCGGTGCTGGCCCTCGCAGGGCTCGGCGCGGAGGCGTTCCCGGTCTGGCACGCGGAGCCCGACCTGCCCGCAGCGGACGCGGTCGTGCTCCCCGGCGGCTTCTCCTACGGCGACTACCTCCGCTGTGGCGCCATCGCCCGCTTCGCCCCCGTGATGGGCGCCGTCACGCGTTTCGCGGGCGAGGGCGGGCTCGTGCTCGGAATCTGCAACGGCTTCCAGGTGCTCTGCGAAGCGGGCCTGCTGCCGGGGGCGCTACGTCCGAACGCGTCGCTCGTCTGCCGCGACATCGACGTCACGGTCGAGCGAGCCGACACGCCCTTCACCGCCCGCTGCCAGGCCGGGCAGCGCCTGACGATGCCGGTCAAGCACGGCGAAGGCTGTTACTTCGCGGACGACGAGCTGCTCGCCGAGCTCGAGGCGAACCGCCAGGTCGCCCTGCGCTACGCCTCTCACCCGGACGGCAACCCGAACGGCTCCGTCGCCGGCATCGCGGGCGTCACGAGCGCCGACGGGAACGTCTTCGGCCTGATGCCGCACCCCGAGCACGCGGTCGACCCCCTGCTCGGCCCGACCGGCGGCGCGCTCGTGCTCGGCTCGCTCGTCGACGCCGCGCGAGAGCGCACGCTCGCCCCCGCCTAGCCGGCCCCGCGTAGCCACCTCTAGCCGCGCCCCTACGGCGGCTTCAACCCCAGCGCGGCCGCGAGCCGCGGCCGCTCCGCCAGCCCGGCCCGGAGCCGCTCGAGATCCCGCGCGCGCAGCGTCACCGGCCCGCGCCGCGCCGAGCCGGACGTGGCGTACGCGAAGCGGACGAGCTCCTCGCCGCCCGGCGACTCGAGCAGCTGAACGAGCGAGGAGAAGCGCTTTCGACCGGCGCGCTGGACGAGCGTGAGCTCCTCGACGAGCTCCGCCGGCCCCCAGGGTGTCGCCGCTTTCGCCATCGCAGCCACCGTACCGAGCAAGGTGTCACGCGTGTGAAACCCCTCTGTGCCGAAACTGTGACAACGCGCGAATCCCCAGAAAGAGGGACGCGCGAAGGCAGTCACGACACGATCTTCTGTCCAGATGCCCGCGGCAGTCGTCCGTCACCGTGCCTTCCTCCTTCTCGCGTCGGCGGCCCTCTACCCGGCGATCTTCGTCGGGTTCCTCGTCGTCGAGCGCCCGGGAGTCGGCATCGCGCATCTGTACTACTTCCCGATCGCGATGATCGCGCTCGCGGCCGGCCCGTACTGGGGCGCCGCGGCCGGGCTCGCCGCCACCGCGCTCTACGCGGGCGGAATCGTGATCAACCCGCGCTTCCCGCTGACCGAGCTCTTCAGCACGAGCACGCCGATTCGCCTGCTCACGTACACGACGATGGGCGCGCTGGTCGGCTGGTTCGCGCACAGCAACCGCGAGCTCGCCGGCCGGCTGCAGGCTGCCGAAGAGAGCGATTTCCTGACCGGGCTGCTCAACACACGCTCATTCGACGCCGTTCTCTCGGCCCGGGTCGAGCTCGGGAGACCGTTCGGTCTCATCCTGGCCGACGTCGACAACCTCAGGGAGGTCAACGACGAGGAGGGACATGCGGTGGGAAACGACCTGCTGCGCCGCGTCGCCGACATCCTCGCGCGAAACGTCCCGGCTCAGGACAAGCTCGCGCGGATCGGCGGCGACGAGTTCGCGGTGATCAGCTCGGCGCCGGGAACGGAGGGCGTGCGTGCCGTGTGCAGCCGCCTGACGACGAAGCTTGCCGAGGAAGGGCTCAGCATGAGCTTCGGCTGGGCCGTGTGCCCGCGCGACGGAAACAGCCCGCTCCTGCTCTTCCGCGCGGCGGACGAGCGCCTGTACGCACAGAAGCTGATTCGCAGCAGGCTCGCCGCTGCGGAGGTCGTCGAGCTCCCGTCTCGGGCCGAGCGGCTGAGGCTGCGCGCGCGCAGCGGCTAGATTCTCCTTGTGAAACGGGCCGCTCTCCTCGTCCTCGTCCTCTCGCTGGTGGCGGCCGGTTGCGGCGGCAAGCCCTCGCCGAACGGAGCATCGTCGCGCAAGACCCCCTCCCCGCAGACGTGC
>Ga0210142_1000200_pt1 | contig 13874 bp, 15 predicted proteins | sample Goodyear_PhragC__FD_184869 | JGI IMG/M metagenome (GOLD analysis project Ga0210142, IMG submission 184869) | Wetland microbial communities from San Francisco Bay, California, USA, that impact long-term carbon sequestration - Goodyear_PhragC_D2... | ecosystem: Environmental > Aquatic > Marine >...
CAGCGGCCCATGTCGATTACATCAATGCCCACGGAACAGCCACGGTGTTTAATGATGCAGCGGAGGGCAAGGCGATCAGTGCGCTATTTAATGACGTGCCGGTGAGTTCAACAAAGAGCATGATGGGTCACACGCTGGGGGCCGCGGGGGCCATTGAAGCCGTCGTCTGTTTGCTTGCGCTTCAACATCAATTTCTTCCACCCAGCATCAATTTCACCACCCCGGATGACGAGCTCGCTCTGACCATCGTGGCAAACGAGCCGCGACCCGCTGCAGTAAGCACCACGCTTTCGAACTCATTTGGATTCGGCGGGACGAACGCTTCGATACTAATGCGAAAATTCGAAGCATGAGTCTGGCGATTGCCGGGATGGGATGGGTGACGCCTCTTGGAACCGGTATTGATTTAGTTTGGGAGCGATTGCTCAAAGGAGAGGAGGCTTCGGCCACAACGATTTCAGAAGATTTCGCCGAGCGCATTTACACCGTCTTCCGCGTGCCGGAATCGGCGATGAAGGGCCTGGCGCATCCCCGCTTGCGTCGCGCCAGCGCGATTTCGCGGTTTGGCGCAGCAGCAGGGTTGCAGGCATTGGAATCTGCGGGCCTGAAGCTCGACACGCAGACTGCCGGGCGAACTGCGCTGATCTTCGCGATCTCCAATGGAGGTGTCATTTACACCAAGCGTTTTTACCGGGAAATCGTCAGCACCGGTCCACAGACAGCCAGTCCACTCCTGTTCCCGGAAACTGTGTTCAACGCACCGGCTAGCCATGTGGCCGCCATTCTCGGCGTGACCGGCGCTACTTACACGCTCGTTGGAGACGGGGCAGTAGGCATCGCAGCGATCAACATGGCCGATGAGCTGATGAAGAATGAGGCTCTCGACTATTGCTTAATTGTGGGAACCGAAGAGGTCGATTGGTTATTATGCGATGCATACAGACAATGGCGGCTGCTTCGTATGACGCCTCCTATTGAGCCATACAGTAATCAGAACCGCGGAATGATTTTGAGCGAAGGCGCGGGCGCGGTCCTTCTTGCACGTAATGGTCCGGTGAGTGTCGAACGCGTCCATCCGGGTGGATATTTTTCTAAGCGAACCGAGGCGGAAAAAATTCTGAAAACCATCCTGAATGAGCTATGCCAAACAGAAAGCGATCTTGTGATTTCAAGCGCGAACGGGACGTTTATCGATGGTGCAGAATCTCAGGCGCTTCGGCAGGTTCTTCCAAACGCTTCGGTTTACACGGTAAAACCGGCCTTGGGTGAGAGCGTGGGTGCAGCAGGGCTTTGGCAGGTGATCGCCGCGGCACAAGCGCTGCGTTGGGGAGAGGTTCCGCCGGTCCTTCATGCTGGCTCCAGCGTTCCATTAGGGCTATCACGCTCGCGCACGCGGCTTGCGAACCCGCGACGCGCAATTGTCTTAACCTGCGGACTTAATCAGCAAGCGGCAGGTTTGCGGCTGGCGATTCAGTGAGATGCCAGACAAATTTTGGTTCGACTAGCCGGGTAACCAATCCCGCTGACACGGTGAAGCTTACACCTCGAGATCGTCGCTCAGACCGTCCAAACTTTTTTTTGCCCGAATCCGCTTGCGCGCTTTGATAAATGTTTTTAATTAAGCGTCCATTTTCCCCGCGCCAGTCGAATAGATGTGGCGCTTAGAACAGTCACTATGGCCAAGTCAAAGAAAAAGAGTCGTTCTGCGGCGAAACAGGTTGTGCGAAAACCGCGGCCGGCCGGGAAGCTTCGCGTCCGGAAAGCGGCGCCGAAAAATGCCGCTCGTGGAAAAAAAACTGCACGCCGTTCTCAGAAGAGGAACTTGAAAAATGCCGAGTCGCCTGCAGCGGTGCTGCTTGGATTAAATCATCGCGAAAAGAAGCTGGATCCCTTCATCCGGAAACAAAAGCAAAAGCTTCTTCAACTTCGCGACGCAGTGGTCGATTCGATGGCTGGCGTAGCGCAGGGTACGCTTCGTTCACGCGCTGAAGGCAGCGAAGCTTCGGCTTTCGGAATGCACCAGGCTGATGCCGGATCGGATGCATATGACAGGGATTTTGCCCTCAGTTTGCTCTCGCAGGAACAGGATGCCCTTTATGAAATCGATGAGGCACTCAAGCGGATTGAGATCGGAACTTACGGAAAGTGCGAAATGTCAGGGAAACCAATTCTGCACGCACGTCTTGAAGCGATCCCCTTCGCCCGCTTTACGGTGGAGTGTCAGGCGCAGCTGGAAAAGCAGAGCAGAGCCTCGCGGATTCGTCCATCAGTCACTTCCTTGTTCGGTTTGACTGAAGAGGATGGGGCCGAGTCGGAAGAAGAAGAAACCGCTCCGCCGGAAGTAAAGGAGTAACTGAGTTATGGCGCAGGAGATTATCACGCTTGAATGCACAGAAGCCAAGGCGCTCGGCAAATCGCCTTCGCGCTACATGACGAGTCGCAATAAGAAAAGTCCTCGCACGCCGAACCGGCTGGAGAAGAAAAAATACAATCCGTTTTTGCGGCGTCACACTTTGCACCGCGAGATCAAATAATTAGCAATGCAACCGAAAACCCCAAAACGCCGTTCCGCATTTCGCCGCGCGAATCGGCCGATGCCTCGCCGCCGTATCGATATTGCCATGGAGGCGATCGATTACAAAAATCCCGATCTGCTGAAGAAATTCGTCACCGAAAGTGGCAAAATTCTTCCTCGTCGTATCACCGGTATGCCTGCGTACATGCACCGGAAGATCACCCGGGAGATCAAGCGCAGCCGTTCCGTGCTCTTAATGAAATAACGCGCTGTAAGGATCGACCGACTCGTCTGACGGATCTACTTACGTCTTCGGCGTTCGCTCGCCTTCCTCAATCAAGTTCCAAAACTCACGCGCCTCGCCCAGTTGCGCGTCCTCAGAGACAGGCAGTTTGCTACGGAAAAGGAAGTCGCGAAGCGTGTTTTTGTGCAAAACGCGATGGACCTTGATGCCTTCGTCGGTTTTGGCGAAATAAATTCGATAATTTTTGGCGCGATACCGGTAGAGTTTTTTCCCTTCGCGTTCGATTACCCCAAAGGATTCGGAGTCGAGCTGATCCAAATCTTCGGGTAGGATTTGGAACTCGGCCAGTAAGTCGAGCTGTAACCGTTTTGGCAACGCCGAGATCTCAGCTGCGCTCAGCTCGTTGAATATGATTTGGAACATCGGTTAATGCTTCAATCACTTTGGTCACTTCGATCTGCGGTCCTAAACGTAAACCCGGTGCACCCGCGCGCCAATGCGCGTGATAATTTCCCAGGTAATCGTTCCGGCCTTTTCGCCTAATTCAGCGCAGCAAATTTCTTCGCTTCCATCACGTCCCATAAGAACAACGTTGTCGCCCATCTGTACATCGTTGACCTCGCTCACGTCGATCACGATCAGATCCATCGTTATCCGGCCGAGAACAGGGCAGCGTTTGCCGCGCACCAAAACAGCGGCACCGCGATTAGAAAGATGCCAGGGATAGCCATCGGCGTAGCCGGCGGATAATGTCGCGACTCGCATGTTTCGCGGTGCGATAAAGGTGCGTCCATAACTGATGGAGCTACCTTTCGGGACGTCGCGGACCAGAGAAATCCGTGTTTTCCACGTCATCACGGGCTTGAGCAACTCACGAAATTCTGGGAGCGGCGAAATCCCATAAAGGATGATCCCGGCGCGCACGATCTCAAATGTCGGCTGATTGAATGCAAGTGTCCCGGCACTTTGCAACACGTGCGCCTTGTAAGTTCCCGGAACTTCGCTACGGATCTGCTCAACAATTTTTCGGAAACGGACGAGCTGATCCCGCGTGTATTCTGCATCTTCGTTCGATACCGGCATATGAGTCGATATGCTGTGGATGTGAATGTTCGGCAGCGCTGCCGCGCGTTTGAAAATCTCGCATGCTTTACTCTCCAAGACGCCCATTCGGCCCATGCCGGTGTCAATCTTGAAATTGATTGATGTCGGCTTAAGTCGATCGAAGGCATTGGCTTCCTCTAAACTGGAGATTGTGGGGATAAAACCGCGCTCGGCGATTATTGGGCGTTCCTCCGGGGTTGCCGGACCTAGAATGACAACGGGATGCGGCAGCGAATCCCGTAGCGTCATCGCTTCTTCGAGATTCGCGACGCCGAATAATTGTGCGTCATCGGCCAGCGTTTGGGCTACCCCGACCAAGCCATGCCCGTAAGCATTCGCTTTCACCACGGCCAGCATTTCGGCGGAGCCGATGCGATCTCGAACCACCTTCGCATTGTGCCGCAACGCGGCGCGATTAATTTCAGCCCAGCAACGGTATGTTTGTTTCATTTTGGAAGTGTGACATGTGGTTCGCGCATATAAATTGGTTCCAGTGGCGACAGAAAAAAGCTGTGTCGCGCGTTCTCCGCAAGTCTGGCCAGTATGAGAGCCGAAGGAAAATGAATCGTCAGTTGTCCAAATTGCGGGAGTAGCTCTGAAGAAAACACCGGCATCGCCGGTTCGAGCGAGTCGAGCTTTGCCTGCAATTCGGGTTCGGAAAGCAACGTCGGTTCTTCGATCAAATCGTTTCTCAAAATGCACGCGAGGAAAAACGATTTCCTGCGCGCATCGCCAACGACGCAATATTTCGGCGCATCGGATTCCATGGCGCAGATCGACGGCCAGCCGATCAAGTGCGCGTCGCTGGAAAGTTGTATCCCAATCGCGGCCGAGATCGCTATGCGGGTTCCGGCATACGAACCGGGGCCAAGCCCGACAATGATCGTCTCCGGCGCTCCAAATTCCGTTCTCACAATTTGAAGGTTCTCGAAAAACATGGCCGAATTTTTCCGGTCGTTAGGCCATTCGCGCACGAACTCCACTTCCGTGTCCAGCCATGCAAGGCTGCCCCGCGCGGTAGACAGTTCAAGCGCAAGGATTTTCATTGGTATCGTTGAGAGTAATGATCCGCTGACGTCCAGCTTTCATTTCAAACGAAATCCAGCGCGCATGCTCGGGAACTAGATCAGGGAAACGATCGGCCCATTCGATCACCGAGACGCCGTCACCAAAAAAATAATCCTCGAGGCCAAGGCGCGCTGCTGATTCTGGATTTTCCAGGCGAAAGAAATCGAAATGATAAACGGGCAATCGCCCGCCTTGATACTCGTGAACGATTGTAAACGTAGGACTGCTAACTGGCGTTTTAATTCCGAGTCCGGCGGCCAGCCCTTGCGTAAACAAAGTCTTACCGCTGCCCAAATCCCCTCTGAGAGCCAGCACCGAGCCGGCATGGACTTGGGCAGCCAATGCCTGCCCCATTGCTTCCGTTTCAGCTGGACTGTTGGAAATGGATATAGCCACCGGGCAATTTCGTATTGAGTGTTGCGGATCGCGGAATTAGCGCGCCAATTCGCGTCAGTAGTAGCGTCGGATATTTTCGCCGCCACTCTTTTTCCAGTCGACTTCTATGACGCGGCGAAATGGCGAAGAGCAATTCGTAATCCTCGCCTTGGCAGATTGCGTCATTAGTCGTTGCGCCGCTTCCGAGCGGTAGATTTTCCAAGTCGACCTCGAATCCGACTTTGCTGGCACGGGCCAGTCGGGGGAGATCGGCCCCCAGTCCGTCGCTTAAATCCATCATTGCGTGGATGGAGAAATTTTTTGTAAGCCAACGCGATTCCGCAATGCGCGGAATGAATTTCAAATGCTTTTGCCTTAGTGCCCCTCCCAGGCGGCCAGTCACGAAGAGAGCGTCGCCGGATTTTCCGCCTCGGCGCGATACCGCGCGAGTCCCTTCCACAAAGCCGACTACACTCACCGAAATCGCGATCGGACCGGGTGTGCTGCTTGTTTCGCCTCCAACTATGCGAACTTCGAACCGCTTCGCAGCCCGCCGCAATCCGCGATACAAATTTTTCACCCAAATGGCAGTTGTTTTCTGCGGGACAATAAGCGTGATCAGCGCAAATCGAGGCAGGGCTGAGGTCGCGGCAAAATCGCTAAGCGGCCGCATCATTGCTTTCCATCCGACATCCAGAGCACTCGTTTCACGTACAAAATGCACGCCTTCCACCACACAGTCCGTCTTGAGCACGAGATACTTATTTGCGCGGGGAATTTTTAGTACGGCGCAGTCGTCCGCTGCATTGGCGAAGACGCTGCGGTCTTTCCCACGAGGAAAATGAAGCAGGATCTTATGGAGGAGCCGGTCTTCGCCCAGAGCGCGGACATTCATTGAGGAAAAAGCTCTGGGAACGCGAGGGCGGTAAGAGTAAGCGAATTGAAAAGTGAATGCATCGTCATGGAGACGAGGATGGAGCCACTCCACTCGTAGGCGATGGCGAAACAGCTTCCCAAAACGAACAGCGGTACGAATGAGGGAAAGTGTGCGTGGGCTGCAGAAAATAAAAGTGCGCTGAACACCACTCCGAAAAAGCAGCCAAAGTATCGCTTGAGCACGCCGTAGATGAAAAATCGAAAAAGAAATTCTTCGAACACCGGTGCGATCGCCACAGCGAAAACAATAATCATGACCCGCTGATCGATCGTGCGCGACCCACTGAAGAACTCGACAATGCTTTGTTTGCCTGAACCACCACCGAACAGCCATTGATTAATCGTCTCAGATAAACCAATCAACGGATATGCAAAGAACAGAAGGATCGCTCCAGTCGCCAGAGTTCGAAAAAAGCTGATTTTGAAAAATCCGGCCAAGGCTTCCACATGAAAGCCGCGAAACTGGAGAAGACTCACTATGACGAGCACCACGAAAGAGACGAAAAGGAAATTTGCCAGCAGATTGCGTGGGCTAAACTGAATCGACGGCTGCGAAACTGTTGAGCTGATGGTCAACAGAAGAAAGAGGGCCAGCAGTCCGGCGAGAATTGCTTCCGGCAATCCAAACTTCCGTGTCGGCTTGTCAGTTTCGGCGTTCCGAATCCGGATGCTGATCTGATAAGTGAGCGAGAGATAAACACAAATACTTGCAATCAGGTAGAGAGCGGAAAGTAAACCCAACACAAGGCTGGGGGCGGCTCCGATTGCCGCGAAGAGATTCCCGGATAGCATGCAAGATGTGCTGTAGTGTGCGCTACACCGCTTCTAAGGAGCGTAGTAACTAGGCAGGAAATAAGCGCGTCCTGTTTCCAGCTGCGGCACGAGTTGTTTCGGAAGTTGCAGTTCGATCTTTGACTCCGATTGCCCAAAGACGCGGAACAAGCGGGAGAGGCTGAAGGGCGGGCCGTACTTTACCACTTTGGCGTCCGGCGCATTCCCCAGTTGCTTTGCTTTCGCGAAGGCGTCATCCAATTCACCCAGAGCATCGATCAACTTGTTCTGTAATGCTTCCTTGCCCGAGAGGATTCGTCCATCGGCAATAGTGCTACGCAAAAGATCGGCCGGTAGATTTCGTTCCTTCGCCACAATGCCGAGAAATTTGTCGTACGTATTCATGATAAAATTTTGCACTAGTTCCCGTTCGTCAGGAGTGATCGGCCGCGCGCCGTTGAGCATGTCTTTAAATTTCCCGCTCTTAAAAACCACGGACGCGAGTCCGATCTTGTTAAAGAGCTGTTCGTAATTCAGCGTTTGAATGATTACGCCGATGCTCCCGGTGATCGTCGTTTCATTGGCCATCAGAAATGTGCCGCCGCATGAGACGTAATAACCGCCGGAAGCCGCCAGCGAATCCATATAAATCACCACCGGTTTCTTTGCGGCCGTCTTTACCACCGCGCTGTAGATCTCATCAGAAGCAGTCACTTCACCGCCAGGGGAATCAATCTCCAGCACAATGGCCTTTACGCGACTGTCTTCTCGCGCCTGTTGAAGTGCCGCGCGCATGTCATCCACCATCGAGTCACTGACGCTTCCTGGAATGGAGGAACTGATCAGACCACGCATCGTGATGAGCGCGATCTTGTCCGTCGTTGTGCCCGTGCCTTTGTGAAGCAGGACCTCACGAAAACGCGGTATGGGTTCTGCCTCCCGAATGCCGAGCCGCTGAAAAGCGGTGATCATCAAGACACAATTCACGAACAGACTGCTGCACAACGCGATGAACAAAAAGATGCTCAGACATCCCAGCCTGCGATCCGCTGCCATATGAGAACGAAACTGCCGGAGAACTGCTGCGCGCACAAGAGGTTTTGTTCGCGGCCACTGCCGCAAAACTGGCGTAGAAATGCCGCCGCGATCGCAAGTCGCGGCCTCGTGCTCCTCCTCCTCGTCGAAACGTCTGCTCGACAGAAGACGAGGAACAGCGCGAGGACGAAATTATTCGACGAATTCCACTTCGATCGGAACGTCGATGTAACTCTTGTCGCGCGCGGCCGTCAGAAATTTGCGGATAGCGGCGCGTCCAACTTCACCATAATCACGAGTGAATTCGTTTACGTACATTCCGATGAATTCACTGGCGAGATGGGCGTTCAAGTCGCGCGCGTACGCGAGCGAGTAAGCCACTGCCTCGTCGCGGTGAGTGAGACCATAGTCGATGCTTTCGCGAATAATCGCACTGAGATCGCGACGAACCGGCGGCGAAATATCTTTGCGTACGACGTTGCCACCGAGCGGCAACGGCAACCCCGTTTCGCGTTTCCACCATTCGCCGAGATCGATGACTTTCTCGAAGCCGGATCGCGCGTAGGTCAGCTGCCCCTCGTGAATGATGAGGCCGGCGTCTGCACTGCCGTTTTCTACCGCATGGAAAATTTTATCGAACGGAACGACGGTGAACTCGAATTCGCCGAGAAAAAGCTGAAGGGCCAAAAAGGCGCTCGTGAGCTTTCCTGGAACCGCGATCACGCGACCACGCAAGGATTCGCGAGCGCTTTCGTGCTCCGTTGAAGCGTTGAAGCGTTGAAGCGTTGAAGCGTCCGATGTTCGCCGATTCTGAACAACTAATGGTCCGTACCCATCGCCCATGCTCGCTCCGCAGGGTAACAAGGCGTATTTGTCCGCGACATATGCATACGCGTGAATTGAAACCGCGGAAATGTGTAGTTCTCCGCGGCGTGCCCGCTCATTTAACGTTTGAATGTCTTCCAGCCTATGTTCGAAGCGATACCCGCGCAGGTCGATCTTGTTCTTCGCCATCGCGTAGAACATGAATGCGTCATCTGGATCGGGCGAATGCCCTAGACTAAAAATCTCAGTAGAATTCTTGCTCATTTGAAATTCGTCATCAGACCGTATTCGCGTTTGGTACCTATACAACGCATTGTGTGACTCAATTTACTTGCTCTCGAGCGAACCAGACGAACTCGGCGGTAACACCTCTCTAAGAAGTACGCAGCGGTGCCATAGGCTTCGACTAGGGATTTGGCGCTTCGCACAGCGAAGCCGGCTTCACGTAAAAGAAAACAGCCGCCGCGCGAATCCGCGCGGCGGCTGAATTTGTATCCAGAAAACGCTGACTTCTCTAACAGCGCTCTTTGATAACAGTTTTATCGATTGTTCACCACTCGTGGCGCGGGACGAATCATCTCGATCTGCGCGCTCACTCTCTGAATTTGCTCGGCCTGCTGCTTGAGCGCTGTGGTCAGCGTTTGAATTTGCTTTTCCTGCAGCGCAATCTTCGCCGCTTGCTCTTTCATTAACTTGTTCGCCGAGATAGGCGAGGCCGGACCGCATTCGCCGAGTTTGCCGTCTCCATCTACGCAGACCGGGGTCGTCGCTGACTGACCCGAGATGCCGGCGATGTAGCAGGCCCCGACGAAGTCGGGATCGCCAATGCGGATCGTGCCGCTCTCAGTGGCGCCCTTGGGACCGGCGGCAGCTGGACCAGCAGTCGCACCAATATAGATATTATCGTCACCTTCGACTCCGCCTCCTGCCAGATCTCCAACCACGGTGTTAAACGAGCCACTGACATTGTCCGCGAACGCGGAATCACCGATGGCGACGTTTGAAGCACCGTTATCGTTACTGCCGAGAGCATTAAAACCCATGGCCTGGTTAAACAGGCCAACAGTGTTGCCCCCGAGCGCGTTGTAACCGAAGGCGTTGTTTGAATCGCCGTCGGTGTTGGAAAACAGCGCTTGCGCGCCAACGGCGGTGTTGCTGTTCGCCTTGCCAGCTCCGGTCGAGTCATTGTTCTCGAGCGCGAGATCACCAACGGCGGTGTTTGCAGCGCCGGTAATATTGAAGAAAAGCGCTGACTCACCGAATGCGTTGTTGCTGAACCCGTCAGAGTTGTTAAACAGGGCGAAGGCACCGTAAGCATCGTTGTAATCGCCGCTGTCGTTATACACCATGGCGTCGGTTCCGGTGGCCGTGTTGTTGTTGCCGGTAGTATTTAGCAAGAGCGCGGCAGCGCCAGTTGCCGTATTGGACTGACCGGCCGTGTTGAGGACCAGCGTTCCACCGCCAACACCCGTATTGAAACTGGCGTTCACATCACTAAAGAGTGAAAACCAGCCAAGAGCTGTATTTCCTGCGCCCCCGACGAGGTTGGCAAGCGCGTTGCAACCTTCGGCGGTTGTGAAGTTGGGGTAGCACCCATCTGGCGGTGGAGAGACCGCGCGCATTTGCGGCGCAAACGCAAAGCATAGGAGGATGAGCGGGATGAGAAGGAACCCGCGCCGTAACGGCAGCGAGCGAGCCGGATCTCGTCCGCATAAAACTGACGGTTTAACTTGATTCAATGAATACATGGATGTGTTCTTTCTCTTTCCCGGTCGTGTTTTGGTTGTTCTATTGTGTTTAAATCAGATCCGAACAGACAAAAAACCCTACCGGGCAAAAGTCCCTTGTCCGTTTTGGAACCTTGCACCGTGATACTGAATTTCTTCTTCGGGTGTCAATACTTTTTTTAAACTCTTTTTGGACGGGCAGCTTCGGTTTTCCCCTGTAGAAGATAGAGGGGGAGCTTTTGGTGAGTAAGGGAATTCGGGATCGATCGTTCATTGGTCGCAGGGCGGCACACCCACAATCCCGGCATCACCCTCGCTGCGGATTGCTGTTTGCGTTAAGAAGTCTGTTCCGGTAGCCTCAGGCGCATGGCACGCTCCGGTTTGGGAAAAGGTCTTGGCGCGCTGATCGGCGCTCCCGCAGCCGCCCGGCCCAAAGATGGAGCGGATGCAGTCGAGCGAGTGCACCAGGTAAATCTGGCGAGCATTGTTCCAAGCGCACTGCAGCCACGGAAAGATTTTGCACGCGAAGCTCTGCAGGAATTGATTGAGTCCATCCGGCAACACGGGATCATTCAACCGCTGATTGTCCGTCTCGCCACGGCGAGTCCGTCCGGTGGCGGACAAGTTGGTGCGCGATTTGAACTGATTGCCGGAGAACGTCGGTGGCGCGCGGCGCAAGAAATCGGTCTCACCACGGTGCCGGCTATAATTCGCACGGCTAACGATCTGGAGGTCCTTGAGCTTTCATTGATCGAAAACCTGCAACGTGCCGATCTCAATCCAATCGAAGAGGCGCAGGGCTACGCCAGATTAGCCAATGAATTTGCGATGCGGCAGGAAGACATCGCGCTCAAAGTTGGACGTAGCCGGGCGTCAGTCGCCAATGCACTGCGCCTTTTGGATCTGCATCCGCAGGTGCAGATCTGGTTGGCTCAGAATTTGATTTCAGTTGGCCACGCGAAAGTGCTGCTGGCCCTGAAGGCGTCCGAAGAACAATTGCTCGCTGCCGAAACAGTTTTGCGACGCAACGCCACGGTGCGTTCCACGGAGCGAATGGTGGCGCGCCTGCTGGGCATTGGGCGGGGGCGACGTAAAAAAAGATCCACGGTCCCCGACGCGGCGTCTATGACAAGTGCGGTTGAAGATTTGCAAAATCGTCTGCAGCAACACCTGGCGACCCACGTAACCATTCATCACGCAGACAAACGTGGCCGAATCGAGATTGAGTATTACGGAGCTGACGATCTCCAGCGCATTGTAACTGCTCTGGGGTTGCCCGAAGCAGCGGAGTAACCAACAATGGAAATTTTAGGGCGTCTGTGTCGGACGCCAATCCAACATCGATCAATCACGGCGCTTCATAGAAACGCCCTGCAGCGTGCTGCTATTTTGTTTCTCATCTCGCTTCTTCCCACTGGTCCTTCCACGGCCAGAGAAATGAAGATTTGGCAGGAATTCTCGGGCGAAAAAGCTCTGGCTCACGTTCAACGACTGGTTGATTTTGGGCCGCACCCAGTCGGTTCGGACGCGATTGAGAAAGTCAGGGATTACATAGAGAAGGAACTTCGGCAGGCAGGGTGGCAGGTAACACGTCAAGCGTTTACCGACGACACGCCGCGAGGCAAAGCGCACTTCGTCAATTTGATTGCCCGATTTTCCGGCGATTCGAAAACCTCTTCTCCATCGTTTTTGTTAGTCTCACACTACGACACGAAGTTATTCGACACGATCGAGTTCGTCGGGGCGAACGATGGCGGCTCCAGCACAGGTTTGCTTTTGGAATTGGCCCGCGTCCTTGGGAATCATCCGAACCTGGCCAGAAGAATTGAACTGGTCTTTTTTGATGGCGAAGAGGCTTACGAACAATTCTCTGAGACGGACGGTCTATATGGAAGTCGTTATTTCGCCAAACAACTTCAAGCCGAGGGCGGACAACAATTTCGTGGAGGAATGTTATTCGACATGGTCGGCGATCGATCTCTCGGCGTTACGCTTCCTGCAGATTCGCCTCCGGCAATGGCGCGCGATGTCTTCGCCGCGGCTGAAGCGCTGAAGTTGCGGAATTATTTTAGCTACCTGGATCGTGACCTGATCGACGATCATGTGCCGCTGAACGCCCTTGGAATTCCGACGATTGATATAATAGATTTCGACTATTCCTGGTGGCATACTGCAGGGGACACAATGGATAAAATCAGCGCGAAAAGTCTCCAAATCGTCGGTTCGGTCGCGTTGTATTTTCTCTCCGAACTCGCGTTGAAGGGTTGAAAGGCAGAGAGCTGAAGGTGGTTTTTCCGGTTCACTTTCACGCTTAACGCGTTCATCAGAGCTGCGAAATTCTGCATTGCGTTGGAGCATTTTTATCGGCAGGCTGGTCGTGAACCCGCCGATCAATGGAGCATCCTGTCTCTGCGTCCCAGCCAAAACATATTAATATTGGCGTCGTCGGGCTTGGGATTATTGGTCGCGCAATTGCTGCGCAACTCCGCCGTAAAGGCTTCTCCGTATTCGTTTGGAACCGGTCTCCGCGTCCTGTTCCAAATTTTGTTGGTTCGTTAGGGGAACTGGCGGGCTTGTGCAATTACATCCAGATTTTTGTGTCTGATGACGATGCTCTTTTGCAAACCGTCCAACAGCTAAGCGAGAAGCTCACGCAGCATCACATTGTTTTAGCGCATTCCACGGTCGCTCCGGATTCGATGCGTGCGGCGGCGGAACTGGTGGAACGCCGTGGTGCGCGGTTTGTCGAGGCCTGTTTCACCGGTAGCAAAGGTGCGGCCGAAAAAGGCGAACTAGTTTATTACGTCGGCGGAACAGAAGAAGCGCTGCGTGAAGCGCGCCCCGTTCTTGAGGCCAGTAGCAAACAAATCGTGCCCATTGGAACAGTTGGCCAGGCCAGCGCCGTCAAGATTGCGACCAATATGGTGACCGCAGCAAGCGTCCAGGCTGCGGCCGAGGCCTTGGCATTAGTCCAGGCGCACGGATTATCGATGGAAAAATTTATCGAAGCAATGGGTGCCAACGCGAGTTATTCGGGCACCCTCGCGATAAAGCTACCAAAAATGATCGGCCGCGACTTTGAGCCGCACTTTTCTGTCAAACACATGTTAAAAGACATGCAGCTCGCCAGCCAGATTGCTTTGTCGCATTATGTCGATCTGGGAGTAACTGCTGCCGCGCGCGATCAGTTGGTCGAGCAAGTTCAATGGGGTCACGGCGAGGATGATTATACCGCCGTAATGCGCAAATATTTACATGAGCCAGCGCCGGGATT
>Ga0210142_1000202_pt1 | contig 13853 bp, 7 predicted proteins | sample Goodyear_PhragC__FD_184869 | JGI IMG/M metagenome (GOLD analysis project Ga0210142, IMG submission 184869) | Wetland microbial communities from San Francisco Bay, California, USA, that impact long-term carbon sequestration - Goodyear_PhragC_D2... | ecosystem: Environmental > Aquatic > Marine >...
GACCAACCGCAGGCCATCGCCGAACTGGTTGCCGGCATCGCGCGCGGCGACCGGCACCAGGTGCTGCTCGGCGTCACCGGTTCGGGGAAGACCTTCACCATGGCCAACGTGGTGGCGCAGGTGCAGCATCCGACCCTGGTGCTGGCCCACAACAAGACCCTCGCCGCCCAGCTCTACGGCGAGTTCAAGGAACTCTTTCCGGGCAACGCCGTCGAGTACTTCGTCTCCTATTATGACTATTACCAGCCCGAGGCCTACGTCCCTTCCAGCGACACCTACATCGAAAAGGACTCCTCGATCAACGAGGAGATCGACAAGCTGCGCCACAGCGCCACCCGTTCCCTCCTCTCGCGGCGCGACGTGCTGATCGTCGCCAGCGTCTCCTGCATCTACGGCCTGGGTTCGCCGGAGGCCTACTACGGCATGCTGGTGCGCCTCGAAGAGGGGCAGGAGCTCGACCGCAACGACCTCCTGAAACGCCTGGTGGAGATCCAGTACCAGCGCAACGACGTCGACTTCCACCGCGGCTCCTTCCGGGTGCGCGGCGACACGGTAGAAATTTTCCCCGCCTACGAGGAGGACCGGGCGATCCGCGTCGAGTTCTTCGGCGACGAGATCGAGGCGGTCAGCGAGATCGAGCCGCTGCGCGGCAAGGTCATCGACCGCATCGGCCGTACCGCGATCTTCCCCGCCAGCCACTACGTCGCCACCCGCCCGACTCTGGAACGGGCGGTGAAGAACATCCAGGCCGAGCTGCAGGAGCGCATCCAGTACTTCCGCGAGCGCAGCATGCTGCTTGAGGCCCAGCGCATCGAGCAGCGCACCCTGTTCGATATCGAGATGATGGAGGAGATGGGCTACTGCCAGGGGATCGAGAACTACTCGCGCTTTCTCGACGGCCGTCAGCCCGGCCAGCCGCCGGCGACCCTCTTCGATTACTTCCCCGAAGACGCGCTGCTCTTCATCGACGAGAGCCACGTTTCCGTCTCCCAGGTCGGTGCCATGTACCGCGGTGACCGCTCGCGCAAGGAGACTCTGGTCAATTACGGCTTTCGTCTCCCCTCGGCCCTCGACAACCGGCCGCTGACCTTCGAGGAGTTCGAGGCCAAGAACCTTCAGACCCTCTACGTCTCGGCGACCCCGGCCGACTACGAGCTTCAGAAGGCCGAAGGGGTGGTGGTGGAGCAGATCGTCCGCCCCACCGGCCTGGTCGACCCGCCCATCGAGGTGCGCCCCGCCAAGGAGCAGGTCGACGACCTGATCCACGAGATCCGCGCCACCGTCAAGCAGGGCTACCGGGTGCTGGTCACCACTCTTACCAAACGCATGGCCGAGGACCTCACCGGCTACCTCGGCGAGCTGCAGATCCGCGTGCGCTACCTCCATTCGGACATCGACACCATCCAGCGCATGGAAATCCTGCGGGATTTACGCAAGGGGGAATTCGACGTGCTGGTCGGCATCAATCTGCTGCGCGAGGGGCTGGATCTCCCCGAGGTGGCACTGGTGGCGATCCTCGACGCCGACAAGGAGGGATTCCTGCGCTCCGCGCGCTCGCTGATCCAAACCTGCGGCCGGGCGGCGCGCAACGTCGACGGCCGGGTGATCATGTATGCCGACGTTGTCACCCGCTCGATGCGGGCCTGCATCGAGGAGACGCAGCGGCGTCGCGAAACGCAGCTCGCCTACAACACCGAGCACGGCATCACGCCTGAATCGGTGAAGAAGAGCCTGCGCACCATTCTCGAGGACATCGCCGAGAGGGGGGACTACGGCGCGCTGCCGCGGGTCGCCGAGGAGGAGGAAGAGTACGGCAGCCTGGCCGAGCTGCGCGCCGAGATCGGGCGGGTGAAGACCGAGATGCTGGCGGCGGCGGGCGATCTGGAATTCGAAAAGGCGGCGCAGCTGCGCGACCGGATGCTGGAGCTGGAGAGGCGGGAGTTAGGGATGGCGCGCTAGGGGGGGGATTCCGACATATGTATAGAAAGGGGCCGCTTCAAACTGGAGCAGGCCCCTTTCTATACAAACGAATGATAATTAATTGGTAGTACCAGAAATCGTTATGACTTGAGGAACGCCGTTCGATGTAAAACTGAATTTCAGAGTCGCAGGTTTGTTTTCATTTTTCGTGGCGTCTGCATCAGTAATTGTGACCGAGTAGAAGTCGGTACCGGGAGCATTTGAATCAATGAAACCAATGTTTGTATCGCCAGTCATGGTTCCTGTTCCGGAAAACGCGACGGTTAAGGTCGATCCGCCTGCTGGACGATTATAATTTCGATCGTGCAAGGCAAACCAAATAGTCTGGCTACCACCGTTTGGGACAGATATTGTTGAAGTGTTTGTCACTAAATACAAAATGTCAGACGTAATAAGCAGGTTTATCCTCTTCGAAATCCTCTTGTTGCTATCCCAGCTACCATTCATCCCATCAAAATTGCCATTTCCATTTCGATCAACAATAAGATCTTCGAAGGAAGGATCAAAAGGTTTTCCGGCAACGGGAGAGACAACATCTTCTGGGTCATCGTCCATATCGAGATGGATGTCATCATAAGTATCGACGATGGGCTCACCAGAATCGTAAATCCCGTTTGCGTTTTGATCGGTAAACTCTTCCTCGCCGTCTACCACCGCAATGATCGAGCAAACCCCGTCTCTGGGATTGTGGCCTGAAGGATCAGCAGTAATATCGACGCCGAATAGGTTCTTATACTCTGATATGAAAGAATTCTCATCATCACAGATGACACCACAGCTTCCAAAACCCGGTGGTGTGCCGATTGGATCGGGCGTTATATTATATGGACGCGGGTCCTGGGTTCTAAAGGTAACGGTACCTTGACCGATGCCATCAAGGGCAACAGCCCGATCGATCGCGCCACATTCCGAGTAAAACGAGACAGTTGTTCCGGTCAGGACATTGTAGTTGCCATAGCGGTCGGCGAGCAGGGTTAGGACGCTATCTGTGACATTATCAGTTTCAAGGCCAGGAATGTTTCTTTGGCCAACTGAGAGAGAAAAATGTCCTGCCGAAGGAGTGCCACCGCCGATCGCGATAACGCCACTAGAGGTGGTCAGGCTGGTGGGATTACCTGCACCGTCAAGGACGGTCGCGGTAATAGTTGCGGTGCCCGGGATGGTCCCGCTATGAAGAATGGTGGTGACTCCGCCGTCGACGGTCCCGACGGTAAGACTCTGTGTGCCGGGGGTGTCCCCTAGATACTCGCCGCCGTTCGGGCCCGAAAGGGCAAGTCTGACCTCTGAACTGGTGACGATGGGGTTGCCGCTCGAGTCCTTGACCAGAAACTTGATTTCGGAAGTCTCCTGGCCGCCGGAGCCCTTGATACTGATAATCTGGGGGTCGGCCGAGACGAATTCGATGCTTCCCGCGGTGGTTCCGGTAATTGCAATGGTCGTGGTTCCGGTGGCAACCCCCGAGGTTGCGGTAACGGTCGCGGTCCCCGTCGAGGTGGTGCCTGCGGAAAAGGTCGCCTTGGCAACACCGGCTGTGGTCGTTGCCGAGGAGACGATGGTGCCGAGAGCTGGGTTGTCGACGCTAAAGTTGACCGTGGTGCCGTTGGGCATCGGGTTGCCGTTACCATCGAGGACCGAGGCGCTGACGACGGAGGTGGCACCATTGGTGATGCTGGCTGGACTTGCCGTCGCAGTAAGTGTGCTGGCCGCAATCGTTTTGGAAATCTGAATGTCCTGGGATGCGCTTTTTCCGTCAGCTGTTGCGGTGACGGTGACAATCCCCTCGATGCTCTTGGCGGTGAAGGTTTGGTTGGTGGAGCCGCTCGAAGTCATTACAGAGGGAATGATCGTACCGAGGGCCGGAGCACTCAGGGAGAAAACGACCTCCTTGGGAGAAGTTATCGGCTGGCCGGTCGAATTCAAAAGGACTACGGTGATGGTGGACGTTTCCAGCGGGTTGATCGCGGCGGGGGAGGCCGATATTGAAATATCGGCGACCGTAATCGCGGGCGTATTGTCCCCGGGCGGGGTCGTATCCACCGTCGGCGTTGATGTTGTGCTTTCGGTGCCACAACCAGCTAAAAAAACAAGTAAAATTGTCAGTATAAGCTTTTGGATTTTCACCTTGAAGCCCTCCCTCGGCGGTTACTGCTCACGCTATTTTCCATGGGTGAGTAAATGAATGCTAAATAAATCAACAACACTTCTGAAACCCTCAATCGAACATCTTCAAAATTTCAACAGAAAAATTCAATCCGACAGTGAATAGAAAATCTTGGCAATCATGCCATAAGGTTTTTAGGTTTGGAAGGAATAATTATCGGGTTTTACGAGATAATATTGTCACGCAGAGTTGGCTCCGCTCCTTCTGACCTTTTGGGGGGTGACGAGGAGCGGGCGACACCTTCTACAAATGACCCCCCGAGAAAAAATTTTGAAAATGGCCTGAATTCGGGACGCAATTCCGAAGGGGGACTATGTCTATAACCTAAACAATTTTCTCCCCCCTGGAAACCTTTATTCTGCAGATTGAATGCCATTACCCGAACTGGTCGTCTTTCCCAAGAGAAAAGAGAGGTCTTAATCCCCTTGCCCGGAAATGTAACCCATCAGAACGGTTCATTCCCCTGGATAACCCACAGGGAAAGATGCAAGGGGCTACACCTGCAGGACTCTAGGAAATACCCGTAGCAATTCTCAAGTGTTGGAAAAGGGCAACAAGGGCACCCTAAGGCGCAGCAGGTACTGGTTCTTCCTGGGAAGTTGGACCGGACCTGGTGCACCCTTGATTTATGGCCCCCTGGCTTTCGGGGTCCTTGGGTAGCTTGTAGTCCACAATCGCCATTTGACGTATCACCGGTCCACAAATGGCCCTTCTTTGGCACCCCAGAATCGGCCTAGGCCCGCCTGGTCTTCACGAATGGCAGGGAAAGCAGCTTTTCGGCCAGATTCCGACATTTCTTGCTGAGCCTGTGTCAACATCCGCTGCAGAGACACAAATGGCGGTTATTATTAATTAACAATGAAATCATTGCCAAGGGAGGTCGGGTATGCCTACGCAGGACAGAGAAGAAAAACGCTCCCTGGAAGTCGCCGAGGCGGCGCGAGAAAGCGAGTGGCAGCAGCCGAGTTTTGTCGGTGAGCTGTTCTTGGGGCGGCTGCAGGCGGAACTGGTCTTCCCCTTCCCGGAGCAGGACTCTGCAGACCGCGAGGTAGGAGACGAGGTGCTGGCCAGGGTGACCGCCTTTCTTCGGGAGAAGGTCGATGCCGATGCCATCGACCGGGAGAAGGCGATCCCGGCCGCGGTCCTCGACGGCCTGCGCGACCTGGGGTTGTTCGGCATCAAGATTTCGAAAGAATACGGCGGCCTGGGCATGTCCCAGAGCAATTACAACCGCATCATCCAGCTCATCGCCAGCCACTGCGCTTCCACGGCGGTGACGCTGTCGGCCCACCAGAGCATCGGCGTGCCGCAGCCGCTGAAGCTGTTCGGCACCGCGGAACAGAAGCAGAAATACCTGCCGCGGCTGGCCGCCGGCGCGGTCAGCGCCTTCGCTCTCACCGAGCCGGGGGTCGGCTCCGATCCCTCGAAGATGACTACCACCGCGACCCCCACCGAGGACGGCGCCGCCTGGCTGATCAACGGCGAGAAACTGTGGATCACCAACGGTCCGGTCGCCGACATCCTGGTGGTCATGGCGCGCACCAACGACCCGCAGGAGGAACGTCCGGAGATCACCGCCTTCATCGTCGAGGCGGACACTCCCGGCTTCAGCGTCGTCCACCGCTGCGATTTCATGGGGCTGAAGGGGATCCAGAACGGCCTGCTGCGCTTCGAGAACGTCCGGGTGCCGAAGGAGAACATCATCGAGGGGCTCGGCAAGGGACTGAAGCTGGCGCTGCAGACCCTCAACACCGGGCGCTTGACCCTGCCGGCGGCGGCGGGCGGAGCGATGAAGCAGGTCCTGGCGATGGCCGTGCAGTGGGCCAACGAGCGCCGCCAGTGGGGAGCGCCGGTCGGCCACCACGAGGCGGTGGCCCACAAGCTGGCGACCATGGCGGCGGAAATCTTCGCCGTGGAGAGCGTCACCTGGTTGAGCTTGGCGCTGGCCGACCGCCACCAGGTCGACATTCGCCTGGAGGCGGCCATCGCCAAGCTCTTCTGCACCGAGGCGATGTGGCGCTGCGTCGATGCCGGCGTGCAGGTGCGCGGCGGCCGCGGCTACGAGACCGCCGACTCCCTGGCGGGCCGCGGCGAAGCGGCGATGCCGATGGAACGGCTGCTGCGCGATGCCCGTATCAACCTGATCATCGAGGGGACCAGCGAGATCATGCGTCTCTTCATCGCCCGTGAGGCCCTCGACCCGCACCTGAAGATCGCCGGCGCCTCGGCGACTTCCGATAAAGTCGATCTGCTCGGCGCTGCCAAGTTCTACGCCGCCTGGTATCCGAAACTCTGGCTGCCGCGTTTCGGGGCGCCGAAGGGTGTCGTACTGCCGCGCCGTCTGCGCCCCCACCTGCGCTTTCTGGAGCGCGGCGCGCGGCGCCTGGCGCGCGATCTCTTCCACATGATGTTGCGCTATCGCCAGGGGCTGCAGCGCAAACAGATGGTCCTCGGCCGGCTCGTCGACACCGGCGCCGAACTCTTCGCCATCGCTGCCTCTCTCTCCCGCGCCGCTTCGCCCGGTGCCCCGGCCGGGGCGGTGGAGCTGGCCGATCTCTTCTGCCGCCAGTCCCGGCGCCGGATCGCGGCGCAGCACCGGAGTGTCTACGCCAACGATGACGCCCGCGCCTATCGCCTCGCCCGGGCGGTCCTCGACGATAAGTTCCCCTGGCTGACCCGGGAGAACATCGTCAGCACCTGGCGCAAGGAACCCGGCAAACCATGAGCTCCGGCTACGACCTGGTCATCCTCGGCTCCGGGACCACCGCCATCGCCGGCGCCCTGCGGGCGGCCCGGCGCGGTGCCCGGGTGCTGATGGTGGAGCAGAGCGAGCTCGGCGGCACCTGCGTCAACTGGGGGTGCATTCCCAGCAAAACCCTGATCGCCAAGGGGATCATCCAGCACTGGGCCGGGCGCGGCGCGGAGTTCGGCCTCAACCTGGAGGTCGCTTTTCCGGATTGCGGGGGGCTGATGGCCTGCAAACGCCAGGCGGTCGAGACGGTGCGCCGCGAGCGCTACCAGAAGGCCCTGGACGAAACCCCCGGGATCGAGGTGCGCCGTGGCCATGGCCAGTTCATCTCCCCCCGTGAGCTGCGGGTGGGGGCCGACGTGGTGACCTGCGAGCGCTTCCTGATCGCCACCGGTGGGGTGCCCAGGGTGCCGCGTATCCCGGGGCTGACCGATGTTCCGTACCTGACCAGCTATTCCGCCCTCCACCTCTCCTGCTTTCCGGCATCGCTGATCATCATCGGCGGCGGGGTGATCGCCCTGGAGATGGGGCAGATGTTTGCTCGGTTCGGTACCCGGGTGACCATCGTCGAGCGCGGCGCGCGCCTGCTGCAGGAGTTCGATCCCCGCCTGACGACGATTTTCCAGGAGCTGCTGGCTGCGGAAGGTTTGGAACTGGTAATTGGTGCCGCGACCCGGGAGGTCCGCCGGGAAGGGGATGGCGTTGTCCTCGAGGTGGAGGCCGGCGGCGCGATGCGTGGCCTGCGCGGCGAGCAGCTGATGCTGGCGGTCGGTACCGCACCGGTGAGCGCCGGCATCGGCCTGGAGGAGGCCGGGGTGGCCACCGGCGAAGGGGATTTCATCCGCACCGACGAGGAGCTGCGCACCACCGCGGCGGGGATCTGGGCGGCTGGGGACGTCACCGGGCCGCCGTTGATCGCCCCAGCCGGGGCCCGCGAGGCGGAAGTGGCCGTCGACAACATGTTCGATCCCGATGCCCATCAGCGCATCGACCACCACCAGACCCCGATGGCGGTCTTCGTCGATCCGGAATTCGCCACCGTCGGTCTCTCCCCGGCCCAGGCGCGGGAGGAGGGGATGGCGGTGGTCGAAACCTGGCTCGATCTCGACCAGGTCGCCAAGAGTCACGTCCTGGGGGTAACGCGGGGCGGCTTTCTGCTCACCGCTGAAGATGGCTCGGGGCGGGTGCTGGGGGTGCAGCTGCTGGTCCCGCGCGCCGCAGACATCATCCACGAGGCGGCCCTGGCGGTGCGTTTCGGGCTGACGGTCTTCGATCTGGCCGCGACCGTCCATGTCTATCCGACGATCAGCGACGGGCTGCGCCTGGCGGCGGTGGAAAATGTTCGTCAGCAGCGGCTTTGAATGGAATTCTCCACGCGGGAATGAAGTTGACCAGATGGTCCCGACGCGGCGCGGAGGGCGGCAGACGAGCCGGCCGGGAGATCACCGTAAGGACGCCAGGGGAGCTGGCCGAGGCCGGCGCTGCGAGGGCCCCCGGAAGCCGCAGGGCGGAAAAGGGTTCTTCGCGCCCCCAAAGATTTGCGGGTCTACGGTCCGGATCCGGGGCGCTCGGCGGGATAGGTCTTGAGCTGACCACCGCCGTTTTGCAGCCATGCGGTGAGCTCCGCGGCCGGCATCGGCCGGGCGAAGAGGAAACCCTGCACGCAGGTACAGTCCCGGGCCTGGAGGAAGGCCAGCTGATCATGGGTTTCCACCCCCCCGGCGATGACCTGCAGACCGAGGCTGTGGGCCAGGGCGGTCGCGGCCGAGGTGATCGCCATCGCCTTCTGGTCGCCGGGGATGCCGGCAATGAAGCTGCGGTCGATTTTCAAGGTCTGGACCGGCAGGCTGTTGAGCTGACCCAGGGATGAATAGCCCGTCCCGAAATTATCGATCGCCACGCGCACGCCCAGTTCGCTGAGACTGCCGAGAATGCGGCGGCTGGCCCTGCGATCCTCGCTTAACATCTGTTCCGTCACTTCCAGCTCCATCCCCTCGGCGGCCACCCCCGATTTGGCAAGGATGTCGCCGATCGTCTCCACGAACTCCGGTCCCCGGAAGTGTTCGGAGAAAAGATTGACCGCGGTGCGCAACCGGTCGCTGCCCGGTTGGGTCCAGGTGCGGGCCTGGTCGCAGGCCTGCCGCAGAACCCAGCACCCCAGCTCCCTGCTCAGGCCCGCACTCGTCACCTGCGGCAGGAACTTCAGCGGCAAAATCAAGCCCTTTTCCGGGTGGTTCCAGCGCAGCAGGGCTTCCACGCCAAAGACCCTTCCCCGCAGCGCATCGACCAGGGGCTGGTAGTGGAGTTCCAGCTCGCCGCGCTCCATGGCCCCGACCAGGGCATTTTCCAGCTCCAGGTGGCGGCGGGCCCGCAGCTTCATCTCCGGGTGGTAGATACGATAGTCGTTGCGGAACTTCTCCCGGGTCTGGCGCAGTGCCGTCTCGGCGTTGCGCTGCAGCTCGTCTGCGCGGTGGCCGTCGGCCGGGAAATGGCAGATGCCGGCGCGGGCGGAGAGGTGCAGCGGTTGGCCGGCGACCTGGAACGGCAGGCTGAGATTACGGAAAACCTGCTCCAGAAGCGGCAGCGGGTTCTGGTCGGCGACGATCACAAAGTGGACGCCGTTGCTACGGGCGACGAAAGTGTCTTCGGGAAGGGCGGAGCGGATCCGGTTGGCGACCTCCGCCAGGAGCAGGTCCCCCTGGTCATGGCCGAAGGAGTCGTTGATCTCCTGAAAGCGGTTGAGGCCGAGCATGATCAGGGCGAAGGAGCGATCCTGTGCGGAGGCGGTTGCCGCGATCTCGGTCAGTTGGCGGTTGAGGAGGAGCCGGTTGGCCAGGCCGGTCAAGGGGTCGACCCCGGTCAGGTAGGCGACCCGTTCTTCGAGAAGATGATAGTCGCGGCGGTCGCCAAGGATCAGCAGCACCTCTGAAGGGGAGGTGGCTTCCGGCAGGGCCAGGGCGGTAACAGCAATGCCGCCGAATTCGCCGCCAAGGCTAATGGCCAGGTCGGCCGAAGGTGTGCTTCCCGGTGCCTCGCGGGCGGTTTTCAGAAGACTGTTGAGGGTCGGGCGATCTTCCCGCGCGACGAATTCAGCGAGGGAGCAGCCGCGAAGGTCCGGGTTTTGCCGACCGAGAAGCTCGGCCGCGGCCGGGTTGGCCCGGGCGATCATACCGTAAGCGTCGGCAAGGATCAGGGGCAGGGCCCCGGAATCGAAAAATCGCTGGAAATCCATCTTCTTCTCCTGCCGGGGCAACTTTGGCCGGGATCGACAAACACGACCTGATCCTAGCCGGCTGGTCCGACAATTATCTCACCGGCACCGCCCCCGGCTCCCGGTTGTTTTCCCCGGGCCGGTCGGGTAAGATGCGTTACCCCGCCTGGGCCTGGGAGGAACTACCGATGGGCTATCGAAATCTCGCCGAAGGTGTCGCCGACCTCGAACGCAGCGGCCAGTTGCTGCGCATCGCCGCGGAGGTCGACCCCGACCTGGAAGTGGCAGCCATTCAGCGCCGAGTCTACGCCAGCGGCGGACCGGCGCTCCTTTTCACCCACCCCAAGGGGTGCCGCTTCCCGCTGCTGGGCAACCTCTTCGGGACCCTGGAGCGGACCCGCTTTCTGTTCCGCGATGCCCTGCCGGCTCTCGAAGCCCTGGTTCGGCTCAAGCTCGATCCCGCCGAGTTGCTCCGCCATCCCTTCGCCTTCTCCGGCGTGCCCGCGGCAGCGCTGCGCCTGCTGCCGAAGCGGGTCGCCCGGGGGCCGATCCTCGCCGCCACCGCCGGCATCGCGGACCTGCCGCAGATCAAGTCCTGGCCCAGAGACGGCGGAGCCTTCATCACCCTGCCCCAGGTTTACTCCGAAAGCCCCTCCCGCCCCGGCTGGCGCCATTCCAACCTCGGCATGTACCGTATCCAGCTCTCCGGAGGGGGGTACCGCCCCGGCGCCGAGGTCGGGGTCCATTACCAGATCCACCGCGGGCTCGGCGTGCATCATGCCGAGGCCCTGGAACGGGGCGAGGCGCTGCCGGTCAGCATCTTCGTCGGCGGTCCCCCGAGCCTGACCGTGGCGGCGGTGATGCCCTTGCCCGAAGGGCTGCCGGAGCTGGCCTTCGCCGGTCTTCTCGGCGGCCGGCGGGTGCCGCTGGTGGCAGGCCCCAACGGTCTGCCGCTGCCGGCCGAAGCCGATTTCGTCATCTGCGGCCGGATCGACCCGCGCCGGACTCTCCCCGAAGGCCCCTTCGGCGACCACCTCGGCTACTACAGTCTGGTGCACGATTTCCCGGTGCTGCAGGTCGACAAGGTCTTCCATCGCCCGGACGCCATTTGGCCCTTTACCAGCGTCGGCCGCCCTCCCCAGGAGGATACCAGCTTCGGCGCCTTTATCCACGAACTGACTGGCGAACTGATCCCCACGGTCCTCCCCGGCATCCACGCCGTGCACGCCGTCGACGCCGCCGGCGTCCACCCCCTGCTGCTCGCCATCGGCAGCGAACGCTACGTCCCCTACGCCGCCGAGCGCCGGCCGCAGGAGCTGTTGACTCTTGGCAACGCCCTGCTCGGCCAGGGGCAGCTTTCCCTGGCCAAGTATCTGCTGTTGACGGCCCGCGAGGACGCTCCGCAGCTCGATATCCACGACATCCCCGGCTTTTTCCGCCACCTCCTGGAGCGGGTCGACTGGCGCCGGGACCTCCATTTCCAGACCCGGACCACTATCGACACCCTCGACTACTCCGGCGGTGGATTCAACCAGGGGTCCAAGGTGGTGATCGTGGCCGCCGGGGCGCCGCGCCGGGAACTGCCTGCGGCGCTGCCGGGAGGCCTGCGTCTCCCCGCGGGATTTTCCGCGCCGCACCTGGCGCTGCCGGGAGTGCTGGTGGTCGCGGGGCCGCCGGCTACCTCCCGGACCGAAGAGGAGGATGCGGCGCTGAAGGCCTTCTGCGCCTCCTTCACCAGTGCCGACGAGATCAACCGCTTTCCGCTGATCGTGGTGGTCGACGACAGCGATTTCACGACGCGGAGCCTCGACAACTTCCTCTGGGTCGCCTTCACCCGCTCCGACCCGGCCCGCGATATCCACGGCATTGACGCCGGCATGAGCGACAAGCACTGGGGATGCCGGGGGGCGCTGGTGATCGATGCCCGCAGCAAGCCGCACCACGCGCCGCCGCTGGAGGAGGACCCGGCGGTGACGCGGCGGGTGGAGGCATTGGCCGCGCCGGGCGGGCCGTTGCACGGCTGCTACTGAAGTGGGTCGTTTTGGAGGGGAGATGAAGTCGGTGCGCCTGGCGGGTTTTGGCGACGCTCAGGGCAATGGCGGTCAACGGCCATTTTGCCCGTGGAGAGGCCGGGTGGGGGGCCGGTCGCTCCTTGGCGGTGAGAATCGTTTTGCCGGCCCTGGCAATGCGCCCCGGACCGCTACAGTCTCGACAACGGGGGTCGTCTTCAACCCGGCCGGGTGACCTGACAATCCTCGCGCCAACAGCAGGCCAGGTGTTCGCAGCTGAAGCGCCACTCGGCACCGAAGCAGGGTCGGTTTCCTTCCTGGCGCTGAATGGTACGGATCAATTCACCCTTTTTGATTCGGCTGATGCCGGTCAGGCCCATAGCGTAGGCACGCTGACGTACCGCGGCGATTTTCATGCAAGGTTCCTCCCAGGACTGAATGCTTAGCCAGACTTAATTTGGCGACTATAATCAACCATTGTCGGCCTTGTTGTCAACCGGGGATGGTCCGGCCAGCAAAAGGGCGTTGCCTTGGCGGCAACCGCGGGTTTAGAGTTGATCAGGCCACCCGGGCCTGTGCGCCCGGGCGGCCACAGCTTGATGGCGGCGCAAAAAGTCCGCCCTACGGCGTTACGGCGCTTTTTCAGGACCTCGACCTACCTGATCTAGGCCTTTGCCCCTGAAAAACCGCCAGGCCTTGGAGGACGAAATTTTTTCTTAGCCATCCTCTGCGTTTTTGCGAAGGCAGCACAGGTTGCTTTTTTGGATGGGTGCGATGACGAAAACAGGTTTCAGTCTTGCCGAGGCGATCGGAAACACCCCGCTGGTGGAACTGACCCGGCTCGAAATCCCCCCGGGGGTCCGGATCTTTGCCAAGCTCGAAGGGAACAACCCGGGGGGGTCGGTCAAGGACCGTCCGGCCTGGTACATGATCAGGACCGCCGAGGAGGCCGGCCTGCTCGGCGGCGGGCGGACAATCCTCGAGCCGACCTCGGGGAATACCGGCATCGCCCTGGCGATGATCGGCGCCGCCCGCGGCTACCGGGTAAAGCTGGTGATGCCCGCCTGCGTCAGTGTCGAACGGCGCAGCGTCCTCGAAGCCTACGGCGCCGAATTGGTCCTTTCACCGGCGGAGGAGGCGACGGACGGGGCGATTCGCCTCGCCCACCGGATTCTGGCCGAGGATCCCGAGCGCTACTACATGCCCAACCAGCACGCCAACAGCGCCAACCCCCAGGCCCACTACGAGACGACCGGCCCGGAGATTTTCGCCCAGACCGGCGGAGCGGTAGACCTCTTCGTCGCCGGTCTGGGGACCTCGGGAACCCTGATGGGGGTCGGCCGCTACCTGCGCGAGGTGAAACCCGGGGTGCGCATCGTCGGCGTCGAGCCGCGTTTCGGCCACAAGGTGCAGGGGCTGAAGAACATGCGCGAGGCCATCGTTCCGGAGATCTATGAGGAAGCGGCGCTGGATGCCAAACTGACCGTCGCGGACGAGGAAGCCTTCGAGACCGCCCTGCAATTGGCGGTCCGCGAGGGGATTTTCGCGGGGATGTCGAGCGGTGCGGCGGTCGCCGGGGCGCTGCGGGCGGCCGGGGAACTGGGGCACGGCACCATTGTCACCCTGCTGCCGGATCGGGGCGACCGTTACCTCAGCACCACCCTGTTCCGCTCCGTCTGCGCCTGCTGTCCGCCCTGAAGGAAGGACTGGTCATGACCATTCCGCAACTGGTGCGCCGCAACG
>Ga0210142_1000203_pt1 | contig 13813 bp, 10 predicted proteins | sample Goodyear_PhragC__FD_184869 | JGI IMG/M metagenome (GOLD analysis project Ga0210142, IMG submission 184869) | Wetland microbial communities from San Francisco Bay, California, USA, that impact long-term carbon sequestration - Goodyear_PhragC_D2... | ecosystem: Environmental > Aquatic > Marine >...
GAAGGCGGAAACCACTCCGATGACGCCCAGAACCGTGGCAACCCCCAACACCATGCGCATGTTCCAGGCTTCAGGCTTGTCCTTGTAATGAACATTGTCATAGGCGATGGACAGGATGGCGCCGTCGTTGAGCAACGCCAGCATCACGATCATGACCGCGGTCACCGGGTAAAAGTTGAACACCAGGATCGACAACGTCATGAACAGCAGGACGCGCAGCGTCTCGGTGATACGGTAGATTGCGTAACTGTTCATTCGCTGGAAGATTTTCCGGCTCTCTTTGATCGCGTCGACGATCACCGACAGACCGGTCGTCAGCAGCACGATGGAGGCCGCCGCGCGCGCCGCGTCCGTCGCGCCCGAAACGGCGATGCCGCAGTCAGCCTTCTTCAGCGCCGGGGCGTCGTTCACCCCGTCGCCGGTCATGCCGACAATGTGGCCGCGCTGCTGCAGGACGTCGACGATGTGGAACTTGTGTTCGGGGAACACCTGGGCGAAGCCGTCCGCTTGCTCGATGGATGCCGCCAGTTGGCCGGTCTCGTAATGCTTCGTCGTGCCGAAGCCGCCGGCATCGAGGATGTTGGCGCCCAACCCCAGTTTCCCGGCGGTTTCCCGGGCGATGGCCAGTTGATCCCCGGTCACCATCTTGACCTTCACGCCCATCTGCCGGGCGGTCGCGATGGTCGCCTTGGCTTCGTCCCGGGGTGGGTCGAACAGAGGCAACACGCCGAGAAACTGCCAGGGGCCTTCGCCCTCGGCCCGCGCCACGCCCAACGAGCGGAACCCGTGCGCCGCAAATTCGTTGACGGCTTGCTCAATGGCGGGCTTCACCGGCCCGTCATTGGCCGACAACTCCAGGATCACCTGCGGCGCCCCCTTGGTGACCTTGAATTCCTTTCCCTCCGTGCCCTTGATGGTGGCTTCGGTGCGCTTGTGCACCGGGTCGAAGGGCTGGAAATGAACCACCTGGTAACCCTTCAAGGCCTCATCGTTTTTCAGACCGCCGAGCACCGCCAGGTCAATGGCGTCCTTGTCTTCCGCGCGCGACGCCAGCGCGGCGCTTAGGATGACTTGGTCGACAGGGATGCCGCCCACGCAATACGGATCGCCCAGCGTCAGCCGGTTCTGGGTCAGGGTTCCGGTCTTGTCGGCGCACAGCACATCCACGCCAGCCAGTTCCTCGATGGCCGCCAAGCGGGTCACGATCGCCTCTTTGTGGGCCAGCAGGCTCGCCCCGACCGCCATGGTCACCGACAGCACCGTGGGCATCGCCACGGGAATCGCCGCTACGGTCAGCACCAGGGCGAACTGCAGGGTGGTCAGGATCGGGTCGCCGCGGAAGAGGGCGACGGTAATAATCACCGCCACCAGGGCCGCCGCGAGGATAATCAGGTAATTGCCGATCTTCAGCACCGCGCGCTGGAAATGGCTGACGGTGTTCGCCTCCTGAACCAGTTGCGCCGTTTTGCCGAAATAGGTATTCGCACCCGTGGCATAGACCAGGGCGTCGATTTCCCCCTGGCGGATGATCGACCCCGAGAACACCGCCTCGCCAGGTTTTCGCGTGGCGGGCAGCGACTCGCCGGTCAGCGCCGACTGGTCCACCTCCACCGGGTCCCCCTCCAGCAGACGCGCATCCGCCGGCACGATGTCGCCCAGGCGCAGGCGGATGAGGTCCCCCGGCACCAGCTCGCACGCCGCCGGGGTGACCCACTGCCCATCGCGCTTCACTCTCGCCTTGATCGCCAGCTTGCCCTTCAGTGCGGCGATGGCGTTGCCGGCCTGGTGTTCTTCCCAGAATCCGACCACGGCGTTGGCCACCAGCAGCAGCAGGATGATGGCAAAATCCGGCCAATGCCGGGCCAGCGCCGAAAGGATCACGGCCGCTTCGATCATCCATGGGATGGGACCCCAGAAATAGCTGAGGAATTTCAGGAACGGATTGGTTTCCTTTTCTTCAATCGCGTTCGGGCCATATTGGCTCAGCCGTTTCTGCGCCTCGCCCTGGCTGAGGCCGTCCGGCGACGCCCCCAGTTTCGCCTCCAGTTCCGCCATGGGCAGGGATTTCAGGTCTTCCTTTGCCTTGGGCGCCGCTCCCGATTTCGATGTGTGCGCCTTGGGCCATTCGCCGTCAGGGCTCATTGGGGATTCCTCCGCGCTCGATTGCGACTTTCCGGAAGCTCCTCGCCGTGGGTCGAGGGTGTCCATCACCCGGTGGAAGCGGTCCAGGTCGTTGCGCGCCGTCCTGTCGAAGGATGTCGCGATGGTACTCTCTTTCTTATAGCCGGGAACGGGGATGTTGTCATGGTTGGTGCGGTAGGGGGGGATACTGAGGGGATGCTGAGGGTCAGACCTTGAAGAATTGAACTTGTTGCAACGCTGCTCGCAATTGTTCCCGCTTCTCGACCAGAGCGGGATCATTTTCCAAACGGATCTCAAGTCTTCGCACGGCACAGCTCAGCGTTGAGGGATTCCGTTTCAGGATCTGCGCTAATTCACCCAAGGTGCCGCAGCTCAGCTCCCGGGTTGCCCAAGCGGCAAGTCCCCGTGCCCCCGACGCCGTCCGCTCCTGCCCTGGGGCCGCAAGATGGTCAAGATCTATCCCGTACAGTTCAGTCACGGCCACCACAATCCTTCCCACGTCAGGCCTATGCACCGCAGGCGTTTCGACTTGGGACAGGATGTCCTCCGTAAAACGGTCGCCGCCAAAAAGACGATTGTCCAAGGTCTTCTCGCCGTGGAATTCCGCCCGACGTCCGCTGCCTCTTCGCTCCTCGACAAAAGCAAAAAACATTCTGCGGGCATTCCCAATTTTGTCGGCGAATTGCGAGAGAACCGGGTCCGGCTCCAGCCAAGGCATGCTCTCTTCTCCAAGGTAAACTCGGTGGCTACTCCAGCGATGTTGCGCCGGCTGGTCGGCTACCCCGGCCCGAACCGGATTGAGATGGATATATGCGACCAACTCCAGGAGGTAGGAATCGGCATCGACCATGATCGCCTTATACCTGCCCTGGAAAACGTGCCCGCATTTCGTGTGACGCCAGTTGAACCATCGGGTGTAATTCTGGGATATGTTCTGCATGATCCGCGAGAGAGGAATGTCGCCAACCTGAACAGCCAAGTGGACATGATTGATCATGAGGCAAAAAGCAAGGATTCGGTACTGGAACCGCTCGTGTGATTTGTTGAGTATTTCGTAGAACCGAAGGCGGTCGCGGTCGTCCGAGAAGATGTCCTGCCGGGCGTTTCCACGGAGGATGACGTGGTAGAGTGCCCCGGGGATATGGATGCGTAGTTTACGTGGCATGGCTGAAGGTTATCGCCAATCTTCAAATCTTCAAGGCCTGACCCGAAAGGTTTCCTTTTAGCCCCTTGGCGGGACAAGAGGTTTAGTCCTCCAGTTGCGGCACCACCACCTGCTGCTTCTGCAGCCGCTTGTAGTAGAAGTTCTGGCCGTAGAGGACCGCCGCCGGGTTGTGGCCGGTGACCCGGTCCTTGACCACCAGGGTGGAGACCGGGGCGTCGGAGTGCTTGGCGAAGAGCATGTCGTGGCCGACGCAGAGGCCGACGATGACGTTCATGTCGGTCTTCGCCTGGTTGAGCAGCCGCGCCTGGGCGATGGGATTGCAGGCCGGCTCGAAGGTGCCGGGGCGGACCTTGTGCTCCTCACCGATGCCCAGCTCGAGCTTGTCGATGCTGCCGGCCTTGCAGCAGACCGAGAGCGGCTCGAAGCCCTGGGCGCGCAGGATCTCACTGAGGCGGTTGCTCTCGTCCAGCAGGCCGATGCAGGTGCCGATGCCGATCTTCTTCCAGCCCATCAGCTTGGCCAGAGCGATGGTGTCCTCGACCCGGGTCCAGCGGGCGTTGACGGCGTCGGAGCCGGGGACCGGCTGGTAGCAGAGCCCTTCGACGATGGCCGCCACTCGCGCCAGTTTGGCGTCCTCGTCCTTGCCGGTGTAGCGGGCGAAGGCGTCGGCGATAATCTCCTGCTCCCGCTCCGAGGGGCAGTAGCCGGGCGCGGCGCCGCGGGTTTCCGGGTTGCTCCAGCAGTTGGTCGTTCCCTGCTTCTGGAAAACGGCGCTGCACTTGGCGCAGGTCAAGGGGGTCTCTTCTCCGGATTGGTTCATGGCATCTCCTCCGCATTTATTCGGATAATTGGATGATTTGGTTATTTTGCGGTGAACCGGCCCTGACTGCAAGGGGAATTTGAGCGCAGCGGCTGGAGTCTGGTAAAATACGACTTCATCCGCATCCTTTACCTCGATTTTTACCTCGATTTGCCGAAGGTCTTCGATGAACGTCGCCCTGGTCTTTCCGCCTTTTTACCACCCCTCCATGTATAACCTGCCGCCGCTCGGCCTGATCAACCTGGCGACGCTGCTGCACCGCGACGGGCATGCGCCGGTGCTCCTCGACCAGGTCCTCGGTTTGCGCGACGGCAGCCTCCCCTTCGGTTCCGGCCTTTATGATGCCTGCGCCGCGCAGATCGCCGCGACCCGCCCCGACGTGGTCGCCTTCAGCGCCCAGTGCACCACCTATCCGCCGACCCTAAACATCGCCCGCCGGGTGCGAAGTCTTCTCCCGCAGGCGCGCATCGTCGTCGGTGGCCACAACGCCTCCTTCGTCGCCACCGAGACCCTGGAGCGTTTTCCCTTTATCGACGCGGTGGTGCGCGGCGAGGGGGAGGCGACCTTCCCCGAGCTGGCTTCCGTCTGGGCCGCCGGGAAGGAGCCGGCGCAGGTGGCCGGAGTGACCTGGCGGTCTGCGGCCGGCATCGTCACCAACGCTGAGCGGGAGCTGCTCCCCGACCTCAATGCCCTGCCGCTCCCCGATTATGGCCTCGCGCCGCCGCTTGCCGCCTACCGCGCCGCCTGTGAGCTGCCGCGATCCATCGCCATCCTCGAAGTAGGCCGCGGCTGCCCCCACGCCTGCGTCTACTGCTCCGAATCGGTCCTCTGGCGGCGGCGCTGCCGGACCTTCGCCGCCCCGCGGGTGGTGGAGGAGATGCGCCGCCTGCACGTCGATCAGGGGGCGGAGTGCTTTCTTTTGGCCTACGACCAGTTCACCGCCGACCGGCGCTTCGTCGAGGCCTTCTGCCGCCAGGTCATCGCCGCCGGTTTGCAGCGCCTTTCCTGGTACTGCATCTCGCGCCTCGACACCGTCGATGCCGACCTGCTCGGGTTGATGCGGGAGGCCGGTTGCGAGTCGATGTGCTACGGCATCGACTCCGGCTCGGAGCGCACCCTGGCCTTTATCCGCAAGAAGATCGACCCGCAGATCCTCGGCACCCGGGTCGAGGAGACCACCGCCCGCGGAATGGTGCCGACCCTCTCCTTCGTCGTCGGCTTCCCCGAGGAGGAGCGTGCCGATATCGACGCTACCCTGACCCTGGCGCTCGCCACCGGCCTGCGCGGCAACAGCAACCCCCTGCTGCAGATTCCCACCGTGCTGCCCGGGACCGAGCTCTATTCCCGCTACGGAACCGAACTGGTGCGCGCCGTCGATTCCTATTTCGCCCTCGGCCTGGAGTTCGATGCGGGCCGGCGCCTGGCCGAGGACGAGGCGCTGATCGGCTCCGATCCGCAGCTCTTCAGCAGCTTCTACAACCTCCCCTGCCGGGGAATGGGACTGCCGGAGCTCTCCCTTCTGGCCAATTATTTCCCGCTGCTGGTCAACCTCTATCCCAAATCGCTGCTGGCGCTGGCTGCGGCACTCGAGACGTCGATCAGCACCCTCTTCGCCGACTTTCTCGCCTTCGTTGCGCGGCAGGAAGGGCGCGAGGAACGGCAGCTCACCCCGCCCGAATGCTATGCGCACTTTCCGGTTTTTGCCGCCGGAAAACAGCAGACGATCGCCGTGGGTTGGGACCATCTACCCGCGATCGTCGCCTACGAGAGCTGCGCCATCGAAGTCGCCGCCCATGCACCGCCTAAGGCTGTGGCTAACATCGATCTCTCCGGGGCGGCCGACGCGCCGGCAGAACGTGCTGGTACGCGCCTTCGCCTTTGACCTGCCGGCGATCATCGAAGATCTCAAGGCCGGGCGGCTGCTTGCCGTTTATGGCGAGGCTCCGACCTGGCTGGTCTTTCGGCAGGAAGGGGGTGAGCTGGAAGTGACGGCGGTCAACCAGTTCGGCAGCGACTTTCTTGCACTTTGCAACGGCTCGGCTAAACTGAACGATATTGCCGACCGATTGTATCCGCAATACGGCCAGGCCATGGAAAAGGAGGCCTTCCTGGTTGCCTGCCGGGAGGCCGCCGAAAGTCTCAACGCCCTGTCCCTGCTCGGTGCAGGTGCCGCAGAATCTGAGGAAAGGAGGTGATCCCATGCTGGATGTCAAACCCGTCGAGAAGAAGGCTTCGTCCGCGGCGAGCTGCCACGCCCCCTCCTGTCACGCTCCCGGCTGCCACGCGCCGGCCTGCCACGCGCCGGCCTGCCACGCGCCCGGTTGCCACGCCCCGTCCTGTCACGGACCGGCGTAAGCTATCCTGATCCCAGCAGCAGCAATTCAAAGGCGGGGGCGCTCAAGCGCACCCGCCTGATTTTTGGGTTTTGAGAGGTAGTGCCTATCGTTCCCATCCCCTCTGTCCCCGCTGGAGCGCAGTGGACGTTTCGGGAAACAGACCGGCAAATGTCCGAAGCCCGCAGGGCAAGTTTTTGCCGGTCCCCGAAACGTCTGCGGAGCGGAGGGCACCCGGCGCAGCCGGGCGGAGACAGTGGGGCGCGCTTCTTTGCTTCCTTTCTTGCCGCGCAGCAAGAAAGGAAGGCGGCGTCCGGGGGCGCAACCCCGGGGTCAGCTTTACCTTCCAATCCCGAGAGCCTCAGCCATGCGCCAGGACCTTCTCGACATCCTGATCTGCCCCGCCTGCCTCCCCGCCGAGCGCCCCCTGCGCCTGTCCGGCGCCCGCCGGGCCGGTAACGAGATCCTCGCCGGCACCCTCGACTGCCGCACCTGCGGCCGCGTCTACCCCATCGAGGAGGGCCTGGCGGTGCTGCTGGCGGAGCCCGGGACGCCGGCGACGCCCGACAAATACGACCAGCCGGCCACCGTCTCGGCCTACCTCTGGAGCCACTTCGCCGACCTCGCCGGCGACCCCGACGCCTTCGAAGCGTACCGGCAGTGGGCGGCGCTGGTGCCGGCCGGGGAGGGGCTGGCCCTCGACCTGGGCTGCGCCGTCGGCAGGATGAGCTTCGAGCTCGCCGCCTGCGGCGGGCTGGTCGTCGGCCTCGACCGCTCGCGGCCGCTGGTGGCCAAGGCCCGGCAGCTGGCCCGGGACGGGACCCTCGACTATCCGCTGACCCTCGAGGGGCGGCTTAGCGAGCTGCGGCGCATCGAGCTGCCCGCCGCCTGGCACCGGCATCCCCCCGAGTTCCTGGTCGCCGACGCCCTGGCGCTCCCCTTTCCGGCCCAGGTCGCCGATTGCCTCTGCTCCCTCAACCTCCTCGACAAGCTGCCCCAGCCGCGCCGCCACCTGGCCGAGTGCGACCGAGTCGCCGCCGGCGCGGGGGCCTGTCTGCTGGTCTCCGATCCCTATTCCTGGTCGACCGAGTGTGCCGCCGAGGAGGACTGGCTCGGCGGCACCGATGTCGGTCCCTATGCCGGTTTTGGCCGCGACAACCTGCGGAGGATTCTGGAGAGGGAAGGGGAGCCGCCCTGGCGGGTCACCGCGGAGGGGCAGGTGGCATGGACGATCCGCAACCATCGCAACCATTTCGAGCTGATCCGCAGCCAGTACCTGCGGGCGGAGCGCTGAGCATGGACCGTCCCCTGACCCTCTGCGACGGCCACGTCGACCTGGTCTACGCCCTGCAGCTGGCCGGCCATCCGAGCGATTTCAGGACCTGGGACCAGGGGCCGGTCACCCCCGTGAGCCTAAGTGATGGCGGGGTCGGCCTGCTGGTCAATGCACTCTACTGCGCCGACGTCCACAACGGCCCGGACACCGCCTGGTCCCACCTGGCAGTGTTGATGGAATTTGCCGCGACGCGCCTGACCGGCCTGCGCCGGGTGCGGCGCGCCGCCGAGCTGGAAGGGATTTCGGGAGGGGAGACGGCGACGATCTTTCTGGTGGAGAACGGCGACGCCCTGCTGGAAGCCGACATCGCTGCGCTGGAGAGGTGGGGGGTGCGGGTGGTCGGGCTGACCCACGCCGGGCGCAACCGCCTGGCCGACGGCAACGGCGTGGCCGACCCGGGCGGGCTGACGGACGCGGGGCGGGCACTGCTGGCGGAACTGGCCAAAAGAGGCTGGGCCGTCGACCTGGCGCACCTCGCCGAGCCCGGTTTCCGGCAGGTGTTGGAGTCCTTCCCCGGACCGGTCTTCACCTCGCACACCGGCCTGCGCTCCTTCTGCGACCGGTCGCGCAACCTGAGCCCGGTGCAGATCGACGCCCTGGCGGTGCGCGGCGGCCTGATCGGTCTCAGCCTCGCCCCGGAGATGCTCACCGGGAGCGCCTCAGCGACCCTCGACGACGTGGTCCGGCAGCTGGAGTGGCTGGCGGCGCGCTGCGGGACGCAGACCCTGGCGATCGGTTCGGACTATTGCGGTTTCGAGGGGGTCTGCCGCGGCCTGGAGGACTACCGGGCCTGGCAGCGGCTGGCGACGGAACTGGACCGGCGCGGCTGGCCGGTGGCGGCGATTGCCGGAGTGCTGGGCGAGAACTGGCTGCGTTTTTACCGGGATTTACTCCCCTGAGCGCGGTATTGGGGGGAACCCAATAACAACAAGGCTGGCGGCTCTCACCCGTTCGCTTTGCTCACTTGAGGTCACAGAGGACACGGAGAACCCGTAAGATTATTCTTTTTAGATTCTAAATCTCTGTGCTCGTTGTGTGCTCAAGCGACTGCAGGGAGCGGGTGAGAGACGCCTTGGCTTCTCATTCTCTCCTCATCCCAGCGCGTCGAGGGCGGCGAAGAAGCGCTCGACGTCGCATTCGTCGTTGTAGAAGTGCGGCGCCAGCCGGATCCGGCCGTCGCGCAGCGCCGTCGTCACCTGTCGATCCAGCAAACCCCTGAAGGCCGCCGCCGCATCCCCTTTCGGTTCGAAGCAGAGGATGCCCGAGCGTTCCCCCGGCTCCAGCGCGGTGGCGATCTCCAGTCCCCGTTCCCGCAGCCCCGCCGCCAGTAGATCCACCAGGGAAAAGACCCGCTCCCGCACCCGTTCGATTCCCACCTCCAGCAGCAGCTCGATGGCTCGTCCGAGGCCGAAGATTCCGCCATAATTGACCGTCCCCGGCTCGAAGCGGGCAGTATCGCCGGTCAGGGCGAAGTGCAGCCGGAAGTCTTCCGGCTCGACCACGCTCTTCCAGCCGACCAGGACCGGGGTGAGCTGCACCGGCAGGTCGGCAGCGACGTAGAGCAGGCCGCTGCCGAGGGGGCCGCACAGCCATTTGTGACCGCCGGCGGCGAGGAGCTGGATGCCGGCGGCCCGGACGTCGATCGGCAGCACGCCGAGACTCTGGATGGCGTCGACGGCGAGGAGCACGCCGTTTTTTCGGCAGAGATCGCTGATCGTCGGTAGATCGGCGGCGTAGCCGCTGGCGTTATCGACGCTGCTCAGCGCCAGCAGGCGGACGTGAGGGCGCAGGGCCGTGGCGATCATCGCCGGCGTCAGCCGCCCCTGCTGGCGCTCGACGAAACGCACCTCCACCCCCCGCCGCTCCAAGTGCTGCCAGGGGTAGACGTTGGCGGGAAAATCGGGAACCGGCACCAGGACCGCGTCGCCGGGCCGCCAGGGGAAGGACTCGGCGATCAGAGACAATCCCGTGGAGGTGTTGCCGGTGAAGGCGATCTCCGCCGTTGTGGCGCCGAGGAGGGTGGCGGCGCTTTGGCGCACCGCCGCCAGCCGCCGCTGCCAGTGCGAGTAACCGGCGCCCCCCTGCTCGGCGCACTCGCGGTAGAATTCCGCCACGGTTTCCGCCACCGGCAATGCGAGGGGGGCGATGCCGGCGTGGTTGAAGAAGGCTTGGTGGCGGACGATGGGAAAGAGGTCACGGTAGGCGGCGAGGTCCATGGGGCTCCTTTGTGCTTGTGGGGTCCTGCCGAAAACGATAGCAGCTGCGGACGTCGGTACAAGGGACTTGGGCCGGAAGTGGTGACTCTCCGCCGCGACCTGATGCCGGCGGCAGCCCGCTGAAACGACGAGGAGCGCGGACTGGGCCCGCGCTCCTCGTGGATTTTTGCGCCGAATCCGGACCGGCTGCGGGGGGCCGTCACGGGATGACGACGACAACCAGTATCCGGTTGGGGGACTTGACGATTGACATGATTTTCTCCATTTGACGGGCAGATCACCGGTGGGAAACGCTATGGCCGGGAGGAAACGATATCGCCGGGAGGAAAGGTTGCTGCCCAGCCTCTTGCGCGCCGAGGGCTGAGGCGGGGGAGGAGCAATGAGATCCGTCAGAGGCCGTGATCGCGGAGCTTTTCCAGCAGCTGCTTCTGCTCGGCATTCAGCTTGGCGGGAACCTGGACCTCGACCACCGCGTACAGATCCCCCTTCTTTTTCTCGCCGGCGACGCCGAAACCACGCAGCCGGATCTTGCCGCCGGAGGTCATGCCGGCCGGGACCTTGACGCGTTTCTCCCCGTTCAGGGTCGGTACCTCGACGCTGGTCCCGAGGCAGGCCCCGGAGAAGGGGACCGGCACCGTGACGAACAGGTCGTCCCCCTCGCGGCGAAAGACCGGGTCGGGCTCCACCGTGATCTCCAGGTAGAGGTCGCCGGGAGGTCCGCCGGTGGGACTGGCCCCCCCCTTGCCGGCAATGCGCAATTTCTGCCCCGATTCGACTCCCGCCGGGATGCGCACCTGGAGGGTTTCGCTCTGCCCCTCGTGGCTGAAGGCGATCCGGCGCTCACCACCCGTCGCCGCCTGGCGCAGGGGGATGGACACCTGCAGGGAAAAGTCCTGCCCCTTGATCTGTCGCGGCCGGCCGCCGCCATAGTAGGTGGCACGCCCCCGGCCGCCGCCGAACAGCTGGCTGAAGATGTCGTCGCTGCCCATCCCGAATTCGCGGAACAGGTCGCCGACGTCGAAGCCGCGGAAAATGTCCTCTTGCGAATAGCGCTGGTGGAAACCGGCTTCGCCGAACTGGTCGTACTGCGCCTTCTTCTCCGGATCGGAGAGAACCGCATAGGCCTCGGTGATCTCCTTGAACTTTTCCTCGGCCTGCTTGTCGCCGGGGTTCTTGTCCGGGTGGTATTTGAGGGCCAGCTTGCGATAGGCCTTCTTGATCGCGTCGCTGGTGGCGTCCTTGGCGACGCCGAGGACCGCGTAATAATCTTTGGCCATGACGGCTCCTTGTGGTTCGGAATCGGGCCTTGTCAATATAGGAGCGTCCCGGCGTGCCGTCAAGAGGAGCGCGCCACGAATGAACTTGACGCTGTCGTTTCTTGAAGCTAATATTTCGGATGACGAAAATTTCGAGGAGCGAAAAATGGAGCGGATAGAACGCCTGGAACGGCTTTACCCGGAACTGCTCGGCCGCATGGGGCGGCTGCGCTCGCTGGTGCATGAGGGGCTCGATCTGACCTACAACCAGTACAAGACGCTGTTGACCATCGCCGGCTCCGGGCGCTGCTCGCTGGGGGATCTGGGCCGGGAGCTGGAGGTGGCGATGAGCAGCGCCAGCCAGATGGTCGACCGCCTCGTCGTCCAGGGGCTGGTGGAGCGCCAGCAGGATGCCGACAACCGCCGCCAGGTGATCATCAGCCTGACCCCGCGCGGCCAGGAGCTGATTGGCGAGCTGCGCCAGGGGATTCTCGACCGCTACCGCAAACTGCTCACCCGCCTCGACCCGGACGAGCAGGAGGCGCTGGTAAGTGCCTTCGAAACCATCGCCCGCATTCTGGCCAAGGTGACCTGAAGGCCACCCTGAACCTGTTACCCGTTACTGCTTCTCCTGCGAAAGGATTAAGAAGATGACCCGTATCGCCATCATTGGCGCCGGAATTTCCGGTCTGGCCACTGCCTATGCCATCGAACGCCGGGCCCGGGAGGCCGGCCTCGCCGTGCAGACCCTGATCCTGGAAAAGGAGGAGCGCACCGGCGGCAAGATGTGGAGCCGGCGCGAGGAGGGGTTTTTGTGTGAATGGGGTCCCAACGGCTTTCTCGACAACAAGCCGATGACCCTCGATCTCTGCCGCGAGTTGGGGATCGAAGGGGAACTGCTGCGCTCCGACGACAACGCCCGCAAGCGCTTCATCTACAGCGGCAGGGAGCTGCACCGGCTGCCCGAGAACGGCCCGGCGTTTCTCAAGTCGCACCTGATCTCCTGGCCGGGCAAGCTGCGCCTGGCCTGTGAGCCGTTGATCCCGACCCGCCGCGACGGGGCGGATGAGACGCTGGCCGACTTCGCCCGGCGGCGGCTCGGCCAGGAGGCCCTCGACAAGCTGATCGCACCGATGGTCTCGGGGATTTTCGCCGGCGATCCGGAAACGATGAGCCTGAAAAGCTGTTTCCCGCGCATCCACCAGTTGGAGCAGGAATACGGTGGCTTGATCAAGGCGATGATCAAGCTGGCCAAGCAGAAGCAGGCCGAGCGCAAGGCCGGCAAGGCGGTGGCCAGCGCCGCGGGGCCCGGCGGCGTGTTGACCTCCTTTGCCGGCGGTATCCAGAACCTGACCGATGCCACCGGGCAGGCCGTCGCCGGGACCGTGCGCCTCGGCGCCGCGGTGACCACCATCCGCCGCCGCGACGGCGGCTTTGCGCTGGAGTTGGCCGCTGGCGGCAGCGTCGAGACGGAGCTGGTGGTGAGCGCCGCCCCGGCCTGGGCGGTCGCCGAACAGGTTGCCGATCTCGACGGTGACCTCGCGGAGCTGCTGCGGGGGATCCCCTACGCGCCGATGAACGTCGTCTGCTTCGGTTATCCGCGGGAGAAGATCGCCCGCGATCTCGACGGCTTCGGCTACCTGATCCCGAAGAAGGAAGGGAAGCACATTCTCGGCACGCTCTGGGATTCGAGCATCTTTCCCAACCGGGCACCCGCGGGACAGGTGCTGCTGCGCTCGATGATGGGCGGGGCGACCAACCCCGGCGCCATCGCGCTCTCCGACACGGAGGTGCGGGCCCGGGTCGAGGCCGATCTCAAGGAGATCATGGGGATCGATGTCCCCCCCGAATTCGTGCGCATCTTCCGCCATCAACGGGCGATCCCCCAGTACGTCGCCGGCCACGGGGCGCGGCTGCAAACGATCGCCGCGCGGCTGTCCCCCTTCCCCGGACTGTTCCTTACCGGCAACGCCTTTTACGGTGTCGGCCTCAACGACTGCGTCAATGCCTCCAATCAGACCGCCGAGCGGGTGATAACCTTTCTGAAGGGGCGCGAGGGGGCCGCCGGTTGACAGCCGGCCCCGGATGCGGTAACAAAATAGAGCGTTTGTTAATCGTCGGTGTCGAATCGAGCAGAGGAGGTGGCGAAGGTGACTCGGAGCCGTTTCCGCAAGCGGATCGAAGAGTTGCTGCAGCAGGCCGATATCGCCGTTGGCGGCGGCCGGCCCTGGGATCTGCAGGTGCATGAAGACGCGCTGTTCGGGCGGTTGTTGAGCCAGGGATCCCTGGGGCTCGGCGAGGCCTACATGGACGGCTGGTGGGACTGCGAACAGCTCGACGGGTTTTTCCAGCGGCTGTTGACGGCGCGCTTGGATGACGCCGTGCGCACCGTGGGCATGGCCCTGTCTGTCATCGGGGTACGGCTCAGCAACCGCCAGACCGTGGGCCGCTCCCGACGGGTCGGTCGCCGGCATTACGATGTCGGCAACGACCTCTACCGGCGCATGCTCGACAGCCGGATGATCTACAGCTGCGGCTACTGGAA
>Ga0210142_1000205_pt1 | contig 13719 bp, 10 predicted proteins | sample Goodyear_PhragC__FD_184869 | JGI IMG/M metagenome (GOLD analysis project Ga0210142, IMG submission 184869) | Wetland microbial communities from San Francisco Bay, California, USA, that impact long-term carbon sequestration - Goodyear_PhragC_D2... | ecosystem: Environmental > Aquatic > Marine >...
GTGGCAGGCGTCGCCGTTGGCGAAGTTTGTGCAGGCCCGGAAGTCGCGGGAGCGGTTCTGGGCGCGATCTGTTTTGCAAGGTAGAATTCCCACAAAAGAAGCCCAATTACACAAAGGCCAACAGCAATCCACGCAGTTCGATCCATAAATTTGGTTTTGCACGATCAGACGCAATGGCGGATGTCACTTTGAGATCCGCCAACCCGGCGCAGTGGAACCGGGTCGTACCCACATCCACCCCAGGGTTGACAGCGCGCCAGGCGCTTAAGTCCCAACCAGGTTCCGCGGCGGACGCCATGCGTCTCTACCGCTTCCAGAAAGTATGTCGAACAGGTCGGCGTAAACCGGCAGCCGCAATCAGGACCGCACAGGAGACGAAGTAATGGCGAAAGCGTCCACTGATAAAGGCGAATAGCAAAACGGACCAGTCCCAGCATCAGAGGAGAATAGAAGCGCGCTTCGCGAGGCGCAACAATTCATGTTCCAGGACGCTATACGACGCGGTCGCAGCTTCGTATCTGGCAACAACAACGAACCAAAACCCTTCCCGCAGTTCGTGTTGGTGCCGGCGCACAATTTCTCGCAAACGACGTCGGACGCGGTTGCGAACGACCGCGCCGCCGAGCCGGCGCGACGCAATGAATCCGACACGCCATGGATCGCAACTCTCCAGCGTGAGAATGCTTAACATCAGGTGTTTCCCGCGGCATGTCACGCCATCTCGCTTCACGCAGTCAAATTGCGACCGGTCCGTGAGGCGGCGGGTTTTAGGAAATGAGAACTGACCGTGCGGCGCCATTTCGATTGAACCGCCTCGATCACGCTGCGACTGATCTCCAGGCTACGCTCGTTACGGCTAACAGCATCCTCATGCGCAACTTCTGTACAAAAGAAGTCTTCCCCCGGGAAGCCCGGCGGAAGACTTCTAAAAAAACTCCAGCAGTTTAGGAACCGGGCGTCTGAGCGGGTGATTCGGCCTCCGCAGGCGATTCTGTAGTTCCTGCCGGCGATTCCATCGTATCGGCCGGCGATTCGGTTGTCACAGCGGGGGCTTCCGTTGCAGCTGGACTGGTCATTTCAGTCGCTGCAGGCGGAGTTGTAGGTGTTGGAGTTGGACTTGCCGCCGGAGCGACTACTTCGGTTTTTTGCTCGCACGCCACTAGGAGCGCGGCACCAGCCAGAATGCAGATGTATTTCTTCATATTCGAAAGGCATATTGCTTTAATTGATTAATCGCAGCAAGCGTAGTTTTTGGACCGCACAGAATGTGTTTTAAAAGACAAATGGCTCAAAGTGAGCACTAAAGCGGTGGCTCCCCTTTCAAGCCATGCGCCTCGGCTACCGCTGCGCAAGTCAGCCGGCCCTCGCGTGTATTGATCCCGCCAACCAGTGCCGGTTGCTTTTTGCACGCGCCTTCGAGGCCGAGATCAGCCAGTAATTCGACGTAACGGTAGGTGACATTCGTCAGTGCTTGCGTCGCGGTACGCGCATATGCTGCCGGCATATTTGCTACGCAATAATGCGTCACCCCTTCCTCAACGTAGACTGGATCGAGATGCGTCGTAGGTCGCGATGTTTCCGCGCACCCCCCTTGATCGATCGAAATATCTACGAACACGCTGCCACGCTTCATTTTTCGCAACATTTCACGGGTAATCAGCTTCGGCGCTTTGGCTCCCGGCAGGAGCACCGCGCCGATGAGCAAATCGCAGTCGGGCATTAATTCGTCTAAATTTGCCTGATTCGAATAGAGCGTGTGCAGGTTGTTCATCGCGATGTCCAGGAATCGCAGGCGTTCCACATCGATATCGAGAATCGTGACATCGGCGCCAAGACCTGTGGCCATCCGCAACGCATTTACACCGGAGGTTCCTCCTCCCACAATGACGACTCGCCCGGGCAACACTCCGGGCACGCCGCCCAGCAAAACACCGCTGCCACCGTTATACTTGGCCAGAAAATTGGCGCCCATCACCACCGACATGCGACCAGCGATCTCGCTCATCGGTTCCAACAACGGCAAACGATGGTCCACCTGGATTGTTTCGTACGCCACGCCGGTCGCACCGGATTTCAGTAACGCCTCGGTCAGAGCTTTGCTTGCTGCCAGATGAAGATAGGTGAAGAGAATTTGTCCCCGCCGCAACAGGGGAAACTCGGCTTCGAGAGGTTCCTTCACCTTCACAATCATGTCGGCGCGCGAAAAAACATCCTTTGCTTGCTGAACAATTTCCGCGCCGGCTTTTACGTAATCCTGGTCGGAATAACCGGAACCGATACCTGCATTCGTTTCCACCACCACGGAATGACCGCGCTGGGTGAGTTGATTCGCACCGGATGGCAGCAAGGCAACGCGTTGCTCTTGCTCCTTAATTTCTTTCGGGACGCCGATAATCATTGTGCGAAGTGAGAGTGATTAGTGAGAAGTGACCGGTGGAATCAAGCTAAATCACTTCGGGCAACCCACATTTGCCTCTCAAACTAATTGAGCGACGGATCGTCGGGAGCAGCGGCGAGCATCCTGTACCATGGCCCAAGAGTCCGCATAATGTCGAACCAGAGATTTGGCAGGCGATCCAGTTTCAATAGTGAAGGATTGGCTTTCTTAATAACCCAGGCTTTCTGTTTCACTTCGGTTTCAAGCTGACCTGCTCCCCAGCCCGCATAACCTACAAAAGCACAAACTGTAAGCAGATTTTTCCCGTCGCTCACTTTGTTCGATTCATTTAACGCTACGTTGTGACTGAGTCTCAAGCCTGCGCCTTTCTGCCATTCAAACGCCGCAAACATCAGTTGATTTTTTCCAACCGGCCCTCCCAGAAACACCGGCACATCGGCAAAATCCGTGGATGGCATGTCCGAAACCAGTTCGGTCACAGGTTTGTCGAGCGGACGATTAATGATTACCCCCAACGCACCTTCATTGGGATCGTGCTCGGAAACGAAAAGGACTGTCCGCCGAAAATTTGGGTCGAGCATATTCGGATGTGCCACCAGCAAGGAACCGGCAAAACTGCGCGACGACCGTTCATTACCCAAATCACGCATGGCAAAACTAGAAACCGCGACGCGCGATTCCGCAACCTTTCGATCGTACTGTCATCCAACTACATCTCTGCTCTGCCGTCCCTCGCGTGATTGCAGGTCCCATACCTGGCGTACATAATGGGCAAATTTTTTCTCGAAATTTTTTGTGCAAAATCTTGTTGCCAGCAACCGGAACCTCGGTTAGAAGGCTGAAAGTTTTCTACGATTGTTCTGGGGGGAACAGCCGCCCTTCACGCCTATCGGGCGTGGGGGGCGGTAATTTTTTGCAGATAAACTTCTGCCTGTTTCTTTTTGCTCTTGCTCCTGATCGTGCTCTTGCTCGATTGCCGCGTGAAAGGAAACCCTTGGCGGGCAACCTCGAACATCCAATGTTTAACTCAGCAAAATCGCACCGCTCCGTTTGGCCCATCGCGTTCACAATTGTTGCGCTGATAATTGCAGCGACAATCGGTTTCATATTTTGGCGTCTGGAGAGTTGGCCGGCGCGCACGGCCCGCGAAAGCAGCGCTGAACTCGAGCGGCTGGGCAGGAATTTGCGCGCGGCGTTTATCGACATCGCGCATTTGCAACCGCGCATCACCATTAACAATCGCCTTTACATGGAGCAGACCATGCCCACGAGCGAACTGGTCGTCGTCTCACGCCGCATCGAGGTCGAACACGAACTGCTCCACACGTGGGTGGGCAGCTCAAAACGCGTCAAACTGCACGGCACCTTTGTCGCCAAAGCCGGATTCGATTTACAGAACGGCCTTTCGATTAACATTCGACCGGCCGAAATCGTCGTGCAGATGCCGCATGCTCAGATTCTCGGAATCGAGCAGCAGCAAGTAGACGTCCTTGCGTTTGAAAACGGACTATGGAACCGGATCTCCGGGCAGGATGTTCAAAGCGAATTGTCTGTCCTGCCTCAGTTGGCGCGGAAAAAAGCAGAAGCGAGCGGTCTGCCCACTGATGCCGAGCAAGCGTTGCGGCGGCAACTCGAAGAACGGATACATACGCCGCAGCCTTTGCATTTGGTCTTCCAAGACGCCCAGGAAATAAAGCGAAATGAATGACGCGGAGCGAACATCGGATGGCGGTGCAAATTCAGACTACGAAGCTGGAAGGGAGCTGGAACGCACTCTCTGTGCTTTAGTCACTCGAGTCTCGGCATTGATTCGCCATCGGTCTTTTGTCATTCGTCAATATCCAGGACGCTGAAGATGCCATTAAGAAATCGTTTGGTTCTCTCTCTCCTATTGCTCTTGCTCGTCGTCGCTTTGACGATTTTGCTTGCACCATTTGCTGTGTCCAACGGTGTTCGCGTGTGGGTCTGGTGGTTTGCCCGGGAGGAGGGTTTCGTTGCTACCGTCGACAAAATCGACGCGCCATTTCTACGTCCGATTGCGATTGGTCAGCTTCATCTGAAAAGCGTCCGCGACGACGCGCTTCGGTTGGATGTTACCGCGACGGACGTCCGATTTACCCTGAACTTAAAGCACATCCTTCTGCACGTATCCGGACAAAATATTCGCAATCTTTCCATTCGAGAGCTCCGCGCGGAAGTGCATCGCTCGAACCCGAAGGTGCGGGTATTGAGCGAAGGCGGCTGGGCAACGCTACATCGATTGCTTCCGGAAAACTATAGCATCGCCAGGCTGGAAACCCGCGTTGAGAACGGACCGACATTGATATTGCTGCGAAATGCGTCGCTCTCTGCGAGCGAAACGGAACCCGGCCGCTTTACAGCGGCTGAGCTCATGATTGCGTCACCCTGGGTGCATCAGACATTCCCGCAATTGCGCGGGGCGACTCACTGGGAGACCAATCGCCTGACACTCGCGGGAATTACTTTAACGCACGGACTCGACTTAGAGTCTGCTACGATAGATTTGTCGCGGCTGGAAAATCAGCGAATGGGTTTGCAGTTCGATGTGGATGCTTTCGGTGGCAAACTCCGCGGAAATATTTCGCACGAGTGGCATTCACATTACCCCAACTGGAAAATCGCAGGCGGCGCCGGCGATCTTTCGCTGTCGCAAATCTCCGATGCGCTTGGCTTTGCGGATCGCGTCAAGGGCGTCCTTCACGCGGGCAATTTCACGTTTCGCGGCAACCTTGGTGAGCCGGACCGCGCAACGGCATCGCTCTGGTGCGAACTGACCGATCTCACCTGGCGAGACCGCACCGCAGAAGCGATCATGCTTGGTGCTGCGCTTTACAACCGCAAGATCGAGCTCCAGCAACTTTACATCCGCCAAAAAAGCAACCAGTTCACCTTGAGCGGAGAGGCTGCGTTGCCTGCCAGTTCATCGGAATGGCTCCAGCCGGATTTTCGCGGAAACATTTCGGCATCTATTAATCAGTTAGGCGATTTCCTGGCTCTTTTCGGGGCAAATCCAACCGATTTCGCAGGGAAAATCAGTATCGAAGGATCAATGGATACCCGCGGCCGAAAATTTGGCGGTCACCTCGCCATTGAAGGCGCGTCGTTGACGTTTTTTAACAACGCTATCGACAGCCTGGATGCAAAATTGAATTTAAAAACAAGCGAACTGGAGATCGAAGAATTAGAGCTGACGCGCAAAAACGATTATTTATCTGGTAAAGGCAACATCGATCTTTCGCCAGAGCACGATTATTCCGGAACGCTCGATGTCTGCACGGAAGATTTGCGCGATTATTTTTCTAGCCTTCGCGGCTTACCGGGTCAAAAATCACGCCCTATTACGGGAGAGGTTCAGGCTACTATCATCTCCAGTCACTGGGATACGCACGGCCTGATTCAATTGCCGAAGTCGAGCCCCATAAGTTTCGGGGCGAATTTTCCGCTGCCGATCGGCACCACCTGGAGTGCGTTTCGAATGTCTCCTGTCGAAATTTCGGTCGATTTTCCAGCAATCTTCCTGGCAACCGCGCCTCAGTTTTTTCATTCAAAAACTTTCCAGGATGGCCTTTTGAGCGGAAAGATTTCGCTCTTCGAAAGTTTGCGCCATCCACGCGTCGTTGGCGAGGTGCAGCTTGTTAACGGCACGCTGTCGAGCAGCAGCGATTCTTTTTTCAATGTCACGGAGGCTAGCAGCCGGATTGTTTTTGATGGCAACGATGCTTCCCTGGAATTTCTGAACCTGGCGAACAAGGAGGTAGATCTTGCGCTCAGCGGGGAAATTCATTTCGAAGACATGAACGACGTCGCAATCCGGATAACTGCAGCCACACCGTTGTTCGATCTCATGTCGCGCCCGGTTGATTGCGTGAATAGGATTCAAATCGCACCTGTGGCGCTGCCACTGGCACCCTCAGTGACAGAGCTGGAGTTTCGCGGCCCTCTTTTTGAATCCGGCTGGAGCGTCTCCATGAAAGAAGAGGTGAACGGAGAGGTTCTCAACAGTTCCTCGCCCGATGGCGCCGGCCGCACATTTCCACTCTGTTTTGGAACAGCCACCGAGGACAAAATATTATTACTTGGTGCCGTGCCGCGTGCCGATGCCACAGCGATACATCCCAAAAAAAAGTAAAAGCACCAATTATCCGGTCATCAGCCAGCGCGAAAGTCGCTCCTTCAAATCCGGCGTAAGATCGACCCGAAACTCCGTGCCCGCATCCAGTTGCAATAGATTCCCGTTACCACGGTCGAACAACAATTGAACTGACTGACGACCGGGTGAACTGATCAGGAGTTTGCGGACTTCGCGCAACTCATCGCCGGTCGCACCCGCGGAAAATCGCAGACGGATTGCCATTTGCTGTGATCCATCCGCCGACGTTTCGATCGCGCCGTTGGATTTTCCAGCAGCCAGGGGTTTGATTTCCACAACCATCGCCCGAAGCATCTCGTCGCGACGATCAAGCGTTCCCTTCACTTCGACAACTCGCCCTGGTACGAGAATGTCCGAAACCTTCACGTACACGTCGTTCCATACCACGAACTCAAGCATGTCCATGAGATCTTCGATCCACATTACCGCAAAGGGTTTGCCTTCTTTCCGGGTGAATTTTTTTTCCACCTCCACAATGGCTCCCGCGATCTTGAATTGTGCGCGATCATCCAGCTCGCCTAACGAAGCAATTGACCGGTAATTTTTGGCTGCAAGAATTTCGGCGTAAGCGTCCAGTGGATGGCCGCTGACATAAAACCCGAGAAGCTCTTTCTCGTAGGCCAGCTTCTCGTGCTCGGTCCATGGCTTGATCGATTGCGGTCTTCCTGCCGTGGCCGCATGCGTCTCTTCATCGAACAACGAAACTTGTCCCGCCACCCGGTCGCGCTGCAGAGCCGCAGAAGATGCCAGTGCATCCTCAATACAGGCAAAAAGCTCCGCACGATCCCGACCGGTAAAATCGAAGGCACCTGCCTTGATGAGGCTTTCCAACATTTTGCGATTGGCCACGCGGGAATCGAGCCGGCTGCAAAAGTCCTCCAGCGAGCTGAACTCGCCGTTTTGTTCGCGCTCCCGAATGGCCATGGCCATCGCCGCCTGGCCAACGTTTTTGATCGCAGCAAGACCGTACCGAATCGCTGGCAATGTGGGAGCGGCCTTAGTGCCGCGACTGTCGGGACGCTGAGGACCCTCCCACATTTCCGGAGTAAACTTAAGACCGCTCTTATTAACATCCGGCGGCAGGATGGAAATGCCCATGCGTTTGCATTCGCCTACGAACACGGAAATTTTTTCTGTGTTGTTGATCTCGTTGCTCAACAAACCCGCCATGAACTCGACCGGGTAATGCGCCTTCAGGAACGCCGTATGATAGCTGATCACGCCGTACGCAGCGCTGTGACTCTTGTTGAATCCGTAACCGGCAAATTTTTCCAGCAAATCGAAAATGGCGTTCGCTTTTTTTTCCGGAATTTTGTTCGTGCGCGCGCAACCATCGATGAAATTCCTGCGCTCTTGCGCCATCTTTTCCTTGTCTTTTTTGCCCATCGCGCGGCGGAGCAGATCGGCATGAGCAAGCGAGTAACCAGCAAGGCTGCTCGCAGCAGCCATGACTTGTTCCTGGTAAATCATGACGCCGTACGTGTCGGCACAGATGTCTTTCAGCAGCGGATGCAAATATTTGATCGGCGTGATGCCCTTTTTCGCTTTGACGTATGCGGGTATTAGCTCCATCGGACCGGGGCGGTATAGGGCAATCAACGCGATGATGTCGTCGAGCTTCTTCACCTCGAACTGCTTCGAGAGACTGGTCATACCGCCGGATTCCATCTGAAAAAGACCAACCGTTTCGCCGCGGTTGTAGAGACCGAACGCTGCTGCATCGTCCAGCGGAACATTCTTTAACGAAAAGTCCGGCTGTCGTTGGTGAATCAGCACCAGCGTATCTTCGATCACGGTCAGCGTCTTCAATCCCAGGAAATCCATTTTCAGGAGGCCAAGATCGTTGAGCGGCCCCATGGCATATTGGCTGATCACGTCGTTGCCTTTCACGTCGCGACAGAGCGGGATGTAATCCGACAGATCCCGATCTGCGATGACCACGCCAGCCGCATGTACGCCAGCGTTGCGCGACAAGCCTTCTAGAACTTTTGCGTGCTCGAAGAGCTGCCGCGTCGCGGGCTCGGTCGCGACCGCGCGTTTCAGTTCCGCGTTTTTTTCCACTGCCGAATCCAGCGTGATGTTCAGCTCGTTGGGAATCATCTTGGCGACGCGATCCGCATCGCGATAACTCCACCCCAGCACACGGCCCACGTCGCGCACCACGCTTTTCGCCTTAAGCTTGCCGAACGTGATGATCTGCGCGACGCGACGTTCGCCGTATTTCTGACGGACGTATTCCAGGACTTCCCCGCGGCGCGCCTCGCAAAAATCGACATCGATGTCTGGAGGCGAAACGCGATCGGGATTCAGGAATCGCTCAAAAATCAGTCCGAATTGAAGCGGATCGATATCGGTGATTCCGAGAACAAACGCCACGATCGACCCTGCAGCCGAGCCCCGTCCCGGCCCCACGGGAATGCTTTTTCCCTTGGCGAAATGAATAAAATCCCAAACGATCAGAAGATAACTGACAAAGCCAGTCGTTTCCAAAACGCCGAGCTCGTACTCGAGCCTCTGTGTCAACTCCGGATCGCTCGCCGCGCGTTCACCATAGCGCGCGCGCAAGCCTTCGTAGCAAAGCTCGCGTAAATAGCCCTCGCGCGTCTTGCCGGGTGGCGCGGGATACTCCGGATATTTTGACCGCCCAAATTCGAGATCGAGATGGCAACGCTCGCCAACATGCAGTGTGTTCGTGATCGCTTCCGGAAAATCACGGAACACCTGCCGCATTTCGACCGGTGATTTGAAATACAATTCCGGCAGATAATGCATTCGCGTTTCGTCCTGCACCATCTTGCCCGTGCCGATGCAAAGCATGACGTCGTGCGCCTCGTGGTCGCTCCGGCGCAGAAAATGCACGTCGTTCGCCGCGACCAGGCCGATGCCCAGGTCTCTCGCGATTTGCACCAATTCCACATTGCACTTCTTTTGTTCCTCCATCCCATGGTCGTGCAATTCCATGAAGAAATTTTCGACGCCGAGAATGTCCCGATAAATAGCGGCGCTCTGTTTCGCTTTTTCGACGTTGTTTCCCTGGATCGCGCTGTTGATTTCTCCTGCCAGACAGCCGCTTAATCCAATCAACCCGCTGGAGCGCTCTGCCAGCAACTCCTTATCGATCCTGGGCACATAATGAAAGCCATCCAGGTGCGCCGTTGTGACCAGTTTCACCAGATTGCGATAGCCGGTCTCGTTCTCCGCCAGCAACGTAAAGTGATACGCCGAATCACGCCGCGACGGCGGCCGGTCTTTATGAGACCCCGGGGCCACGTAAACCTCACAACCGATGATCGGTTTCACTCCGGCACGCTGCGCTTCCTGATAAAACTCAATCGCGCCAAATAGATTCCCGTGATCGGTCATCGCCACGGCGGGCATGTCGAATTCCGCAGCTTTTTTCATCAGCTCCTTCATTCGGATACCCCCATCCAGCAGCGAGTATTCAGTGTGCAGATGGAGATGAACGAAAGAGTCGCGAGACATCAGTTTTCAGTATTGGACGCCAAACAATTTTGGCAAATTTACCTAGGCATCTGCGTTCGTTGAAGCGTTAACGCGTTGAAGCGGAATTGCCGCTTTCGCGCCAGTCGACTGCATGGCTGTAATGATCAACGCTTTTAACCGATCGGATTGTTCCACTTCAACCCTTTGAATCGTGCAAAATCAGCATCGGTCGTTTGTAAAATACAATTATGTTCAATGGCCAAAGCGGCGAGATGCGCATCACTTACAAGATTGCCGACGGCTTTGCCCTCGCGAAGCATTCGTTGAAAAATCGTCCAGTGGTGCTCAATCGGATGAATTAAGCGAACGCACGGTTGTTCGAACCAGGATTGTATGCGTTCGACTGTTTCGGGGACTGTCAGCGCGCGGCGGAACGCTCGAGGGTTAGTACCGATACGGACATACGCCGTCAAAACGGGCCAGCATAGACAAACGGGCTCCAGACCGCTCAACTGTTTTTCCCACCAGGTCCGTGCGGCTTGATGAGACTCTGAAACAGTGTCCTCCGCGTACAGCAGCAAGTTTGTATCGACCAGGATCACCGATGGTGTTCTCCTTCAAGACGAGCTAGCAATTCTGCAATGTTGTCGTAGCTGAAGCCCGGGCGCAGACCAAGCGGGCGGCCTTTCATCCGATAAGGCTTGGCTCGCGCCGGCTTCAGCACTTCGTCCAGTCCAATGCGCAAAGCGGTGTTGATGATTTGCTTGAAAGGCTTGTGAAGTTTCGCGGCGCCTTTCTTCGCCTTGGCCGCCACGTCCGGATCGAGTGTCAACGTTGTGCGCATGAAAGCATCATGATGCTTTTATCTATGCTGTCAAGGTGTGCACATACTATGACAAAAGTTCTAATCCACACTCAGGATGCCTGCCCGGTTTGGAGAGCCGGAGGAAAAATTCGATTTTAACGCATCGACGCTCCAAAAATTTCAGGTAGTGCTCGTTGATTGCTAGTCTGAGATCTGCCGGGCTTCTACCGCCTCTCCACTGCGAGAAGGGGAGAGGACCAAGGTGAGGGGTTGTTCCCGCCGCCGGAAATTATTGGAATGAACCCTCACCCTCCCCTCTCCCTTGCGAAGGCAGAGACGATAGGACGGCGTATCGTCTTCCATTCGGCCTGCCCCGACCAACGAATGGGCATTGGCGCATCGACGGCGAAAAATTCGTGATTGCATTCGCATCGCACAGTTGCTATGAGGAGCGCGTGCTGCGGATGGCTTTCGGTTGCAAAGCTCCGCGCGATCCCGAGTTTAAATCCACATGAAAAAGCTGGAAGCCATTATCAAACCGTTCAAGCTCGAAGAGGTCAAAGAAGCGCTCGCGGAGCTGGGCATCGAAGGGATGACCGTCACGGAGGTCAAAGGATTTGGCCGGCAAAAAGGGCACACTGAAATTTACCGTGGAAGCGAGTACACGGTAGATTTTTTGCCGAAAGTGAAAGTGGAAGTGGTGATGGCAGACGACCTGATTGATAAGGCCGTTAATGTAGTAGTCACCGCGGCAAAGACCGGCAAGATCGGTGATGGAAAGGTTTTCGTTCTCCCTGTCGAACATGCCGTCCGCATCCGCACTGAAGAGATCGGCGAAAAAGCAGTGTGACGGCGCTCCGCGCCGCTGGTTAAACCGTTGAAGCGTTAAACCGTTTCAGCGGCTTGGAAAACATTTTAACAATTTAACTTTTTAACGCTTCAACCCTTCAACCCTTCAACGAAACATCATGGCCAAAGACAAAACTCCCTCCGACGTCAGTAAAATGATCAAAGACCAGGGCGTAAAGCTCGTGGATTTCAAATTCACCGATCTGCCTGGCACGTGGCAGCATTTCACCACCACGCTGAGCGAATACAGTGACGACGTTTTTACCGAGGGACTCGGGTTTGACGGTTCAAGCATTCGCGGCTGGAAAGTGATTAACGCCTCCGACATGCTGGTTATTCCCGATCCAGCAACGGCGTGGATCGACATCTTCAACGCTGAGCCGACCCTTTCCCTGATCTGCACCATTGTAGATCCAATCACACGCGAACCGTACGACCGCGACCCGCGCGGCGTTGCGGAAAAAGCTGAAACGTACTTAAAGAGCACCGGCATCGCCGATACCGCGTTCTTCGGGCCGGAAGCGGAGTTTTTTATTTTCGATGATGTGCGATTCACGAATAGCGGCCATGCGTCGTCGTACATCGTCGATAGCGCCGAGGGACATTGGAATAGCGCTCGAGAAGAATTTCCAAACATCGGATACAAAATCCGCCCCAAGGAAGGTTATTTCCCGGTGCCGCCGATGGACACGTTGCAGGACATCCGCAGCGAAATGGCGCTCGAGATCGAGAAAGCCGGCATTCCCGTGGACAAACAACATCACGAAGTCGCCACCGCCGGGCAGGCTGAGATCGACGTCCGCTTTGCGCCGCTGAAGCAGATGGCTGATTCGATGCAGTATTACAAATACATCATTCGCAACGTCGCCCGTCGCCACAACAAAACTGTGACGTTCATGCCAAAACCGCTCTTTGGCGATAACGGTTCCGGCATGCACACCCACATCTCGCTTTGGAAAGATGGGAAACCGCTGTTTGCCGGCAACGGCTACGCCGGGCTTAGTGAAATGGCGCTCTTTTTCATCGGCGGCATTTTAAAACACGCTCCCGCGCTCACCTGTTTCACCAATCCAACCACCAACAGTTTCAAGCGCCTGGTGCCGGGATTCGAAGCGCCAGTGAATCTCGCCTATTCCGCGCGCAACCGCTCCGCTGCTGTCCGGATACCAACCTATTCCGCCAGTCCGAAAGCAAAACGCCTTGAGTTCCGAACGCCGGACGCGTCAGCGAATCCTTACATAGCGTTCTCGGCCATGTTACTGGCCGGCCTCGACGGCATCCAAAACCGGATCGATCCCGGCGATCCGCTCGATAAAAATCTCTACGAACTGCCTCCAGAAGAACTCGCGCAAGTGGCCAGCGTCCCCGATTCTCTCCGCGGCGCAATCGAAGCGCTCCAAGCCAATCACTCCTTCCTGCTACGCGGCGACGTCTTCAACGAAGACTTCATCGCCAACTGGATCGACATGAAACAAAAGGAATACGACACGCTGCGTTTAAGGCCCCACCCCTACGAGTTCTCAATGTACTACGATGTTTAAATGGCAAACGCGGCCCGCACTTGTCACGCCTGCCTGCTCGCGAAGACTTTCGGAGTAACCTAGGCGAAGGCGGATCCCTACGAATTCGCGATGTATTACGACGTGTAACAGTAGGGCGCGACCCAGTTTACCCGCCGTGTGCGGGCCGGGCGCGCCGCAATATCTCCGGCCGGTTGAAAACGCCGCGGAAATCCGTCAATGCGCTACCCACCAGGCGCGAAGCTGCCGCATCACGGCCGTTTTATTCGCCACTGGAAGCTTTTTCGCCCAGTTCCCGTTTACGCGGACACGGAAGCTCTTGCTTGTGGCGAATGGAAGATCCACGAGATCCAGCTTCAGACGTTGCCCGGTTTGATGATTCTTAAGCACCAGCGAATAGTGCGCTTTGGGACGCGGCATGCTCCCTTTTAGCGTGACAAATCCCGACCGGCCAGTGATAAATGAAAACTCACCGTGCACGCCAAAATTTCTCGCCCCGTACAAAAACCGGGGTCTAATTATAGTTAGATGC
>Ga0210142_1000207_pt1 | contig 13634 bp, 15 predicted proteins | sample Goodyear_PhragC__FD_184869 | JGI IMG/M metagenome (GOLD analysis project Ga0210142, IMG submission 184869) | Wetland microbial communities from San Francisco Bay, California, USA, that impact long-term carbon sequestration - Goodyear_PhragC_D2... | ecosystem: Environmental > Aquatic > Marine >...
TCGGGGTCGCCGGCGGTGATGAACGGAATCAGCGCCTTTTCCCCGGCGGCCCGCAGGCGGGCGAAAGTCGCTTCGATGCGTCCCATGGTCAGACCTCTGCTCCAATCTCAAATTCGGTCAGTGTAGTCGAAGGCCGGGGCCATTTCAACCGTTTTCTCCGTCCGCCAGGCGGCGGGCCCGGGCCAGCAATTCCAGAAACATCGGTGCATCGATGCGCCGGGTCTGGACATTGTAGCGGCTGGTGTGGTAACTCGCGAGGAGCAACGGCCGGCCGGGGAGTTGGCAGAGCGCCCCGTGGCCGAAGGGATGGTCGGCCAGCCGCCCGAGCGCTCCTAAAGCCTGGAAATGGCGCAGCAGGGTCGTCCAGGCGCCCTGGCCGAGGGCGATGATCACCGCGAGCCGCGGCAGGCTGGCCAACTCTTCGGCCAGGAAGGGGCGGCAGGCACTGAACTCCGCCGGAGCCGGCTTGTTCTCGGGGGGCAGGCACTTGACCGCGTTGGTGATGTAGAGGTCGTGCAGGGTCAGGCCGTCGTCGCAGTCGATCGCCGCTGCCCGGCTGGCGAGCCCGGCCCGGTGCAGCAGCGGGTACATAAAGTCCCCCGCGCCGTCGCCGGTGAAAGGGCGGCCGGTGCGGTTGGCGCCGTGGGCGCCCGGCGCCAGTCCGACCAGGCAGAGACGCGCCTGCGGGTCTCCGAAACCGGGGACCGGGGCATTCCAGTAGCTCTCCCGCGCCCGCCCCTTCTGCGGGGCGAGCCGGGCGAGGTGGTGGACCAGCCGCGGACAGCGGCGGCAGCCGGACAACCCCGGAAGCGCAGCGCCGAGCATCAGCCCCTCCTGCCTTTGGCCGCGCTGCGGTTCACGAGGACGGCCCCGTTTTTCCCTTGTCCCCGGGATGATGGGGCCGGCGCCGCCGCGGCCGCTTTTCGGCGTGGCCGTGCCCGGGTTTCTTTTCCGGCACCGGGGCCTTGCGGTGGGGGGGCGCGCTGCGCTTGTAGTCGCGGACGAAGTCCTCCTCCTCGGCAAAGGTGCTGGGGATCTTGCGGCCGAGGTACTCCTCGATATCCGGCAGGTGGAAAACCAGGTCTTCGTCGGCGAAGCTGATCGCCTTGCCGGCCGCCCCGGCCCGCGCGGTACGGCCGATGCGGTGGACGTAGTCGTCGGCATCCTGCGGCAGGTCGTAGTTGACCACGTGGGTGACGTCGTCGACGTGGATGCCGCGCGATGCGACATCGGTGGCGACCAGGAAGTTGAGGCGGCTCTCCTTGAAATCGTCGAGAATGCGCATCCGCTTGCGCTGGGGGATGTCGCCGGAGATCACCGCCGCCTTGAACTCGTTGGCCTTGAGGCGTTCGGCGAGGTGCTCGGCCTCGCGCTTGGTGTTGACGAAAAGCAGCACCCGCTGCGGCTGCGGCTCCTTCTTCAGCAGGCCGAGCAGCAACGGGAACTTCTCGCGGCGGCCGACGTGGAAGAGGATCTGCTCAACGCGGTCGGCGGTGATCTTCTCCGGCTCGATGCGCACCTTCTCGGCCAGGTCCATGAATTCGTAGGCGAGTTCCATCACCCGCGACGAGAGGGTCGCCGAGAAGAGCATCGTCTGCCGCTCCTCGAAGGGGGGGAGCTTGCGCAGGATGTAGCGCAGGTCCTTGATGAAGCCCATGTCGAACATGCGGTCGGCCTCGTCGATGACCACCGCCTCGATGCTGTTGAAAGAGAAGACCCGCTGCTTGGCGTAGTCGATCAGCCGTCCCGGGGTGGCGACGATAATGTCGACGCCGTCTTTCAGCGCCTGGCGCTGCTTGTCGTAGTCGACGCCGCCGAAAATCGCCTCGACGCGAAACGGGCAGCCGGCCCCGAGTCCCTTGGCGTCCTCGCAGATCTGCACCACCAGCTCCCGGGTCGGGGCCAGCACCAGGGCACGTGGGTCGCGGCCGGCACCACGGTCGCTGCGCAACAGCCGGGTGAAGAGGGAGATCAGAAACGCGGCGGTCTTGCCGGTGCCGGTCTGCGCTTGGGCGGCGACGTCCTTGCCGGCCAGGGCCAGGGGGATCGACTCCTCCTGGACGGGGGTGAGCTCGGTGAATCCGACCTGCTCGATCCCCTTGAGGACCTCGGCGGGCAGGTTCAGTTCGGTGAATTTCATGGTGTCCTTTCGTTAATTCGTGGCGGAAAAAACCGGCCCCGAAGGCGGATCAAAAATGCCTGGATGCAAGGCGGCGCCCGACCGACGAGTGAGGCATACCCGCAGGGTACGTCGCAGCGACGAGGGGGGGCGGCAACGCCGCAGACAGGCGTTTTTCATCGGCCGTTAAAGTTCCACTCCCATGGCTTCCGCCACGGTATGAATATCCTTGTCCCCCCGCCCGGAGAGGCAGACGACGATCGTCTGCTCCGGGGTCATGGTCGGGGCGAGCTTGAGGACATGGGCAATGGCGTGGGCGCTCTCCAGGGCGGGGATGATCCCCTCCAGCCGGGTGAGGAGCTGGAACCCTTCGAGGGCCTCGGCGTCGGTGATGGCGACGTACTCGGCGCGCCCCAGACTCTTGAGGTGGGCGTGCTCGGGTCCGACGCCGGGATAGTCGAGGCCGGCGGAGATGGAGTGGGCATGCTCGATCTGGCCGTCGGCGTTCTGCAGCAGGAAGGTCTTGTTGCCGTGCAGCACGCCCACCGCACCGGCGCTGATCGAAGCGGCGTGCTTGCCCGAGTCGATGCCGAGGCCGGCGGCCTCGACGCCGATCAGGCGCACCGAGGCATCCTCGACGAAGGGGTAGAAGAGGCCCATGGCATTGGAGCCGCCGCCGATGCACGCCACCGCCGCATCGGGCAGGCGCCCCTCGTGTTCCAGGATCTGCGCCTTGGTCTCCTTGCCGATCACCGCCTGGAAGTCGCGCACCAGTTCCGGGTAGGGGTGGGGGCCGGCGACGGTGCCGATGACGTAAAAGGTGTCGCGCACATGGGTCACCCAGTGGCGCAGGGCATCGTTCATGGCGTCCTTCAAGGTCGCCGTGCCGCTGGTGACGCCATGGACCCTGGCGCCCAGGAGCTTCATGCGGAAGACGTTGAGGGACTGGCGGCGGATATCCTCGGTCCCCATGAAGACCTGGCACTCCAGACCGAACAGCGCGGCGACGGTGGCGGTCGCCACCCCGTGCTGGCCGGCGCCGGTCTCGGCGATCACCTTCTTCTTCCCCATGCGCCGGGCCAGCAGCACCTGGCCGACGGTGTTGTTGACCTTGTGGGCGCCGGTGTGGTTGAGGTCCTCGCGCTTGAGGTAGATCTTCGCCCCGCCGCACTTTTCGGTCAGTCGCCGGGCAAAGTAGAGGGGGCTGGGCCGGCCGACGTAGTCCTTCAACCAGTAGGCGAGCTCCTCGTGGAAGGCCGGATCCGCCTGGGCCTCACGATAGGCAGCGTCCAGCTCCAAAAGCGCGGGCATCAGGGTCTCGGCCACGTAGCGGCCGCCGAATTGGCCGAAATGGCCGCGTTCGTCAGGGTAGTTGTACATGGGAACTCCGGTTGGATCGGTAACGGGTAACGCGTAGCGGGTGACTGGCAACCCCTGGGAGGGGAAGGCAAACCAACTGAAAACTCAAAACGGCTCCCTACTTCTTGGCGGAAAAGAGCAGCGCTTGGATCTTCCCCAGGACCTCGTCGACAATCCCCGGTTTCACCATCGCGGCCTTTTTCGCCCTGCGGGCACGCCAGTCGAGGCTCTTGACCTGATCGGCCAAGGCCACGCCGGCCGTGGCGTTGACGGTGATCTGCACCTCGAAGGGATAGCCTTTGATCGCGGTCGTCAGGGGGCAACAGAGCATCAGGCTGGTGACCTGATTGTAGCGTTTGGGGGAAAGGACCAGCGCTAGTCGATGGCCGGCCTGCTCATGGCCGGCCTGGGGGTCGAACGAGAGCCATACCACCTCCCCGCGGTCCGGAGTGTAGGCCACCTACCAGATCTCCTTGCCGACAGCCGCGCCGAAATCGGTCTCGTCGTGAAGATTCTCGGCCGTCATGCCAGACAGCAGTTCATTGAGAGAGTAGGTCTTCTGGCCGCGAACCGGCTCGATCACTATGGCATGGTCACGAACGGTGATCTCCACCGGCGAATCGAGATGGACATCGACCGCGTCGGCCAGGGTTTTCGGCAGCCGCAGGGCCAGGCTGTTCCCCCATTTCTGGACTTTCGTGAGCATGCTGACCTCCAAGGTGAAGATGACTCACAGCATAGCGATGTATCTACAAAGTGTCAACACAGATCCCCCGGGAGGGTAAAGCACCGCGCAACTCAACAGACGGGCCCCTTCGCCGCGGCGATGAACGCGGCCACCTGCTCATGGTCCTTGCGTCCGGGGGCGCATTCCACGCCGCTGGAGACGTCGACGGCGTAGGGGCCCACGGCGCGCACAGCCGCCGCCACGTTCTCCGCGGTCAGGCCGCCGGCAAGAATCACCGACCGCTGCCGGGCGATTGCAGCGGCCAGCTCCCAGTTGAAGGTGGCACCGGTTCCACCGTAGGCTCCGGGGACCCAGGCGTCAAGGAGCAGCGCCGAAACGGTGAAGTCGTTGTGCCGTGCCAGGCTCGCCGCGTCGCGCACCCGCAGTGCCTTGACCACCCGCCGCGGGGAAAAATCACAGTCGGCCGGGTCTTCGTCGCCGTGCAGTTGAATCACATCGAGGCCACAGACGTCGGCGATCGCACGGATGCGCTGCGGCTCCTCGTTGACGAACAGCCCGACGGGGGTGACGAAGGGGGGCAGCTCCCGGATGATGGCGCCGGCCGTTTCCGGCGCAATGCAGCGCGGACTCTTCTCGTAAAAGACGAAGCCCAGCGCGTCCGCCCCGCACGCGCAGGCGTGCAGGGCGTCGTCGAGGCTGGTGATGCCGCAGATTTTGACCTTGACCATTTGAAACCAATTTTGAATTATGGATTTTGAATTCAATTCAACATTCAAAATTCACAATTCAAAATTCCCTTTTATCCCACTTTGGGCAAATGCGCCAGCGATTCCCGGATCGCTTCTTCCGGATACTCATAGTCGGTCAGCTTGCCGGCAAAGTAGTCGTCGTAGGCGGCCATGTCGACGTGGCCGTGGCCGGAGAGGTTGAAGAGGATGGTCTTCTGCTTCCCCTCCTCCTTGGCCTGCAGCGCCTCGTCGACGGCGCCGCGGATGGCGTGGCTCGATTCCGGCGCCGGGATGATCCCCTCGCTGCGGGAGAAGAGGACCGCCGCCTCGAAGCAGGCGAGCTGGTGCACCGCCTTCGCCTCGACAATCCCTTCATGGACCAGCTGCGAGACCAGCGGCGAGGCGCCGTGGTAGCGCAGGCCGCCGGCGTGGATCCCCGGGGGCATGAAGTCATGACCGAGGGTATACATCTTGGAGACCGGTGCCATCTTGGCGGTGTCGCCGTAGTCGAAGGCGTAGACGCCGCGCGACAGCGTCGGGCAGCTCGCCGGCTCCAGGGCCATCACCCGCACCTGCTTGCCGTTGGCTTTGTCGGCAATGAAGGGGAAGGCGACGCCGGCGAAGTTGGAGCCGCCGCCGTGGCAGCCGATGACCACGTCGGGGTAGTCGCCGACCAGGGCCAGCTGCTCCTTCGCCTCCAGGCCGATCACCGTCTGGTGCAGGCAGACGTGGTTGAGGACGCTCCCCAGAGCGTAACGCGTGTCCTCTCGGGTGGCGGCGTCCTCCACCGCCTCGCTGATGGCGATCCCCAAAGAGCCGTTGCTCTCCGGGTCCTTGTCGAGGATCGCGCGGCCGGCGGCCGTCTGGTTAGACGGCGAGGGGATGACGTTCGCTCCCCAGAGCTGCATCATGCTCTTGCGGTACGGCTTCTGGTTATAGGAGACCTTGACCATGTAGACGGTGCATTCCAGGCCGAACATCTGGCAGGCCAGGGAGATCGACGAGCCCCACTGCCCGGCGCCGGTCTCGGTGGCGATGCGCTTGGTCCCGGCGATTTTGTTGTAGTAGGCCTGGGGGATGGCGCTGTTCGGCTTGTGGGAGCCGGCCGGAGAGACCCCTTCGTACTTGTAGTAGATCTTCGCCGGAGTCCCCAGGGCCTGTTCCAGGCGATGGGCCCGGAACAGCGGCGAGGGGCGCCACAACTGATAGATCTCGCGTACGGCTTCCGGGATCTCGATCCAGCGCTGCTGCGAGACCTCCTGTTCGATCAGCCCCATCGGGAAGAGGGGCAACAGGTCCTCGGGGGCGACCGGCTGCATCGTCCCGGGATGGATCACCGGCGCCAGCGGCCCCGGCAGGTCGGGGATGATGTTGTACCACTGCTTCGGGATGCGGTCTTCGGGGAGCAGGATCTTGGTGCGCATGGCGATTTTCCTTTCAGGAAAAATTGCGAATTGCGAATTACAAATTTTGAATTGCAAGGTCCCGATTTTAATTCAAAATTCAAAATTCAAAATTCAAAATTGGGGTTCAATTGCCCAGCAGCTCCTCCAGTTTGGCGCCGATGTCGGCCTCGCGCATCAGGCTCTCGCCGACCAGGAAGGCCGCGGCGCCGGCGCGCTGCAGGCGCTCGACGTCGGCGCGGCTGTGGATGCCGCTCTCGGCGACCAGCAGTCGCCCGGCCGGCAGGCGCGGAGCGAGGCGTTCGGTGGTCGCCAGGTCGGTGACGAAGGTGCGCAGGCTGCGGTTGTTGATGCCGATCAGCTCGCAGTCGGTGCGAAGGGCCCGCTCCAGCTCGGCCTCATCGTGGACTTCGAGCAGCACGTCGAGCCCGAGTTCGGCGGCATGGGCGGCGAACTCCTTGAGCTCCGTATCGTCCAGCATCGCCGCGATCAGCAGCACCGCGTCGGCGCCGAAGGCCCGCGCCTCGACGATCTGGTAGGGATCGCAGATGAAGTCCTTGCGCAGCAGCGGCAGGGAGACCACCTCGCGGATCTGTCCCAGGTAGCCGAGGTGACCGAGGAAGAATTTCTCGTCGGTGAGGACCGAGAGGCAGGTGGCGCCGTGCGCCTGGTAGGTTTCGGCGATCGCCAGCGGGTCGAAATCGGCGCGGATCACCCCCCGGGAGGGGGAGCCCTTCTTGACCTCGGCGATTACCGCCGTTCCTCCCGACTCGGCGACCGAGCGCAGCGCCCGGGCGAAGCCGCGCGGCGTATCCTCGACCAGGGCGAGGCGGTCGCGAAGCCGTTCCAGGGGGAAGCGGGCCTTGGCGGCAGCCACTTCCGCGCGCTTGTGGGCGACGATTTTCTGCAGGATGTCGGGAGTGTCGGTCATGGATGTTTCCGTAGGGGCGAACCTCGTGTTCGCCCTTTTCCGGTCGGCACAGAGGGCGAACACGAGGTTCGCCCCTACAACGGTTATTGGGTGGTCAGCTGGGCCAGCTTCTCGACCTGCGCCAGGGCGCGGCCGGAGTCGATCGCCTCGGCAGCCAGCTGGAGCCCTTCCGCGGGATCGACGGCCTTGCCGGCGGCGACCAGGGCGTAGGCGGCATTGAGCAACACCACGTCGCGCCGCGGACCCGGCTCGCCGGCCAGCACGGCACGGACGATCAGGGCGTTGCCCTTGGCGTCGCCGCCGCGCAGCTCCGCCATGCCGCAGCGCTTGAGGCCGAAGGGCTCCGGGGCGATGCGGGAAAGTTCGATCCCGTCGCGGGTGACGCTGGCCACCACGGTCTCGCCGGTGAGGGTGATCTCGTCCATGCCGTCGCTGCCGTGGACGACGAAGCCGCGCCGGCAGCCGAGGTTGTGCAGCACCCGGGCGAGGGGTTCGACCAGTTCCTCGCGGTAGACCCCCATCACCTGGCAGTCGGCCTTGGCCGGGTTGGTCAGGGGACCGAGGATATTGAAGATGGTACGGATGCCGATCTCCTTGCGTGGTCCGATGGCGTACTTCATGGCACCGTGCAGCGCCGGAGCGAACAGAAAGCCGATGCCGATCTTTTCGATGCACTCCTCGACCACCGCCGGGGTAACGTCGAGGTTGACCCCCAGGGCTTCGAGGACGTCGGCGCTGCCGCAGCTGGAGGAGACCGAGCGGTTGCCGTGCTTGGCGACCTTGACGCCGCAGGCGGAGACGACGAAGGCGACGGTGGTGGAGATGTTGAAGGTGTTGGTGCCGTCGCCGCCGGTGCCGACCACGTCGAGGATCGTCTCCTGGTCGATGTTGATGTCGTCGCGGTCGATGTCGAGGATGCCCCGGCCGACCCGGATCGGGGTGGCCCGCTCGCGCATCACCCGGGCGGCGCCGGTGATCTCGGCGACCGTCTCCCCCTTCATGCGCAGCGCGGTGATGAAGGCGCCGATCTGCGCCGGGGTCGCCTCGCCGCCCATGATCTGGTCCATGACCCCAATCATCTCGGCTTCCGTCAGGTCCTGCCGTTCGACCACTTTGGCAATCGCCGCTTTAATCATGTTTATCCTCCGTAGGGGCGATCCTGGTGATCGCCTCGTCGCCGCGATCAGGGCGAACACAAGGTTCGCCCCTACAGCCGTGGCCGATTCGGATTCAGGTCAAGTCGAGAAAATTCTGCAGCAGCCGTTTCCCCTCCACCGTCAGGATCGACTCGGGGTGGAACTGCACCCCCCACAGCGGCAGCTCGCGGTGTTCCAGGCCCATGATGGTGCCGTCCTCGACCCAGGCGGTGACGCGCAGGCAATCGGGCAATCCGTCGCGCGCGACGATCAGCGAGTGGTAGCGGGTCGCCGTGAAGGGGTTGGAGAGGCCCTTGAAGACGCCGCTGCCGTCGTGGTGGATCAGGCTGGTCTTGCCGTGCATCAGCTGCGGGGCGCGCACCACCTTGCCGCCGAAGGCATGGCCGATCGATTGGTGGCCGAGGCAGACGCCGAGCATCGGGATGGCTCCCGACAGGCGCTGGATCAGCGCCACCGAGATCCCCGCCTCCGCCGGCGAGCAGGGGCCGGGGGAGATGACGATGCGCCGCGGTGCCAGCGCCGCGATCTCGTCCACCGAGATTTTATCGTTGCGGTGGACTTCCACCTCCTCGCCGAGCTCCTGAAGGTACTGGACGAGGTTGTAGGTGAAGGAATCGTAGTTGTCGAGCATCAGCAGCATGCGTTTCAATCCTTGCGGCCGTCAGCCATAAATCCCCCGGTTCAGCAACTCAAAACTCAAAACTCAAAACTCAAAACTCAAAACTCAAAACTCAAAACTCAAAACTCAAAACTCAAAACTCAAAACTCAAAACGTCCCCCCGTCGGGCCGCGGCGGACCTATTCGAGTCCACCCCGCGCCATGTCGATCGCCGTGCGCACGCCCATCGCCTTGTTGATCGTCTCCTGGTACTCGGCCTCGGGGTCCGAGTCGGCGACGATGCCGGCGCCGGCCTGGAGGTGGATTTTCCCCTCGTGCACCACCAGGGTGCGGATGGCGATCGCCATGTCCATGTTGCCGGAGAAGGAGAAGTAACCGACGGCGCCACCGTAGATTTCGCGCCGGCAGGGCTCGAGTTCGTCGATGATCTCCATCGCCCGGATCTTCGGCGAGCCGGAGAGGGTCCCGGCCGGGAAGGCGGCGCGGAAGACGTCGAAGGCGTCCATGCCCGGGTTGAGCCGGCCGCGCACGTTGGAGACGATGTGCATGACATGGGAGTAACGTTCGACGACCATCAGTTCGCTGACCTCCACCGTCCCCGGACGGGCGACGCGACCGACGTCGTTGCGGCCGAGATCGACCAGCATGATGTGCTCGGCGCACTCCTTGGGGTCGGCGAGCAGCTCCGCCTCCAGGCGCGCATCCTCATCGGCGCTGGCGCCGCGCGGCCGGGTGCCGGCGATGGGGCGCACCTCGATGCGGTCCTCCTCCTTGCGCACCAGCACCTCGGGGGAGGCGCCGATCACCAGCGTCGGTCCGAAGCGCAGGAAGAACATGTAGGGGGACGGGTTGATGGTGCGCAGGGCACGGTAGATGTCGAAGGGGTCGGCCTCCAACTCGCCGGAGAAGCGCTGCGAGAGGACCACCTGGAAGATATCGCCGGCGCGGATGTACTCCTTGCAGCGATCCACCGCCTGCTGGTAGCTGCCGGGCGGGAAGTTGGCGGTCAGTTCGCCGGCGCCGTCGCCGGGCACTTCCGGGCGCGGCGGCCGCGGCGCGCGCAGCTTTGCGATCAGCGCCTCGACGCCGGCGATACCGCGTGCATAGGCGTTCTCCGGTGCCTCACCCGGCTGCAGGTGGACGTTGCAGACCACCTTGATCTTCTGCCGCATGTTGTCGAAGATCAGCAGCTGCTCGGTGAGCATGAAGCAGGCGTCCGGAGCGCCGATCTCGCGGGGATTGGCGTCGGGCAGGCGCTCGATGAAGCGCACCATGTCGTAGCCGAGGTAGCCGACGGCGCCGCCGAAGAAGCGCGGCAGGCCGGGGAGCTGCACCGGGCGGTAGGGGGCCATGAAGTCGCGCAACGCCGCCAGCGGGTCGGCGGCCTCGAAGGCGCGCAGCAGCGTCTGGCCGTCGAGCTCTTCGACCCGCGTGCCGAAGCTGCGGAAGACCCTGCCGCCGCTGCCGAGAAAGGAGTAGCGCGCCCACTTCTCCCCCCCCTCGATACTTTCCAGCAGGAAGGAGGTCTGGCCGTCGTCGATCTTGCGGAAGGCCGAGACCGGGGTCTCCATGTCGGCGAGGATCTCCCGGTAGACCGGGATCAGGTTGCCGGCGGCGGCCAGGGTGCGGAATTCATCGGGGCTGGGACAGTACATGCGGACTCTCGGAGCTGGCGGCGGGCCGGCGCGGGCGAAAAGCCTCAGAAGGGGCCGGATTTTAAGTGGCGTAGGTTAGCACGGAAACCCGCGAATGGTCAAGGAAGGTCGGCGTCTTCAGGGCCGGGGAAGGGCCGGGGAAAGGGCCGCTGCCGGCGGCAGCGGCCCCTGCGGGGGGAATGGCGGGAAGGCGCGGGCTCCGGCAGGGGTCAATGCCCCCACCCCCCATGCCCGCCGCGGCGTTCGTCGTAGCGCCGGTCGTGCCGCTCGCGCCCCCGGTCGTAATGCCGGTCGCGGGCCGGATAGCGGGGGTGACGCTGGTAGCGGTAGTCGTACCAGTGCGGCGCATGGTGCCGGTAACTGAACACCCGGGGATAGCGGGCCCAGAAGTACGGACCTTCGAGATAGGGCCGGCCGCGGTAGAAGTGGCCGTAGCGGTAGACGGAGCCGAAGCTCAGGTAGATGGCGGCGGGTCCGTAGAACCCGGGATAGGCGTAATAACGTTCCGGCGGGGTCTCGAAGGCCCGGCTCGGGAGAGGCGGCGCGCTTCCCGGCGCTTCGTCGGCGACGACCTGCCAGCTGCCGTCGGGCTGGCGGCATGCGGTGCCGTACCCCTGCTGATCCTGTCCGCCGATGGTGATGGTGGTGACGAATTCCCTGCAGGGCTGGCCGGCCGCACCGGTGAAGGTGTGAGTCGGCACCACCGTGCCGGCCCGGCCGGTATCGGGGTTCACCCAGTCGGCGGCCTGATCGCTGGGATTGTTCTCCAGGGCGTACTGCAGGGTGTCGCTCATCGCCTGCTGCTCCGGCGGCGCCAGGGCTGCAGGGTCGGCGGCCGCCGGCAAGGCGCCGAGCAGCAGCGCGGCAAGGATCGACAGGACGTGCATTCGGGTCATGTTCAACCTCCAGGCAGGGGGACCGCGGCACGGCCGCGACCGGTTGGCTCCATTTTACCAGAACTCCACCGCGAAGAAAATTGACGCCCTTTCATGGGGCGGTGCCGGTCCCCGCAGAGGATCAGTAGGACTTGCGGAACAGGGTCTGGTGGCACTTGGGGCAGGGAGGGATGCGCACGGTGGCGGTGAAATGCATCTCGGCGCCGCAGCCGCGGCAGGTCAGGGTACCGGGGCTGGTCACCTCGCCGGTACGATGTTCGAGCTGCTTCTCGGTCTTCTCCGCCAGTTCGGCGAAGGTTTCGGCGGCGCTGCGCAGGATCCGCGACAGGGTACTCTGTACCCCGGCCGCGACCCGCTGCGGATCGGCGGCCTGTTTCACTGCCGCCCGGGCCTTGTCGGCCTGTTCGGCCAGTTGGGAGAGGTCGCGGCGCACGTAGCCGCCGACCTTCTCGGCCTGCTCCCGGGAGAAGTTGCTCGCCGCGGCGAGTTCCTCCCCGGCCTTTTTCAGCGTCTCGTCGAGGTTCTTGCGGCCACTCTCCAACAGCTCGGCGGTGCGCGCGGCCAGTTTCTCGTAGAACCGCACTTCCTGCTGTTCCGGTTCTCCCTGCGTTTCCTGCGATTGGTTCTGCTCTTCACTCATGCCTGAGCTTCTCCTTTCAACCTGGTTATGGGTATGGCTTTCATTTTATCGGGTTTCGCATCCGTCACTTCGATTTTGGTTGCCTGAACTTCACCAACCGGCTGCCGGCGATGACGGCAAGGTCCGAATCCGGATTCCGGGGGTTGTGGTCCCCGACGGCCGGTCAGCGCCGCACGCTGATATCGACATGGAGTTCGTCGGCCACCGCCGCCAGCCCCACTTCCAGTTCCGCCCCGGAGAGCTTCGCCGGCACCTGGACATGGATGTCCATCACGTAGAAGGGGCTGCCGCTGCCCGGCGCCGGCTGCACCGTCGAGGTCAAATCGACGATGTTCATCCCCTGGTCGGCCAGGTACTGGCTGACCTTGTAGACGATCCCCGCCTGGTCCTCCCCTTCGACATGCAGCACCCAGGCCTCCGCAGCCGGCCCCGGCACGCCACTCCGTTGCTGGAGCGGGCGCACGAAGGCCGAGATCCCCCGGTCCCGTTCCAGCCGCCGGCACTCGCGGGAGAGCAATTCCTCGACCTCCCCCTGATGCGCGGTAAAGAGCAGGATCAGGGTGAACTCGTCAGCGAGCAAAGTCATCGTCGTCTCTTCGAGGTTGCAGCCGTTCTCGTAGAGAAGCCGGGTGACGTCGGCCACGATCCCCGGCCGGTCCTGGCCGAAGGCGGTCATGATGAAGCGCTGGTCCATGCAGATCTCCTTGAAAAACCGGTGCCGGGTGAAGGGTGATCGGTTAGCCATCAATTCAAAATTTAAAATTCAAAATTCAAAAATGCCCTTGGGAATACTTCCGCTTCCCCGGAATCACCCCGCGCACACCGCCGGCGGGGTCCGGGGTGTCGCCGCTGCGCCGCGGGATGAGGTGAACGTGGGCGTGGAAGATGGTCTGCCCGGCGCTGCCCCCGCAGTTCATGCCGATGTTAAAGCCGCTTACCGTCGGGTCGCCGGCCAGGATCCGCTCCCGCAGGCGCAGCAGCAGGGTTTCCGCGTCGCGGCGCTCGCCGTCGTCAAGGGCAAACCAGTCGGCGACGTGGCGGCGGGAGATGACCAGCAGGTGCCCTTCGGCGACCGGGAAGCGGTCGGCCACGGCGAAGACCGTGCCATAGTAGGCGACGGCGCGGACCAGGGTCTCGGCGGCGCAGAAAGGGCAGGCATCCTTGCTCATGAGTTCAAGTCTAATCGCCCGGTGCGCGCTGGCAAGGCGCCACCGGGCGATTGACAGCGCCCCGCCGCTGCTGTAAACAAAAGGCAGTCCCGCAACGGAGGCTCCCCCGTGCAGATCGAGATCATCACCACCGGCGGCACCATCGACAAGGTCTACTTCGACGCCAAGAGCAAATTCGAGGTGGGCGAGCCCCAGGTCCGCGAACTGCTGGCCGAGGCCAACCTCAGCCTCGACATCCGCGTCACCCCGCTGCTGCGCAAGGACAGCCTG
>Ga0210142_1000208_pt1 | contig 13626 bp, 16 predicted proteins | sample Goodyear_PhragC__FD_184869 | JGI IMG/M metagenome (GOLD analysis project Ga0210142, IMG submission 184869) | Wetland microbial communities from San Francisco Bay, California, USA, that impact long-term carbon sequestration - Goodyear_PhragC_D2... | ecosystem: Environmental > Aquatic > Marine >...
CGCCGATCATGAAGACGTTCAAAAAGGCGGTGATGTACGATTCGCAGACGCAGGCCGCCTCTTCGAAGCTCATCGACTCCGGGATCGTCATCAGGTGGCTGGCATAGGCCACCGCGTATTCGGCGTAGCCTCCCCCCCCGACCAGTGTCATCACCCGGTCGCCGACCTTCCAGCCGCTGACCCCGGCGCCGAGCTCGGCGATGGTGCCGGCCACTTCCAGGCCGAGGATTTCCGAATCGCCCGGCGGCGGGGGATATTTCCCTTCGCGCTGCACCAGGTCGGGGCGGTTGATCGAAGTGGCGACGACCTTGATCAGGACTTCGCCTTCCTTGGGCTTCGGAGCGTCGATTTCGCCGACCTTGAGCACGTCCAGGCCGCCGAAGCCGTCGAGCAAAACAGCTTTCATGGGAATCTCTCCTTCGCAGGGAATGGCAGGGGATACTAGAACAGTGTTGTCGATTATAGGGCATCCGCCGGCCGATTCAACCGCTTTCTCAGCTTCCGTCGCTTGCCGGGGCACCTCAGCCCGTTTAGAATGGGCCGGAAAGATTCGCCCCCTTTTTTCCCGGAGATCCCATGCCCCGTCAATGGAAATGCACCGTCTGCGGCTATCTTCACGATGGCCCCGAACCCCCGGAAAACTGCCCGCGGTGCGGCGCGGAGCGCAGTCAATTCATTCCCATGGAAGCCGAAAAGCTCAACCTGCTGCACGACCTGTGGCAGACCCTGGTGGTGCATGCGGTGGCGGCCCATTTCTCCAGCGGCCTGGTGCCGGTGGCGGTGCTCTTCTTGCTGCTGGGGCTGTTCTCCGCCAACCCTCATTTCGAACCCGCAGCCTACTATCTGCTCTATGTGGTACTGGTCGCCATCCCGGTCTCGATCATCTCGGGCATTTGCGACTGGCGGCGAAAATTCAAGGGAACCCAGGCGCTGATCTTCTACAAAAAGATCGCCCTGGCCTTTGTCATGTGCCTGCTCGGCCTCGCCGCCGTCAGCCTGCACCGCAGCCATCCCGACTTCGCCGCTGCCGGGGTCCTGGTCCGTTTCCTCTATGGAGCCCTGCTGTTCGGCATGCTCGGCTGCGTCACCCTGCTGGGGCATTACGGCGGCAAGCTCGTTTTCAAGTGGAAGAACAGCCAGCTTTGATGCCTTCGCACAATTTAGGCCGGGCGATTCGTGACCTTGACAGCCGGCTCCCGCTGCGGGTAAATAGGCACCCGGTAGCAGCAGCGGTAAACACAGTCGTCAGCGGAGTCGGACCATGAAACAGAATATCCCCGAAAAGGGCGCCATCGTCCAGCGCGACCGGCAGCGCTACGGCGTCGCCCCGCACCTGCCCGCCGGGATCACCGATCCGGCGACCCTGCGCCGGATCGCCGACGTCGCCGAGCGCTACGGTGTCGCCCAGATCAAGTTGACCAGCGCCCAGCGCATCGCCCTGCTCGGCTTTGCCGAAGAGCAGCTCGACGCCATCCTGGCCGACCTTGGCGAGCCGCCCGGCGCCGCCATCGGCCTCTGCGTCCGCTCCATCAAGGTCTGCCCCGGCACGGACTTCTGCAAGCGCGGTCAGCAGGATTCGGTCACCGTGGGCCTCGCGGTCGACCGGCATTACCACGGCATGCAGCTTCCCTGGAAGTTCAAGATGGGGGTGTCGGGGTGCATGAACGACTGTGCCGAGACCTGTCTCAAGGATGTCGGTCTGGTCGGCACCCCCCAGGGGTGGCACCTGATGGCCGGCGGCAACGGCGGCAGCCAGCCCCGCCTCGCCCACCGGCTCCTGGAACACCTGCCCGACGATGCTACGGCGCTGGCCGCGGTGGACCACATGGTCCGCTGGTTCCGGGCGCAGAACCGCAAGTGCCGGCTCGGCAAGTTCATCGACGAGATGGGTATCGAGGCGTTTCGCGCGGCGGCGCTGGAGGGTTGGCCGGGGTAGGGGGTGCGAGAAAATCAAGAGGCGTGTGGCGAGTGACGCGTGGCGTGACGCGAGGTCCAAGGTCCAAGGTTCAAGGTCCAGGGGGCCGGGGGCAGGACCGAAGGTTCGGGGCTCAAGAGGGGATGCGTAAGGAGTGAGGAGAATGCGCCTTTCCGCGGCAGGAATGACTCCTTGCTTCATGTTTCACGTCTCATGGATTCAAGGAGGCACTTGGAGGCGGAGCCGGTCGGTTCCGCCTCCTGTGTTGGACCTGCCGCACGTTTCAGGCGTTTTCTGCGTCCGGATCGCGGAGGAAGCGGTAGCCACGGCCGCGGACGGTCAGGAAGTGACGGGGGGCGGCGGGGTCGCCCTCGAAGTAGCGGCGCAGGCGGACGATGAAGTTGTCGAGGGTCCGGGTCTCGGCATCCGGGGCCATTCCCCAGACGCCTTCGAGGAGTTCGGCCCGGGAGAGGACCTCCCCCTCGCGGCGAAAGAAGAGGCGCAGCATGCGCACCTCGAGTTCGGTGAGGTTTTGCTCCCCCTGGGCGGTCTGGGCGACGGCGTGCTCCAAATCGACCCGGTTGCCGCCGAAGGAATAAACCTCCGCGTGGTTGGTGCGGTGGTACCAGGCGGAGCGGCGCAGCATTCCCTTGACCCGGAGCAGGAACTCGTCCAGAGAGAAGGGTTTGGTCAGGTAGTCGTCGGCGCCGGCGCTGAGCCCGGCGACCCGGTCCTTCTCCTCGCCGCGCGCCGTGAGCATCAGCACCGGCAGACGCGGGTCGAGACGGCGCAGGCGCCGGCAGACCTGAATGCCGTCGATGCCGGGGAGCATCAGGTCGAGGACGACCAGGGCAAAATCCTCTCGCGCCAGGGCCTCGATCGCCTCTTCGCCGGTCGAGAAATGGACGACCCGGAACCCCTCTTCCTCGAGATTGAATATCAATCCCCGGGCAATATGGGGTTCGTCCTCCACCAGCAGGACGCTCGGCCGGTTCATGTCAGCTCCTCCCCGGCAGGGGGCCGTCATACAGGGGCAGGCGGATGTGGATGGTGGTGCCCTGCCCGGGCCCGGCACTTTCGATCCAGGCCCGGCCGTGGTGCAGCCGGACCACCGTGCGGACGATGAAGAGCCCCAATCCCGAGCCGCGAATCGTTTCATTGCTGTGCCGAATCCGGTAGAACATCCGGAAGGCCTTCTTCAGGTGGCGCCGGTCGAACCCTCGGCCGGCATCCTGGAACTCGAGGTGTGCCCATCGCCCCTCCCGGTAAAGGGCGACGCGCAAGCGCGGCGGACCCTCCGAGTAAAGGAGGGCATTCTCCAGCAGGTTGCGCAGGACCGTCTCCATGCTCTCGGTCTCGATCTCTGCTTTCAGGTCCGGTTCGATCTCGAGCTGCATGGTGCCGGCCCGGGGCAGGGCATACTGCTGGGGACGCAGGTAACCGCTGACGAATTCCGAAAGGTCGACCGGGCGCAAATGCAAGCGCAGGTCCCGCTGTTCCAGGCGGTTGGCGGAGAGGAGGTTGTCGATCAAGGTGCCGAGACGCGCGGTGTCGCTGAGCATGGTGTCGACGAAGGTGTGCAGTTTCTGCGGCGAGGGCGGACGGCGGCGGATCGTCTCGAGGTGCAGCTGCAGGGACGCGAGCGGGGATTTGAGCTCGTGGGTGACCTGGGCGATGAAGTGGCGCTGGGCCCGGTAGAGGGCGGCCTGCCGGCGCCAGAAGAGGAAGATGACGTAGACCCCGGCGAGGATGGCCGCGAGCAGGACGATCCCCTCGACGAGGATGAACCAGTCGATTCCGCCCTGGAGGAGTTCAGGGCTGTATTTGGCCGCCAGCTTGCGGATCTTCTGATGGCTCTCGACGAACCAGATGATCCAGAAAATCAGCAGGACCAGCCAGATCAACTGGATGGCAATGAAGGCGAAGAGCGGATTGACCAGGCGGCCGAGACGTTTCATGTTCCTTCCTTACCACGGCCCAAGGCCGCCGAACAAGAGGAATTTCGGCAACTTTTACATAACTATTACAATCCCTACCGCCGCCCTTTGCTACAATACCGCACATGGTCGACAGGCGCAGCGCAGCGTCCGGCCCTGCAAGGAGTTGCTTCATGGAAAAACCCCTTACTGTTGGTCGATACACCGCCCGCTTCCCTCTGATCCAGGGCGGGATGGGCGTGCGCATATCCGCAGGCAACCTGGCCGGGCACGTCGCCCGCAGCGGCGGGATCGGTCTGGTGGCGACCGCCGGCATCGGGCTCAACAGCGCCCATTACGACGGCAGCAACTTCTTTACCGCCGACCCGCTGGCGCTCAAGGATGAAATCGCCAAGGCCAATCGCATCGCCCCCGACGGCATCGTCGGCACCAACTGCATGGTCGCCGTCACCAATTACGAAGAGATGGTCCGGGCTTCCTGCGAAGGGGGCGCCAAGCTGATCGTCTCCGGCGCCGGCCTGCCCCTCAACCTGCCGGCTATTACCGCCGATTTTCCCGAGGTCGCGCTGGTGCCGATCGTCTCCTCGGTCAAGGCCGCTGAACTCATTGCCCGCAAATGGGCCAAATACGACCGCCTGCCCGATGCGGTGGTGGTCGAGGACCCGGACACCGCCGGTGGCCATCTCGGGGAGAAGCTCGAGAATATCGGCAGCGGCGAGTACGACCAGTACGCCACTGTGCGCGGCGTCAAGGCCTATTTCCGGGAAGCGTTCGGCGTCGAGGTCCCGGTGATCGCCGCCGGCGGCATCTGGGATCGTGCCGATTTGCTGCATGCCCTCGACGAGGGCGCCGACGGCGTGCAGATGGCGAGTCGCTTTGTCTGCACCGAGGAGTGCGACGCCTCCGATGCTTTCAAGCAGACGTATCTCGACTGCCGGATGGAGGACATCGGCCTGGTGATGAGCCCGGCGGGGCTGCCCGGACGGGCGATCGTCGCCAACATCGACGCAGTTCGCCAGCGTGATCTCGACCTCGATGTGACCTGCCCCTCGGGCTGCCTGCGCAAGTGCACTTACAAGGCCGGCCAGGAACGGTTCTGCATCGTCCATGCCCTCGATCGCGCCCAGCGCGGCGACGTTGAGACCGGGCTGGTCTTCTGTGGCAGCAACGCCTGGAAGGCCGACCGCATCACCACCGTCCAGGCGATCTTCGATGAACTCTTCGAACTGGCCGTCGGCCTGCCGCTGTCCACGGCGGTCAACGGCTGAGGACGGCAGCGCCCCTCCAAAACGGCAAAAGGCAGGCCCGCGGGCCTGCCTTTTGCCGTTTTCGCCTTTTGGTGTTTTCAGAGAGGCGTCGAACGGACGGCGCGCCGCCCGGATGTCAGTCGTCGCGGCGCTTCTGATAGCCGCGCATCTGTTTGTGGATTCCCCGCAGTTTCTGCCGCTGTGCCGCCTCGGCCGCAGAGGTGGCCCGGCGGTTGAGCTGTTCCAGCTCCTGCTGCTGACGGCGGAAACCGGCCAGGCGCTCCGCGGCGAGCTCCCCGGCTGCCGCGGCCGCCAGCACGGCGCAGTCCGGCTCGTTCTGGTGGCGGCAGTCGGCGAACCGGCAGCCGGCCGCGAGCGTCGCGATGTCCTCAAAGGTATCGAGGAGGATATCCTCCTCGCCGAGGAGCTGCAGCTCGCGCATCCCCGGGTTGTCGATCAACAGGCCGCCGCCGGGCAGGAGGAAAAGTTCGCGGTGGCTGGTGGTGTGGCGGCCCTTGCCGACGGCGGCGCTGACTTCACCGGTCTGCTGAAGCCGGCGACCGGCGAGGCGGTTGAGCAGGGTCGATTTGCCGACCCCGGAGGAGCCGAGCAGGGTGACGGTCCGGCCGGGGGCGAGATAGGCATCCAACTGGCCGAGGCCACTCTCCCTGGCGGCGCTCAGCAGGTGGACCGGGACGTCGCCGGCGATGGCCTCCACGGCGCTGCGGAATTCATCGGGGGAGGTGCACAGATCGGCCTTGTTGAGTAGGATGACCGGGCTGGCGCCGCTCTCCCAGACCAGGGTCAGGTAGCGCTCGAGACGCCGGAGGTTGAAATCCCGGTCCAGGGCGGTGACGATCAGGACCGTATCGACGTTGGCGGCCAGGACCTGGAGCTCGGCGCCACCGCGCCCCTTGCGGCGCCCGGCAGCCAGCCGCGCCAGACAGCTGCGGCGCGGCAGCAGGGCGTGGATCAGCGCGGACTGGCCGGGTGCCGGGGCAGAGTAGGCCACCCAGTCGCCGACCACCGGCGGCTCCCGGCGCAAACGGCCGGGCAGGCGGGCGGCGATTTCGCCGGCCGGACCGAGCAGGGTATAGAAATCGCGGCTCGCCCGGGATACCCGTGCCGGGCGCAGCAGCGGATCATCCAGCATGGCAAGGTCGGCGGCAAAGGTCTCGTCCCAGCCGAGTTGTTCGAGATTCATCTTCATCCTGTGGTTGACGGGTGGCTGTCTGCCCGGGAGTCTAGCAGGTTTTGCGGGCCGGGGCCAGCGTCGGCCCGCTGCCGATCCTGCCCGGAGGGTGCGGGTTCAGTCCCTTTGCCCGGCAACGAAAGCAAGCGCCCTGCCACCGGAGGCTGAATCGACCTGGCCCGTTCAGGCGCAAATCCGGCGGCCGCTTCCCTGCAACGTTGGTGCTGCTTGTTATAATGGGAATGAATGTCTCACCGGATATCCGGGAAAGGAGGGTTGTCATGCTGACGACCGCAGCGATGTTGGCCGAAAGCGAGCTGAAGGAAGCCCTGCGCAGTGCCATTCAGACCGAAAAGGATGCGATGGATTATTATCGCCATGCCGCCGAGCAGATGCGGGACGAAAAGGCCCGCCTGACGTTCAAGGTTCTTGCCGGCGAAGAAAGGGAGCATGCCCGGGCTTTCTACCAGTCCTATTCCTGGGGCGACCTGGAACCGTTCGAGACCCTGATCGAGGCGCCACCCAACATCGGTTCCGACTGGTGGCAGGCGCTGCAGCAGGCGATGCGCGGTGGATTCAACGAGCGTTTGGCCCTGGCCCTGGCGATCGAGCAGGAACGCAACCTGGAGAACCGGCTGCGGACCATGGCCGAAAAGATCGGCAACCCCCAGGTCCGGGCCGTTTACCTGGCCAATGCCAACATGACTCATCATCACCTCGAGGTCATCCGCGAGGACTTCGAGACCTTGCGCAGCATCTACCACTGACGATGGTAGCCCCGGCCGTTCCTGCCATCCGCGTTTCCTCCCAAACCTGAGATTTTCCCCGCGGCGCCCGCTGCGATCCGGTCTGGACCCTCGCTCACCGCTGCCTGCAGGCAGTCTCCCGGCGGGCCTGGGGTCCATTTGTCCGGTAGCGGGTTTTTCGTTTGAGTTCGGCGCGACGATTGGCTAGGATAGGATCCTGCTGAGCGCAGCCAATTCAACGGGGACCAGGCCATGAGCATTTCGGAACGCTATCGCGACATTGTTACCAACATCGACAGTTTCCTCGACCAGTCCCGGGAGTCCGCAGCGGTTGCCAAGGAGACCCGCCAGGTCGAGAAGGCCTTGGCCACCCTGCGCGAGCTGGCGGAAAGTGTCGGAGAGATTCCCCGCATCCGCCTGGAAAATGAACTGACTCCGGTCCTGCTCAAGGCCCACAGCCAACTCGACCGCGCCCGCCTGCTGTGCGAGGAGGGGGGGGCCGAGGATGCCGGGGCGGCCATCTGGGAGCTCGAACAGCAGATCTACCGGTTGCTCAACGATCTGTAATAAAGGCAGGCTCGGGGCGCTAGGCACGAGGCTATAGGGGCCTCGCGCCTGTTACGCCTTTGCAACGGCCTCCCGCCAGCGGCACCTCGTCCATCTGCGGCAAAAATCGCCGCTCTTCCTGCCAATACCCCGCCCGCTCCGCTTCTCCCGACCAAAAACCGACCGCCAGTCCGGCGCCGACCAGCAGGGCGGCGGTTCCGGTCGTCTCCTGGCTGATGGCGAGAATCCAGGCCGACATGGGCAACCTCCCCAATGGGGGATGGGAAAATCGAATCTTTCGTATAGGTTCCCAGCCCATGCGGTCACGATGATATGCTTGGAGACGAAGCCTGCGGGTTGCGGAAGAGAAGGGCGCTGCGCGCCGCAGGCATTCCGGAGCGGAGTGGAGGAGAGGTATGACGATGCGGTTTGGCCTGCTGTTGCTCTGCTGGGGGGTAGTGGCCGGTTCGGCCCTGGCCGCCGGCCAGGTGCGGATCATCGACGACTTCGAGGGGGGGCTGGCGCCGGGCTGGACGAGCAAGACCTTCAAGGGCGAAACCAGCTACCGGGTCGTCGCGGACGGGGATAACCACGTGCTGGCGGCGGTCAGCAGGGGGAGCGCATCCGGGCTCGTCTACAAGATCGACTACGATCCCCGGGAGTGGCCGATTCTCACCTGGCGCTGGAAGATCGAGAATGTGCTGGCCGCCGGGGATGCCCACACCAAGGCCGGCGACGACTACCCGGCGCGCCTCTACGTGGTCTTTCCCAGCTGGTTCTTCCCCTGGACCAAGTCCCTCAACTACATCTGGGCCAACAAACTCCCCGCGGGCTCGATGGTGCCCAATCCCTTCACCGGCAATGCCATGATGATCGCCGTGGAGAGCGGGTCCGGCAAGGCCGGTCAGTGGGTAACGGAACGCCGCAACATCGTCGCGGACTTCCGGCGGGCGTTTGGCGGCAAGCCCCCCGAGGTCGGTGCCATCGCCCTGATGACCGACACCGACAATACCGGGGAAGCGGCGCGCGCCTGGTACGACGATATCCGCCTGGAACAGGAGTAAGGGACTCGGAACCAACCAATATACCGTTTTCCATCTCATCTTCAGGTCATCTTTGCCGCCCCTTCAATCACCAAATCCTCAGCGTAGCCCTGCTACGCCTGCGGGTTTGCTCAATCAGGGGCGACAAATCTAACCTAAATCTGAACGTAAAACCTGGTCTATCAGTTAATTCCAAGTCCCTAAACAGAGCCGACTCGAAGCTGCAACAGGGGCGTTCCCGGTTTTCCGGGCGCCCCTGTTCTTGTACCTTGTGCCGTTTCCCCTGTCTCTTCAGCCGCCGCTCTTCTTGGCGGCGAAGCCGCGGCGCTGCAGTTCGGCCAGCAGCAAGTCGCGGTGGTCCCCCTGGATTTCGATAACCCCGTCTTTAACCGTCCCGCCGCAGCCGCAACGTTTCTTCAGGTCGCTGGCCAACTGCTGGAGGGCATCGGTCGCCAGCGGCAGGCCGCTGATGACCGTTACCCCCTTCCCCTTGCGGCCCTTGGTTTCCCGGCCGACCCGGACCCCTCCCGACGGCTTGACCGGCGGAGCCTGACGGCGACAGCAACAGTCGGTGATGGGCTGCCCGCAGGAGGGACAGAGCCGTCCCTGTTCGCTGCTGTAGACGCGTGGCGCACGGTCTCTGGAGGGTGGGCTCATTGCGGTTCTCCGGTAGGGTCGGGCGCTTCCGGCAGATCTTCAAAGAAAAATTCGAGCCCCTGGGGGGAGCTGGAAAGACTCTTGAAGAGTCCGAGTTTCCGGATTGTTTCCACCTCCAGTGAGGAGGGATCGCGGCTGCCGTTCAGCAACTCGCGCACCAGCCGAGGGTCGCGCACGATGTTCCCCCGGACGATCGCTTCCGCCTCTTCCGGACTGTTGGCACGGACCATCCGGGTCGCGGTAAACCCCATCTTGCGCGGCTCCCCGTCATAAGGGAGCAGATAGTTGTGTCCCCGAAGGACAACCAGGTACTTTTTCATAGGTCCGGTTTTGGTTTGGGAAAGTTTGCAGGGCAAGATCGGCACCGGCGCACGCAAGGACCGCTCTTTACCGCCAGGTCCGGTGTCTCAGGAGTCCGCGGAAAGGTGCGGTGCCTTCCGACTCGCGTGTTCGAAGATTTCAAGCCGGTTGCGGCCGGCCGCCTTGGCCTGGTAAAGAGCCTGGTCGGAGGCGCGGAGCAGATCCTCGGTGGTGGCAATTCCGCTCCCGGGAAAAATCGCGGCGCCGAGACTGACGGTCAGCTGCAGCGGGACCAAGGGGCCGGGGAAGGTCAGCTCGGAGATGGTCTGCCGCACCCGCTGGCCGGCCGTGACCGCTTCTTCCAGGGTGGTCTCGGGAAGGAGCAGGCAAAATTCCTCGCCGCCGAAGCGGGCAGCCAGATCGTAAGGGCGCAGGTGCTCACGAAGTACGCCGGCCACACTCTCCAGAACCCGGTCTCCCTGCTGATGTCCGTAGCGGTCGTTGACGCTCTTGAATTTATCGACATCGACCATCAACAGTGCCAGGGGCGCCCTGGTGCGCTGGCTGCGGCGGAATTCCCGCTCCAGGCTGCTCATCAGGGTCCGACGGTTGGCCAGCCCGGTGAGCGGGTCGGTGGCGGCCAGCTCCTGCAGGCGCTGGTTGCTTTCCCGCAGGCTGTCCTGAAGGTCCTTGATCTTCAGCTGCAACTTGACCCGGGCCAGCAGTTCGGCCGGATCGAAGGGCTTGGTGAGGTAGTCGCAGGCGCCTTGGCCGAGCAGGCGAACCTTGGCCTCCTGGTCCGCTTTCCCGGTCAGCATGATGACCGGGATGGTGGCCAGCTCCTCGCGGCCGGCCAGCATCTGGAGGAATTTGCCGCCATCCAGCCCCGGCATCTCCAGGTCGCAGAGGATGATGTCGGCCGGCCGGTCAAGCAGCCGTCGAAACCCCTCCATGCCGTCGCCGGCCTCCCGGAATTCAAGGAACAAACCGGATGCCTTGAGGATTTCACAGATCTGGCGACGTGCGGTTCGGGAGTCGTCGATAACCAGGATGGAATGTTTCATAAGCAGTTTCGGACTGAGATTCAGCCCAAATGGTACGGCCGAAGCCGCGGCCTTGTAAAGGAAAAAGCTCAGCCCGGGACAGGATCCGACAAGGCGGCTATAATTGAAAAAATCCCATTGACAGGAGAACAGGAGGCGTCCATGTCGCTGGTCAAGACCTGGTACACTGCCGCCGATGCCGCGGCCAAGTTTGGTGTCGAGAAGAGCCTGGTGCTGAGTTGGGTGGATGCCGGCCTGGTCCGTTGCGAGCGGGACGGCGGAAAAGTGGCCAGGGTCAATATCGACGACGTGCGTCTCGAAATCGATGCGCTGGTGCAAGCCGGTGGCAAGGGCTGAGCGCCCGGCGCCGGTCGTCTTCGATGTGGTGGTCATCGGTGGGGGGATCGTCGGCTGTGCCACCGCAGCGGCGCTGCTGCAAGCGGCGCCGGATCTGCGGGTGGTGCTCCTGGAGAAGGAGGCGCGCCTTGCTGCCCACCAGACCGGCCACAACAGTGGAGTGATTCACTCCGGTCTCTACTACCGGCCTGGTTCTCTCAAGGCCAGCAACTGCTGTTCCGGACGCGAGGCTCTTTACGGATTCTGCGCCGAACAGGGAATCGCCCATGAACGCTGCGGCAAGGTAGTCGTCGCCACCGGCGAGGAAGAGTTGCCTCTCCTCGCCGAACTGGAACGGCGGGGGCGGGCGAACGGCCTGGAAGGGATCGAACGCCTCGATAAGGGGGCGCTGCGCCAGCACGAACCGCAGGTATCCGGAATTGCCGGCCTCTTCGTCCCGCAGACCGGCATCGTCGATTATGTCGCCGTCACCGAAGCCCTGGCCGGCAAGGTGCGCCAGGCCGGGGGGGAGGTGCGGCTCAACGCCAGGGTGGTGTCCATCCGCCGCCAGCAGGATGTTTTCCGCCTCGGTACCCCCCGTGGTACGGTGACTGGGCGCCAGCTGGTCAACTGTGCCGGCCTGCAGTGCGATCGGGTGGCCCAACTGGCCGGACTGCAGCCCGAACTGCGCATCGTCCCCTTCCGGGGGGAGTACTACGTCCTCAAGCCGGACCGGCGCGGTCTGGTCCGCAACCTCATCTACCCGGTTCCCGACCCTGCCTTCCCCTTTCTCGGTGTCCACTATACGCGCATGATCGACGGCGAGGTGGAGGCCGGCCCCAATGCGGTTCTGGCCCTCGACCGCGAGGGGTATGGCCGCTGGGACTGGTCGCTGCGGGACGTCTGGGAGACCTTCAGTTATTCCGGTTTCTGGAGCCTGGCCGGCCGCTATTGGGACAAGGGGCTGCGGGAAGTCCGCCGCTCCTGCAGCAAATCCCTCTTTGTTCGGGATCTTCAGCGGCTGATTCCCGCGCTACGGGAGGAGGATCTGGTGCGCGGCGGGGCCGGGATCCGCGCCCAGGCAGTAGACCGGGATGGGGCGCTGGTGGACGATTTTCGACTGCTGACCGGGGAGGGGATGGTCCATGTGCTCAATGCCCCGTCGCCGGCGGCCACCGCAGCGCTGAGCATCGGCGCGACGATCGCGACGAAGGTCCTGGAGCAGATGCGGGCGTGAGGGCCGGGTAGGGCGGGAAGTTCAGCAGCAGGTTGAGCCGCCGCCGCAGTCGCAGGAGGGTTCTTCACCGGTCAGCCAGCTGTAGATGATGGCGCTGGCACAGCCGACTCCCGCCTTGACCGCGAGGGCTGCTACCGGGCAGTTGCGGGCGCAGGCGCCGCACTCCATGCAGCGATCGCGTTCTTGGACTTGCGCCTTGCCGTCCGCGATGGCGAAGACCGCATGCGGGCAGACCTGGGTGCACAGGCCGCAGCCGATACAGGTTTCCCGGTCGAGTTGCAGGCTGCTCACCCCGCGCAGATAGACCAGCTTTTCGGACATTCCTACCTCCCGACGAATCCCCCGTAAAGCCACGCGACCCCGGCAATCAGCAGGGCCAGCCCCTGCAGCGGGATGGCCCGGCGCATCTCCATCTCGACGCCCGAGGGGGAGGTGAAGGTGCTGGAGCCGGTGAAGTTCATGCCGCACCAGGATGCTACCGCCGGCAGCGCCAGCAGCAGCGCCCCGCCGTTCCAGAAGCCGAGCGATCCCCAGAAGAGGAGCAGCCCCACCAGCGCCACCGCGGCCCCGGCCAGCGCCCCCTTGGCGGCAAACGCCCGGCCCGGCAGCCAGGGAAGGAAGACCGGGGTGAGGACCGCGCCGGTAACTACTCCGGCCAGGCCGGCAGCGATGGCCGCCAGCGCCCGGGTGAGAATCGCCGCGGGGTGCAGCAGCTGCGGTCCGACAGCTGCGAGCAGCAACAGTGTCAGCGCCCCCCAGCCGATCGACTTACCCATCCCGGTCAGCTCCACCGGCGTCAGCACCAGGCGCTCCAGGGTGGTGAAGCTGACGCGCCGCATGGCCGCGCTCGCCTGGCGGCCGGCCAGCAGATACGTCGGCAGGTCGGCGGCACGCACCGGACCGTAGACAACCTGGAAGCCCGCATCGCGGCGGACCTGGTGAGCGGCGACACCGGGGGCGCCGAGCTGGGGCAGGATCAGGGTGCGGTGGCTGACGACCCGTTCGAGGCCGCTTTCGCGGACCCGGCGGATAATCTCGGCGGTGCCGAAGGTCCCCTTGCCGGCGGCGCACCAGACGTTGATGCCATAGGTCTCCAGCACCAGGATCCAGGCGTCGATGCCGGCCAGTTCGCGGCGCAGGCTGTCGAAACTGAGCTTGTAGTTGGCGGTCATCAGTACCGGCGCCTCGGCATCCGGAGTACCGACGGCGTACAGCCCCGGGGCGATCCGGTAGCGCATCCGCCCCAGTCCCCAGCGCATCTGCCAGCGGCCGACGACGTCCCCGGGGCGTAGCGCGACCTCCACCTGAGGAACCGGCCCAGCGGGGGTTTCGAGCCAGGCGCGGACGAAGGGCCAGGGGCGCAGGCCGGGACGTTCGCCGGCCGGCGTCGTCGGTGGCGGACAGCACTCCGCCGGCGGAGCCGGATC
>Ga0210142_1000209_pt1 | contig 13617 bp, 18 predicted proteins | sample Goodyear_PhragC__FD_184869 | JGI IMG/M metagenome (GOLD analysis project Ga0210142, IMG submission 184869) | Wetland microbial communities from San Francisco Bay, California, USA, that impact long-term carbon sequestration - Goodyear_PhragC_D2... | ecosystem: Environmental > Aquatic > Marine >...
GAACGACACCGTGGACATGGCCGCCGAGGATCGACCTGCCGCCGACCTGGCGGATCTCGTAGAGATGCGCGCCGTGATGCTGGCTCGTCGTGTCGTTGTAGACGATCCGCATCCCGCCGTGGTGGTCGACCGCGAAGCCGAAGAAATCGGCCATCGTCCGGTCGCCGTTCGAGACCGTGCAGCCGATCCCCTGGTTGCAGATCTGGCCGTAGTGCATCGGCTTCTCGGTGAAGCGCTGCTGCGCGATCGTCGCGTGGGTCCCGGTCGCGCCGGTGATCACCCCGACGTAGCCCCACCACTTGTACGCGGTCGAGCCGGCCGGGTCGTCGTACCAGCTCGGGAACGTGTCCGGCTGGCCCTGGCCATCGGTGCCGTACCACGCGATCGCGACGGTGCCGCGCGAGCCGCCCTGCGCCCAGATGAACTCGTTCGTCACCGCCGGCCAGGAGTTGACCTGGACCGGCGAGGTCCAGTCCTCCCCCTGGTCGCTCGAGGACGAGTAGTAGACGTTGCTGTCGTTGTCGTCGATCCAGGCGGCGTAGACGTTGCCGCCCTGGTCGATCGCGAGCGCCGGGAAGAGGTGGCCGGGGCCACCGCCGCCGGGCGAGACCGGCAGCGCGACGTTGTGGAACTCGATCCCCGTCCGCTGGCCCGGGGCGACGTGCCCGATCGTCATCCGCACGTGATTGCCCTCGTTGCAGGCGGAATAGAGGTTGCGACTGACCGGGTCGAAGCGCGGCTGTCCGCACGTCGCGTCGCCCGCGAGCGGTAGCGGGGCGTTCGCGGAAGCGTTCTGCCAGACGAGCCCGCCGACCGGATCGGTCGGCCCCGTCGAGCCCGGGCTCGAGTAGATGAACGTCCCGACGGCCGACTCGTGGAACCCGAGGAAGAGCGTGTTGTCGGCGGCCGACGAGCTCGTGCCGTTGTCGACCGCGAACCACTGCCGGTCGACGGCCGTGTTCTGGACCGCGGCCGGGTTCTTGCGCCAATTGTTGCCGTTGTCGTTCGACACCGACGTGCCGAGGTTCACGAGCGACTCGAGGTCGACGAAGTACTCGTTGCCCTGGTCGTCCGTGACGATGTCGGTGTCGCCGCCGCCCGGGCCGGGGTCGGGCCGCAGGCCAACGGGGCTGTCGACGTGGAACGAGAGCCCGTCGTCGGTCGAACGGTGGATGAACGAGTTGTTCGTCGTCGTCCCCCACGGTCCCGATTCCCAGATCGAGCCGTCGTTGCCGAAGTGGGTGAGCGGCTCGCCCTCGGTCCGCTGTGGGTCGACGACGGTCGCCGTGCTGAACGCCAGCTTGCCGCGGACCCGCTTGATCGTCGGCGGGCCGTACTCGCCGCCGGCCTCGGAGCCCGGGATACCCACCGGCGGCCCGTCCGTGACCGCCCAGGAGCCCGTGTAGTCGTACGGCGTCGTCACGACGCCGCCGGAGAACGGGCACACCTGCAGCTGGTAGGTGCCCGGCTGCAGGTCGGCGCTCGCGTAGTGCACCGACTCGGGGCTCGTCAGCGTGTCGCCGTGAACGAGCAAAGCGCCGCTCGGGCCGTAGAGGTCGAGCGTGATGTCGTTCGCGGAGACGTACTCCGCGGCGACGGCGTCGATCGTGGTGTCGCCCTGGACGACGGTGACGTCGTGCATCGGGCCGCACGCGGTCGGCGTGATCGCGCCGGAGAACGTGCCGGTTCCCGTCGCCGTCGCCGCGCCTACGAAGAAGGTGAGCAGCAGCGCGACGAGCACGCCGCCGCTGACCAGGCCTGGCCGAAGCTTCACTTGGATACCCCCGGGGGTCGCAGGAAAATTGCGCCGCCGATATACCCCCGTCGGTGCAAATTCAACCCTGTAATTCGAACGCGAAATTGACTGACGAATCAGTCAAGGGCGATTGCCCGCGCTAGGGGGTCTGTTCGAGCAGTGACCTCAGGTAGTCCTCGAGCTTGTCGAAGCTCGACTCCTGGCCGTCGTGCCTGGTCATGTGGTCGCGGCCGGCCTGGTCGCGGAACGCCAGCTTCGACGTCATCGTCGTCACGCCGTCGGTCTCGTGAAGATCGACGGAGTCGACGGCGTGCGCATCCGGCCACCCTTCGAACAGCCACGTCGCCACGACCCGGGTCGGCGGCTCGATCTCCAGATACGTCCCTCGAAACGAGCACTCGGTTCCGTCGGGAGTCACGAAGACGAAGTGGTAGCTCCCCCCGACGCGCAGGTCGATCGAGCACTCCGTCATCCGATCCGTAAAGGGAGCGAACCAGTTCCTCACGTGCTCCGGCTTCGTGAGCACGTCGAAGACGAGCTCGAGCGGAGCGTCGAACTCTCGAGTGGTGACGATCTCGAGCTCGCTCGGATATTCGATGACTGCCGACCCATGCCGATTCGGTGTCACTGCGGCTCTCCTTCTTGTCGTAGTTCCTTGAGGTAGTCGTCCAGCCGGTCCATTCGGTCGTTCCAGGCCTGCTCGTACCGGGCCAGCCAGTCGTGCAAGGGCCGAAGGCGCGAGGGCTCCAGGCGGTACAGCCGGCGACGCCCCTCCGCGCGGTACGTGACGAGCCCCACCTCGCTGAGCACCCGCAGGTGCTTCGAGACCTGCGGCTGTGACAGCGAGAGGTCGCTCACGATCGCTCCGACCGCCTTCTCGCCCGAATTCAACGCGTCCAGGATGTCGCGGCGATGCGCGTGGCCGATCGCGTTGAAGACGTCGGAGGTCGTGCAGGAGGGAGCCACGGTTCCTCATCATATGCCGATATCGGCAAGTGTCAAGGCCGGGCCTGGGTCGGTCAGGGAGTCGCGTAGCCGCGCATGCCGTCTACGAGCAGCGCGTAGAAGCGGTCGGCGAGCTCGTCCGTGTCGCGCCCGGGCTGAAGCCACGTGTAGGCCCAGTTCGCCGCCGAGAGGGCGAGCAGCGCCGCGGTCGCGTCGTCGAGGTCGCTGCGGAGCTCGCCGAGCTCGCGGCCCTCGCGGAAGAGCGCCTTGATCCGCTCCTCGTAGCGCCGCCGCTCGCCGAGGATCTCGCCGCGCCGCTCGCCCTCGAGGTAGCGCCACTCCTGCACGAAGACGGTCGCGACGTCGAGCTGGTCGGCGACGACGCGCAGGTGCGAGCGCAGCGCGAGCCGGATCTTCTCGGTCGCCGGTAGCTCTTCGGGAATCGCGTCGAGGCCGGCGTGGAAGGCGGCCGCGCCCTCGCGCATCGTCTCGTAGAGCAGATCCTGCTTCGACTCGATGTGCGCGTAGAGCGAGCCCTTCTGGACGCCGAGCGCCTCCGCGATCTCGCCGATCGACGTCCCGTGGTAGCCCTTCTGGGCGAAGAGCCTCGCGGCCTGGCGGGTGAGCTCCTCGCGGCGCGCGCTCACCGGCGGAAGACCTCCGCCGCCGCGTGGTGGAAGCCGCCGGGGAGGCCGTTCGCCTCGAAGGTCGCCGCGATCTCCTCCATCTCGCCGACCCAGCGCCAGCCCTTCGCCTCTGCAGAGCGGGCCGCACGCTCGGAGCGCGCCTGCAGCTCGGGGAGCGAGAGCGCCCACTCGGCGAGCAGCGTCTCCTCGACGCCCTCGGCCCGTGCAAGCTCGCGGACCGCGAGCAGGAGCGCGGCAGAGCCCTTCGTCCAGGCCGCGTACGCCATCTTGACCGCCGACGCGTTCGAGACGACCCGCGCGTCGACCACCGAGCCGGCGAAGAGCCCGGCCACGGCCGGCGCCTCCCGGCCGGCGAGATAGAGACGGGTCGTGCCGGCTTCGCGCGGCGGCGAGCCGACGATCCCGCCGTCGACGAACCGGTCGGCCAGGTCCGACACCTTTGCCGCAGTCGCGGGCGAAACCGCGTTCGCGTCCACGTAGACGCCGCCGAAGCCCTCGAGCGAGCCGGCGACCTCGAGCGCCGCGTGCGGCGGGCAGATCGAGAAGACCACGTCCGCCGCCGCGACCTCGGTCACGGAGCCGACGTCTTCGAGCCCCGCCGCGCCGGCCCGCGCGCGCGTGGCCTCGCTTCGGCCCTCGGACGCCCAGAGAACCCGGTGCCCGAGCCCCCTCAGGACGGCACCGACGGCGGCTCCCATCTCGCCCGGATGAAGCACGCCGACCGTCTCTCCAGCCACTACACTGCCAGCCTAACGATCGTTCGGTTGGGAGGCGCCCGATGAAGCAGCGAGAGCAGGAATTCCTCGAGTACGTGCAGTCAGGCGGCCAGGTCGAGACCGACGACTGGATGCCGGACGAGTACCGCGCGCGGCTGCGGAAGTTCATCGAGATGCACGGGAACTCGGAGCTGATGGGCGTGCTCCCGGAGCGGGAGTGGATCCTGCGCGCGCCGACGCTGCAGCGCAAGCTCGCGCTCACCGCGAAGGTGCAGGACGAAGTTGGGCACGCCCAGCTGATCTACCGCGTGGTCGAGGACCTCGGCAAGCCCCGCGAGGAGTGCCTCGACGACCTGATCTCGGGCAAGTCGAAATTCCACAACGTCTTCCACTACCCGACGAAGACCTGGGGCGACGTGGGCGTGATCGCGTGGCTCGTCGACGCCGCCGCGATCATCAGCCAGAAGGCGCTGCTCAAGTGCTCGTACGCGCCCTACGCGCGGATCATGAAGAAGATCTGCTGGGAGGAGTCGTTCCACATCCTCCACGGCCGCGACGTGATCCTGACCCTGATGCTCGGCACCGACGAGCAGCGCGAGCTGGTGCAGGAGGCGCTCAACCGCTGGTGGGGCCCGCTGATGCAGTTCCACGGGAACCCGATCCCGCCCGACGAGGACCCGATGTTCCAGTGGCGGATCAAGAGCCAGGGCAACGACGAGGCGCGCCAGCAGTTCCTCGACGGCTACGTCCCGCAGATCTGGGAGCTCGGCTTGACCGTGCCCGACCCGGAGCTGCGCAAGGACGCGGAGACCGGCCGCTGGCACTACACCGAGCCCGACTGGGACGAGCTGATGTCGGTCGTCACCGGCCACGGGCCGAAGACCGCGGACCGGCTCGACCTGCGCCGCCGAGCCCGCGAGAACTCGGCGTGGATCCGCCAGGTCGTGCTCGCGGAAGCGGCGTGATCTACGAGGTTTTCCGGCAGGAACGGAAGGGGCAGGCCTTCCAGCACGCCGGTTCCGTCGAGGCGCCTAACGAGGAGTTCGCAGAGGCCTACGCCCGCGAGCAGTACGGCCGGCGCGGCGAGTCGGCGGCGCTTTGGGTCGTCGAGCGCGGGGCGATCCACCCGATCGAAGACTTCGTCGACGAGCTGAACCGGAACTACCACCGCGTCGACGGGTATCCGTTGAAGCAAAAGTTGAAGGAGGCGCGTGAGCGAGCGAGCCGAGCTGCTGCTGGCGATCGCTGACGACGAGCTGATCCTCGGCTGGCGCGACTCCGAGTGGACCGGTGTCGCGCCGTTCCTCGAGGAGGACGTCGCCTTCTCGTCGATCGCCCAGAACGAGGTCGGCCACGCTCGGGCGCTGTACGAGCTCGCCGCGCGCGACCTCGGCACGACGGCCGACGAGCTCGCCTTCGACCGCAAGCCGGACGAGTACCGCTGCGCGCAGCTCGTCGAGCTTCGGCTGCCGGAGTGGGAGCGGACGATCGCGCGCCACTACCTCTACGAGCAGGCGGATCAGGAGCGGCTGGCGCGGCTGATGGCATCCGACGACGAGGAGGTCGCCGGGCTCGCCGCCAAGATCGACCGCGAAGAGACCTACCACCGGCTGCACGCGCAGATGTGGTTCGACCGCCTGAAGGACGAGCCGCGCTTCACGGCCGCGCTCGACGAGCTCCAGCCGCTCGCCGCGGCCGTCGCCGATCCGTCGCTGCGGAACGGCCACACCCCGGAGCTCGCGGAGATCTGGGAGCAGATGACGGAAGTCCGCCGCTCCGTGCAGGGTGCGACGTGGTAGCGCAGGCGGTCTCGATCCGGGCCTGCGAGGAACGCGACCTCGAGCACTTCGGCGTGTTAGGCGCGCCGGTCCACCTCGACTACTGTCGCGAGCAGTTCGCCCGCGGGCCCGACGCCGTGGCGATCCTCGTCGCGGTCGACGACGAGGACCTTCCGCTCGGCAAGCTCCACCTCGACTTCGTCACACGCTCCGCGCGCCGCGAGGCCGTCCTGGTGGCCGCAGCGGTCAGGCCGGAGCTACAGAGCCGAGGGATCGGCACTGCCCTGATGGGCGCGGCCGAGGAGCTCGTCTGCCGGCACGGCTTCGACGGGATCGTCCTCGGCGTCGAGGACTTCAACCCGCGCGCCCGGCGCCTGTACGAGCGGCTCGGCTACGTGGCCTTCGCGAGCGACGACTTCAAGTACGTCGGCGCGCCCGTGCCGAACCCCGGCGTCTGGATGCGCAAGGAGCTCGAGTGCTGACGGAGGCAAAGGTCTGGGAGGCGCTCGGCGAGGTCGAGGACCCGGAGATCCCGGTCATCTCCGTCGTCGACCTCGGCGTCGTGCGGGACGTCCAGGTCGAGGACGGCCGCGTGCACGTCGAGTTCACGCCGACCTTCCTGGGCTGCCCCGCACTCGAGGTGATGCGCTCCCAGATGGCGGCGAAGATCGCCGAGCTCGGCGGAGAGCCCTACGTCGAGGTGATCTCCGACGACTCGTGGTCGACCGACCGGATCACGCCCGCCGGCCGCGAGAAGCTGCGCGCCGCCGGGTTCGCCCCGCCCGCCCCGCGCGAGGCCGGGACGCCGACGCTCGTCCAGCTCGAGTCGAACGCCTTCCGCTGCCCGTACTGCGGCTCGAGCGACACGGCGCTGGAGAACATCTTCGGCCCGACGCCGTGCCGCTCGCTCCGCTACTGCCGCTCTTGCAAGCAGCCGTTCGAGCAGTTCAAGACGATCTAGCCGGGTCGTAGGACCCATGTCTCATTGCGGGCCGGACCGGGCCGCTGGCAGCCTGGATCTCGTCCAGTCGAGACCCAAGGAGGAGACATGAAGAAGGTTGCTTTCACCGGATTCGCCGCCCTCGTGGCGCTGCTCTTCGTCGTCGCGTCGAGCGCTCTCGCCAGCGGGCACAAAGGTAGCCCCGGAATCGTCAAGACCGGCAAGTGCAGCGCATCCAGCCACTGGAAGCTGAGGGCCAAGGCCGACGACGGCCGGATCGAGACCGAGTTCGAGGTCGACCAGAACCGCGTCGGCAAGCGCTGGCACGTCGTGCTCAGGCGCAACGGATCGGTCGCGTTCAACGGGATCCGCACGACGACCGCGCGGAGCGGCTCGTTCGAGGTGCGGCGGCTCCTGGCCGGCGGGGCCGGCACGCGGATCGCCGCCACCGCCAGGTCGCTCCAGACCGGCGAGACCTGCCGCGCAGCGCTCGCCCTCTAGCCGGCGTTCCCTCCCCAGGCACGAGACCGGAGGCCACCGCCTCCGGTCTCGGCGTTCTCAGAGGTCGTGCGCCCTCGCCCAGAGCGCGGCCTGCGTGCGGTCGGTGACGCCGATCTGCTGGAAGACCCGGGTCAGGTGCGTCTTGACCGTCTTCTCGCTGATCCCGAGCTCGCGCGCGATCAGCTTGTTCGGCTTCCCCTCGGCGACGCAGCGCAAGACTTCGCGCTCGCGCGGGCTCAGCTCGGCTCGTTCTCCCTCCGCCCGCGCCACGAGCAGGGCGCGGGCGGCCTTCGGCGAGAGTGGGGACTCGCCTCGCGCCGCCGAGCGGACCCCGCCGATCAATTCGTCGGGCTCGGCGTCCTTCAGCAGGTAGCCGATCGCGCCCGCGTCGAGCGCGGCGAGGATGCGCTCGCGGTCGGTGACCGAGGTGAGGACGACCACCTGGGCCTCGCCGTCCGCCGCGAGGATCTGCCGCGTCGCCTCGATCCCGTCGACGTTGGGCATCGAAAGGTCCATCAGAACCACGTCGGGCCGTGTCGATGCCGCGAGCTCGACCGCCTCGGCGCCGTCCGAGGCACTGCCCACCACCTCGACGTCGGCGGCCGTCGCGAGCAGGCGCTCGAGCCCGGCCCGCACGAGACCGTGGTCCTCCGCGAGCAGGACGCGGATCACGCGTCTGCCTCGACGACGACTCGGGTGCCTTCGCCGGGCTGCGAGGAGAGCTCGAGCGTGGCTCCGGCATCGCGGGCCAGGTCCTCGAGGATGCGCAGCCCGAAGTGCCCTTCGCCGGTCGCACGGCCGGGATCGAAGCCCCGGCCGTCGTCCTCGACGACGAGTTGTGCGCGGCCGTCCTGCACCCCCACATGCACGCGCAGCCGCGAGGGCTTGCCGTGCTTGACGGCATTGCGGACGGCTTCCTGGGAGACGCGGAAGAACAGCCCCTCGGTCTCGCGCTCGAGCGAGGCGGGCTCGATCTCGAGACTGGTCTCGATCCCACGCGCCGACGCTGACGCCAGCAGGTCGCCCAGGGCGGCCTCGAGCCCGGCGCGGTGGAGCTCCGGTGGATAGATCTCGACGAGCAGCGTTCGCAGCTGCCCGATCCCGTGGCGAGTCTCTGTCGCTGCGGCGCGCAGCTCCGCGTCGTAGGGCGGCGGAGCGCTTTCCGCGGACGCGGCGAGCGAGAACGAGACCGCCGCCAGGTCCTGGACGACGCCGTCGTGGAGGTCTCGCGCGATCCGCCGCCGCTCGAGGTCGGAGGACTCGATCGCACGCTGTAGCAGTCGCTCGCGATCGCGCTGGCCTCGCTCGACGCCCTTCGCGAGCTGCCACGCGAGCGGCAATTGGATCAGCGCGAGCAGGATCAGCGCTCCGAACAGAGGAGGCGCAAACTCCCCGAAGATGCGCCGCCCCCGAGCGGAGATGAAGCTCGAGTAGAAGTACGTCTCGTAGCGCAGCGGCCGGCCGCTCGGCGTCTCGATCGGCTTGTAGACCTCCAGCAGCTTCCCGAACCGCCGTTCGAAACGGTTCTCCGGCCTCGAGAGGTTTGTCACGTCGGCGTGGGCCTTCCTGCCACGGAACTCGGCGAGATCCTGGGAGTTCAGGTCGTAACGCTTGCCGATCAGGCGCGGCTCGTCGGAGTAGACGATCCGGCCGGAGGTGTCCCAGATCTTCACTCGCGCGATCGACTCGTCTTGCTTCACCCGCTCCTGGACGACCCGGTCAACTGCCCCGAGCGCCCTGGGATCGCCTCGGATGAGACCGTCCGTCACCGCCGGCTCGACCGAGCCGTCCGCGGCGAGTGTCACCTGGTCCTTCGCGTCGCGAATCGCCTCGGCCTCGCCGGCCCGCCGAGCGAGCCAGGTCCCGAGCAGCCCGACGAACACGACGGCGGCGAGGCCGAGGACGAGGTATCTGAAGAGCGCCTGGCGTACCGGCTTGGGCCCGCGCACGCAGGCAGTGTGCCTACGTCGCGGCCTTGGCTCCCCACTCCTCGGGCGCGACCTGCTTGATCGGACGCGCGAAGTACCAGACCTGGCCCTCGGGATCCACGGCCGTGAAGCGCCGCTCCCCGTACTCCTGATCGGTCGGCTCCTCGCGGATCTCCGCCCCGGCCGAGCGCGCGCGCTCGCACAGAGCATCGACGTCCTCGTCGACGTAGACGTAGCTCCCGAAGGTCTCCTGGCCGAGCCGCTTCGGGTTCTTGTACTCGTCCCCGGGATCGCCCATGAAGATTCGGCCCTCGGCGCCGACCCTCATCTCGGCGTGGTTGATGTAGCCGCCCTCGCCGGTGTAGCGCAGGACCTCCTCGAAGCCGAAGGCGCGCGACAGGAAGTCCAGTGCCGCCTCACAGTCCTCGTAGAGCAGATAGGGATTTACGACCTGCATCAGCCTGTCTCCTTTCGTCGTCGTCGCAGCTCGACATCGAGGGCGCCGAGCCGATTCGTCCAGAACCCGCGGTAGCGGGTCAACCACTCGTCGAGCTCGGCGAGCGGCACGGGGTCGAGGGAGTAGACCCGCCGCCTCCCCTCGACGCGCGCCTGCACGAGGCCCTGCTCGCGCAGCACCCGTAGATGCCGTGAGACCGCCGGGCGGCTCGTCTCGAAGCGCGCGGCGAGCTCGCCCGCGCTCAGCTCCCGTTCGGCGAGCAGCTCGACGATCGTCCGCCGCGTCGGGTCGGCGAGCGCCTCGAGCGCCTTCACGCCGCCTCCACCGGCAGCCGTTCGAGGGTCGCGAACCAGAACTGCATCGCGTGCATGCCGCGTGTCGCCTGGATGCGCGCGTGGTCGAGCACGAGCGTCGTCCCCGAGCCGGCCGGGCTCAGCTCGATCCGCACGACCGACGGCTCCTCGCCGGGCGGGCGCCAGTCGAGCTCGAGCACGCGCTCGGCCTCGACTTCGCGCTGCGGCACCGGGAAACCGGGGCGGAGCCACCGCTCGAGCGACTCAGGCTCGGTCAGCGCCCGCCAGACCTCGGCGGGCGGCTCGGCGTAGCGGCGGGTCAGGCGAAGGGAACACTCCTCGGGCATCTGCCGCGAAGTGTAACCGATGCGTTACGTTTTTACTCCTCGACGCCGACGTTGAAGCTCGTGTACCGCCCGGTGAGCAGCATCAAGTACGCGTAGGTCTGCGTCTCCATTCGCAGCGCGAGTGCCGCGAAGTTCCGGATCCCCTCGGGCACGCGGCCGAGGAAGAGCGCGATGAACCAGCTGAAGACCGCGAGCAGCTGCGACAGGTTGCCGAGGATGTTCACGACGAACAGGGCCGGGATCGCCAGGATCCCCCGGAAGAAGACCGTCCAGCGGTTCTGCGGCTGCGGCGGCTCGACCTCGAGGTCGATCGGGTAGCCGGCTTTCCCCGTGAAGCTCGGGTACGGGTCGGCGATCAGCAGGACGTAGGCGCGCACGTGCGTCGTGTAGCGCAGAAACGTCGCGAGGAAGTTGTGCAGGCCCTCGGGCGACTGGCCCTTGACGAGGGTCGCGAACCAGTTCGCGATCCACGCCAGGAGTGCGATCACTCCCCAGAGGACTGCCCAGAGCGCGAGCGGGATCGCGAGGATGACGCGAAAGAAGACGGTGAGGCGAGTCCGCTGCAGGTCGTCGTTGACGACGAGGCGGATGGGGTGCGTATGTTGCGCGGGGGCCGCGCTGGCTGTGGATTCCATGCGACGATCCTAACGAGTAGTCAGGACCCGTCAAAGCGCGGCTCGCACCTTTCGAGGAAGGCAGCGACCCCTTCGCGGAAGTCGTTCGTCTGCGTCGCGGCGGCCTGAAGCTGCGCTTCGAGCTCGAGCTGCTCTTCGAGCGTCGTGTGCTCGGCCTGGTCGAGCAGGCGTTTCGTCATCGCGATCCCGCGGGTCGGCAGCGCGGCCAGCTCGGCGGCGAGCTCGGCGGCGCGGGCGGCGAGGCGGTCAGCCTCGACCACTTCCGAGACGAGCCCCCACGCGTGCGCCTCGGCCGCGCTCAGGCGGCGGCCACTCGTGAGCCACTCGAACGCGCGGGCCGTCCCGAGCAGGCGCCGGACGAAGTAGGTCCCGCCCGAGTCCGGAACGAGGCCGATGTTGATGAAGGCCGGGACGAAAGTGGCGGAATCGGCCGCGATGCGGAGGTCGCAGGCGCACGCGAACGAGAGCCCGGCGCCCGCAGCGGCGCCGTTGACGGCCGCGATGACCGGCTTCTCGAGTGAGCGGAGCGCGAGGATGTTCGGGTGGTAGTGCCCGCGCAGGCGCGAGCCGATGTCGCCCGGCGCCTCGCGAAACTCGGTCAGGTCCTGGCCGACGCAGAAGCCGCGGCCGGCACCCGTGATCACGACCGCCCGGACCTCTGGTGCGCGCGCCTCCTTCAGCGCGGCCGCGAGCGCGCGGTGCAGCTCGGCGTTGAAAGCGTTCAGCACGTCCGGCCGGTTGAGCGTGACCGTCAGGACCGCGCCGTCGCGGGTGGTCTCGACCTCGGCCATCGGCGCAGCCTACAACCCGCTTGCTAGCTTCGACCCGTGGCCGGGCTGACGTTCATCTCGTCCGAGGAAGAGGCGCTCGACGCCTACTCGAGCGCGGTCATCACGGTGGCCGAGAGGCTCGCGCCGTCGGTGGCGAACCTGCGGGTTTCTCACGGGCGGCGGGCGGGCGGCGGCAGCGCGGTCGCGATCACGCCGGACGGGTTCCTCGTGACGTCGGCGCACGTCGTCGACGGAACGAGGCAGGGCGGCCGCGCCTCGTTCGTCGACGGCCGCGAGCTGCGCTTCGACGTCGTCGGGGCGGACGTGCACTCGGACCTGGCCGTGCTCCGCGCGGACGCCGACGATCTCGTCGCCGCCGAGCTGGGCGACGCGGAACGGTTGCGCGTCGGCCAGCTGGTCGTCGCGATCGGGAACCCGAACGGGTTCGCGGGCTCGGTGACCGCAGGCGTCGTCTCGGCCTTGGGCCGTTCGCTGCCGACGCAGCGCGGACGTGTGGTCGACAACGTGATCCAGACCGACGCGGCTTTGAACCCGGGCAACTCGGGCGGGGCGTTGGCCGACGGCTCGGGCCGGGTGGTCGGGATCAACACCGCCGTCGCGGGCGTGGGGCTCGGGCTCGCGGTGCCGGTGAACTCGGCGACGCGCCGGATCGTCGGCGCGCTGATGACCGAGGGCCGCTTCCGCCGCGCCTACCTCGGAATCGCCGGTGGCACGCGGCCTTTGCCGCCGCGGGTGGCTCGCAGCCTCGGCCGCGAGGCGGGCGTCGAGGTCGTGCAGGTTGTCGAGGAGACGCCGGCTGCGGAGGCGGGCCTCCGTCCGGAGGACCTGATCGTCGAGCTGGACGGCGCGCCGGTCACCGACGTCGGCGACATCCAGCGGCTGATGGTCGTCGAGAGGATCGGCGAGCCCGTTCCGCTGCGCGTGCTGCGCGAGGGACGCGAGCTGGAGCTTTCGATCGTGCCGGCCGAGCTCGACTAGCGCTCGACCTCGACCAGCTCAGCCGCAAGATCGAGCAGCGAGGGGACGCCGAGGGCGTTCGAGCTCATCTCGATCCGTGTTCCGTCGCGATCGAAGCGGACTGTCGCCGGCGGCCCGAACGGGCCTTCTTCGCCGCTGTGAACGAGGTAGCTGATCCCGTCGCGGACGACGGCTTCATCGTCGAAGTCGTCGGGCCAATCGACGGCAGGCGCGCCGGCCGAGCTCTCGCTGATGGCTAGATCGCTCTGGGCGTCTTCGCGCATGTAGTTGATGTGCACAGACTCCTGCTCCGGCGGGTGCCTTCCTGCCGCTGAGTAGTGGACCTGGATCCGCCAATCGCCCTCGGGAAGCTTCCGCACGGCGAAGACCTTGAAGGAGGCTCGAGCGACCGCGTCCGGCAGCGTGACGGGCTCCACGTAGTGATCGAGGCTCGCGAACGACTCACCCTCGGGCAGCTCGAGCACGAACGTCTCGGGCGGAATCGGCTCGTCGAAAGCGAGCTCGGACAGCTCCTCGCTCACGAACTCGGCGCCGTCGATGAGGAATGCTTTGCGCAACAGAACACCCCGGTCGGCGTCCACCGAGCAGCGAAGCTCGTCGCCCCAGGGTGGGAAGGAGTGAAAGCGATGATGCTCCGTCTTGCGGGAAACGGCCCGAAGGTCGATCGCGCCACGGCCGAAGACCTCGCTCCGCCCGAGAATGGTCAGCTCGAAGGCCGCGAGCAGGTCGACGGGATCGAGCAGCGCCGCGAGCTCGTGGCCGACGCCTGAGCCGACCTCCGGATCGTCTTCGTTCGAGTGGCCGCCGTTACGCGGGTCGAAGCTCCACCAGCGATCGCCGTCTCGGACCGCAACCCAGCCGTCGCGGCCGTCCGGATGGTCGCTCGTGATCGCCTCGCGGAAGCG
>Ga0210142_1000211_pt1 | contig 13472 bp, 16 predicted proteins | sample Goodyear_PhragC__FD_184869 | JGI IMG/M metagenome (GOLD analysis project Ga0210142, IMG submission 184869) | Wetland microbial communities from San Francisco Bay, California, USA, that impact long-term carbon sequestration - Goodyear_PhragC_D2... | ecosystem: Environmental > Aquatic > Marine >...
CGACTGCCCGTTCCGCTCGCCGGTGCGCTGCTCGCGCTGGCGCGGCTGGCATTTCAAGGCCGGCACGCAGCACCTGAACGGGCGGCGCGCGCTGATCTACTCGCGCATCCGCGAGAACCTGCTCGACCCGTCCGAGAGCGACATCACCCGCGGCGAGCGCAACCAGCAGGTGCTGCAGGCCGTGATGAGCAAGCTCGCGAGCTTCTCGACGTACGTGAGGATGCCGTTCATCGGCGGCAGCCTGCTGAAGCCGCTCGCGACCGATCTCTCGGCGAACGATTTCATGGAGCTCGGCTGGGCCAAGTTCCGCGGCCATGCGATCCACTGCCGGCTCGGCGGGACCGCCACCGGCGGCGACATCACGCCGAGCGAGGACAACGCCAAGGTGATCCTGATGGTGCTCGGCAAGTCGGCCGTGCAGCCGCCCGCGCCGTCAGGCGATACCTATCCTCCGGGCTGCATCTACGGGACGCGCGCGCCCGGAAGCCGCTAGGAGGGATTGGCGGAACCTTGCTCGTCGTCGGGGTGCGATGGCCGTTCCGAGGCAAGGACGCAGGGAGTCCCTGTAGTTCTCACTACAGGGGCGACTGAGGACGCGGCCTCGGGGCGGACAGCGCGGCCCGGCGGCACAGACCAGGTTTCGTCAAGCCCTCCTAGGTCTCGGCGGCCTTCTCCTTCTTCTCCGGCTTCGCTTCCTTCTTGTCGGAGTCGGGCTTGGCGCCGTCTTTCGACTCGTCGCGCTTGCGCTTGCCGCCGCGCCCGTAGTCGGTCGAGTAGAAGCCCGAGCCCTTGAAGTGGACGGCGACCGGGTAGAGCACGCGCTCGACCGGGCCCTCGCCGCAGGTCTCGCAGACCGTCGGCTGGGCATCGTCCATCCGCTGGAACAGCTCGAACAGGTGCCCGTTCGGGCAGCGGTACTCGTAGATCGGCATCTCGCCTAAGGATAGTCGGGGCTTCTGCTGCGACCGGCCTCGCGCTCGAGCGTCTCGCGGAAGCAGGGCGCATCCTCGAACGCGGACAGACCCGGCGGCCTCGAGCGCGCGCGGGGGCGCCGGCGGCGCGCGGCGGCGAGCACCGCCGAGGCGCCGACCAGCCCGCCGAGCAGGAACGAGCGCAGCCGCTCCGTCCTCGGTTCGCCGTCCATGCCACGATTCTCTCAGTGATCTGCACGCTCGGCGACCTTCTTCTTGACGTGATCGTGCGCGCGACCGGCGTCGGCTCGCTCGCGCGCGGCGCGGACACGCCGGCCGAGACGCGGCTCGCCTCCGGCGGCCAGGCGGCGAACGTGGCGGCCTGGGTCGCCGAGCTCGGCGAGCCGGCGCGCTTCATCGGGAAGCTGGCGGACGACGCGGCCGGCGAGCTGGCGCGGACGCTGCTCGCGCGGCGCGATGTCGAGGTCGTAGGGCCGCGCGTGGAAGGCCGGACCGGCGTCGTCGTCGCCCTCGTCGGGCCGGACGCCGAGCGCACGATGGCGACGGACCGCGGCGTCTCGCCGGAGCTCCGGGCCGACGAGCTCGAGCCGGGCTGGTTCACGGCCTGCCGCTGGCTGCACCTCTCCGGCTACTCGCTGCTGGCCGAGCCGATCGCGCAGGCGGCGCTCGCAGCGGCCGGGCTCGCGCGAGGCGCGGGCGCGCAGGTGAGCGTCGATCTCTCCTCGTGGAGCGCGATCCGCGCGTACGGCCCAGGCGAGTTCCGGGCACGGCTCGAGCAGCTCCGCCCCGACGTCGTCTTCGCGAACGAGCCCGAGTGGGAGCTCGTGACTGATCCCGCTCCCAGCGCCGGCGAAGCCGGCGCTTCCGCTCTTGACCGGCTCCGTCGAGCCTACGCCGGTGGCGCCTATTCCTTCGCGGAGACGGCCGTGCTGAAGCGCGGCTCGCGGGGCGTCGTCGTGCACGGGCCGGGCGAAAGCGAGGAGCACGCGGCGCTCGGCGGCGCCGTGGTCGACACGACCGGTGCCGGGGACGCGCTCGCGGCCGGCTTCATCGTGGGCGGGATCGAGCTGGGGCTGGAGGCGGCCGGACGCTGCGTGGGGCAGCTCGGGGCGGTACCGGTGTGACGGAACTGCTCCGAATCGCCCCGGAAGTGCAACAAGCTCTCCACAGCGGCGGGCCGGTGGTCGCGCTCGAGACTACGCTGATCGCACACGGTTTCCCTCCCGGGGTGGGGGTGGAGGTGGGGCTCGGGGCGGAGGCCGCGGTTCGCGCCGAAGGAGCCGTGCCCGCGACGGTCGGCGTGCTCGGCGGCGCGGTCGCGGCCGGCCTCACGGAGCAAGAGCTCGAGCTGTTCGGCGAAGCCGGCGCCGAGGCGCGGAAGACAGGCCCGCGCGATCTCGCCGCGGCCGCCGCGCAAAGCGTGCTCGGCGCGACGACCGTCGGCGGCACGCTCGCGGTCTGCCGGGCGGCCGGCATCCGTTTCCTCGGCACGGGCGGGATCGGCGGCGTCCACCGTGGCTTCGCCGAGCGGCCCGATATCTCCGCCGACCTGACGGAGCTGGCGCGGACGCAGGCACTGGTCGTCTCCTCCGGCGCCAAGTCGCTGCTCGACGTCCCGGCCACCGCCGAGGCGCTCGAGACGCTCGGCGTCCCGACGCTCGGGTTCCGCACGAACGAGCTGCCGCTCTTCTATGCCGCCACGGGCGGGCCCCCGGTCTCCGCGCGCGTGGAGGAGCCCGCGGACGCTGCGCAGATCGCGAGCGCGCATTGGGAGCTCGGCGGCGCCGGCCTCCTGCTCGGCAACCCGCCGGCGAGCCCGGTCGACGTCGAGCCGCTGATCGCCGAGGCGCTCGAGCAAGCCGCAGAGCAGGGCGTCGTCGGCGGGGCCGTCACGCCGTTCGTCCTGTCCTACCTCCACGACCGCAGCGGCGGCCGCACGCTGGAGGTCAACCGCGAGCTGATCGTCGCGAACGCGGCTCTGGCCGCGCGCGTCGCAGTCGCCGCTACTCCCTGAACGTCCCGAGGAACTCGTCGACGGAGAGCGCCGTCAGCGTCTGCAGCTTCGCGCTCCCGCGCGCGCCGAGTGCGACGGAGACGCGCGCGATCGTCTCGGTGTCCGGCGCCTCGACGACGTTCACGAAGTCGAACGGGCCGAGCGTCGCCCACTGGTGGACGACCTTCGCGCCAAGCTCCTCGACGTCACGGTTGACTTCGCGGAGCCGGTCAGGGTTGGCCTTCAGGGTCTGCACGCCCTGCGCCGTCAGGCTCGAGAGCATGATGTAGGTCGGCATCGCGCCTCCTCGGTCGGGTGCTCGATGCTAACCGCGCCGCCTGGTCGAAGTAGAGCTGGCCGGCGCCGAGGAAGAGCAGCGGCGAGATGAACGCGAGCGACACGAAGGCCGCCGACGAGCGCGCGACCTTGCTGGCGCCGAGCAGCAGCACGAACAGAACCGTCGCCGTCAGGAACGAGACGATCACGAGCGCCGCCAGTGAGCCGATCGCGTGGAACGGGTCGGCGCGGCACAGCTCGTAGCCGCGCCGCAGCGAGCCCAGGTACCCGCGGCCCTCGAGCAGGGCCGCCGGCACCGCGAGACCGAAGGCGCCGAGCCACACGACCGCCGGCAGGATGAAGAAGCTGTAGAGGAAAAGCGCCGGCACGAACAGCGCGACCCCGACCGCGAAGGCGACAGCGGTCGGTCTGCGCCCGGGGCGCTCCCCGGACGCGAGCAGCACGCCGCCGATGTACGAGGCGGTCATCAGCGGCGCGCCGACGATCAGCGCGAACGCCAGGTCCCACCAACCCGGGATGAACACGACCCCGACGGCGATCACCGCCGGGGCGACCCCGAGCGCGAGCGAGGGCCAGAAGCGCCGCCCGTAGAGCCGGATGGCCTCTGCGATCACCTGGCCGATCGGTCGAGTCTCGTGCGGAAGCGGCGGCGGCAGCGGCTCCTTCGGCCGCCCTTTGAGGGCCATCAGGCCGCCGCGGGCTCGGCGGTCCGAGCCTTCTCGAAGACGAGCTCGCCGTCTCGCGCGTCGACGCGGATCGTGTCGCCCTCCGAGAAGTCACCCTCGAGCAGGCGGAGCGCGAGCGGGTTCTCGAGCAGGCGCTGGATCGCGCGCTTGAGGGGTCGGGCGCCGTAGGTCGGGTCCCAGCCGGCCTCGGCCAGCGCCGCGCGCGCGGCATCGGTCAGCTCGAGCCGGAGCCCGCGTTCGGCGAGCCGCGCCTCGACGCGCCGCAGCTGCAGCTCGACGATCTCGCCGATCTGCTCCTTCGTCAGCGGCCGGAACTCGACGATCTCGTCGATCCGGTTCAGGAACTCGGGCCGGAAGATCTCGATCATCGCGTCGGCCGAGCGGACGTTCGAGGTCATGATCAGCACCGCGTTGCGGAAGTCGACCGTGCGGCCCTGGCCGTCGGTCAGACGGCCATCGTCGAGGATCTGCAGCAGGACGTTGAAGACGTCCGGATGCGCTTTCTCGATCTCGTCGAGCAGGACGACCGAGTACGGCCGGCGCCGCACGGCTTCGGTCAGCTGGCCGCCTTCGTCGTAGCCGACATAGCCGGGCGGCGCGCCGACGAGCCGCGAGACCGTGTGCTTCTCCATGTACTCGCTCATGTCGAGCCGCACGAGCGCGCGCTCGTCGTCGAACATGAACTCGGCGAGGGCGCGCGCGAGCTCTGTCTTGCCGACGCCGGTCGGGCCGAGGAAGACGAACGAGCCGATCGGGCGGTTCGGGTCCTGCAGGCCCGAGCGTGCGCGGCGCAAGGCGTTCGCGACCGCCTCGACGGCTTCGTCCTGGCCGACGACGCGCTCGTGCAGGCGCTCCTCCATGTGGATCAGCTTCTCGGTCTCGCCCTCGAGCAGGCGGTCGACCGGGATTCCGGTCCAGCGTGCGACGACCGCCGCGACGTCGTCCTCGTCGACCTCCTCCTTCACCATCGGCTCGGCCCCGTCGGTCGCCTCGCGCTCCTCGAGCTCCTTCTCGAGCGCCGGCAGCTCCCCGTACCGGATCTCGCCGACGCGCTGGAGGTTGCCGCCGCGCTCCTCCCGCTCGGCCTCGTTGCGCAGCTCGTCGATCTTGCGCGTGATCTCCTTCACCCGCTCGAGCTGCTCCTTCTCGGTGCTCCAGCGGGCGGCGAGCTCGTTGCGGAGCTCCTGCGCCTCGGCAAGGTCGCGCTCGAGCGGCTCACGCACGTCTTTCGACTCCTTGCCCATGGCCGCGAGCTCGATCTCGAGCTGGCGCACGCGGCGCTCGGCCTCGTCCAGCTCGAGCGGCGACGAGTCGATCTCCATCCTCAGGCGAGAGGCGGCCTCGTCGACGAGGTCGATCGCCTTGTCGGGCAGGAAGCGGTCGGCGATGTAGCGGTCGGAGAGCACGGCGGCGGCGACGAGCGCAGCATCGCGGATGCGAACGCCGTGGTGCGCCTCGTAGCGCTCCTTCAGGCCGCGCAGGATCGCGATCGTGTCCGACACGGTCGGCTCGCCGACGAAGATCGGCTGGAAGCGGCGCTCGAGCGCGGCGTCCTTCTCGATGTGACCACGGTACTCGTCGAGGGTGGTCGCGCCGATCGCGCGCAGCTCGCCTCGCGCCAGCATCGGCTTCATCATGTTCCCTGCGTCGACCGCGCCTTCGGCCGCGCCCGCGCCGACGATCGTGTGCAGCTCGTCGATGAAGAGGATCAGGTCGCCCTCGGCGTTCCTTACCTCCGTGAGGACGGCCTTCAGCCGCTCCTCGAACTCGCCGCGGTACTTCGAGCCGGCGAGCATCGCGCCGATGTCGAGCGCCCAGACGCGCTTGCCCTTCAGGCCCTCCGGGACGTCGCCGGCGACGATCCGCTGCGCGAGGCCCTCGACGATCGCTGTCTTGCCTACGCCGGGGTCGCCGATCAGGACCGGGTTGTTCTTCGTGCGGCGGGAGAGGACCTGGATGACGCGGCGGATCTCCTCGTCGCGGCCGATCACCGGGTCGAGCTTGCCCTCCTCGGCGAGCTCGGTCAGGTCGCGGCCGAACTTCTCGAGCGCCTGGTAGGTGCCCTCGGGGTCCTGGCTCGTGACGCGCTGTCCGCCGCGCACCGCCTTGATCTTCGCCTCGAGCTGATCTCGCGACACGACATCGAGAGCGAGCAGCAGGTGCTCGGTCGAGACGTACTCGTCCTCCAGCCGACGCGCCTCGTCGAACGCCTGGTCGAGCACCTCGCTGACGGCGCGCGAGACGTTCGGCTGCTGCGCGCTGCCCTCGATCGAAGGCTTCGTGCGCAGCGTCGCCTCGGCCTGGGCGCGCAGGCCCGCCGGGTCGGGCACGAGTTGCTGCGGCAGCTCCTGGTCGAGCAGCGCGAGCAGCAGGTGCTCGGGATAGAGCTCGGGATTGCCCATGCGGCGCGCCAACTCCTGGGCGGCGGCGACCGCTTCCTGTGATTTCAGGGTCAGCTTGTTGAAATCCATCAGCCGATACCGTCCCTTTGGGCCATGCCCGGGGTCAGACCCCGGACGTGTCCGTTTCGGACAGGAGGCCGCACTTCTCCACGCTTTGCGCCCGCCGGCCGACCGAACGACCTGTCCGTTTCGGTCATGGCCGGGGTCAGACCCCGGACGTGTCCGTTTCGAACAGTGGTCATCGCGTCCGGCTCCTCGCCGGTGCCGTGCTCGGCGGCTCGTAGAGGACAAGGTCGCGGCGGTATTGCCTATGCACCTGTTCGATCGCCGCACGCATCTCGCGATCGAGCCGCTCCATCCGGGCCTGCATGCGCTGGAGCTGCTCCTCGAGCTCGAGCACCGCCTCGACGCCCGCGAGGTTGAGGCCGAGCTGCGACGTCAGCCTCTGGATCAGACGCAGCCGCTCGAGGTCGGCCTCCGAGTAGAGGCGCGTGTTCCCCGCCGTGCGCTGCGGTTGGACGAGACCTTTCTGCTCGTACATGCGCAGCGTCTGCGGGTGCATGCCGACGAGCTCGGCGGCGACGGAGATCATGTAACGCGGGCGGTCGTCCATCACGCCTCCCTCCGCGACCGGAGCACGAGGTACGTGGTGATCACTCCTGCGACCGCGACGATTGCGATCCAGCCGCCGACCCGCCAGAGGTCGACGATGCCGTGCCAGGCGAAGATCCAGATCAGGAACTTCGTCAGGAAGCCGAGCTTCGCGAGCGCCGCGCCGCCTGCCGCGATTCCGCCGGCCGCCGCACCGCCGAGGCGCTTCGTCCGCTGGTCGGCCGTCTCCGGCTCCGGCGCCTCCCGAGGGCCCTGCTCGAGCAGGTCGTCGTGCTTGGCCATCAGGCACCCGCCCGTGTGCGCTTGCCCACCAGTCGCCAGACATCCACCAGGACCACAGCGCCGATGATCAGAGCGAAGCCTGTCCAGCCGCCGACCTCGAGCGCAGCAAGGACCGCTGCTACCGCAAGCAACCCTCGGACGATCATCTTCGTACGACGGCGCATCGGGAAGCGCTCCGCCATAAGCGCAAGAGCCGCCAGCACGACGAAGACTGCGATGAAGAAAGCGTCCTGCGTCATTAGGAACCCGCCTTCTTCAATTCTTCGAGCAGCTCGCGCTGCTTCTTCGTCAGCTTCTTCGGCACGGTCAGCTTCACGCGCGCGAGGACGTCGCCGCGGCCGGAGCCCTTCAGCTTCGGCGCGCCCTTGCCCTTCACGCGCAGGAGGGTTCCGTCGGTCGTGCCGGGCTTGACCTTCACGGTCACGGGACCGTCGGGGGTGGGCACGGAAACCTGCCCGCCGAGCGACGCCACCGAGAACGGCACCCCCACGTCGACGACGAGGTCGGAGCCGCGCCGCGTGAACGTCTTCGACGGCGCCACCCGCGTGATCACGTAGAGGTCGCCCGCCTCGGCGCCGCCGTAGCCGGCCTCGCCCTTGCCGCGCAGGCGGATCCGCGAGCCGTCCTTGACGCCGGCCGGGATCTTGACCGTGTAGCGCTTCGTGCGACGCTCGCGGCCGGTGCCGCGGCACTTCGGGCACGGATCCTCGATCACGGTCCCGTTCCCGCGGCAGCGCGGGCATGGCTGGGACAGCGCGAACAGGCCCTGGCTCTGCGAGACGACGCCGCGGCCGTGGCACTCGGGACAGAGTGTCGGCGCGGTCCCGGGCTTCGCGCCCGAGCCGTTGCACTCGCGGCAGGCGGTCTCGAGCTCGACCGGGATCGTCGTCTCGACGCCGTGGAGCGAGTCCTCGAACGAGAGGTTGACCTCGACCTCGAGGTCGCGTCCGCGCTGGCCGCGCTGCTGCTGCTGCTGGCGCCCCCGGCCGCCCCCGAAGAGCCCGCCGAAGATGTCGCCGAGATCGCCGAGGTCGCCGAGGTCGAACCCCTCGGTCGCGAAGTTGAAGCCGCCGGGGCCACCGCGGCCGTTCGCCGAGCCGAAGTTGTCGTACTGCTTGCGCTTCTCCGGGTCGGAGAGGACGTCGTAGGCGTGCTGCACCTCTTTGAAGCGCTCCTCGGCGGCATCGTCGCCCGGGTTCGCGTCGGGGTGGTGCTGCCGCGCGAGCTTGCGGTAGGCCTTCTTGATCTCGTCCTGGCTCGCGTTCTTCGCGACGCCGAGCGTCTCGTAAAAGTCTTTAACCGCTGCCATCGCCGGCCTCCGGCGGCGCCGCAACGACGACCCGGGCCGGGCGAATCACGCGGTCGCCGAGGCGATAGCCCTTCTGCAGCACCTCGAGCACGGAGCCTTCCTCCGCGTCGGACGGCTGGGAGAGCAGCGCCTCGTGGACGTGCGGGTCGAAGCGGCCGCTGGTCTCGATCTCCGCGAGACCCTCGCGCCGCAGCGCCTCCTCGAGGGAGCGGTGCACGAGGCGGACGCCCTCTTCGAGCTTCCCTTCCTCGTGCTTCTCGGCGGCGGCGAGCGCCCGCTCGAGGTCGTCGAGCACCGGCAACAGCTCCTTGACAAGCCGCTCGTGGGCGCGCGCGACCAGGCTCTCCTGATCGCGCGCGACCCGCTTGCGGTAGTTCTCGAACTCGGCCGCGACACGCTTGAGGTCGTTCAGGTGCTCGTCTCGCTCGGCCTCGACCGCCGCCAGCTGCTCCTCGAGCGTGAGCTCACGCTCCTCCGTCACGAGGTCTTGGCCTCCTCGTCGACGACCTCGGCGTCCTCGATCACCTCGTCATCGGGCTCGGGCTCCGACGCCTCGCCGTTCCCGCCCGACGCTGCCTGCGCAGACGCCTGCGCGTAGACCGCCTCGGCGAGTTTCTGCGAGGCCTCCTGGAGCGCCTCCGACTTCGACCGGATCTCGGCCAGGTCGTCGGTCTCCAGCGCCTGCTTCAGCTCCATCACGCGGCCCTCGATCGTCGAGGCCTCGTTCTCGTCGAGCTTGTCGCGATGCTCCTTGAGCGACTTCTCGGTCGCGTACGCGAGCGACTCGGCCTGGTTCTTCGCGTCTGCCAGCTCGCGCAGGCGGTGCGCCTCGTCGGCGTGCGCCTCGGCCTCGGAGATCATCTGATCGACCTCCTCCGGCTTCAGACCCGAGCCGCCCTCGATCTTGATCTGCTGCTCGTTCCCGGTGCCGAGGTCCTTGGCCGAGACGTTGATGATCCCGTTCGCGTCGATGTCGAAGGTGACCTCGATCTGCGGCATGCCCCGCGGCGCCGGCGGAATGCCGACGAGCTGGAACTTGCCGAGCGTCTTGTTGTACGCCGCCATCTCGGACTCGCCCTGGAGCACGTGCACCTCGACGGACGGCTGGTTGTCCTCGGCCGTCGTGTAGGTCTGGGACTTCTTCGTCGGGATGGTCGTGTTGCGCTCGATCAGCGGGTTGAAGACGCCGCCCTTGGTCTCGATCCCGAGGCTCAGAGGCGTGACGTCGAGGAGCAGGATGTCCTTGACCTCGCCCTTGAGCACGCCGCCCTGGATGGCCGCGCCGACGGCGACGACCTCGTCCGGGTTGACGCCCTTGTGCGGATCCTTGCCGATCAGCTCCTTGACCTTGTCGACGACGGCCGGCATGCGGGTCATGCCGCCGACGAGGACGACGTGGGCGATCTTCGACGCGTCGAGCCCGGCGTCGGCCAGGCACTTCTTGGTCGGCTCGACGGTGCGGTCGAGCAGCTCCGCGGTCAGCTCGTTCAGCTTCGCGCGCGTGAGCTGGAGGTCGAGGTGCTTCGGGCCCTCCGGCGTCGCGGTGACGAACGGCAGGTTGATCTGCGTCGTCATCGTCGAGGAGAGCTCGATCTTCGCCTTCTCGGCCGCCTCGTAGAGGCGCTGCAGGGCCATCCGGTCCTGCGCCAGGTCGATCCCCTGGTCACGCTTGAACTCCGCGACCATCCAGTCGACGATCGCCTTGTCGAAGTTGTCTCCGCCGAGGTGGTTGTCGCCGTTCGTGGCCTTCACCTCGAAGACGCCCTCGCCGAGCTCGAGGATCGAGACGTCGAACGTCCCGCCGCCGAGGTCGAAGACGAGGATCGTGTGGTCGGAGGCTTCCTTGTCGAGGCCGTACGCGAGCGCGGCGGCGGTCGGCTCGTTGATGATCCGCAGGACGTTGAGGCCGGCGATCTTGCCGGCGTCCTTCGTCGCCTCGCGCTGCGCGTTGTTGAAGTAGGCCGGGACGGTGACGACCGCGTCGGTGACCGTCTCGCCCAGGTACGCCTCGGCGTCGGCCTTCAGCTTCTGGAGGATCATCGCGCTGATCTCCGGCGGGGCGTAGTCCTTGCCCTTCGCCTTGACGCGCACGTCGCCGTTCGGGCCTTCGACGACCTCGTACGGGACGATCTTCATCTCCTCCGAGACCTCGCCGTACTTGCGGCCCATGAAGCGCTTGATCGAGAAGATCGTGTTCTCCGGGTTCGTCACCTGCTGGCGCTTCGCGGGCGCCCCGACGAGCCGCTGGCCGTCACCCGTGAAGGCGACGACGGACGGCGTCGTGCGCCCGCCTTCGGCGTTCGGGATGACGGACGGCTCGCCGCCCTCGATCACGGCCACACACGAGTTGGTCGTGCCGAGGTCGATGCCGATTGTCTTAGCCATGCTGAATTACTCCCTTCGCTGAGAAAATCTTAGTCGGATAGTAGCAGGTTCATGGACGCCGAAGACGGCTTGACGAACTCAGGATCCGCTTGGGAGGGCCTAGGCGCGCGGGCCGCGGCTCACGACGAGCCGAACCTTCGCGCCGTTCGGCAGCTTCTTCTTGGCTCGCGGGCGCTGCGCGATCACGCGGCCGCTCGCCACCTTCGCGGAGAAGGCACGGGTGACTTTGCCGACGCGGCAGTGCCGCTTGCGGATCGCCGTGCGAGCGCTCCGGAGGCTCTTGCCGACGACCTTCGGCACGACGCAGTCCGCCAGAACCTTGTGTGGTGAACTCGACCGGGAGGTGACGCCGGCCGCATTGGCGGCGAACACCGTGCAGCGGTACGTGCCCGCGCGGCGAGCCGTCAGGGAGGCACCGGTGCCGGCCGCCCTTCCGTTCCGCGTCCAGCTGTAGCTGAACGTCTGCGGCGCCTGCGCGAGGAACGCCGGGGCCACGTCGGCCAACCACGAGCCGGAGGTGCACGAGAGCCGGGAGCCCTGTCGCTTCCTGCCCGTGAGCGCCGGCGACTGCACCGCGCCCGGCACTTCGAGGAGCGCGAGGAAGCTCGGATTGGCAGCAGTCGCGCCGCCGGTCGCGAGGTCGCCGCCGCCTCCTCCGTCGAGACGCGCATACGAGATCACGCTGCCAGCGAAGTTCGTCCAGTAGATCCGCCCCGCGGCGGGATCGATCGCAACTGCTTCAGGGTGGACGATCGTGGCGCCGGTCGTGCTCAGGTCGCTGCCGCCGCTTCCGTCCAGCGCAGCCCATGAGATCGTATTGGCGATCCCGTTCGCCCAGTAGATGCGTCCTGCGACTGGATCGATCGCCGCCCCCTTCGGGCGGTTCACCGTCGCGCCGGCCGTGTTCAGGTCACCGCCGCCGGTGCCGTCCAGCCTGGCGTACGAGATCGTCGTCCCGGTGTTGTTCGTGAAGTACGCGCGGCCTCCCACCGGGTCGACCGCGATCCCGTACGGATCGCTCACGGTCGCCCCCGCCGTGCTCAGGTTCCCGCCGCCCGAGCCGTCGAGCCGCGCGTACGAGATGTAGGGCGGGGCGTCGTTTGCCCAGTAGATGCGGCCGGCGGCGGGATCGGCGGCAATCCCATAGACGAAGCTCGTCGTCGCGCCGCTGGTGTTGAGATCCGCGCCGCCGGAACCATCGAGACGCGCCCATGAGATCCTCGAGGGGAGGAAGCTCGACCAGTAGAGCCGCCCGGCGGCCGCGTCGATCGCCACGCCGCTCGCGCCGCTCGGCGGCGTCGCGCCTGCCATGTTGAGCTGGCCGCCGCTGCCGCTCCCGTCGAGGTTCGCGAACGAGATCGTGTTGTTGTCGTAGTTGCTCCAGTAGACGCGGCTCGACGCGCGCGCGGCTCCCGCCACCACGGCCACGGCAACGGCGACCGCGGCGACGGACCCGCCTGCCAAGAGGACCCGGCGCACGGTGCATGGTCTAGTGCCCATGCGCTCCTGTGTCAAGGTCAAGCCCACACGACCAGAGGAGGATCATTGACCGAGGAAGCACGCTTGGAGGAGACGCCGTCCGGCCTGCGGCCCGCAGGCAACGGCTGGTTTATCGTCAACGTCCGCGACACCGCGTGGATTACGCACCACGCCTTCGGTTCGGGCTGCGTCTTCGAGAACCGGGAGGCCGGCGAGTTCCCTGAGCTCGGGATCAACATCAGCGTGATGCAGCCGGGCGAGCCGCTCTGCCTCTACCACGAGGAGAACGCGCAGGAGGACTTCCTCGTCCTCGCCGGCGAGGCGCGGCTACTGGTCAACGGCGAAGAGCGGCCCCTTCAGGCGTGGGACTTCGTGCACTCACCGGCCGGCACCGAGCATGTGATCGTCGGCGCGGGCGACGGGCCGGCGATCATGCTGGCCGCCGGCCGGCGGCCCGACGAGGAGCAGCTCATGTACCCGCGATCCGAACTGGCCGAGAAATACGGCGCGAGCGCAGAGGCCGACACGCCGAACCCGCGTGAGGCATACGCACGCTTCGACCGCCCGCAGCCGGGGCGGCCGGACTACTGGGACGAGCTGCCCTGGGCGTAGACCGTTAGACGGATTCCTGGCCCTGCTCGCCCGCGGCGGGGTCGTCGTTCGTCTCTTCCCAGCCTTCGCGCTCGGTGTCCGAGACGCTGCGTGGGTCGGCCGGGCCGCGCTCGTCGCCGTCCATCTGCCGCTGCGTCGGGTTGCGGCCGCTCTCGTCGATCTGCTCCTCGCCGCTCTCGTGCTCTCGCTCGGTCACGTCCACTCCCTTCGGAAAGTCGAAGGCGCCGACCCGCGGCGCCTTCGGTTCCTACCGTCTGGCGGAGCTACATGCCCCCGCCGGACTCTTCTCCGCCCGAGCCGCCGCCGGACTCCTCGCCCGACTGCGCCTGGGCCATCTCCTCCTTGCTCTTGACCCCTTCGAGCGTCAGCGTCGTCGCGGGGCCCAATGCGGCGTGGTAGCAGGCGATCAGCTCGTCGGCGTGCGCCCGGCGATCGGCCACGGTGAGCGCGCACCCCATGAAGTAGGCGAGGTCGGTGGTCACC
>Ga0210142_1000212_pt1 | contig 13448 bp, 9 predicted proteins | sample Goodyear_PhragC__FD_184869 | JGI IMG/M metagenome (GOLD analysis project Ga0210142, IMG submission 184869) | Wetland microbial communities from San Francisco Bay, California, USA, that impact long-term carbon sequestration - Goodyear_PhragC_D2... | ecosystem: Environmental > Aquatic > Marine >...
GCGCTCTTCGCCCACTAACTCACGCCAGGAATGTTCGTTCATGATTTTTCCAAATAAGTTGTGAATCCAGAAACTACGCCACGCTCTCCATGAACGTGGGCGCCTGGCTGCCGACCTTGACGTCGAGCCCCAGGCTTTGCATTTCCTTGATCAAAACGTTGAATGATTCGGGTGTTCCCGCCTCCAGCGAGTTGTCGCCCTTAACGATCGACTCGTAAATCCGGGTACGGCCCTGCACGTCGTCCGATTTAACCGTCAGCAATTCCTGTAACGTGTAGGCCGCGCCATAGGCTTCGAGGGCCCAGACCTCCATCTCACCAAAGCGTTGTCCGCCGTATTGCGCTTTGCCACCGAGCGGCTGTTGAGTAACAAGCGAATACGGTCCGACGGCACGCGCGTGGATCTTATCCGCCACAAGGTGGCCCAACTTCATCATGTAGATGTAGCCAACCACTACTTCCTGATCAAACGGATCACCGGTGCGTCCATCGAATAGGCGGGCCTTACCATTTTCCTGGACCCATGTGTAGCCCTCCTTCTTCTTCGCCTGATGCAAATAATCACGGATCTGCTTTTCCTTGATCCCGTCAAACACAGGAGTGGCCACTTTGAATCCCAGCGCTCTGGCCGCAACCCCGAGATGCGTCTCCAAAACTTGTCCCACATTCATACGGCTGGGGACGCCTAACGGATTAAGCACGATGTCGACCGGGGTTCCATCTGCCAGGAAGGGCATGTCTTCCTCGGGCACGATGCGGGCCACCACGCCTTTGTTGCCGTGACGGCCTGCCATTTTGTCGCCGACACTCAGCTTACGCTTGCTGGCGATGTAAACTTTGACTTGCTTGATAATTCCGGGTTCGATTTCCTCCCCGCTTTCCACGCGGTCGGTCGCCCGATCCCGCTCAAGCTCCAGCTCTGCGAATTTATGCTCGTAAGTGCCAATGATTTCTCGAATCCTGTTCCGAATCGGGCTCGGATCGATCTCAATGTGATCGTGAGCCGTCGCCAATTTCCGCAGAAGCGTCTTGGTGATTTTGCGATTAGCCGGAATGATGATCTCACCGGTCTTGGCGTTTACCACGTCGAGAGGAATTTTTTCGCCCAGCAGTACATTGGACAGTGAATCGGTAAGCTGTTCAATTAGGCCCTCTCTCTTGCGCTTATGATCTTCGCCAATGGTCTTAAGCTGCCGTTTGGTTTCTGCAGGAGTGAGTTTCTCACGCGCGATTTCGCGACGGGATGACACTTTCACATCCATCACGATCCCGTAGGTCCCGGAGGGCACGGTGAGTGATGTGTCTTTTACATCCGCCGCTTTCTCACCAAAGATTGCGCGAAGCAGCCGCTCTTCCGGAGCCAGTTCTGTCTCGCTCTTCGGCGTAATTTTTCCAACCAAAATATCGCCTGGCTTCACCTCGGCGCCCACTCGCACCACGCCGTCCGGCCCCAAATTGCGTAAAGCTTCTTCACTTACGTTGGGAATATCGCGCGTGATTTCCTCTGGCCCTAGCTTCGTATCGCGAGCGCCGATCTCGAATTCGTCGATGTGAATGGAGGTATAAACGTCCTCCTTCACGACTCGTTCGGAGATCATGATGGCGTCTTCAAAGTTGTAGCCGTTCCACGGCATGAACGCGACCAGCACATTGCGACCCAATGCCAGCTCTCCACAATCCGTGTTCGGCCCATCGGCAATAACCTGGCCGCGTTTTACGTGCTGACCTTTGCGGACGATCGGTTTTTGATTCACGCAAGTGCCGGCGTTGGACCGCATGAATTTGCGCAATTCGTAAACGTAAATTCCAGCCTCGGGATCGGTTTTTAGTTTCCTTTTGCTCTCCGGCATGTGGCCGTCCTTGGTAACAACAATTTGATCCGCTGTAACCGACGCGATCTTGCCACTTTCCACCGCAAGCACGACTGCATGCGAGTCGCGCGCCACTTTTTCCTCCAGACCGGTACCCACCAGCGGCATCTCTGAAACAATCAGCGGCACGCCCTGGCGTTGCATATTAGAACCCATCAACGCGCGATTCGCGTCGTCATGTTCCAGGAACGGAATCAGACCCGCTGCTACCGAAACCAACTGCTTCGGCGAAACGTCCATGTAATTCACCTTCGACGGATCGACCTCAAGGAAATCGCCCCGATAACGGACAGAAACCTTTTCGCCAGTGAAATGGCCGCGACCGTCGATCGGCGCATTTGCCTGCGCAACAAGGTAGTTCTCTTCCCGATCGGCGGTCAAATAATCGATCCCGTCCGTGACGCGGCCGTTTACCACTTTGCGATACGGCGTTTCGATGAAACCAAATTCGTTGATGCGCGCAAACGTGCTCATCGAGCTGATGAGCCCGATGTTTGGGCCCTCCGGCGTCTCGATCGGACAAATACGACCGTAATGCGACGGATGAACGTCGCGCACTTCGAACCCGGCGCGTTCGCGACTAAGTCCCCCAGGGCCGAGCGCGGATAGACGCCGCTTGTGGGTTAATTCCGCAAGAGGGTTCGTTTGATCCATGAACTGCGATAACTGCGACCGGCCAAAGAAATCCCTGATCACGGCGCTTAGTGCTTTAGGATTGATCAGTTTTTGCGGTGTCATCCCGTCCACATTGATGTCGAACAGGGTCATCCGCTCCTTTACCAGACGCTCGGTGCGAGCAAGACCCACCCGGCACTGGTTCGCCAGTAATTCCCCGACGGTGCGTACGCGCCGGCTGCCAAGATGATCAATATCATCAAGCGTGCCTTCGCCGCGCCGCAAATTGATCAAATACTTGATGGCCGCGATAAAATCTTTGTCCGTCAGGATACGCTCGGCAGGGTCGACTTCGATGCTGAGCTTCTGATTGATTTTGTAACGGCCGACTCGGCCGAGATCATATTTTTTTGGATCAAAAAAGAGTCGCTTGAGCAAAGCCCGGGCATTGGCCACTGTCGGTGGATCGCCCGGACGAAGGCGGCGGTAAATGTCCTTAAGCGCCTCCTCCTGGTCGTGCGCCGGGTCTTTTCTGAGGGCCTTCACGATCGTGTCATCATTCGAGATATCGATGACTTTCACTTCGTGAATATTGAGCGCCATAATCTGGCGCACGGTCGCCAAAGTCAGCGGCTCAAATGCCCGCGCGACTGTGACTTCACCATCGCGGATTTCCGCTGTAAGCACTTTGCTGGCGAGCTTTTCTTCATCCAGTTTCTCGCTCAGTTTGAGGTCTTCGATGTTATAAAAAAGTTTGATGACGTCCTCGTCGGAGCCGTAACCGAGGGCTCGCAGAAAAGTGGTGGCCAAAAACTTCCGGCGGCGTTTGCGCCGGTCCAGATAAATGTAAAGCAGGTCGGCGGTATCGAACTGCACCTCAATCCACGAACCGCGGTCCGGGATGATCCGGAAGCTATAAAGCACCTTCCCGTTAACGTGAACCGTGGATTCAAATGCGATCCCAGGGGAGCGATGCAATTGGCTCACTACTACGCGCTCCGCTCCGTTGATGACGAACGTGCCCTGCGGGGTCATCAACGGGATTTCACCCATATAAACCTTCTCTTCCTTGGTGCCTTTTTCTTCCCGTAATTGGAATGTTACGTGGAGCGGCGCGCTGTAGGTTTGCCCTTCGCGCTGCGCTTCAAGTGGCGATAATTTAGGTTCGCCTATATCGTAGTGACTGAAATCGAGAACTGCTTTCTCGTCATAGCTCTCGATCGGGAAGACTTCTTTGAAAACAGCCTGAAGCCCCTGATTTTTCCTCTTTGAATAAGGGACGTCTTTTTGAAGAAAATCGACGTATGAATTAGCCTGAACCTCGATCAGATTCGGCGGTTCGATGGCTTCCTTGATGCTTCCGAAATAAATGCGTTCCGACATAAGTGTCTAAGCTCACGAACTAAACCTCTCACCGACCACACCAAATCGGGGCCGATGGAGGCGGATTTTACCGGTTCCGGGATGGGCGAAGGGCGCAAAAATGCCATCAAAACGGTGACCTGTCAAATTGACGATCTCCGTCTCGTAGCCGGTAATATAATTTGCCTTATCAGCGCTTGGGTAAAAATACGTCTGGCGGGCTGTGACTGGTTTTAAGTTTATTGCCACTCTGACGCCGCGCAACCAATTTTGATGATGCGAGGCGCACAAAACTCGATGTTTATTTGATTTCGACCTTTGCCCCTGCGGCCTCGACCTTTTTCTTGATCTCCTCCGCCTCCTGCTTGGTCACACCTTCCTTAATTGTTTTGGGCGCGCCTTCAACAAGCGCTTTCGCCTCCGCGAGCCCGAGTCCCGGGACCGCGCCGCGGACTTCTTTGATGACCGCAATCTTGTTTGCGCCCATCTCCGTAAGGATCACATCAAATGTGGTTTTCTCCTCAGCAGCCGGAGCGGCACCTCCAGCAGCCCCTGCAGCCGGACCCGCAGCGACAGCCACTGGGGCAGCGGCACTGACACCCCATTTTTCCTCAAGTTGTTTAACCAACCCAGCAATTTCCAGAACCGACATGTTACTGAGTTGCTCTACCAATTTATCTGTATCTGCCATTTTAGTTTTTTTCCTCCAGTTGCCGCCTTCGAAAGCCTTCGAAGAATTAAAGCCGATAGCCACCGGCTCGGACAATTTCGTTGTTTCTGTAGCCGTGGCCTGTAGGCCGCGCGTCGCACAGCGACGCCGCTACAAATCTTTATGCAGCCGGAGCTCCCTCCTTGTTCGCTTTCGCATTCAATAAGCGCGCTAATGCAGCGGCGGGCTCATTCAACAGACGCACCAAACGCGTCGCAGGCGACAAGAGCAATCCCAACAATTGCGCTTGCAAAATTTCTCGTGCTGGCAATTCCGCCAATGCTTCTAATTCAGCCGTAGAAAGCGTTGCACGCTCCACAAAGCCAATCTTCAGTGCCGCTAATTTAAACTCGCTCGCGAATGTCTTAAAAATCTTGGCCACCGGCGCTACATCCGCCTGCCCTATAACTACGGCGGTTTGGCCCGCGAATTGGTTTCCAACATCCGGAAAGCCGGACTCCGACATCGCACGCTTGAGAAAACTATTCTTCACGACGTGCACTTCGGCGCCCGCGGGCTCCAATCGGCTGCGCAGTTCGCTGAAATCGGCCACCTTCATCCCGCGGTATTCGGTTACGAGCACAAAAGGCGAGCGTTTCAACGTTTCCGACAACTCTAAAACAATGTTGGCTTTTTCGGGTCGCATAATCGTCGAGGTAAGTAAGTCCGGTGTTAAGTGCCGCTCGAATATGGCGCCGGATCGACACGGACACCCGGCGACATGGTCGCGCTGATCGTTAAGCCTTCGAGAAAACGACCTTTCGCTGTAGCCGGGCGAGCTCGCACGACCGCTTCAATGACCGCGTTCGCATTTTCTACCAAAGCGTTCTCTTCAAACGAAAATTTTCCAACGGGCACTGCAACGTTGCCATTCTTGTCGAGCTTGAATTCTACCCGTCCCGCCCTGACTTCCTGTACCGCTTTGGCGGTGTCATCGGTGACCGTTCCTGTCCTCGGGTTAGGCATCAAACCGCGTGGGCCGAGAACTTTACCAAGCTTGCGTACCTCTGCCATTGCTGTCGGCGTCGCGATGGCCACATCAAAATCCTGAAAACCTTCCTGACATTTCTGAATCAAATCTTTCATCCCAACAAATTCCGCGCCGGCCTCCGTTGCCGCTCTGGCCGCCTCGCCTTCCGCGAAAACAAGTACCCGCACCTGCTTTCCGCTGCCATGCGGAAGCGGACAAGTCCCGCGAACCATTTGATCGGATTGCTTCGGGTCGACTCCCAGGCGAAATGACAGAGTCACCGTTTGATCAAATTTTGTCGGCGGAAATTTCTTCAGCGTAGCGACCGAATCGGCGAGTGCATAAGTCTTGGTTCGATCCAGGTGCTGCGCCGCGGCGCGATAACGTTTGCTTCGATTTGTTTGCATTACTCGGTGCAGTTCAAATGCCTGTCGTTGGCTAAACGGCGAGGCTCCTGCTTAAAAATTATATCGCTCCAATTCAGGAAGCGGGACACGGAACGTAGCGGTTATCTTTGCCTTGTCAAAGGCTTGCGCCAACAACGTAAAGGGTGTCAATCGGCCGGGATTACGGCTTCGTCCGATGATTTTGTCGGATTGGCAGCTCTTTGTACCGCCGTCTGCCCCTGCCGAATGATCTTGCCTTCCTTCATCACGAACACGACGTGCTCGGTCGCGGTAATATCCGCGGTCGGATCTCCCGGAATTGCAATCACGTCGGCCAGTTTCCCTTTTTCCAGCGTTCCCACTTTTTGAGCAATCCCCAAAAGCTCGGCATCGTTTGCGGTAGCTGATTTCAATGCATCGATTGGCTTCATGCCCAGATCTACCATCAATTTGAATTCTTTGGCGTTTTGTCCGTGGGGAAACACCGCCGCGTCCGTTCCAAAGGAAATTTTGACCCCAATCTTTACGGCATTGCGAAACATGTCGGATCGAGCGGCCGTAGCGGCCTTGGCCTTGGCCTGCAGTGCAGGAGGATAATTTCCGATCTTGCCCATGATCCATTCGGACGCCATGAGCGTGGGCGTAAGAAATGTTCCCTTTTTTTTCATTGTCGTCAGCGTTTCCGGTTTCAGGAAAGAGCCGTGTTCAATTGAATCGACGCCTGCTTCAATGGCCTCTCGCGCCGCCTCGTCGCCGTGACAATGAACGGCGACTTTCTTGCGCAACCGATGCGATTCATCGACCAGCGCCGCCATTTCCGCCGGGGTGAACTGAGGAGTGTCCACCTCATCGGCAAGAGAAAGAACACCGCCGGAAACCGCAGCCTTTATTACGTCTGCGCCATTCTTTACGTCAAAGCGCACCGCTTTGCGGATCTCATCGGGGCCATCCGCAATGCCATCTGTATAATCCGGCTCACGGCCAAAAAGAAAATCGCGAAATCCGTTGGTCGGATCAAAGTGACCTCCCGTAGCTCCGATCCCTTTCGTCGCGACCAACATTCGCGGACCGACAATCACGCCCTTATTGATGGAATTGCGTAACGCGACATCGACAAACTCGCGGCTGGCGACGAAACGGCTGCCCAAATCTCGCACAGTGGTGAATCCGGCTTCGACCGTCGCCCGTGCGTATGTGGTGGCGATAATTGCCTGTTCCGACACGTTGAGATCGAGTTCTCTCAGGCGACGCTGATTGTAATCCCCGGAGAAATCGAGCGTGAGATGCGTATGGGCATCCATGAATCCCGGAGAGAGCGTCGCGTCGCCCAGATCGATTACCCGCGCGTCGCCGGGGATTGGCAGATTGCTTCCTGCATCAACAATCTTGTCACCCTTTACGATGACCACGCCGTTCTGCACCAGGGTACTCGCTTTCCCATCGAACATCCTCGCAGCCTTCAGTGCTATTAGGTCCTCAGCGGCGTGCGCCGACAAGACCAGGGTGACGAAGGCTGCAAGCACGTAACAGGTGATTTTCATGCCGTCGGTTTAAAGGCAACGCTCGACCATGACAAGGGAGGAATGTGAAAACCGGAATCGCATTACCGATTTTGAAGTTTCGTCGTACTCTCCGCCAATCCTTGTCGGGCTGTGGCCGATTTCGGATCCAGCGCCAACGCCTCTTTGAAGGCGACAACAGCCCGCTCGTGTTGATTGAACATGGCCAGGTACCGCCCACGATTGATCAGCATCCTTATGTACGCGGGCAAAACCTTGAGCTTGGCCACATCATCATTCGCAAGCCGCACTGTTCCGTCGGCTAGTCCGCGCATTTGGAGATGCGGATCAGGGGAATCGTGAAAGCTTTGGTCGGTTGAGAGATTGAAGACCAAACCTTCCGGAACAAGTTGATAGTTTTGCGGAATCCATTGGGTCAAGTAGCCGTTTGTTTTGTCGGCCGACAACACGTCATTCGTCATGTAAACCGGGGCGACCTTGATTTCATTTTTGACCATTGACTGAATCATTGCCAGAAATGCCATGCTAATCCTTTGAGTAAGCTCTGGTCTCCGGTTAAAGGAATCGGGATCCAGCTCCCATCGTCTAAGGAGATCAACGTATGGATCGATCTTATCGCGCGATCGCTCGATCAAGCCGGGATGTGCGTATTTCAGATAATCGAAATACCACGAACGCCGCAGCAAATTGATGTCTACCACCTTCACGTCGCGCTGGAGTTGTTCTATCTCCTGCGCATAAAACATTGGCGACACTACTTGCCAGTCCTGTGTCAACAACATGCCATCGGGCGCGATGGTGCTGAAAAGGTTGTGAACGTAATCTTCCGCAACGAAGTAATGCCTGCGATTGTTGAACGGCCAATTTGCAGCGAACGCCGTCGCCAATGTGAACGCAACAGCGATCGTCCCAAGAACGTACGTTGTGCCTGCACCGGCACTCTTGGACCTGCTAAGCTGAAGTAACCATCGACTGCCGAACCCTGCAGCAATCGCAATCGAAATGAATGCGGGTAAATAGTAAGCATCTTTGTCCTCGGCAATTTCGTAGCTGAGCGCGTAGCCCAGGTCGGCGATCACGATCAACAGCAGAAACCAGGCGGCTGTGCGATCACGCTTGTAAGCAGTGGCAAGTCCGGCGAGAGCCAGGAATGGAGTTAAAGGCAGCCACGGATACCCAAATTCACGCAACGCCATTCGACAGAATTCAACAAACTGCGTTCCCATTGTTGCCGGCGAAAAAGAAAAGAACACGCGATACTGCCGGCCGGTGATATGCCACCAGATTTCCTGGAGTGAACGCGGATCGCCCCAGTTCATCACCGGGGAGTGTGAGGCTGCCAACGGCAAATACGCGTAAACCGCTACAAGGCCGCCGATAGAAATCAGCGCGGCAAACAATAGTCGACGGCTAGTGAAAAATTTCAGGCCTTGCGTTGTAAAAACAAGCGCGGCAATAGCCGGAAGTGTCAGTCCCACCGTGACGTGATGAACACCGAGCGCGAGGCCGAATACGAAGGCGGCTGTATAAATCCACGCGTCGTACGTCGTGACCGCAGCGCTAGCATCTCTTCGAGATTCAACAATTCGGCGCCGCCAGCGAAGAACCAGAAAGAACACAACGAGAATTAGAAATGCATTGAGAGCATAGACTTCCGTGATCGTCGCGTACGACCAGAGCGTCCGGGAAAATGCCATGAGCAACCCCGCGCAGAGGGCGGGCGCCAATATCAAAAACCGGTCGCCGGTTGGTTGCTCACCTTTCCTGCTCTGGTGCGCAGCCTTACCGTTTCGCCTTGGCGTACCAGCACAGCAAGCTGTGATCAGCAACTCCGCCACAACAAGAGTCAGCGTTGCGCAGGCCAACGCCCCGAATAGCGCGGACGAAAAATTGATGGCCATGGCCACATTCCGGAATGGGAGTAGCGATGCGAGATGAGCGAGCATCACCCAGAGAGGAAAACCCGGTGGATGCGCGACTCCCAGCCCTCGAGCTGCCACGATCAATTCGCCGCTGTCTACAAGCGTAACCGTCGGTGCGAGCGTCACCGTGTACAGCAGTATCGCCACCAGAAAGACCGCCCCGGCGCAGATCAGTTCCGCTCTCGAGTCCGCTACGCGATCGGAATTCATCTCCCGGGCAGCCTGTTTTTGAGGCTGCCCACGCTTCGAGAGTCCCTGAGCCATGCGCTATCGTCTCGCAAACTGCCTTTCCTGCAAACGAGGAAAGAGCTGCGAGTCTCCGTGTTGCGTTTCGCTGCTGCAAAGAACCCTTGTTTGGCTCGTATGCTTCATCTTCAATACCCAAAATATGAAAGTATCGATCTACGTTTGGATGCTGTGCCTGGGCTTGAGCCCCTGCCTCGCTGCTCAAGCTCCAACTCCCGCGCCATCACCGGCGCAACCCTCCGCGGACTACGATCTGCGCTGGGGCGTCAAAATTCCGATGCGCGACAAGGTCGAACTCAATGCGACCTTGTATTTACCCAAGACGCGAGATGGTTCGCCGCCAAAGACACCGGTGATTTTCACGCTCACTCCGTACATCTCGGATACATATCACGCCCGCGCGGCGTACTTTGCATCACATGGGTACGCGTTCGCGCTTGTTGATGTCCGCGGTCGCGGAAACTCTGGCGGCGAATTCGAGCCGTTCGCGAATGACGCCCGAGATGGATATGACATAGTCGAATGGCTTGCCAAGCAACCGTTCTGCGATAGCAAAATTGCCATGTGGGGCGGATCGTATGCTGGCTTCGACCAATGGGCTACCGCGAAAGAATTTCCGCCACACCTTGCGACGATCGTTCCGGCGGCAGCCGCGCATCCGGGACTGGATTTTCCCTCTAGTAACAACATCGGCATGACGTACGACATGCAATGGTTCACGCTCACCAGTGGTCATACTCCACAGGATAGACTCTTCGGCGATCAAAAATTCTGGCGCACAAAATTCCTCGACGCTTATAAGAAGCACCTTGCTTTCAAGTCGCTCGATTCGTTTGTCGGAAATCCGTCGGTTAATTTCCAGCGCATCCTCAAACATCCATCGCCCGACGCGTACTACGACGCGATGGTCCCGACGCGCGAGCAGTTTCAAAAAATCGCGCTGCCTATCCTGACAATTACCGGGCAATACGACGGCGACGAGCTGGGAGCGCTCACATATTATCGGGACCATCTGGCGAACGCGTCGTCAGTCGAACGCGCGAAACATTTTCTCATCATCGGCCCATGGGACCATGCCGGCACGCGCACACCCACGGATGAAGTCGCAGGTGTAAAGTTTGGTCCGCGCGCAATTGTCGATCTCAATGATCTGCATCGCCAGTGGTACGACTGGACGATGAAAGCTGGCTCGAAGCCTGACTTCCTCAAAAACCGGGTCGCATATTACTTGCTCGCGCCCGGAAACTCCGGCGCGAACGGCGAATGGAAATATGCTGACAATTTCGAGACCCTGGTTGCCAATCCAAAAACTTTTTACTTCGATTCGAAGAATGGCGACGCAAATGGTGTGTTTCACTCCGGCGCGCTCACTGAAAAATCAGCGGTCGAAGGCGTTGATCAATTCACTTACGACCCACTCGACATAGGCCGCGGCGAAAATGTCGAAGGAACTGACCCGAAAGAGAAAACCATTGCAATCGACCAGACCTACGCCTTGAGCATCGGCAAGGATGGCCTGGTGTATCACACCGATCCATTGCCAAACGAGACACCCATGATTGGTTGTCCGGCTGTTAAGCTGTGGCTATCGATCGATACCCCCGATGTCGATCTGGAGTGCGATCTTTATGAGATCCAGCCGGACGGCACCAGCATCATTTTGTGGAGCGACCTGCGCCGGTTGCGCTACCGCGAGTCGTTGCGCCAGGCTAAGCTCGTTAAACCTGGCGAGATCGTGCGCTGCGATTTCAATCCCGGTTTGTTCGTGGCACGCCGTTTGATGAAAGGCAGCCGGCTGCGGCTGGTTGTGAGCGCCGTGAATTCGATTCTGTGGCAAAAGAATTATTGTTCGGGCGGAATCGTTGCCGACGAAACCGCAAAAGACGCGCGCACCTGCAACGTACAGGTGTACCACGACGCTAAGCACCCCAGTGCAATTCAATTGCCATTGCGGTAGCATTGTCCGGTGTGCCAACGAGCCTACGGGAGCGGGTCAGTTTTTATGAAAAATACCTGGGCGGCAGTTGTTGTTGCTGCGGTTTTGCCAGGGACAGCCTCGGCTGCAACCGAACCGCTCGATAAACTGGCGACTGATTTTTGGACGTGGCGCGCGAAATACGCACCATTCACCGGCGACGATGTCAATCGGATGGAGCGGCCCGGTGGCATACGGGATTGGTCCAAGGCGAGCATTGATCGGCGAGGAAAAGACCTGGCTGGATTTGAAATGCGCTGGAAGAAGGTCGGTTCGACCCAGAGCAAGGGGCCTATCCCTCAGGAGGTCGATTTCAAGCTCATCGGCTCGGCATTGTCGCGTGTGCGCTGGGAACTCGACGGAAATCCCCGCTGGAAACGCGACCCGAATTTTTACATAGAACAGACACTCACCGCGCTCGCGGAAGCTCTGACAGTGCCCGCGCCTTACGACGACGTACGCAGCGGCGAGATCCTTGCGCGCATCGAAAATTTCCCGTCGATCCTGCAGCAAGGTTGGGAGAACCTTGAGAAGCCGCCTGCGCCGTTCGCCGCGGTCGCGATCAACCGGCTAGAGGGCATTCGTGAGCGTCTCCGTAAAATGGCGAAGTCACTCGCGCCATCAACAACTCTAACTCCTGACAAATTGGATAGCGCTTGCGAACGCGCGGCCGATGCATTGGAGAAATTTCAGCAGCAGCTCAAAGAGAAGCTTCCGAGTCTTCCTCAACAAACCGCGCTTGGTCGCGACGCGTACGTCTGGTTTTTGCGCAATGTCGCGCTGATGCCGTTTTCGCCCGAGGAATTGCTGGCAATGGGTCGTCAGGAATGGGACCGCGCGGTGGCATTCGAGACGTTTGAAAAGAACCGCAACAAAGATGTGCCGGCGCTCAAAATTGCGACGGACATCGATCGCTGGATTAAAGACGCAGCTGCGAAAGAAATTCAAATCCGACGATTTCTCGAAGAGCGCGCAATCCTTACTGTTCCGGATTGGGTCCAACATTACACGCTTCGATCGACTCCGGAATATCTGGCTGCTCTCGGCTTTACTGAAGACGATGACTTCACGTCGCCTTCGCGGCTGAAGGAGAACTGCATCCGTTACGTGCCTGAGCCGTCAGAGAAACTTGGCTATTTCTGGCGCGCGACAGCGATGGATCCGCGGCCGATTATCGTTCACGAAGGAATCCCCGGCCATTATTTTCAGCTGTGTCTCTCGTGGAAGAACGAGGATCCAATCCGGCGTCACTACTACGACTCGGGTGCTAACGAGGGGATCGGCTTTTATGCCGAGGAAATGATGTTGCAGGCCGGTCTTTTCGATGACAGCCCCCCTACGCGCGAAATCATTTACAATTTCATGCGGCTGCGCGCGCTTCGCGTCGAAGTGGACGTCAAACTCGCGCTCGGCGAATTCACGCTGGAACAAGCCGCGAAATATCTAGGAGAGAAAGTCCCGATGGACGAAAACACAGCGCGCCAGGAAGCGATCGCATTTTCCACAGGGCCTGGTCAGGCCATCACGTATCAGATCGGGAAATTACAGATCCTGAAATTTCTCGCCGACGCGCGGATGCAACAGGGCGACAAATTTAATCTTCGCGCCTTCCACGATTTTCTTTGGAAGAACGGCAACGCGCCGATCGCGCTGCAAGAGTGGGAGTATTTGGGTGTCCCAAAAAATCTCCCTTAATATGGGATCGCCGCACTGTTTACAAACGGCGGTAACCCTGGTTGCAGCTACTAATCCACGACTTCCAAGCCCATTTGCCGGGCGGTGCCGGCGATGATGCGGAAGGCGGCTTCGTCGTCACGCGCGTTCAAGTCTTTGCGCTTGGTATTGACGATATCCATGACTTGTTTGCGCGAGA
>Ga0210142_1000213_pt1 | contig 13442 bp, 14 predicted proteins | sample Goodyear_PhragC__FD_184869 | JGI IMG/M metagenome (GOLD analysis project Ga0210142, IMG submission 184869) | Wetland microbial communities from San Francisco Bay, California, USA, that impact long-term carbon sequestration - Goodyear_PhragC_D2... | ecosystem: Environmental > Aquatic > Marine >...
ACACGGATTTGACGCGCAGATTTGCGATGGTCCGGCCGAATGCCGGGCCCAGCTGAGCGTTGGCGCAGGCGCGCTCTTGCTCACTGAAGAAGCGCTGGAACTGCCGGGGGAATCGAATTTGTTAGATGAACTTAAGGCACAGCCTGCGTGGTCTGAGTTGCCGCTGATTATACTTACCATCGGCGGGGAGCCGCTTCCCGCGCGATTGCCCGATTTGGCCGCTTCGGCGGCGGGCAGCGCCACTTTGTTGGAGCGGCCGATCAGCGGAACTACACTGCTGCGCTCTGTCGAGGTCGCATTGAAGTCTCGCCGCCGGCAATACCAGGTGCGCGATCTTCTTGAAGAGCAGCGGCGAAATCAGATCGAACTTCGACAAGCGCACGAGCGGCTGGCCAATCGCGCCCGCGAGCTCGAGACGCTTGTGCAGGAGCGCACCGCAAAATTGGTTGAGTCTAACGAGCAGCTTCGACGTCAGATAGTGGAGCGCGAGCGGGCGGAAGCCGCACGGGAAGCGCTGCGCCGGCGATTGCTCAATGCGCAGGAAGAAGAACGACGCAGAATTGCCCGCGAGTTGCACGATCAAATGGGTCAAAATCTGACTGCTCTCAAACTCGGACTCAAATCTTTGCAGGATGCCGAAGCGAAGTCAGAGACTCTTCCCAGTTTGTTACCGCCTCTCCAGGAGCTCGCCGCACAAACCGCGCGCGACTTGCACCGCGTGGCACTGGAATTACGCCCTCCCACGCTCGATGATCTCGGTCTTGTCAAAGCGCTTCGTAATTTGGTGGAAACGTGGTCGGTCCGCTGCGGGATCGAGGCCGATTTCGAAGCAGAAGGATACGATCCTGCCAACATCTCGTCGGAGATTGAAACAATTTTATACCGCATTATTCAGGAAGCCCTGAACAATATCGCCAAACATTCGAGGGCAAGGCAGGCCAGCGTGGTTTTGCAACGCGTTGGCGAAAACGTGCAGGGGATCGTTGAAGATGACGGCTGCGGCTTCGACACGGGCAGAGCGCGATCCACATCCAAGGGCGGGCGAAGGCTTGGGTTGCTGGGAATTGAAGAACGGCTCAGCCTCGTCGGCGGCAGCCTCAACGTCGAATCCAGTCCGGGTCGAGGTGCCACATTGATTGTCCGGATTCCTATTCCTAAAGGCCGGAAATAATGAAAAGCAAAAAACGGATTCGAGTGATGTTGGTGGACGATCACGAGTTCATGCGCGAGACGCTGCAATCGATCATCAATTCGCAACCTGACCTGACTGTCGCAGCACAGGCAAATAGCGGGCCCACCGCACTCGAAGTCATCGGAGACGTGAAACCGGATGTCGTCTTAATGGATGGGTCGATGCCGGAAATGAATGGAATAGAGGCCACACGCCGGCTCAAGCAACTTGCGCCTAAGGTGAAGATCATTGGCCTGAGTCTGTATGAGCAGTCGACTTACCTCGAAGAAATGGTTGCTGTTGGCGCCAGCGGCTACCTACTCAAGACAAGCCGGCCCGAAAACGTGATCGAAGCGGTGCGCGCCGTGGCTGCGGGCGACACTTATTTCGATGCCGCTATTCCAACTCGATCCGCGGCGAAAACAAAACGCCGCCTCGTAGCCAGGGACTTGAGGCCGGAGGAGCTGGCTGTCGCGAAACGTGTCGCAGAGGGACAAACCAGCGCCGAAGTATCGACCGCACTGAATCTAACGCCCAAAGCAGTGGAAAAGCACAAAAAGGCCGCGATGAAAAAACTCGATGTACAGACGCGTGCCGAACTGGTCCGAATCGCCGCTGAGCGCCATTGGTTCGATAAATGATAGGAGGAATCGGTGGGGCTGCGGCCGGCAGGCGGTCATGGCTAATTTTATTTTGCCGCAGATGCGGCGATCAGTTTCTGAAATCGCGGATCGTTGCGCAGCGGTTCGAACATCGGATCCAACCGGAGCAACGCAGGAGTGAGCGGCGGGTTTGAGGCCAGCGGCGCTTCGTATGGAATCGAAAGCAGCTTCTCGAGCGTAGAAATGGCGCGATCAGGATCTCCAATTCGAGCTGCCACACGTGCGAGGATGTCAAGCGGTCTGGGACCTGTCAGCGCGTCTTTCTCGATCGGAATCATCTCCATCGCACGTTCGGCAAGAGTCAGCGCAGCGGCGTTATCGCCCAGAGCCACGTTCGTAAGCGCGAGATCGCCCATCAGAGCAAAGTTATCAGGTTGCTCTTTGAGAAACGGTTCCAATTCGCTGCGAGCCTGACTCCAACTTTCTCGCGCTCCGGCGTGATCGCCGGCAACTTCCTGGGCCCAGCCCAACCAGAAGCGCAGCTCGCCATTGTAATAACCCAATGCCTGATCGGGCTTGGCCAATATTTCCTTTAAACGAGGAATGACTTGTGCAGGTCGAGCTTCGAGGATTGCCTGATAAACTTGTGTTTCCAAGGCGTTCACATAGCCGGCTCCCAGCCGGAGGGGTGTGAGAAACGCAGATGCACGGGGAAGGTCGCCTTCCGCCTGGGCGATTCGCGCCTTTAACACAAGCGTATCTATATCGTCGGGTGCGATATTAAGAATCTGCTCAAGCTTGCGCTGGGCTTCGGGAAAACGACGAAGGCAGATGTAGGAACGCGCGTGTTGAGAGAGAAGGCTGACGTTGCGTGGGTCGAGCTTCTCGGCCTGGTTGAAGTACACGTCGCTTCTGTCCCAATTACCGCGTCTCCGCTCGACATAGGCCAAGGCCTGAGGAATCTGACTGTTATTGGGCAGGAGGCGTCTTGCTTGCTCAAAGTAATTCACTGCAGCGTCATAGTCCTTTAAGCAGGCGTAATGATAAGAACCCTTGGCTAACAAAGCCTCGCCAAGGTTGGGCTGTAGCATAAGAGCCGTTTCGGCGGCTTTCCGCGCTTCTTCGCGCAGGTCGGCCGTCGGCTGAAGACTCTGCGTGAGGTAGCCGCTTGCATCGACGGAAGACAAGAGAGCCCAGCCAAGAGCAAATTTTGGATCCAAGTGGACCGCGTCCTTGAGGTACTTTTGCGCGCCGAGGGAGTTCGCGGGCGTAAATCCAGTCTTTAGTGTGTACGCAAGGCCGCGCAGGTAGGCATCATAGGCGCGGGGATTGTCGGTTGGTTTGGCATCGATGACTTGCTCTTCTTCGCCCGTGAGCTTGGCCCGCAATCGCTCGGCGATGGCTTTTGCTACTTCACTTTCGACCAGAAAAATGTCGTTCAGCTTGCGATCAAACGTATCCGACCAAACATGGGAATCACTGGTCGCCTTGATCAACTGCACATTCACCCGCACCGCATCGCCACTCTTTTGCACGCTTCCCTCCAGAACGTGAGCAACTCCGAGCTGCCTTGCGATCTCGGGCAGGTTCTCTGGAGCGCTCTTATAATGCTCGGTCGAAGTGCGCGAGATCACCTTCAAGTCGGCAATCTTGGATAAGCGCGTCAGGATTTCGTCCTGTATTCCCTCGGCAAAATAAGCATTCTCCTTGTCGCTGCTTAGATTTTCGAATGGCAGGACCGCTATTGATCGTTCCTCGGGCCTGAACGTTCGTGTCCGTTGATACAACCAGGTCCCAAGCGCTGCCGCTGCGATTGCGAACATCAACGCCGCACCTGCAAACACAGCTTTCCTGCGTCGCGAGCGCGCTTCAGGGTTAAAGCGTGCGTAGCAGCTGTGGAGAGCAAAAAGTAATTCACGCGCCGTTTGCGGCCTGTCCTTCGGGTCCGGGGCCAGCATCGATTTCAGTAGCGTAATGACCTGCGAAGGAAGGTGAAGGCCCCTGAGCCGTTCCAAGGGTAGGTCGCTGGTTTGTCTCGTCCGGATTTCTTCCATCGTCCGCCCGACAAACGGCGTTCGACCGCTAAGCAGATACCAAAGAGTGACCCCAAGCGAGTAGATGTCGGAACGCGTATCGATTCGCAATTGTCCAGAGCCATCGAACTGCTCTGGACTGGCAAAAGCCGGCGTGCCCAGGAAACCCGCCTGCGTTTGCTCGGCGCCAGGCTCTCCCTGCGGTCCCATGACCTTCGCCACTCCAAAATCAATCACCTTAAGTCTGAGCGCCTCGCTCGCATCGGATTCGAGCATGAGATTCGACGGCTTGATGTCGCGATGCACTACACCGCACACTTCTGCCACCGCCAACGCGCGCGCCGCTTGCTCAATTATTTGCAGGGCAAGGGCGAGCGGCACTGGCCCATCGCGACGCACACGAGCTTCGAGCGTTTCGCCTTTCACCAATTCCATCACATAAAAACACTCGCCGTCTTGCTCTCCGTAGTAAGTCACCCGGGCAACGTTTGGGTGATGAATGTTCGCAGCCGCACGCGCTTCACGCAGAAAACGCGATCGCGCGCCGGGATTTTGCGCGACGCTGCGATCGATTACCTTAAGGGCAACAGTCGAGTTCAACACCGTGTCGCGCGCCCGGTATGTTATGGCCATCGCACCTGCGCCTAGCTCGACCGGAAAACCGTCCGCACCTGTTTCCACTTCGAAGTGAGCGTATTTCAATGGGCCGGGGGTCAGTCGACTGCATACTGCCGGTCTTTCCGGCTGTTCGCCGTCCGCCAAAAAACCAACACTAACGAGACAACGCAGGCACTCCCCGTTTGGACCGCATTGAGTCAACGGTCGTCCACAGGTGGCGCAGGTCCCCGCAGTTTCAGACTCCGCTTTCACATTTCCGCGAACGATGCCTTCCCTCTCCATGGGCGAGAACAAAAATTTACGCCATTAATATTTGATAAAGGTGCCGTAGCTCCTGATCGACATCTGCCGGATCCGAGACGGTACTGGCCACCTCCGTTCTCAACGAGTCACGGTACCGCTGGCGAAGACGCGATAGCCAGGTGCGCAGAGTCGCGATTGGCACTCCTAGTCGCACTGCGGCCTCTTCCTGATTCGGCGGCGTGATGGTTCCGCCCGCTATGAATGGTCGCAATTCTTCAAGCCACTCCGCTTTCCCTTCTGCAACAAACGCGCTTTCCAGATTCTGCCAGGCTCGTGAAATAATGTTCGATGCCCACGCAAGATCGTAGCAGGCAGCATCGCTAAGGTGCCTGGTTGCCAGCATCGCTGCCTCGGCTTCCGGAAGATGCTCTTCAATCGAAAGAATCTGGCGACCGCCTCCTCTTTTAAGCGCGCGCGTACGGTCATACTCGTTACACAAAAAATTTTCGAAAGACCCCAGGAGAAACGTGCGAAGTCGACCCTTTTGCCGATCGGCGCGGCTCAATGTGTTTTGCTCAAGAAGATGCGCAAAAAAACTTTGGACGAGGTCTTGTGCATCAGCCGATGAATAGCCGCGGTGGCGAAGAAAACTGTAAAGAGGGGCCCAGTAGGCTTCGCAAAATCCAGAAAGCGCCTGCCGGGCGGATTCCTCCGAATCCGGCTCACGCGCGTGCAAGACGACGGTCCAATGCGTCGTCTGAAACGAAGCACCGCCCTCCTGCAGCGTTCCAGGAATTGCCTTCGTGGCGGCTATTATTGCATAACCGCTCCGCGTGGCGATACAAATTAAGTGACAATCGAGTGACGCCGCCCAGGTGCGCACCTGGACTCTCTGGCGAATGACCAGGCTAATAAGGAGGCCACGCTGCGGCGTCCAATCCGCGCAGCGCGCCGATCCCCCTAACCAACCGAAGTAATTCCTCGAAACTTAGTGTTGCGCGAGAAGTTGACTCTCGCCTGTTGCTCCCCGCGGTCCTGACGAAGGAGTGTCAAATCCCAGCGCTGCCACCTGAGTGAGTGCCGGCATCTTTGTCGCAGTACTTCCGGGCGCGCCCTCTCTCGCGATGGCACCCAAGGTGAAAACTGCAAACAGCATTGCCACAGTCGCGGCCACAGTTGCCTCGGCAGATAATTTCATCGTCACTAAGGGTTTTGCGGAGACGCCTTCAGAAGGAGTTCTCTCCATCCGCCGCCGAAATTGAACGAAGTCATGCTGAACACTAACAACGGATCGTGCCTGCGGCGACGGAGCGATCGGCTGGAAGAACGCAGGAGTGAAAATGGGTTAATCCGGAATTTGTTCATATCAAATGCATGCTGGCAGTTGATTGTCATCAGCCCTGTTTGAGTTCGCGAAAGCGCGAGCAAAAGAAGCCTGTAATTTCCGGGAAAGGCGACTGGCGCGACGGATCCAGTAATGGAACGAGCCTAATGATGCATCGGCGAGGAGTTCTGTGCGCACTACTTCGGGGCAGAGATCGAGCAATTGGCAAACGTTCATGAAAGAATACGGCCAGGAAAAATCGTTTCCCATGATCCAACTATGGGCGTCAAGATAGAGTTCCCGGTTGGCGCCTTTCGTCGCATCCTTGAAGCGCCGCAGATCGTAAGCTGCCTGTTTCAACACACCAACAGCCAGACCTTTTTCAGCCGGTGGAGGTGGCGGTTCGGCGTGAGGAACAGAGAAATGCGCGCTGCGAGCATTGTTAGATGCCGTATTCAAAAACGCGGCGAGTTGCTCGCGAGACAGTCGCGACAGCGGGTTGCGTCCTGACTCCTGGCTTCCGAAACCGCTCGGAAAAACGAATTGACCGGAAAAGTCAGGTGTCTCAGTGAATCGATCGTCTGCTAGAAGGTTCATCATGGTTGGGTCTCGAGTTGATTGGCTTCATTCCTTATTCAAGATTTTGGAGCCCGATATTTCAAAAAATTTTAACTTTTTTTCGCAATTCTACATAAAGCGCTGTATACCAGCACTTTGTTCGAGCCAATGAAACGCTCCGGTTGCCCGCGATAAACAGCCCGTTTCCCTATTCGGACTGTTCCACCTTGTAGACTGTCATTCCCCGCGCCTGATAATTTGCGAGCGCCTGAGGGTGATCGCGGTTGCACGTGTGCACCCACACGCGCACCGGCGCGGTTCCGCTTGTTGCAGACCAGGCTCTTTCGATCGCACTGGTGAGCAATGCACCGCCTAACCCACGGCCGATGAATTCAGGCAACAAACCGAAGTACGCAATCTCGATCCCGTTTTCGTCGTCACGCCGCAGTTCGTAATATCCTGCTAGCCTGTCATCATAATACGCAGCGAACGTTCGGAGCTCTGGCGCAGTCCCGTACTGTTTCCATTGCTCATCCGTCCACGATTGCTTATCGATCCAGCGCCACTGCTCCCCGACACGAAAATAAAGATCACGATTGAACTGCCAATCGCGCTCCGTCTTTTCGCTAACCTGAAATCGCGCATCCGCTCGCTTCGGGCGCAATTGATCTCGCGATAGCATTTCCAGATATGTCGTGATTATGGGTTCCGCTGTCATCGGAGCTTCTTATGGCGCCATTGGGATAGCCAAAATCGCAGTCGCCTTCAGCTGTTCTGGCTTTTTGATGCTCCCATCCGGCTGAAAGTGACCGACGTACGAGTTTGCGATAACGTACAAGGCATCGGCCGCAACTGCGCCGGTTGTAGGCTCGGCAAATTCAGGATGGTGATGCGATTGCAATACTGTCACTCCTGAAATCCGTGTTCCCTGCTCGGCGAGCGCAATGCGAATGACGCGCCCTGGATTTGTCACATTCTGGATCCCAATGAGGTCGCCTTTGACCCGGTAAAGCCCATCGCAACCACCGGTGACAACTGTGTCTGGTTGCGGCAGGCGTGTGGGAGCTCCGGTCGAGGGGTCGATCGTGGCAATGCCGGTAGAGGTTGCAACGTAAAGCTTGCCGTCCGCGGCCATGGCGATGCCGTTTGCACCTCGAAGCGCACCTTCGACTCCAAACGGCGTAAGCGTTCTCTGACTGGACGCTTTCCGAAGGAGCGTTCCGCTTGCCGAGTCCGTGGCGTAAATCGTTCCCTCGGGCGCTATGGTGAGATCGTTGAGCTGTTTGGCATCCGGTGCGTCGTACCGATTTAGAAGCAGCCCCTTTTTCAAATCGTAGCGAACAACAGCGTTTCGCCGCTGCTTCTGCGCTTCATCCAGAAAACCGTTTGTGCTGACGGCGTACAACTCCTCGTGCGCAACATCGACAAACAGCCCTAGCACGCAATCCAGATTGTCCTCCGGCTTGGAGAAATTTTTCGCCTCTCCTTTTCGATTCACGCTCACGATTTTCTTTTGAGCGACGCTGCCAATGAAGAACCGGTCTTGCTTTGGATTGTAAGCAATCCCCTCCGGGATCAGCTTCGGATCGGCGAGGCGAAACGCCACCGGCGCATCGGATGTTCGCACCTCCTGCTGCGCAAGCCGCTGCCAAATCTTTTGGAACTCCGGGTCGTCCCAAACTACGTCGAATCCGGTGTCGCGCACTGGAAGAAGTCCAAGCTGGCGCCCTTCCAGGCTACGCAACAGCGCGAATGCAGCATCACTCTCACCCAACCCGATTCGTATGATCGCCTCGTAAAAGATGAGCACACCATCGTTCGGCCGCTCTTTTCGCAATGACTGAAAACGTTCCAGTCGCGCGCGCTTTGCGCTTTTCGGATTATCCTTCGCCCCGGCGAAACAAAAATTCGCCGTCGCTACTACACAAACGAGCAGCAATTTGCCGACCCTGTGTGCACACGAACATTTCACAACGGCAATACACGTACGTGCTTTGCCAATCATTTCATGGCGAAACTCTCAAACTGTTGCCATCACCATTCGGTTCGGCAGTTTAGTCCATTGGGAAAAAGTATAATCGGGCAAAATTCGAGCAATCAGCATGGCCAATAAAAAATCGCGACCGCAGAAGCGCCGCCGCCGTTCGATCATGGCGTTTGAGATGATTCAGCTTGACCGGACGTCGAGGGAGCCGCTCCACGAACAGCTTTACCGCCAAATTCGTGATGAGTTGAAATCGGGCAGGTTCAGCGAAGGCTCATCCCGACTTCCTTCTTCGCGGGCTCTGGCTACAGACCGTGGAATCTCACGATCGACTGTCAGACTCGCGCTATCGAAACTTCATGCCGAAGGTTACCTCCGCTCAAAGGGAGGGTCGGGAACTTTCGTTACGAACCTTCTGCCCGAGACATTTTTGACCGCAGACCAACCGATAACGGACCAGCCGATCAACCGACGTGTTCGCATTTCGGATCGTGTCCGAGCAATTCCCGACACACGCATTGGAAATGAATTTGACTTCGGGGCAACAGGGACCGGAGCCGGCGTCTCGCTCGTGGCAAGCATTCCCGCAGTTGACGAATTTCCGATAGCAGCATGGGAACGGTTAAGAGCACAGGTACTGGCGAAAAAAGGCGTCAATCTGTTGCGGTATGCATCGAATCGCGGCGACGCCGACTTGCGCAAGGCAATTGCGGCGTACTTGTGCGATTTCAGAGCAGCGCGGTGCCATGCGGATCAAATCGTCATCGTAGCTGGTATGCAGCAGGCAATGCTGATCAGCGCAATGGCCATACTGGATCCCGGAGACGTGGCGTGGATCGAAGATCCCTGTTATCAGCAAACCCGACGAGTCCTTACTTTGGCTGGCGTTAAGATAGTTCCGAAGCGTATCGACAATCAGGGAATCGTGATCGCTCGATCGCCAAGAGAACCGCTGCCGAAGATTATTTACGTAACGCCATCTCATCAATTTCCTCTCGGTGTTACCATGAGTTTCCAGCGCAGGACGGCGCTGCTCGATTTTGCGCGGACTCACAACGCATTTGTTTTCGAAGACGATTATGATGCGGAGTTCAGATTTGCCGGGCCGCCGCTCGCTTCATTGCAAGGGATCGACAACGCCAGTCGAGTGATTTACGCGGGTACGGTCAGTAAAATTCTTTGTCCCTCTCTGCGCCTGGGCTATGTCGTTGCGCCGGAGAGGTTGGTCGATTCGTTAGTCAAGATTCGCAGCGCAATGGATCAACATTCCTCGCCAATCGATCAGGCAACGCTGGCGCGTTTTATAACAGAGGGCTTTTTCCTCAGTCATATCAAACGAATGCGAAAAATCTACGCTGAGAGACGCGATTTCTTCATCAGGCAATTCAATGACCTGCTTGGCGACTATTTTACTTTGCAGGTTCCGGAAGCCGGATTGAACATCGTCGCGTGGCTGAAGCGCGAGGAGGACTTCCTCGCAATCAAGCGTATCACGCGTGAAATTGGCGTGAGGCCCTCAGCACTTTCGTTTTTTTGTATCGAGGCAAAGCTAAAGCCAGCGTTCGTGTTCGGTTTCGCAGCCTGGACGCCGACACAGATTCGGGAAAGCCTTGTCAAACTCGCATCGGCACTCAAGGATCGCGGACGAGATCAAAATCGCGGCCATCACTAGGGGTGGGGAGGGTTCGCGTCGGCTAGGCCGGTTACACCTGTCTGGCACGCATTCACCAAGGTTTGAAATCGCCGACTGCTCGTCCTTCGGATAACGCAACAAGCCGCAGAGTTGCTAACCCTGCGGCTTGTTATTCTTAATTCCTTAGCTCGCAGACTCAGTCTACCACGACCACATGATCAATCATTCGCAGATCGCCCATGTTTGCGTAGTAAACACGCACGCGAGTTCCGGGTTTGATCGCGGTTTGGATAATTTCCCCTGCTTTGTTCACAACGTGACCGCGTCCGTTGAGAACGTAACGGCCGGCGTTATTCGAACGATCCTCGCGAACGACGAGTGTGTGGAGCGGCTGATAACTGGCCGCCTCGCCTTCTGTCGTTGTTGCGATGATCGCTCCGGTTACTTTGACCGGTTCCGCTGTAGTGGTTCCTTGTTTTTTATCCGTCGAACTCGGCTGTGCGAATGCCAACGGGGCAATCAGCAAACAGCCAAGCGTGATAGTTAGTTTTTTCATGTTTGACTCCTGTTGTTAACGCATATCTGCCGGGTCACTTTCAGGACCCGGCGAGCGTCGAACAAGAGCCACTTCGCGCATTTCACGCAGCCCACTTCCGTGGCCCCGGCGCGATGCGAGGGCCCTCAAAGCGCACTTCCTACCAACGCGATGAGTACTCTGGCGCTTGCCCCCGGCGAGACTTAATCGACGCGTGGCAAGAACTCTTCCCGCACGATCTTTCCGTCCTTCACAGTGTAAACGCCGACTTCAGACAATTTTCTGCGCTCTTTTGTTTTTTTATCCGAAACGTCAGCATCGTATTGAACTACAAATCGGTCGTGGGCAACGAAAGGTCCGTGGGCCGTGAAGCTGTGAACTTCCATCGCGTTGACCCACCAATCGACCTTGCCACGAACGCCTTCCTTGCCGCGTGTCTCCGGCGATCCACCCCCCATGCTGTATGCTTCCACGCTGACGACGTCATCAGCATAAAGTGCGTCGACTGCTTCATACCATGCTTGCTTGTTAGTTAACTCCACCACTTTTTTTGCTACTTCTTCCGTACTCATTTTTCCTCCTTTGTTTAGCCTTGTACTAACAGACTGTAGATCGTTTGTGTTAACGGCAAGTGTTTCACGGAAACGCTCTACACTAAAAATTGTTCGAGTCGATTGAGAAGACTGTTCCAGCCCTCGTTGTGGCGATCGCGTGACTCCGCGCTCGGCAATTGCTCGTGCGTCAACATCAGTTCCGTGCCGCCAGTACAATCGAAAAGTTCGACTGTGACGATACTGATCTGGTTCTCCCAGACCTCGTCGTCGTCCCATTGCCATGTGAACACAATCTTCTTTTCCGGAACCAGGTCGCGATATTCGCCGAACGCCGCCCATTCTTCGCCCTGCTGAGTGACCAGGTCCCAGCGATATTTGCCACCGACCCGCACGTCCGCAGCGATGCTCCGCGTATGCACGCCCTCCGGGACAAACCAGTCTCTTAATTGCGCCGGATCGGTCCACGCTTCGTAAACGCGAGCGCGCGGGGCGTGGAACACGCGTTTGATTACTAATTTGGTGTTCTCCCCTGTTTTCATGTTGATTCCGGAAACGGTGGATACTGTTCGAATTTCGGAATGGTACGATCCATTTGGTCCCACGGTTGAGCGTCCGAGACGAAAATGTCCATCTGTGGTTGAAACAAAGTGGGATCATCGAGCGTGCCAGCAGTGACACCGACAACGCCTGTCGGCCGCTCACTATTTTCGCCTCCAGTTACCAACGATCCGCATTGCGGACAGAATCCGCGTCGGTGCCGGCCGCCTGCTAAACTGTCTGTAAAATGGTAACGCAACTCTCCCCGCGTGACCCGAAGGGCGTCTGCCGGAACCAGCACAGCGGGAGAAAATCCGCTGCCTGTCATTTGTTGGCAATCACGACAGTGGCATTTCAACATCATAACCGGCTCGGCGCTGCACTCGTAGCGGATCGCGCCGCACGCGCATCCACCGGAAAACGGAATCTTCACCTTCGACATTGCCATCAATCTGGAATTGCTGCTTCGACGAGTTTCGCGAGTAAAATGAGCGATTCCTGCCAACCGAGATAACATGCCTCGGCGGGGATCACGGTGGGCACGCCTTCCTGTAAAATGCTCACCTCAGTTCCACACGAAACTTCTTTTAGCGTGATGGTGGTTTGTATCTCGCCTGGCATGTTCGGATCGTCGAACTTGTCGGTATAACGGATGCGCTCATACGGTTTGAGTTCGAGATAGGTTCCTCCGAAGGAATGACTCTTGCCGGTCGTAAAGTTCGTGAACGACATTTTGTAACTTCCGCCGACTTTTGCGTCCACGTGATGAACCTTGCAGGTGAAACCATTTGGCGGAAGCCATTTCGCCAGCGCATCCGCGTCAAGGAACGCTTTGTAAACTTTCTCCGCCGGCGCGCGAATTACCCGATGAAGCTTAATAGTGTTCGACATGGTTTTCCTCTTAATTTGTAACCGTCATTTTCCTTCTACGAATGGTTTGAGCTCCGAGTCGATGATCGCCGTCCAGCCGGTCTCGAAATTCTTCCGCGCATATGCAGGAGTTTTTGGAAACGTTTCGATTCCGCTGTGCGTCAGTTTCAGGCGCGTTTTCTCGCCATCGGGTGACAATTCAAATGTCACCAGTGACTCGCCCGGCTCATTTTTGTATCGCCATGTGTAGGCGATTTTCCTTTGCGGAATCACTTCGGTGACTTTGCACAGGTGATGATAATTATTTCCTTCGTGCTCGACCACGAACTCAAATTCAAACCCGGTTTGCGGTTTAAATTCCTTGAGATCGAAATACCACTGCCGCATTTGATCGACATCGGTCAGCGCCTGCCAAACGCGGGCAACCGGTGCGTCCAACGTTCGTTCCATCACTATCGATTCCGCCAATTCACTCTTTGTTGTCATAAATTTTAGTTCTTCTTGTCATTTCGCATTCGAGTCCGGTTCGATGATTCCAAAGACGTTGCCAGCCGGATCTTCGGCATAGGCGAGCCAACCGATCTTCGGGATCGCCATTTTCGGCACACAGATTTTCCCTCTGCACTGCTCAATCTTCTTGATCGTTTGATCAAGGGACTTAACAGCCACCGTATTGAGCGTGCCGGAACTTTGGCCTTCGCGCGGGCGCGTCATCCCACCGTTGATACCCGGCTCGTTGTTCTCGCCGGTCGTAACCAGCCAGTATTCGATTGGCCCGCC
>Ga0210142_1000214_pt1 | contig 13427 bp, 13 predicted proteins | sample Goodyear_PhragC__FD_184869 | JGI IMG/M metagenome (GOLD analysis project Ga0210142, IMG submission 184869) | Wetland microbial communities from San Francisco Bay, California, USA, that impact long-term carbon sequestration - Goodyear_PhragC_D2... | ecosystem: Environmental > Aquatic > Marine >...
GCGCCGGTTACGACGTGATCGACGCGCCGGACGGAAATGAAGGCCTGCGCCTGTTCTACGAAAGGCAGCCCGATCTCGTGATCCTCGACGTCGCGATGCCTGAGATGGAAGGCTGGGAGGTGCTGGAGCGGATTCGCGAGCTGAGCGACGTCCCCGTGATGATGCTGACCGCGCGCGCGGAAGAGCTGGACAAGGTTCGCGGCCTGCGCGCGGGGGCCGACGATTACGTGACCAAGCCCTTCGGTCGCCAGGAGCTGCTCGCGCGCGTGGACGCCGGCCTCCGGCGCAAGCGCACCGCGGAAGAGTCGCCTCAAACCTACGCCGACGGCTTCGTGACGATCGATTTCCCGCAGCGGGCCGTACGCGCCGGCGGACGGCCGATCGCGCTCACGCCGCTCGAGTTCCGGCTACTGGCGGCGTTCGTGCGCAATCCGAACAACGTGCTCACGCACGAGCAGCTGCTCGAGCTGGCCTGGGGCAGCGCGGGGGCTGCGGAGCGCGACCAGGTCAAGCTCTACGTCGGCTACCTGCGCCGCAAGCTGGGCGCGCCCCCGGGCGCCGAGTCCCCGATCGAGACGATGCGAGGCTTCGGCTACCGCTATCGCCCGGTCGACGCCCCGCGAGGCTGAGCCGGGAGCACCGAGAAGGCCGTCTCGACCAGCCGGTCCCGATCGGCCGGCTCCTCCGTCGAGCCGTTCTTGCGAGCGGGAATGTCGGTGGCTCGCTGCGCGCTCAGGGGCAGGCTGACCGTGACCGTCGTGCCGGCGTCCTCGGCGCTCTCGACCTCGATCTGGCCGCCGTGCCGTTCGACGATCGCTTTCGTGATCGCCAGGCCGAGGCCGGTCCCGGGAATCGCGCTCTGCGTCGCCGTCGAGCTGCGGAAGAAGCGCTCGAACAGGCGCTCCTGCTCGCCCTCCGGAATCCCGAAGCCCGTGTCCTCGACCTCGAGCACCACGCTCTCGCCCTGCCTCTTCAGCCGCACGTCGACGCGGCCGCCCCTCGGGGTGAACTTCAAGGCGTTGGAGACGAGGTTGTCCAGCATCTGCGCGAGCCGGGCCCGGTCGCCCTCGAGCTTCGGCACCCGGTCGATCCGCGCGGCCAGCTCGATCTCACGCGAATCGGCCACCGGCGAGGCGGTCTCGATGCTCTCCTGGACGATCTTGGCGAGATCGATCGTCTCGCGCTCGATGGCGAGCTTGCCCGCTTCGACCTGCGCGAGGAAGAGCAGGTCGCTGACGAGAGCGAGCAGGCGCCGGGAGTTGCGGTCGACGATCTCGAGGTAACGCCGCCTGTCGGACTGGGAGGGGTCGAGCTCCTCCAGCATGAGCTCGATGTAGCCGCGGATCGAGGTCAGCGGCGTTCGCAGCTCGTGTGAAACGAGCGAGACGAATTCGTCCTTCATGCGATCGAGCTCGCGGAGGCGCTCGTTCTGCTCGGCGAGGAGCCGCTGGACCGCCTCCGCCTCGGCCCGGGCCGCGCGCTCGGCCTTGAACAGCTGGCCGCGCTCTTCAGCATGCTCCCGCAGGCGACGGTTGCGTGCCTCGAGCTGCCGCGTCACCCGGCGCAGGATCGGGAAGAGCGAGATGTAGAGGGTCAGCAGGGCCAGACCGAGCACGAGCGCGAGCGGCAGGCGTGCGTCGCTCGTGCTGACGGTGACGGCCCCGTAGTCCAGGTCGAGCTCGAGCGCGCCCAGCGGCTGGGCGTCAGGGGCTGTTCGGACGGGCAGCAGCGACTGGACGACCTTGACGTTCTCATGGCCGCGCCAGTTCACGGTGTGCGTCACATGGCGCTTGTAGCCGCCGCCCAGCACGCTCGACAGCTCGCCGGTGTAGTGGACCCGCGCGCCGATCAGCCGGTGCAGGGCCGCGTACGTGATCGTCCCATTTCGGTTGACGAGCCGTGCGCCGACGACCCCCGGGATCAGGATGTCCCTGCGGAACATCCGGTCGAGCTCGGCGCGCCGCGCGTTTCGCACCGGCTGCGCGAAGTCGGTGGCCTGCAGGCGCTGGCTGAGGCTGTCCTGGGCGATCGCGCGGGCCTGGCCCTCCAATGTCCGCTCGGCGCGATGCGCGATCTCGCGGTTGACGGCCCAGAAGATCGCGAGCCCGGCCGCGAGCAGCACCAGGCCAGAGTGCAGGGCGAAGCGGAGGATGAGCCTGGGCCGCGGCCCGAGCTCATCAAGCCATGCGTGATCTGAGGTGGTTTCCACCATGCTCGCCGTCTACTAGATCGGCCGACACCCCGGTCGAAGATGAGTGTTTCTGCTCTTGAGATCGGTTTCGGCGCCGAAAATCCCCCCTCCGGGGGAGGAACAACGCCCCGACGCGGGATCGACAGGGCAGAATCCACGCATGGCGACGACCGACCCACACGTCGGCTCCGGTACCGAGGATTGGCGGAAGGAGCTCTTCGACGCCGCTCCCGAGCGAGAAGGCGAGCTGTTCAGCACGATCTCCGGCCTCGAGAACGAGCCGCTCTACACGCCCGACTCGACGCAGGTCGACTACGACCGCGACCTCGGCTACCCCGGCGTCTATCCCTTCACGCGCGGCGTCTATCCGTCGATGTACCGCGGCCGCCTCTGGACGATGCGCCAGTTCGCGGGCTTCGGCACCGCCGAGGAGACGAACGAGCGCTTCCGCTACCTGCTCCAGCACGGCCAGACGGGGCTCTCGACGGCCTTCGACATGCCGACGCTGATGGGCTACGACTCCGACCACCCGCGCTCGCTCGGGGAGGTCGGGCGGGAGGGCGTCGCGGTCGACTCGCTGGCCGACATGGAGACGCTCTTCTCCGGGATCCCGCTCGGCGAGGTCTCGACGTCGATGACGATCAACGGGCCCGCGGCGATGCTCCTCGGGTTCTACGTCTGCGTCGCCGAGCAGCAGGGCGTGCCGCGTGCCGAGCTCCGCGGGACGATCCAGACGGACATCCTCAAGGAGTACATCGCGCAGAAGGAGTGGATCTTCCCGCCCGAGCCGTCGATGCGGCTCGTGACGGACATGGTCGAGTTCTGTGCGCGGGAGCTGCCCCGCTGGCACCCGATCTCGATCTCGGGCTACCACATCCGCGAGGCGGGCTCGAACGCCGCCCAGGAGCTCGCCTTCACGCTCGCGAACGGCTTCGCCTACGTCGACGCGGGGATCGAGCGAGGGCTCGACGTGGACGAGTTCGCGCCGCGCCTGTCTTTCTTCTTCAACGCGCACATCGACTTCTTCGAGGAGATCGCGAAGTACCGGGCGGCCCGGCGGATCTGGGCGCGCGAGCTCCGCGAGCGCTACGGCGCGCGCAACCCGCGCTCGTGGCTGATGCGCTTCCACACGCAGACGGCCGGCGTCTCCCTGACTGCTCAGCAGCCCGAGGTGAACATCGTCCGTACGGCCCTCGAGGCGCTCGCCGCCGTGCTCGGCGGGACACAGTCGCTGCACACGAACTCGTTCGACGAGGCGCTCGCCCTGCCGACCGAGAACGCCGTGAGGCTCGCGCTGCGCACGCAGCAGGTGATCGCGCACGAGACCGGCGCGGTCAACACGATCGACCCACTCGGCGGCTCCTACTACCTCGAGGACCTGACGAACAGGCTCGAGGCCGAGGCGTACGACTACTTCGACCGGATCGAGAAGCTGGGCGGCGTGGTCGAGTCGGTCAAGCAGAACTTCCAGCAGCGCGAGATCGCCGAGGCGTCGTTCCGCTACCAGGCCGAGATCGAGGCGAAGCAGCGGATCGTGGTCGGCGTCAACCGCTACCAGCTCGAGGACGAGCCGGAGATCGAGATCCTCCGGATCGACCCGGCCCTCGAGGACAAGCAGATCGAGCGGGTCAAGGCCTTGCGAGCGAGGCGCGACTCGGCGGCCGTCGAGCGGGCGCTCGCGCGCCTCAAGGAGGCCTCGCTGCGCGAGGAGAACCTGATGCCGCTGATCGTCGAGGCCTCGCGCGCCTACGTGACGATGGGCGAGATGTGCGACGCGCTCAGGGAAACCTGGGGAACCTGGCGGGAGACGCCCGTCTTTTAGTCGCGACTAACCAACGCGGGAAAATCGCGTCTACACTTTTCGACGCGATGAACGCCGTTTCAACTTCCATGTCCTCGCAGCGAACGACCCGGATCATCTTCTGGGTCGGGGTCGCGCTTCTGATCGCGGCGATCGCAGTCTTCATCATCAAGAAGAGCCAGGGCGGCTCGAGCGCTGCACCGGCGGCGAAGTCATCGGCCGGGAGCGTCTTGAGCCAGTCGCAGTTCCAGCAGGAGAGCGAGAAGGCGCAGGCGCTCGAGACGAACAAGAAATGGGCGGCACTGCCCGCCTCGGCCCGGCTCGCGGTCCGCAGGTTCATCATCGACGGCGCCGGCGAGCGCAACCTCGCGTCTGCCTGGCGTTACGCGGGCCCAGAGATCCGCCAGGGCTTCACCTACAAGCAGTGGGTGCACGGCAACCAGTTGCCGTTCCAGGTCTTCCCGCAGATGAACCTCAAGCAGCCGATCTCCTACACGCTCACATCCTGGAACGGGCACGAGCTCCTCGCGGACGTCGGAATCGGGTCGACCGACAAGACCGGTCGCGGCGGCTACACGTTCACGATCGGCGCGGCCAAGGCCGGCCAGGGCTCGAAGGCCCACTGGCTCGTGAACTACTTCTTGGCGAAGTACACGCCGCCCGTTCGCGCGGATCCGTCGCAGAACTTCGGCGGCTAGCGCCTCTCGACACCCGGAGCTATCCTCCAGCCGTGAGGCGGCTGTTCTCCTCGCCCAAGCTCCTCCGTCGTGTGGTCTGGCTCGGCGGGGTGGCCGTCGTCGGGGTCGGGGGCGCCGTGCTCGTGCTCGCCTTTCCCGGTCCGAAGCCTGCGCCGTACTCTCGTCTCTCGACCGAGAAGGCGGATCTGGTCGAGCCCGAGAGGCCGGTCTCGTTCGCTTCGCACAAGCACGCCGTCGTGCACACGGCTCTGGCCTTCGTTCGCACCGCCGTCAGGCGGCGGAACATCGCGAAGTCGTGGGACCTCGTCACGCCGGCGATGAAGCAGGGTCACACCAGGGCGGACTGGGCGAGCGGGCGCGACCTGCCGGTGATCAAGTATCCGGCCATCTTCGCGAGGTGGCACGTCGCCTACTCCTACGCGGACGAGGTCGACCTTCAGGTAGCGCTGTTCGCCAGACCGGAACAGATCAACGCTCAGGTCTTCGACGTCACTCTTCATCCCGTGCGGCACGGCACGCGCACCCGCTGGCTGGTCGACTCCTTCCTGCCGACGCCGGCCGCGGGCGACGGGGTCGGCAGCAGGCTCAACCACCGGACGGGCATCTTCGGCGCGAGAACTCCGCCGGTGACACGGGAGGGGAAGATCTGGCTGTTCATCCCGCTCTCGATCTTCGCGCTGCTGCCGGCGGTCCTGCTTGCGCTCGGCGTGCGCCGCTGGCACGCGGCCCGGGTCTACCGCGCCTACCCCCGCGGCGAGTAGCGCTCCCGCTACTCGACTGCGATCTCGAGCCCGTCGCGGGCGAGCTCGAGCGAGTCGTCGTCCAGCGGGCGCTCGAACGGGCGGTGGGTGAGCAGAAGCCGCTTGGCCCGGGCCGCCTCGAAGGCCTCGATCGCCTCCTCGGCGGAGAGGTGGCCCCGGGTGCCACCCTCGGGGTGGGGCGCGAGCAGCGTCGCCTCGCAGAGGAACAGGTCGGCGCCGCGCGCGATCTCCGCGAGGTTGTCGCTCGGTCCGGAGTCGCCCGAGTAGCCGATCACGGTCCCGTTCGCAGAGGCCCGGAAGCCGAACGCGAGCAGGTCGTAATGCAGCACCCGGCGCGGGGTGACCGCGAAGCCCGCCGCCTCGAAGGTCTCGCCGTCGGCGTACTCGTGCAGGTTGAACGCCTCCTCGAACATCTGCTGCTGGCCCAGGCGGCCGCCGATCGCGGCGAGCATCTCGGAGCCCTCGGGCGGCACCCAGAGCTCGGGCTTCTTCACGTCGACGCCCGGGCCGAGCGTCCCGCCCCAGACCCAGGGGACGAGGTCGCCCCAGTGGTCGAGATGCCAGTGGGTGATCGCGATCGCGTCTACCGTGGGCCAGCTCTCGCTCTCGCGCAGCCTCGCGAGCACGCCCGGGCCGCAGTCGAGTAGCAGCCGCCCGGGCCCTTCGAGCAGGTAGCCCGACTGCGCTCCACCAGGGTTCGGCCACGCCGGCGAGCAGCCGACGACCTTGAGATTGACGCTCATCGACCGCTCCCTGGTCGATGAGCGGGTGGAGGGGGTGTGGGGGAACCGGGAAGTTCTCCCACTTCAAGCGGAAAGAAGGGGGCTCGCGGGGGAAACATGGTTTCCCCCGCGGGAGCGAATCGCAGATGAGCGACGCTCATATACTCAGCCCGTGCCCGCCAAGATCCGTGTCGTCATAGCAAAACCCGGTCTCGATGGTCACGACCGGGGGGCGAAGATCATTGCACGCGCGCTGCGCGACGCGGGGATGGAGGTCATCTACACGGGCCTGCATCAGACTCCCGAGCAGATCGTCGAGACGGCGATCCAGGAGGACGCGGACGCGGTCGGGGTCTCGATCCTGTCCGGCGCGCACATGACGCTCGTGCCGCGGATCCTCGAGGGCCTGCGCGAGAACGGGGCCGAGGACGTGCTCGTCGTGCTCGGCGGGACGATCCCGGCCGAGGACGCGGCCGAGCTCGAGCGGCAGGGTGTCGCGGCGGTCTTCACGCCTGGGGCTCCTACTGCGGAGATCGTCGAGTTCCTGCGCGAGAAGGTTCCCGCCTGAGCATCTCCGTCGAGCGCGACGGAGCGATCGCGACCGTCACGGTCGACCGCCCGGAGGCGCTGAACGCGCTCGACCGGCCGACGCTCGAGGAGCTGCGCGACCGGCTCGGCGAGCTCGCGGCCGACGTCGGGGCGCGCGTCGTCATCCTCACCGGCGCGGGCGGGAAGGCGTTCGTCGCGGGCGCCGACATCAAGTACATGAGCGGGCTGGACGTGGACGAGGCGAAGGAGTGGGGCGGGCTCGGCCACAACTGCGGGCAGCTGCTCGAGACGATGCCGAAGCCGACGATCGCCGCCATCGACGGGTTCGCGCTCGGCGGCGGCTGCGAGCTCGCGCTCGCCTGCGACCTCCGCTACGCCGGGACGCGCGCCAAGCTCGGCCAGCCGGAGATCAACCTCGGGATCATCCCGGGCTGGGGCGGCACGCAGCGGCTCGCGCGGGTCTGCGGCCTCGGCGTGGCGAAAGAGCTGATCCTGACCGGCCGGCTCGTGGACGCGGAGGAAGCGCTGCGGCTCGGGCTCGTCAACGGCGTGCACGACCCTGCTATCGACAAGGCGCGCGAGGTTGCTGAACTGCTTGCTTCGAAGAGCCCGCTCGCGCTCGCGGCGGCCAAGCGGGCGCTCAACCACTCGCTCCAGGGCGACCACGTCGAGAACCTGCAGCGCGAGGCCGACGAGTTCGGCGGCCTCTTCGGCAGCGAGGACGCGAAGGAGGGCCTGACGGCCTTCGCCGAGAAGCGCGAGCCGAACTTCGTCGGACGCTAGGTGGGTTTGGCGGAACCTCGCGCGGCCCGACGGCACAGCCTAGGTTTCGTCAAGCCCACCTAACGCTCGAGCAGCGAGACCAGAGAGGCGCTCAGCGCGAGATCGTCGCCGCGCTCGGCCTTCATCGTCGTGGGCGCCGCCGTCGTCCAGAGGTCGACGAGCTGGCCCGGTCGGGCCCCGGAGAGGTCGGCCGGGGCTCCGGGGGCGCCCCACTTCGTGACGGTCTGGACCGTCGCGCTCACCGGCACCTCGATCAGCAGATTTCGCTTGAGCCGCGACTGGCGCTGGCCGAGCGGGAACGCGGCGACGCTCGCGGCCTTGATGCGGACCGTGCCGGTGGTCGTCGAGACCACCTTGCCGCGCAGCTCGAGGGTGAACGGCATTCCGCGCGGCGCGGCAAACAGCAGGTGCCGGCCGGTCTGCAGCCAGTGGTACGGGTCGACCGCGCGTGCGCCGTTCGGGTGGAGCTCGAAGTGCAGGTGCGGGTGGATCCCGTTCGCGTCGCCGGAGTCGCCGACGTAGCCGACGACCTGCCCCGCCGAGACCTTCGCTCCGTTCTTCAATCCTTTCGCGTAGGCGGTCCCGGCGACACACTTGCCGCGGTTGTCGTTGCGCCTCGTCCGGTCGTTGTTGAGATGGATGTAGTAGTAGGTCGTGCCGCTCGCGCCGTAGAGGTAGAGCATGCAGCCCGCCGTCGCCGAGTGGGTCCAGAACTTGATCTTGCCGGGCTCCGCCGCGAGCGCGAGCGCGCGCTTCGGCGCGAGGATGTCGATCCCCTGATGCGGTCCTCCGGGGCGCGGCTGGCCGAAGTCGTCGATGTAGACGGTCGGGCCGAGCACCGGGAACACGATCGTGTCCGGCGGTTGCTTCGATCCCGCTGCAGCCTTCCCGACCACGAGGGTAACGAGGAGGGCGAGCGCGAGAGCGAGGGTTCCTCGGGCTGTCGTCCGGAGAGAGATCACGGCGGCCGAAGGGCTGGACCGTAGCAGAGGCCTCGCTTGTAGCATCCTGCGCGCCATGAAGATCGCCGTCTGCGTGAAGGTCGTCCCCGACGGGCAGCTGCGGCTCGATCCGCAGAGCAAGCGGCTCGACCGCTCCGGCGAGGGGACGCTGAACGCCTTCGACGTGAACGCGGTCGAGGAGGCCCTGAAGCTGAAGGAGGCGGGCTCCGACGTCGAGGAGGTCGTGATCGTCTCGCTCGGGCCGGAGCGCGGGCTCGAGGCAATGCGGAAGGCGCTCGCGATGGGCGCCGACCGGGTCGTGCTCGTCTCGGACGAGGCGGCGGCGGGCTCCGACCTCGTCGCAACGAGCCGCGTGCTCGCTGCAGCGCTCGAGCGCGAGGGCGCCGAGCTGGTGCTGTTCGGCCAGCAGGCGGGCGACTCCGACGGCGCGGTCCTCTGGGCCGCGGTCGCCGACCGGCTGCAGCGGCCCTTGATCTCGCAAGTCGCCGAGCTCACGCGGCAGAACGGCAATGTGCGCGGCAAGCGGCAGACCGAGTACGGCTACGACCTGCTCGAGGCGCCGCTGCCGGCCGTGATCGCCGTGTCGGACGCGATCAACGAGCCGCGTTATCCGTCGCTCAAGGGAATCATGGGCGCGAAGAAGAAGCCGCAGGAGACGCTCTCGCTCGGCGACCTCGGCGTCGATGCGGACGAGGCCGGCGAGGCGGGCTCGCAGACGGAGGTCTACGCGCTCGGCGATCCGCCCGCGCGCGGCGACACGGTCAAGATCGAAGACGACGGCTCGGCAGCCGAGAAGATCGTCCAGTTCCTGCGCGAGAAGAAGGCGCTGTGAAGTTCCTGGTCTTCCTCGAGCACCACGAGGGCGCGCTCCAGAAGGACTCGCTCGGCGTCCTCTCCAAGGCTGCCTCGCTCGGCGGCGAGGTCGAAGCGGTGCTGCTCGGCGCCGGGGTCGAGGAGCTCGCGGCCGACGCGGGCCGCTACGGCGCCGCGCGAGTGCACGTGATGGACGACCCGCTGCTCGCCGCGCCGCTGCCGCAGCCGCGGGTCGACGCGCTGGAGACGCTGCTCGGCGAGCAGAGCTTCGACGCGGTGCTCTTCGCGGCGTCGGTCCTGTCGGCCGATGTTGCGGCGGGGCTCGCGGCCCGGCTCGGCGCCGGGCTCAACTGGGACCTGACCGACCTCGCGGTCGAGGACGGCAGGCTCGTCGGCAAGCGGCCCGAGCTCGGCGACTCGGTCTACGCGGACGTCGGCTGGACCTCTGAGCCCCGGCTCGCGCTGATCCGCTCGGGCACGTTCGAGCCCGCCGAGAGCGGCGGCTCGGCGGAGGTCGAGACGTTCGAGTCGCGCCTGCAGGACTTCTCGCTCGCCGCGACGATGATCGAGCAGGCGCACTCCGAAAGCGAAGGCCCGTCGATCGAGGACGCCGAGATCGTCGTCGCGGGGGGCCGTGGGCTCGGCTCGCCGGAGAACTTCGCGCTCGTCGAGGAGCTGGCCAAGGCGCTCGGAGGTGCTGTTGCCGCGACGCGCGCGGTGGTGGATGCGGGCTGGTACCCGTACGCGGCCCAGGTCGGGCAGACCGGCAAGACGGTCTCGCCGAAGCTCTACATCGCCTGCGGCATCTCCGGCGCGATCCAGCACAAGGTCGGGATGCAGGGCTCGAGCGTGATCGTCGCGATCAACAAGGACACCAACGCGCCGATCTTCGAGTACGCCGACTTCGGCGTCGTCGGCGACCTGCACGAGGTCGTCCCGAAGCTGACCGAGCTCGTCAAGCAGCGCAAGGCCGCGTGAAGCCGGCCGACTACCCGCCGCCGTTCGACCCCGGCGAGTTCGTCGCCGCGCCGAGCGATCCCGAAGGCGAGCGGATCGAGGTCGGCGTCCTGATCGTCGGCGCGGGCCCCGCCGGGCTTGCCTGCGCGATCCGGCTCGGCCAGCTCCTGGAGGGCGCGCCCGAGCTCGCCGAGCGGCTCGGCGACGTGCCCGTGGCGGTGCTCGAGAAGGGCAAGCAACCTGGCTCGCACCTGCTTTCCGGCGCCGTCGTCAACCCGCGCTCGCTGCGCACGCTGTTCAAGGGGCGCGTGAAGACGTCGGAGATGCCGTTCTATGGGCGGGTCGACCACGAGGGCGTCTACTTCCTGACGCAGGGCCGCGCGGTCCGGATCCCGACGCCGCCGACGATGCGGAACCACGGCAACTACGTCGCGTCGCTGTCGCGGCTCGGCCGCTGGCTCGGCGAGCGCGCAGAGGAGGGCGGGGCGACGATCCTGCCCGAGACGACCGCCGCGAAGCTGCTCGTCACCGACGGGCGCGTGCGCGGGGTGCGCACCGGCGACCGCGGGCGCGGGCGGGGTGGGGAGGAGCTCGCGAACTTCGAGCCGGGCTCGGACGTCCTGGCTCGGGTGACGGTGCTCGCCGAGGGGACGCAGGGGCACCTGACCGGCGTCGCGCTGGGGCGGCTGGCGCTGGAGGGCAAGAGCCCGCAGGTCTGGGCGCTCGGCGTCAAGGAGGTCTGGCGGGTGGCTCGGCCGCTCGACCGCGTGATCCACACGATGGGCTGGCCGCTGCGCGCGGGCGCGAAGTACCGCGAGTTCGGCGGCTCGTTCATCTACCCGATGGGCCCGGACATGGTCACGGTCGGGATGGTCGTGGGGCTCGACTACCGCGACGCCGAGCTCTCGGTGCACGATCTGCTGCAGGAGCTGAAGACGCACCCGCTCGTCCGGAAGATCCTCGAAGGCGGCGAGCGGATCGCCTGGGGCGCGAAGACGATTCCGGAGGGCGGGTTCCTCTCGCTCCCGCGGCGGCTGTCGGCCCCGGGCCTGCTGATCTGCGGCGACGGCGCGGGGCTCGTGAACGTGCCGGCGCTGAAGGGGATCCACTATGCGGTCGAGTCGGGGCGGCTGGCGGCCGAGGCCGCGTTCGCGGCGCTGCAGCCCGGCGAGACGCCCGGCCGGCCGGGGGCGCTCGACGGCTACGACGCGGCGCTCCGCGAGAGCTTCGTCTGGACCGACCTGCGACGTGTCCGCAACATGCGCCAGGCGTTCGGGCGCGGCTTCTGGCTCGGCGGAGCGCTGGCGGGCGCGATGACGGCTACGCGCGGTGCATTCCCGCCGGGCGACGCGCGAACCGAGCGCGACGCCGATCAGGAGGTCTTCACCAGCGGCCGCGCGGCCTCGTACCCCGCCGCGGACGGAAAGCTCACGTTCGACAAGCTCTCGTCGGTCTTCCTGAGCGGCAACAAGACGCGAGACGACGCGCCGAACCACATTCGCGTGCGGACGGATGTGCCCCCGGAGCTCGCGCAGCTCTGGGAGCACATGTGCCCGGCGCAGGTCTACGAGGCGGTCGACGGCGGGGTGGAGGTGACGGCGTCCAACTGCGTCCAGTGCGGCGCGATCACCGCGAAGGGCGGCCGCCTGACGCCGCCCGAGGGCGGCTCGGGGCCCGAGTACACGGTCACCTGAGAGCACACCCCACCCTTCATTGGGTGGGGAGGACTTCGTCCACCCGCCACCCGGCGTTGACGGTAGCGGCGAAACCGTCTCGTGTCTGCGACGGCTTCGTGACGATCGTGTGACGATCGGCCCACATGGTCTCGCCCGACGACGTCCACCGAGCCCGCGAGGCGATCGGGGGCCGGCTGCACCGCACGCCGACGTTCAGCTCCGCCGCGCTCGGCGAGCGCGTCGGCGCGCGGGTTCTCCTCAAGGCCGAGCTCTTTCAGAAGACGGGCTCCTTCAAGCCGCGCGGAGTGCTGACCAACCTCGCCGTGCTGACCGCCGACCAGCGCGAGCGCGGGGTGATCTCGATCTCCGCCGGTAATCACGCGCAAGCGCTCGCCTGGGGCGCCGTGGCCGAGGGCATCGACGCGCTTCTCGTCATGTGGCAGGGCGCGAGCGAGGCGAAGATCGCGGCCACCCGAGGCTACGGCGCGGAGGTCGACCTCGAGGCACACGACCCGACCGAGGCCTTCGAGCGGCTCGCGGAGCTCGAGCAGCAAAGCGGTCGCACGCTCGTGCACCCCTTCGACCACCCGCTGACGATCGCCGGCCAGGGAACCGTCGGCCTCGAGATCGTCGAGGACGTGCCCGAGGCGACGACGCTCGTCGTCCCGGTCGGCGGCGGCGGGCTCATCTCCGGCATCGCCACCGCGGCCCAGGGCCGCCGCGTGATCGGCGTCGAGCCGGAGCTCTCGCCCGCGCTGCACGAGGCGCTTCAAGCCGGCAAACCCGTCCCGGTCCAACCCAAGTCGATCGCCGACGGCCTCTCCGCCCCGTTCGCAGGCGAGCACTGCCTCGCCGTCTGCCGGGAACGCGTCGAGCAGGTCGTGCTCGTCACGGAAGACGAGCTGAAAGACGGCTTCCGCTTCCTCTACGAGCGCGCGAAGCTCGCGGCCGAGCCCGCCGGAGCCGCCGCAGCGGCCGCCCTCCTCGCCGGCAAGATCGAGCTCGAGCCCGGCGAAACCGTCGTCGCGGTCGTCTCTGGCGGCAACGTGGCCGCCCAGACGGCCGTTGCTATCCTGGGTGAAGAATGAAGGCCGACATCCATCCCGAGTACGTCATGGCGACCGTGCACTGCGCTTGCGGCAACGAGTTCCAGACCCGGTCGACGAAGCCCGAGCTACACGTCGAGGTCTGCTCGAACTGCCACCCGTTCTACACGGGCAAGCAGAAGCTGATGGACTCGGGCGGCCGCGTCGAGCGCTTCCAGCGCCGCCTCGAGAAGGCCGGCCGCAAGGCCTGACCAGGCCATGAGCGCCCCGATCGGCGGGCAAGCCGTCCTCGAGGGCGTGATGATGCGCGGCCCGTCGAACTGGGCCGTCGCCGTCCGCAAACCGAACGGTCAGATCGCCGAGGTCTGCCGGCCGATCGAGTCGGTGATGAAGCGGCACTGGTTCTTCCGGCTGCCCGTCGTCCGCGGCGTGATCGCGCTCGGCGAGTCGCTCGCCATCGGCTTCCGC
>Ga0210142_1000215_pt1 | contig 13361 bp, 12 predicted proteins | sample Goodyear_PhragC__FD_184869 | JGI IMG/M metagenome (GOLD analysis project Ga0210142, IMG submission 184869) | Wetland microbial communities from San Francisco Bay, California, USA, that impact long-term carbon sequestration - Goodyear_PhragC_D2... | ecosystem: Environmental > Aquatic > Marine >...
GAACGCCAGCCCGGCGACGGCGAGCGCGAGCAGCGCGGCGAGGCCGGCGCTCGAGCCGGGGAAGAACAACGGGTCGACCCAGGCCGGCAGGACCCGCGGCAACGGCCGGTAGTCGCGGTAGACCGCGAGCTCGGAGGGCTTCGGGGTGTACAGCCGGCCGAAGCTCCGGAGCGGCGGCCCGAAGAGCTTGCCGGGATGACTCAGGAGCCATTCGTCGTACGTCCGCTCGCCGGAGCGCGCGAACCAGCGCCGGAACTGCACGAGGCGCCGGTCCGTGAAGTAGAGGTTCGGCGGCCGCTGCCCGAGGCGCTGCGCGAGGCCCGGCTGGTTCGGCATCCCGTGGGCGACGAAGTAGCGCTCGAACTGCGGGTCGGTCGCGAGCTTGAAGACCATCACGTTGCGCGTCGGCAGGCCGCCGCGGTCGGCGAGCTCCGCGGTCGTCCGGCCGGCGCCGGCGAGCACGAGCGCGCCCACCGCAAGCGGCAGCGCGAGCCGCATCCAGCCGCGCCGCGCCAGCACGAGCGCAAGCAGCGGGCCTGCGATCGCCACGAACAGGGCATTCGTGTCGCGCGTGAAGGCCCAGAGGAACATCGCGCCCAGAGCGAGGGTCACCGTCAGGCCGCTCGGCCGCTGCATCAGCACGAGCGCGGCCGCGATCAGCAGCGCGAGCAGCGAGAGCGAGAGCGACTCGGAGATCAGCGTGTGATCCCACTGCGTGATCCCCATGCTGCAGCTGAAACCGAGAATCGCCGTCACCGCGAGCACCCGCGCGCCGAAGTGGCGCAGCGAGCGCGCGATGACGAGCGCGAGCACCGTCCAGCAGGCGATCGAGACGACGACCTGCCCCATGAGCGCCGGCACGATGTCGCCGTAGACGAGGTTCGGGCTGACGTGCACCGCCGGCCCCGGGAGCAGCTTCCAGAGCAGGGGCAGCACGAAGGGCTTCTCGCCTGCCAGGAACCCTCGGCTCCAGAGGGGGTGCGCGGCGACGCGCGCGTACTGGTCGCTGTCGTAGTCGATGAACGGCGAGGACGCCAGGACCGCGCTCAGTCGCAGCAGCGCGTAGGCGGCGACCGCAGCGACGAACAGCGCGGGCGAGCTGACGAGGCGGCGCATTTCACGCCACATCGGCACCCCGCGAAAGCGGCTTGAGCCAACGGGCCCGCGCTGCGTTACGGGCGGTAGAGGCGGCCGGCGAAGCGCTCGAGCTTGTCGAAGGCATGCGTCGCCTCGATCCGCCGCACGGTGCCCGAGCGCGAGCGCATCACGATCGAGTCCGTGACCGCGCCCTCGGGCGTGTAGCGGATGCCGCGGAGCAGCGCGCCGGTGGTGACGCCGGTCGCGGCCACGAAGACGTCGTCGCCGAAGACGAGGTCGTCGGTCGTCAGCACCCGGTCGAGGTCGAAGCCTGCGTCGACGAGCTGCTGCCGCTCGTCGTCGTTCCGCGGCCAGAGCTTGCCCTGGACTCCACCGCCGACGCACTTGAGCGCGGCAGCCGCGATCACGCCCTCCGGCGTCCCGCCGATCCCCATCAGCAGATCGACCCCGGTCCCGGGCTGGGCGGCGGCGATCGCCGGCGCGACGTCGCCGTCGGGGATCAGCAAGATCTTCGCGCCGATCTCGCGCAGCTCGGCGACCAGCCCGTCATGGCGGTCGCGCTCGAGCACGACGACGGTCACCTCGGTCGGCTTCTTTCCCTTCGCCTGCGCGACCCGCTCGACGTTCTCGCGCGCCGGCGCGTCGATGTCGACCACGTCGATCGCGTCGGGCCCGCAGGCGATCTTGTTCATGTAGACCGCCGCGCCCGGGAAGAACATCGTCCCGCGCTCGGCGACGGCGATGACGGCGATCGCGTTCGGCTGGCCCTTCGCCGTCAGTCGCGTGCCCTCGAGCGGGTCGACGGCGACGTCCACTTCCGGCCCCTGGCCGCTGCCGACCTCTTCGCCGTTGTAGAGCATCGGCGCCTCGTCCTTCTCGCCCTCGCCGATCACGACGACGCCGGCCATCTGCACCGTGTCGAGGACCGCGCGCATGCCGTCCACCGCGGCCTGGTCGGCGGACTCCTTCTCGCCGCGGCCGATCCAGCGGCCCGCGCCCATCGCGGCCGCCTCCGTCACGCGGACCAGCTCGAGCGCGAGGTTCCGGTCGGGCGCGGTCGCCGCGGGCTCGGCGACCGAGGCTTCTGGCCTGGCCATCGGCTCCGATCCTACATTCGGTCGGGCGCCTCCACCCCGATCAGGTCGAGGCAGCGGGCGATCACGCTCTGCGTCGCCGTGCAGAGCCCGAGGCGGAACGCCTGTGCGTCGCTCTCGAGCACGCGGTGGTGGTGATAGAAGCGATGGAAGTCGTCGGCGACGCGGATCGCGTAGTTCGGCACGCCCTGGGGGCCGCGCCGCTCCGTCGCCTCACGGACGACCTCCGGCAGCTCGAGCAGCCGCTTGACCAGGTCGCGCTCCTCGGGCTCCGGCGAGCGGCCTTGTAACAGACTGTTACTTGGCGCGTCTCCGGCGTTCCGCAGGATCCCCGCGATCCGGGCGTGGGCGTACTGGACGTAGTAGACGGGGTTCTTCTCGCTGCGCTCCGCCGCCAGGTCGATGTCGATCTCGATCGTCTGGTCGGGCCCGCGGTTGGCGAGGTACCAGCGCCCCGCGTCGACACCGATCTCGTCCAGCAGCTCGTCGAGGAAGACGACGTCCCCGCGACGCTTGGACATCCGCGCCAGCTCGCCGCCGCGCGTCAGGTGGACGAGCTGGTAGAGCAGCACCTCGATCCGCTCCTCGTCGTAGCCGAGCATGCGGGCGATCGCCGCGTACCAGTTGCGCGTGCCGTGGTGATCTGCGCCGAGCACGTAGATCGCGCGGTCGAAGCCACGCTCGAGCTTGTCGGCGAGGTAGACGACGTCCGCGGCGCGATAGGTCGGGGTGCCGCCCTTCTCCGCGGAGCGGATCAGGACGCGGTCGTCGTCGTCGCCGTAGGCGGAGGAGCGCGCCCAGACCGCCCCGTCGCGCTCGTACGTGTCGAGTCGCGGCAGGAACTCGGCGAACCGCCGCTCGAGCTGGCTCTGCAGCACCCACGAGTCGAAGTGGATGCGAAAGCGCTCGAGCGTCGCCTCGATCTGCGCGAGCATCTTCGGCACCGCGTCTCCTTCCTGGCCGGCAAGCTCGACGACGTAGTCGCCGCGGTAGCCGTTCTCGGGCGGCTCCTCCCCGCGCCGGATCGCCTCGATCGATGCCCGGAAGAGCTCCATCTGCGCGCCGGAGTCGTTGTAGTAGTACTCGCGCTCGACCTCGTGGCCGGCGAACTCGAGCAGGCGCGCGACGCAGTCGCCGATCGCTCCGTTCCGCGCCGAGGCGACGGTGATCGGGCCGGTCGGGTTGGCCGAGACCATCTCGACCTGGACCCGCTCGCGCGGCTCGGCCCAGCCCGCGCCGTAGTCCGCGCCGGCCTCCAGCAGCTCGCCGAGCGCTTCGCCGTACCACGGGGGCGCGAGCCGGAGGTTGACGAAGCCCGGGCCCGCGACCTCGGCGCGCTCGACCTCGTCCAGGCCGGCCGCCTCGCCCGCGATCTCCTCGGCCAGCTCCCGCGGCGGGCGCTTGCGCGTCGGCGCCAGCCGCAACGCGACGTTGGTGGCGTAGTCCCCGTGCGCCGGGTCGCTCGGCCGCTCGAGCTCGACCGGTGCGCCGACGAGCTGCGACAACCGCTCCGCGAGCCGAGAGACGGCGTCAGGCAAGGGCTTCGCTGGAGGCGAACAGCTGCTCGAGACGTCCAAGCTCGTCCGGCGTCCCGGCGGCGATCATCACATCGCCGGGCTCCAGCACCGCATCGGGTGTGGGCGTCGCGTCGAAGGTCCCGTCGCCCTTCCGCAGCGCGACGATCATCGCCCCCGTCTCGCCGCGGATGCGCAGGGCGCGGATCGACTTCCCGGCCGGACCGGCGCCCTCGGCGACCTCGATCTCCTCGAACAGGAGCTCCGGCCCGGCCCCGGAGGTGACGATGTCGAGAAACGCCGCGACCTGCGGGCGCAGGACGAGGTTCGCCATCTCCTTGCCCGCGGTCGCGTAGGGCTGGACGACGCGGTCGGCGCCCGCGAGCCGGAGCTTGCGCGCCGCATCCTCGTCGGAGGCCCGCGCGACGATCAGCAGGTCCGGCCGCACCGCCCGGGCGGAGAGCGTGATGTAGAGGTTGTCCGCGTCGGAGTCCGAGGAGGCGATCAGGCCACGCGCCCGCTCGAGCCCGGCCGCCAGAAGGTCCTCGTCCTCGGTCCCGGTTCCCTCGACGAAGAGCTCGCCGTGCTCGCGCGCGAGCTCGAGGGCGCCCGGGTTGAAGTCGAGCACGACGAACTCGATGGCGGCGTGGCGGAACTCCGTCGCCGCGCGCCGGCCGACGCGCCCGTAGCCGCAGATGATGTAGTGCTCGCTCAGCCGCTCGATCGCCCGTCGCCTCCTTCGCTCTGCCAGCGCGCCGGTCAGGACGCCGCCCGCGATCCCCTCGACGAGGATCGTGGCGACGTAGGCAAAGATAGTCAGCCCGGCGAGGACCAGCACGATCGAGATCACGCGCGCCGTATCCGTACGCGGCACCGTGTCGAGGCCCGTCAGCGACGCGGTCACGATTGCCCGGTAGACGGACTGCAGCCAGCTCTCGTCCAGGGACTCGTGAAAGCCGATCGTCCCGGCACCGATCACCACGAGCAGCGCAGTGACCGCGTAGGCGACCCTGCGCGGCGTAAACGAATCCCGCACGCGAGTAGTATCCCGGCCAGTGGAAGGCGAAGGCGAGGAGCGCCAGCTCAACATCCACCTCGACCCAGAGAACCTGGCCGGGGTCTACGCGAACTTCGCCAACATCAGCTTCTCCGACTACGAGTTCACGATCACGTTCGCGCGGATCGACCACGAGGTCGAGGAGGGCGACGTGCCCGGCGTCGTCGTCTCGCGCGTGAACATGTCGACGCGCTTCATGCGCGAGCTGCTCGACGCGATGAACGACTCGTGGTCGAAGTGGTCGTCGCGGGAGGGGATCCGCAACCTGCCCGAGACGACCGAGGGCGACTCGGATTAGGTTCCTGCAGGTTCGCCTGCGAGCGCCGGAGCGGCTGCTGCCGGAGCTCGAGGAGTTCTACGAGCGCCTCGGCACCGGCGAGACCGAGCTCGAGTTCGTCGCCGGCGAGGGCGAGCCGTTCTACCACTTCGCGCTCCTCGCGCCACCGGACCGCTTCGACGAGCTGCTCGCGGCGACGCCGGAGCCGCTGCCGGACAGCGAGACCGGCGAGGTCGTCTTCGGCTTCTCCAGCTGGAACGCGAAGGCGTTCTACTTCCACGATCCCGCCGGCAACATCGTCGAGCTGATCGCGCTCGACGGCATCGAGGACAAGGGGCTCTCGGAGCTCGGGCTCGTCGGCGACCCGCCGGAGCTGGCACAGCCGCTGGCAGAGCTCGGGCTCGAGCTCTGGAGCGGGACGCTGGACGAGCCCGGGCGGCTCGCGTTCATCGGCGAGCGCGGCAGGACGCTGATCCTCTCGCCCGAGGGACGAGGCTGGCTGCCCACCGGCCGGCCCGCGGAACCGCATCCGGTCGAGGTCGTGCTCTCCGGCCCTCCGACAGGTCGCGTCGAGCTCGCCGGCGGCCGCTACGTCATCGAGCGCGCCTAGCCTGCCAGGCGTTCGCCATCGCCACACGCTGCGCCAGCGTCGGGTGGTCGTCGATCCAGAGGTACGACCAGCTCGGCGGATCGGGCTGGACGAGGTCGTAGCGGCCGAAGCCGCGGAAGAGCCTGGTCGCCGAGGCGGGATCGTGCGTGGCGACGAGCGCCCGCCAGTCGGCCTCCGCCTCGAAGCGGCGGGAGACGACGTTCGTGAACGGCGTCACCGCCAGGTGGAAGACCGTGATCACGAGCAGCGCGAACGGCACGACCTCGGGCCGGGCCATCCCGCCGCGCCGCGCCGTCAGCCACGCCAGCACGAAGAACCCGGGGATCTCGATCAGCGCGTACCAGCCGAGGCCCTTCCAGATGTGCCGGCGCGCGACATGCCCGAACTCGTGGGCGGCGATCACCCGGATCTCGCCCCGCGTCAGGCGGCCGTCGAGGATCGTGTCCCACAAGACGACGCGCGCCGACGGGCCGATTCCCACGGCTTCGGAGTTCAGGGCGGAGGTCGTGTCGCTGACCGTCTCGATCCGGATCGGCGTCCCCGCGATCCCCTCTTTCCGCTCGAGCCCGCGCAGCTCGGCGGCCAGCCTCGTTTGGTGCGGCGTGCGCGTCCCGATCGTCATGAAATAGGGCAGCACCAGCGAGAGCAGGACGGCGACGCCCGTGAAGATCACGCCGGCCTGCAGCCACCACCAGCGCGGGTAGCGGCCGGCGAGCAGCATCAGGATCGTGAGGACGATCGTCAGGCCGACGACCTGACCGAGCAGCGCCGGCCATTGCGCGAGCAGCCACTCGGCGTAGCCCTGCTTCTCGAGCCCGTAGCGGCGGCCCCACCAGAGCGCGACCAACCCGAACGGCAGGCTCACGGCCCAGACGGCGAGCGTCGCGACGGCGCCGACCATCACGCCTTTGCCGACCCGACCGAGCTCCCAGGCCGCGGCCAGCCTCGGGCCCAGGCGGACGAGCACGACCAGCGCCGCGATCCCGGCCAGCGTGCCGGCGACCCAGTCCCAGCGCAGCAGGCCGTCGTAGTGCGCGGAGCGGTGCAGGAGCTCGTCGCTCCAGTACCGGTGCGGGTCGAGCCCCGAGAGGTGCAGGTCGCCGGGCACCGTCGTCTGCCAGAGGAACCAGCCGGCGACGATCCAGCCCGCGGCGAGCGCGAATAAGGTTGAGCCCTTGGCGAGCCGGGTCGCGGTCATCTCCGACGTTCACGGTAACTGGCACGCGCTGGAGGCGGTCCTCGGGGCTGTCGAGGCCGAGTCGCCGGATGAGCTCTGGTGCCTCGGCGACCTCGTGGGCTACGGGCCGCGGCCGAACCCGTGCTGCGCTGCGCTGCGCGAGCGCGCGGCGCTCTGCCTCGCGGGCAACCACGATCTCGGCGTGCTCGGCGAGGTCGACCTGGCCGAGTTCGCTCCCGATGCGGTTGCGAGCGCGACCTGGACACGCGGGGCACTGGCGCCGGAGTCGCGTGCCTACCTCGAGACGCTGCGCCCGTCCGGGCGGCGCGAGCAGGTCGAGCTCTTCCACGCGAGCCCCCGCGATCCGGTCTGGGACTACGTGCTCACGCTCGACGCGGTCGAAGCCTCGTTCGAGCTGACCGAGGCGCCGCTCATGCTCGTCGGGCACAGTCACGTGCCGCTCGCGCTCGTGCTCGAGGACGGTCAGCTCGGCGGCGGGATCGCGCCGGAAGGCACCGAGGTCGAGCTCGGCGGCGGCGCTGCGCGCTTCCTGCTCAATCCCGGCTCGGTGGGCCAGCCGCGCGACGGCGACCCGCGGGCGGCCTGGCTCCTGCTCGACTTCGGGTCGGGCCGCGCCGAGTTTCGCCGCGTCGCCTACCCTGTCGCGCGAACCCAGGAGGAGATCCGCGAAAGGGGGTTGCCGGATGCGCTGGCCGAGCGCCTGGCTCGTGGCGTCTAGTGTCGTGCTGATCGCAGGCTGCGGCGGCTCATCCGCCCGGCCGAAGCCTCCGCCCGCTCCTCGGATCCCCTCCGCGGTTGCCCGGCAGCTCGCCGCGGATGCCGACGCGATTGCGGCCTCCACCGGCTGCTCCATGCACGACGCGGCGCAGAAGCTCCTACGGGACGTGATCGCGAGCGTGAACGACGGACGGATCCCGCGGCGCTACCAGGAACCGATCACGAGCGCAGCCAACTCGCTCGCCACGCGTGTTCCCGCCTGCGTTCCTCGGCCCAGGGGCGACGAGGGCAAGCACCACAAGCATGGTCGCGGGCACGACCACGGCCACGGCGGGCACGAGGGCCGAGACTAGCTAGTTGGCTTCAGTCGCCGTTGAGGCTGTCGCCCGAGCTGTCGCCCGAGCCGGAGGAGCTGTCACCGGAACCGTCGCCCGAGCCGGACCCCGACCCGGAGCTGTCTCCCCCGTCGTCGAGGCTGCCGCTGTCGCTGCCGCCGCCGGACGAGCCGCCGCCGCCGCGCTCACCGTCGCCGCTCGGCCTTTGCTTCTCCGTCGGCGTCTGGCTCTGGTCGGTCTCGGTCTGCGTGCGGTCGGCTTCGTTCGAGGACGTACCCCCGCGGCTGGAAGAGTCGCCGGAGCCCACGGAACGCGTGCGCGTGACGAGGCGCACCGGCTCCGAGCGCGGAGGCGGAGGAGCGCTGAGCGCCGGCTGAGCGGTCGGGTGCTCCAGCGCCTTCACCGCGACCACCGGCTTCGCCGGCTTGGTGGAGTGACGGCGAACACGGTGCTGCTCGATCCCTGCCACGGTCCCGACCGTTCCTACCGCCAGCGCTCCTGCCGCCAGCTTGGCGGCGATCGAGGTCGAGCCGAGCTTGGCGAGCGCGGCTGCTCCCGCGCCCGCGCCCGCGCCGGCACCCCCGGCGCCGAAGCCCGGAAGCGCATCGGCGAGCGAGTCGCGCAGGCTCAACGGCACCACCAGCGCGCCAAGAGCCGCGCGCAGCGGCCGCAGCTGGTCCTGAAGGCGCTTGCGGCTGCGGAAGATCAGGGACTCGACCGCCGCGCCGGAGAGGCCGAGCGCCGCGGCAACCTCCGAGTACGACAGTCCGTAGAACTCGCGCAGCAGAATCGCGTCCCGCTGCTGCTGCGGAAGCTCCGAGAGCGCCGCGGAGATCGCGTCGGCCTCGGCCCGCCGCCCGACCTCCCGCTGCGTCTCGTCGCCGGAGGGCTCGGTGACGAGCGTGAGCGGCTCCGTCTGGCGGCTGCGCAGGCGCCCGCGGCACTCGTTCCGGGCGATCGTTCCCAGCCATGCCGACGGCTCTCGCGGCTCCTGGCCGGAAAGCAGCCCGCGGTAGGCGGAGAGGAACGTCTGCTGTGCGGCGTCCTCCGCTTCCGTCGGGTCTCGGAGGATCAAGCGGCAGACGCCGTAGACCATCCGGCCGTGCTGCTCGAAGAGCTCCCCGATTCGCTCTCCGGCCACGCGCCGTTGCCGGCGGCCGGAGAGCGAGAGGGGATGGGGCTGGGCGCTCAAGAGCTAGTCGCCGTCTCCGCCGCCGTCACCGCCGCCGTCTCCACCACCGTCGTCACCACCCTCATTGTCGCCGTCGTTCTCGTCGTCCGAGTTGATCGAGACGAGCGTGAAGGCGCCATTCTGATCGACTGACACGACGAGCTCGATCTCGTCGCCCGGGGTGAGCGGAGGCAGCTGGAAGCCGTCCGGTACGGTCACGAAGACCTCGCCGCGGTGCTCTACGGCCAGACGGAGCTGGTTGCCGGTGAGCCCGAGGAAGATCCCGTCCATCTCGAGGTTGTCCGTGTGGCCGAGCGTGTTCAGCGAACCGGTGGTCAGGCCGCCCGGGCCGAAGTGCACGGTGCCCGCCACGATGTCGCCGGGCCGATGACCGCGGCTGGCGGCCATGTCGAACCCGCGTGACGACAGGCGGAGGCGAATGACGCTGCCACCGGACGAGAGCAGCACGCGGGACTGGCGCTGCCGGACGACCACCCCGCGCAGGTACGCGGAGTGCGTGCGGCCGCCAATGCGGATGGTCCCGGCCTTGAAGGTGCCGTCCGCGAGCTTCGCGGCGGAGAAGACCAGGCGCTGGCCGACGCGGAGCTTGGCGTAGCGCGGTGTGCGGACGGTGCGGACGGTCCCGCCGCGGGAAGCGACCACGACTGCGTGGCGGGCCGCCTTCTTCGCGACGACCGCCCCGCTGAACGCCGACGCCGTCGCGGGCACGGCGAGGCCGACCGAGACGAGCGTTAGCAGCAAGAGGATCCGTTTCATCTGATGGTCCTTTCGGATCGGGGGAGCGATCGGATCACCCCGCAGGAGCGGATCGGCAGGGAAAACTTGCAGGCTGAGGTAGAAATAACCCGAATGGGTGCCGAGAGCATCGCCGGCGGCCGCTATCGGCTGGAACGGCGTCTTGGCCGCGGGGGGATGGCTTCCGTCTACCTCGGGCACGACACCGAGCTCGACCGGCCGGTTGCGGTCAAGCTCCTCGACGGTACCTTCGTGCAGGACGACGCCTTCCGCAAGCGTTTCGTGCGCGAGGCACGGGTCGCGGCCCGCCTGTCGCACCCGAACGTCGTCAGCGTCTACGACGCGGGCGTCGACGAGGCCGGGCCGTACATCGTGATGGAGCACGTCGAGGGCGAAAACCTCGCCGAGTTGCTCTCGCGCCGGGGCCGCCTTCCGCCGGACGAAGCCCGAGGCCTCGCGCTCCAGGCGGCGCGCGGCCTCGGCCACGCCCACGACGCGGGGCTCGTCCATCGCGACGTCAAGCCCCAGAACCTGATCGCGCGCGGCGACGGCACGCTCAAGGTCGCCGACTTCGGGATCGCGAGGGCCGCCGAGGCGACCGCGCTGACGGAGGCCGGCACCGTGCTGGGGACGGCGGCCTACCTTTCGCCCGAGCAGGCACTCGCGGAGCCGGTCTCGGCGGCGTCCGACGTCTACTCCCTGGGTGCCGTGCTCTACGAGCTCCTCAGCGGCCGGCCGCCGCTCCATTTCGAGAGCCTTGCCGACCTCGCCGTCGACCGGCGCGCGGAGATCGCACCCGTGCGCGAGCTCGCGCGCGAGACGCCGCGCGAGCTCGAAGACGTCGTGATGCGCTGCCTCGCGCGCAACCCGGCCTATCGTCCGGCGAACGGCGGTGAGCTGGCGGGTGAGCTGGCACCCCGGGAGGCTGCACCGACGCGTCCACTTCCTGCGAAGCCGCGGCCCGCCGGCCAGCGGGTGCTCTGGGTGCTACCTGCGGGGTTGATCGCCGTGGCCGCGGTGCTGCTCGCCGTAGCCCTGCGGAGCGGCGGCTCCTCGCCGGCCGGCTCGACCGCGATCACGGTGCAGCAGCCGGCGGTTCGGCCGGTCCCGCCCGGCGCCTCCGCGCAGGAGCAGGCGCGCAACATCGCCGCCTGGCTGCGGCAGCACACCGCGGGCAGCCGCGCAGCGCCCTAGACCGAGGTGTCGGCCGCAGCGGCGGCCGGAGTGGCGAACGAGACGCCTTCGCGCACGAGCGCGAGCTGGACTTCCTCGCGCGCCTTGTAGATCCGCCACTTGACGGTGGCGAGCGTGATCTCCAGCGAGTCGGCGATCTCCGTGTAAGAGAGCCCGACGACGTCCCGCAGTAGCAACGCCATCTTCAGGTCGGTGTTCAGGTTCTCGACCGCGCGCCAGAGCGTGTCGATCTCCTCGAGCCGCTCGACCGGAGCGTCGAGCACCTCGAGCGGGGTGATGTCGTCCAGGGCGACCAGCGCGCGCGGGCGGCGCTCCGAGGCGCGCAGCTCGTCGAGCACGCGGTTCTTCGTCACCTGGAAGAGCCAGGTCGTGAACTTGCACCGCAGCGAGAACTTCGGCAGGCCCTGGAAGACGCGCAGGAAGACCTCCTGCGTGAGATCCTCGGCGAGCGAGCGATCTCCGTTCACGAGCCGGAGCACGTAGTTGTAGACGGGCGTCTCGTAGGCGCGGAGGATGATGGAGAACGCACGTTCATCTCCGCGCTGCGCCTTCCGCAGGACGCCAGGATCAGGCTGGGCCAGTGACAATGCCTGCGGAGTATAGACCGGAACCGCGTGGGCTGCGGTCACCCCGAATAGGCTAATTGCAGAGGTTTTCGCCCGCCATCTGTAAGTTTTCCGTGATCCCGAGGTAAGCGAGAACGGTCGGCGCCAGATCCCCGAGCTCGCCGTCCTCGCGGAGCCGAGCGCCGGGGTCGGTGACGATCAGCGGGACCGGGTTCGTCGTGTGCGCCGTCTGCGGGCTCACGCCGTCCGGCTCGAGCATCTCCTCGGCGTTGCCGTGGTCGGCGGTGATCAGCAGCACGCCGCCGAGCCGCTGCACTGTCTCGACGACCCTGCTGAGGCATGCGTCGGTCGTCTCGACCGCCTGCACCGCGGCCGGGATCACGCCGCTGTGGGCGACCATGTCCGGGTTCGCGAAGTTGACGACCGCGAAGCTGTAGCCGTCGGACTCCAGCGCCTCGGAGAAGCGCCGCGCCACCTCGTCCGCCGACATCTCCGGCTTCTGGTCGTAGGTGCCGACGTCGCGCGGGCTCGGCACGAGGATCCGCGTCTCGCCGGCGAACTCGTGCTCCTCGCCGCCGTTGAAGAAGTACGTCACGTGCGCGTACTTCTCCGTCTCGGCGACGTGGAGCTGCTTGAAGCCATGGTCGGCCAGCACCTCGGCGAGCGTCCCCTCGACGTGCTGCTCGGCGAAGGCGACGGGGCAGTCGAAGTCCTCGCGGTAGCGCGTCATCGTCGTCAGGTCGAAGCCCGACTCCAGCAGCTTCTGCGTCAGCTGCCGGGCGCGGTCGGGCCGGAAGTTGAAGAAGATCGCCGCGTCGTCCTTCGAGAGGCGCGGGCGGCCGCGAATCACCGTCGGCTCGATGAACTCGTCCGTGACGCCCTGCTCGTAGCTGCGTTCAACCGCCCCGACGGGATCGTCGGCCTCGGCGCCCTCTGCGAGGCAGATCGCACCGAACGCGCGATCTGTCCGCTCCCAGCGCTGGTCGCGGTCCATCGCGTAGTAGCGGCCGGCGACTGTCGCGATCCGCTCGGCGGGCAGCTCGGCGAGGTCGTGCTGGGCCGCGTGCGGCGAGACGTCGCGCCCGTCCGTGAAGGCGTGGATCCACGTCCGCTCGGGCGCGAAGCGGAGCAGCGCCTTGGCGTGGTCGATGTGCGAGTGGACGCCGCCGTGGGAGACGAGACCGAGCAGGTGGACGTCGCCGCCTTTCGCGAACGCCGCCTTCAGCGCCGCGTTCTCGAAGAAGGAGCCGTCCGCGATCGCGCGGTTGATCCGCTGCAGGTCCTGGTCGAGCACGCGCCCGGAGCCGATCGTCAGGTGGCCCACCTCGGAGTTGCCCATCTGGCCCTCGGGCAGCCCCACCGCCTCGCCCGAGGCCTTCAGCGTCGTGTGCGGGAACTCTGCCCAGAGCCGGTCGAAGACGGGCGTGCCCGCGAGCTCGACGGCGTTCCCCGGGCCGGGCGGCGCGCAGCCCCAGCCGTCGAGGATGACGAGCGCTACGAGGGGGAAGCGGCCCGGCAAATCGCGGTGAACGATTCCACGTCCAGCGACGCGCCGCCGACGAGAGCGCCGTCGACGTCGGGTTGTGAGAGCAGCTCGGCCGCGTTCTCGGGCTTGACCGAGCCGCCGTAGAGCACCGGCACGTCGAGCAGGCTCTTGATCAGCGCGTGCGCCTCCTGCGCCTGCCCGGGCGTCGCCGTCTTGCCCGTGCCGATCGCCCAGACCGGCTCGTACGCGACGACGAGCCGCTCGTGGCGGGTCAGGACCGAGACCTGG
>Ga0210142_1000216_pt1 | contig 13329 bp, 11 predicted proteins | sample Goodyear_PhragC__FD_184869 | JGI IMG/M metagenome (GOLD analysis project Ga0210142, IMG submission 184869) | Wetland microbial communities from San Francisco Bay, California, USA, that impact long-term carbon sequestration - Goodyear_PhragC_D2... | ecosystem: Environmental > Aquatic > Marine >...
CGATAGGTGATTCGCGCTGTAAATCAGCGGCAATTCCGCATTCTCGCGCGCGGACGTGCGTGGAAGCAGGTTAAAATTCTGAAACACAAAACCGAGCTTGCGGTTCCGGATATCTGCGAGCTGATCGCGATCCAGTTCGGAAACGTCTGCATCGTCCAGGAGATACTTTCCGGAGGTTGGGCGATCAAGACAACCGAGGATATTCATGAGCGTCGATTTGCCGGAACCGCTGGCGCCCATCAGCGCGACGAATTCGCCGCGTTTGATTTCGAGCGACACCCCGCGCACCGCGGGCACCTCCATTTCGCCAGTGCGATAAATCTTGTGCACGTCGACGAGCCTAACGAGTGCGCCGTTGTTCATATCGCTAACAGATGTTGTAGCCGCGTCTCTGTGAGACGCGCATCTTTGGCAAACTTATTAGACCTGCGCTTCGCACAGCGAAGCGGCTACAGATGCGTGTGAGCGAAACGATTTCTTGTTTTCGAGCCATTACGGAAAGCGGCGTCGACCGCCTGAGAATGGATTCGCCGGTGTGGAGGCGTGAGATTGCGGGGTCATCTCTGCCGTCACAACGCGATCGCCCTCCTTCAAACCTTCGACGACTTCAGTCACGACGCCGTCGCTGATTCCTGTTTTGATTTGGACCGGCGTGGGTTTGCTGCCGGACAAGAGGTAAATCGTGCGTTCGCTTGTTCGCCGTTCGCGGCTACCGGCACCCTGTCTCATCGCGTCCGGAGGTCGCGATCCACCTTGGCTCGTTGTGCTTTGAGACGATGACGCGACTGCTCCAGCAGGCCGATAACGTAGCGCCGCGTTCTTGATTTGAAGCACGTCCTCCTTCCGCGCGGAGATGATTGAAACATTTGCCGTCATTCCCGGTTTCAGTTTCAAATCCGGGTTACTCACGCCAATGACCGTGTCGTAAGTCACGACGTTCTGGACGGTGATCGGTGCGTTGCGGACCTGCACAACCTTCCCGTGGAACGTTTGCGTCGGGAATGCGTCCACAGTGAAGTCGACGTCTTGTCCAACTTGCACCATGCCGACGTCTGCCTCAGCCACGTTCGAATCGATTTGCATTTTCGTGAGATCATTTGCGATTTGAAAAATCACCGGGGCCTGCAAGCTGGCGGCGACGGTCTGGCCAACATCCACGCTTCGCGAGATCACCACGCCATCGATAGGCGACCTGATCGTGCAGTGCTCCAGGTCCGCTTTCGCTTTGTCCAGCGCGCCTTGTTTGATTTTCACGTTGGCTTCGGCTTGATGAAGATTCGCCGTGGCCTGATCGAGATCCGCCTGGGACGAAGTTTTTCTGGCAAAAAGGTCTTCGGTCCGTTTGGCGTTCAGTTTCGCAAGCTCAAGCGCAGACTGCGCGCTCGCCACGTCGCCTTCGGCCTGAGTCACTGTGGCCTGAAAAAGTGCCGGATCGATCTGAGCTACCACCTGGCCGGCTTTGACCTGGGAATTAAAATCCACGAAGAGCTTGGAGATGTTCCCCGAGACCTGGCTGCCGACTTGCACGTTGACCACAGGATTGAGCGTACCGGTGGCGGTAACCGCCTGCGTAATCGGCCCGCGCATGACGGTTGCGGTCTGGTAGCCTGCAGTGCCATTGTTGCGGAACTGCCGGACAACAAACGCAATGATTAACAGCCCGACAATAACGGCGAGCCAAAGGTAAAATCGTTTCATTCAATCCGCAGGTTGACGACTTCTCTAACCCATTCAGTAGTGTCATTCTGAGCGAAGCGAAGAATCTCTGGTAATTTCTGAATCGATTGTCGCAGAAACAAATTGAGATGTTTCGCTTCGCTCAACATGACAAGCCTATCTATGGACAAGGTCTTACAAACCAATGACAGCCAAATGTGATGCGCCGTTACATCGAAATCTATTCCATCATGCTGCGCAACTCGCTCATCCGGGATATGAATTTCAAGGCGAATTTCCTGCTGTGGATGGCGGTGGAGGTTTTGTGGTTCTGCGGACAAATCGTTTTTTTCAGTATCATTTTCGGGAATGTCGATCACATCGGCGACTGGACAAAGTGGGAGGTGGTGCTGCTGGTCGGCACTCACCAGATCATCGCGCAGCTTTTCCAGGCGTTCTTTTTTGTGAACGTGGCGAATGTTCCTGAACTCGTGCGCACTGGAAAGCTGGATTCTGTTTTGGTGTTGCCCATCGACAGCCAGTTTGCCGTCTCCACGAAGCAATTCGGTCTGGATAGCATTGTGAACGCATTACTCGGCGCGGTTGTGGTTTGCGTCTCGTTGGCAAAACTGTCCATGATGCCGAGTCTACTTTCCATTTTGCTTTATGTGGTGGCGCTTGGTTTCGGCATCGCGGTGCATTACTCGATCATGCTCGGCCTGGCCGCGGTCAGCTTTTGGATCATTCGCGCACAGGGACTGGTCTATGGCTATTTCAACTTTTTGAACATTGCGCGGTATCCGGACGTAATTTTTCCGTGGCTTTTCCGACTGATTTTCGGCTGGGTGATTCCGGTGGTAATCATAGCGAACATTCCTGCCCGCCTGCTCATCAAATCCTTTGGTCAACCGGTTCCGCTGATGCTTCATCTCATCATCGCGTCAACGATTGTGTTCTGGCTTTCGCGGGTCTTTTGGAAATTTGCCCTGCGACACTATTCCAGCGCCAGCTCGTGATGATTGTAGGGCAACCGCTTCGGTTGCCTGGCGCAGGATTGGCAGGCGTAGCGCCTGCCCTACAATGTCCAGACGATCGAGAGTCGGGCCTTTTGTTGACGAAAGCCATCTCGACCGCGACGCTCGATTAGCTTAGGTGTCTCGGCGATGATCATTGAAGTCAAAGTTCCTTCGGTTGGGGAATCGGTGACCAGCGGAGTAATCTCTGCCTGGCACAAAAAATCCGGTGATTTTGTTAACGAAGGCGACCCGCTTTTCGCTCTCGAGACGGACAAGGTTTCCACGGATATCGTGGCCGAAAAATCCGGCGTGCTCGAAACAAGAGTGCCCGAAGGCAAGGAGGTAAAGATCGGCGAAGTGGTTGCCGCGATCGATGATGCAAAAGAAGAGCCCGAAGAAAAAAAGCCAGCTGCGCCGCCGACGAAAAAGAAAACGTCTGAAGCAAAAAAGAAGGAGCTTGAGCCAGAAAAGAAAGCGACCCCTGTAGCCGCGGGCGCTGACCGCGGGGAGGCGGGCGCAGGAGCGAAACCTGCTCAGCCGGAGTCAACGCCTCCGGCTACAGATCTTTCGCCGGCGGTCCGCCGGATTGTGGAAGAAGAGAAGCTTGAGCCCGAAAAGATCACCGGCACGGGTGAGGGCGGTCGATTGACAAAAGCCGACGTGCTGAAAGCCATCGAAGAGCGCGGCAAGGCCAAATCGTCCGACAAAGCTACAGCGAAGAAAGAGGAAAAAACTAAAGCTCCCGAAGTTCAGCAAAGCGGCGAAGCGCGGTTCACCCGCAAGAAGATGTCGCCGTTGCGGCGGAAGATCGCGCAGCAACTTGTGATGGCGCAACACACCGCTGCGATCCTAACCACATTCAACGAATGCGACATGAGCGCAGTGCAGGAATTGCGCCATAACAAACAGGAAGAGTTCACCAAAAAACACGGCGTCAAACTCGGGCTGATGTCGTTCTTTATTAAGGCGAGCGTGGAAGCGCTAAAAGTGGTGCCTGTCGTGAATGGCCGGATCGAAGACGACGATTTCATTCAGAATAACTTCTACGACATCGGCGTGGCGGTTGGGACAGAGCGCGGATTGGTTGTGCCGGTCGTTCGTGGTGCCGACAAAAAAAGTTTTGCTGATTTGGAGCGTGATATCGCCGATTATGCGGGCAGAGCACGCGATGGAAAATTGAAGCTCGAGGACCTTCAGGGCGGCACGTTTACCATCACAAACGGCGGGGTGTACGGCTCCCTCTTCGCCACGCCGATTTTGAATCCGCCTCAGAGCGGAATTCTCGGGATGCACAAGATCATGCCGCGTCCAATGACGGTCGATGGCAAAGTGGAAGTCCGGCCAATGATGTACCTGGCGCTGAGCTATGATCACCGCTCCATCGATGGTAAGGAAGCCGTTACGTTCCTTATTAAAGTGAAAGAATGCATCGAGGACCCGAACAAGCTGCCGCTGGATTTCTAGACTGAGTGAAACAGTATTCTTTATTCGCAGTTGTTCTCTTAGCCGCTGCGATCGCTTTTGCACAAAACCAAAGCAAGTCTTCTGAGGAGCAGCAGAAGGATGTGGTCGCGACTTACATCGCTCCATACACTAAGGACAAATGGCTGGTGATTCTTGGTGCTGAGCGTGATTTTTATTCTGCCAAACGTGAAGCTGAACGGATAAGTAAACTCAGTCGATTGCCTTTCTCGATGCAAGGGCTGGAGTTCAGCCAAAGTCGGGGACTAGTCTTACCCGACACAGGCGATGATGCGCCTGATGCAGGACGGTACGTCGCGCGCCGATATAATGGAGACGTTGAAAATCCCGCAGGCTACATTTCCGTTGAGAGATCAGATGGTTACCCCGGTTTAAGGGAGGGCTTTTACATCGTAGTCGGGGCGATTTGTAATTCCTCTGGCGAGGCAAACGCTAAGGTTCGCTATTTTCAGGCGTTCGCTCCATCGGCATATGTCGCGAAGACCGAAATCTACATGGGATGTATCCACTGAAGCACGTGACTGTCATGTTGAGCGAAGCGAAACATCTCTGATTTTTCGGGTGCATGCGCAGCCACGACTATTGGGTGTACATTCTCACTAACAAACGCGGCACGACTTTGTATATCGGGATAACGAACGCCATCACGCGTCGATTGAGTCAGCACCGTTCTGGCGAAATGGACGGGTTTACGAAACGCTATCGCTTGGACCGGCTCATTTGGATCGAGCGCTTTCGCGATGTGCGCGACGCGATCGCCTGTGAGAAGAAGCTAAAGGGCTGGCGGCGCAGCAGGAAGATTGCGCTTATCGAGCAAACGAATCCACGATGGCTCGATTCGAGTGACGACTGGGAACAACAGCCAAAGTTCTATGATCGGCCGTGGCAAGCGGAGGAGATGATCTGAGATTCTTCTCCCGCGACTGCGGGATCAGAATGACAGTAGCAATAATGTGTGGGTTCTTGTCATATTGAACGAAGCGAAACATCTCTGGTTGTCTCTTCTAGGTGAATCGCTTTTAAGAAAAGTAATGAGATTCTTAGTGTTGCTCAGAATAACGGAATTTAGTTATGGAAAAATTTGATGTTGTTATCATCGGTTCAGGACCGGGCGGGTACATTGCTGCGATCCGGTCCGGGCAACTCGGGTTGAAGACTGCGCTTGTCGAAAAGGACAAGGAACTTGGAGGCACCTGTCTCAACGTCGGCTGCATCCCGAGCAAAGCGCTGCTCACGTCGAGCGATCATTTGATGTTCGTCAAAAAAGAAGCGGCCAAACACGGCATCGTCATCGATGGCGCGCGCGCGGATCTCGCGAAGATGCAGGAGCGCAAGAACAAGGTTGTAAAAACGTTCAATAGCGGAGTCCGCTCGCTGATGAAGACCAACAAGGTGACGGTGATCGAAGGGCTGGGCACAATCAGCGCGCCGGGAAAAGTTTCGATCAAATCGTCCAGCGGCGAGACGCAGGAGATCGAGACGAAAAACATCGTCATCGCTACGGGGAGCGCGCCGGTGGAATTGCCGTTCGCGAAATTTGATGGCACAACAATCGTCAGCAGCACCGAAGCGCTGGAGTTCACCGAGCCGCCGAAAAAACTGGTCGTTATCGGCGCTGGTGCGATCGGCCTCGAACTCGGTTCTGTCTGGAACCGGCTCGGTTCCGAAGTAACGATGCTGGAATTTCTCCCGCGTATTGCACTCGGGTTCGATCTCGAACTGTCGAACCTGCTTCAGCGTCTGCTGACACAACAGGGCATGACTTTCCATCTCGAATCGAAAGTGAGCGCAGTAAACGTGGACAACGGCCGAGCTACTGTCACCGCAACGAAAGATGGTCAGGAATTGAAATTCGACGCAGACAAAGTGCTCGTTTCAGTCGGGCGTCGTCCGTTCTCTGATGGTTTGGGAGGAGAGAAAATCGGCGTGGCACTCGATGAAAAGAAACGCATCAAAGTGGACGAGCATTTCCGCACCAATGTCGAAGGCATTTACGCCATCGGCGACGTGATTGCCGGACCTATGCTGGCGCACAAAGCTGAAGATGAAGGAATCGCTTGCGTGGAAATCATCGCCGGCAAAGCCGGCCACGTGAACTACCAGGCCATAGCCGGCATCATTTACACAAACCCGGAGCTGGCAGGTGTCGGTCTCACCGAAGATCAAGCCAAAGAGCAGGGGATCGATGTCCGCATTGGCAGATTTCCATTTCGCGCCAACAGCCGGGCGCTCTGCATCGATGACGTGGAAGGGATGGTCAAGTTTATTGCCGACGCAAAAACCGATCGCGTCCTCGGAGCCCACATCCTGCATCATGCCGCATCGGAACTAATCGCGGAGACGGTTTCCGTCATCGAATTCGGTGGCAGTTCCGAAGACATCGGTCGCACTTGTCATGCACATCCGACCTTGAGCGAAGCCGTTCGGGAAGCTGCGCTCAACGTGGAAAAACGCGCGCTGCACATCATCAACCGCTGAACGTTGTAGCGGCGTTCGCCGCGGCGAACGCCGAACCGATCGTGATATTGTCTGACGTTTTCCCTCGCGCCGCTGGATTGCGAACCGCGTTACGAGCGCAGAAACTATGCGGATAATCGCGCCGAAGCCGAAAGCTAAGTATTACTTCGGCACAAACGGCCAGAAGACAGGGATGAAAATGCTGGCGACGATCCAGAGAATAATGTTGAGCGGCGCGCCGATTTTCGGGAAGTCAGCGAAGCGATAACCGCCCGCGCCAAACACGTAAGTATTGGTTTGATGTCCGATAGGCGTGGCAAAACTCGCCGCGCAGCCAAACATGACCGCAACGGCAAATGGTCGCGCATCCACTCCCATCGTTGCTGCGATCTCAAACGCGATCGGAGTAATTAACAGAGCGACGGCGTTGTTGCTGATCAGCTCAGTGAGAATCGTTGCGAGTAAATACATCACCGAAAGCGCCACGCGCGGCCCGAAATGGCCGACCGCCCCGGTGACACCGCTGGCGATGAGATGGGCGGCACCGGTTTTTTCCATGGCAGCACCGAGCGCAAGCATGCCGAAGATCATATAGAGAATTCTCCATTGAATGGCACCGCGTGCTTCCTCGATGTCGAGACAGCGCGTGAGGACGACGAAGACCGCGGCCATAAGCGCGAGGGCGGCAATGGGCAGCACATGAAACGCCGCGAACACAATCACGCTGAGAATTGCGGCGACCGCGAGCGGCGCTTTGTGCCGGCGAAACGCGCGTTGCGTCGGCTCGGTGAGACTGAGGAAGTCGCGCTCCTGCATAAGCCGATGAATCGCTTCGGGTGGCCCTTGCACCAGCAGCGTGTCGCCAAAATCCAGCTCGACGTCCTGAAAATTTTCCCGGAGATTTTCGCCCTGGCGATGCACGGCCAGGATGAGCACTCCGTAGCGCTGCTCGAAATTGAGCTCGCGCAGCGTCTTACCCAGAAAAGTGGAGCGATTCCCGAGAATCCCTTCCATCAAGATGGTCTGTTGTTCGCGGATAGCTTCGAGGCCGAGGTCGGCTTCCGATTGGAAAACGACTCCGGACATTTCCTTGATTCCTTTGACGCCGGCGATTGAGCTTTCGAGAAGGAGCTGGTCGCCAGCGGTAAATCGCAAACTATTTAGTGGCGTCCTGAGCCGCTCGCCACCGCGCACGACCGTAATGATCTGCGCTTCGCGTAGTCGGGCCAGCGGAGTCTCTGCGATTGTTTTGCCCACCAGAGGCGACGCCTTACTAATCACGGCCTGGGTCAGAAATTGTCGCGATATCCCCGCATCGATAAGAGCCGCGAGTGTTTCCCGTTTGGGCAAAAGGTAGCGCGCAAAGGCCAGCAAATATCCAACGCCGACTACGGCGAAAATGATTCCCAGCGGTGTAATCTCAAACATCCCAAATGGGGCGAGACCCTGGCGTCGCACAATTCCATCGACAAGCAGATTCGTAGAGGTGCCGATCAGCGTGATCGTGCCGCCGAAGATGGAGAAATAGGAAAGCGGAATAAGCAGACGTGATGCCTTCAAATTCGTGTTGCGTGCGAGGGCGAGAACGACGGGTACAAACACAACCACCACCGGCATGTGATTGATGAGTGCTGAGAGTGGCAGCGTCAATGCGGCCAGAGCGAGCGCCGCCCGCCATTCGGTCGTTCCGGCCATGCGGGTGAAAATGCGCCCGAGAGAATCAATCACGCCGGTGCGCTCCAGGCCGGCGCTTATCACAAACATGCAACCAATCACAATCGGCGCGCTGTTACTGAAGACGCTGAGTGTTTCGTCGGCTGTAAGTATACCGGAGACCAGCAGCACACCCATCGCGCTCAGCGCCACCAGATCTGGTGAAAGCCATTCGCGCAGGAACGCAGCGAAGACCGCTACCACCAGGCAAAAGACGATGATGAGATTAAGGGTGTGCGCGCCCATTCTTCGGTTCCAGACTTCAGGCCGGGCGATTCTGCGCCGACAACGCCGCCGATCACAACTACGAAATCGTCAGCTCACTCTGACCGACGCGAGAGCGCGAGTCGCGTATCGCGCCGCTGAATTACTAATAGCGTCACCAGTGCAGAAACTGCGCAGATGATCGCGCCGAACGCGAGCGCGAATGGTGTGCCCGCCCAGTGCGCAACCGCGCCGGCTTCGAGACTGCCGAGGGGAATCATGGCGCCGAACACCAGGGACCATACGCCCATGACGCGTCCGCGCATTTCGTCAGGCACAATGGTTTGCAGCAGGGTATTCGAAGTTGAGAAGAACAACAGCATGCCGAAACCGGCGGTGAAAAGAAACGCCAGCGCAACATAGAAGTTTCGCGTGAGCGCCAACGCGAACAGGCTCGCCGCGAATAGCCAGACTCCGCCCAGCGCGAGTCTGCGTGGCACAAACAAATGGCCGTACGTGGCTACCGCCAGTGCGCCAATGAATGCGCCCGTTCCGCTGGCAGACATCAACACGCCGTAGCCGTTAGCGCCGCGGCCTAACACATCACGAGCAAACGCCGGCATGAGCACCGTGTACGACCAACCGAAAGTTCCGATGGCTAAAAACAGCAGCAAAATTGTGCGCACACGCTGATGTTTGACCGAGTAAAGGATTCCTTCCTGCGCGTGCTTGCCGGCAGAGACGACGTCGATCTTGCGTACGAACGGCGGCAGACGCATTAGCAAAAACCCGACAATCACCGCGATAAAACTGAGTCCGTTGAGAAAAAAACACATCGCCACTCCTACGGCGCCGATCATCAGGCCGGCTAATGACGGCCCGACAACACGTGCGCCGTTTACGATCGAGCTATTAAGGGAGATGGCGTTCAGCAAATCTTCGCGGCTGGTCATTTCGACCGTGAACGCCTGGCGCGCAGGCATGTCGAAGCCCAGGGCGATGCCATTCAGCGCTGCGATGATGATGATGAATAAAGGCGAGGCGAACCCGAGCCACACACCGGCCGCGAGCACAAATGCGCAGACCATCTGCGCTGATTGCGTGGCTACGAGAATGGAGCGTTTCGGATAGAGATCTGCCAGCGCGCCGCCCCAGACCGACGAAAGCACCATCGGTGCAGAGCCGATGGCAGACACCAGGCCGAGCAAAAATTTCGAGTTGGTGATTTGATAAACGAACCAGCTCATCGCTGTCTGTTGCATCCACGTGCCGGAAAGCGATACGAGTTGACCCCAGAAGAAGAGGCGATAATTGCGATATCGCAGTGCGCGAAACGTGTGCCGCCATGTGATACCGCCCACCGGTACGCGGTGCTGCTGCCCGCTAATGTCTTCCGGCACGCGTCCTGTTTCGGTGGTTTTTGCCGGCATCAATTATGATGGCTGGCGCGAGCGAGAATTGCAAAAATCAACGCCCTAAGCAGACCGTCATTCCGAGCGAAGTCGAGAATGGAGCGGCTTGGGAAGCCGCGACATAGTCGGGAAGGCCGGAGGCTGAGCGAACGGGAAGTGAGCGAATCAAATCCCGTTGTATCGCCTCAAAGTGGACGCCGCGAGATCCTTCGACTCCGCTTCGCTACGCTCAGGATGACTCTGCTTGCACGCTGTAATGCTTCAATCGTTCGTGTATTACTTTGCGTTGAATGGAAAGCACAGAGGCAATCCTTCTTCGCAAACGAAAATTCAGCGATTCCACCCTTATCGTGTCGTGGTGTACGGAATTATTTGGCTGCGTTCAGACGATCGCCAAAGGCGCGCGGCGACCGAAAAGCCCGTTTTCCGGGAAACTGGATTTGTTTTTCGAGGCTGAGATTTCCTTTGCGCGGAGCCGCAAATCCGATCTGCACACGCTCACGGAAGTCGTCCTGAAAAATCCGTTTCCCGGAATTCGGAGCAACTATTTGCGGATGCAGACTGCTGCATACTTTGTCGAGCTGATCGAGATTTGCACGGAACGCGATCACCGGGAGCCAGAGTTGTTTGACCTATTGCGTCGGGCGTTCAGTTATCTTGATGCAAACGATCCGACGCCGCGCGCGATTGCGCATTTTGAGACTGAGCTGGCACGCATCGCCGGTGTGCACGATGAAAAAAAACTGAAAGCGGATCCGGCGTTTGCACTGGGAAATTTGTTTGGGCGACTGCCGCTTTCGCGGACGCCGCTCTTGAAAACCGTCGCGGCACAGGCGAAGAAAAGTGCGAAGTGAGAACAGGAAACAGGATGCTGTGGGTTTCCCGCGCAATTTCATTTGGAGCCGCGCCGCCCCCGGCGCGTTTGTCCCACGGCGCGAGGGCGCGCCGTCTCCAGTCTTCTATTGCAGCGGTGCTCATCGTCGGGCTCGGTGGCAGCGCGTCGGCAAAGGACATCTACAAGTTCGATCAGTCCGGCTCGACGATTGGTTTCAGCGTGCATCAGTTCCTTGGCACGACGCGTGGGAAATTCACCAGTTTCAGCGGCAGAATCGAAATCGACCGCACGCACCCGGAGAATTCCTCGGTCACAGCGCAAATCGATGTGCGCAGCCTCAATACAAATATTAAGAAGCGGGACGATCATCTTCGCAGCGCGGAGTTTTTTAACGTGGAAAAGTTTCCCAATATGACCTTCAAAAGCCGGAGCGTGAAACGGACTGGTCCGCAAAGCGGCGATATCCTTGGCGACCTAACGATGCATGGCGTTACGAAAGCGGTCACGCTTCATGTGAAACTGCTGACGCCGGTGAATGAAGCGAGCCGGACGCGCTGGGCCGTAACAACCGATCCGCTCGACCGCCGTAACTTCAATTTGATGTTTGCTCCTGCGATGGAAACGATTTCCGGAATCAGCCAGACGGTCGCGATCAACATCGAGATCGAAGCGAAGCGCGCAGAGTGAATGTGGTGGATCGGCTTCTCCGAAGACGATGCCGAGCCACTCGCCGAAGGCGCAAGAGTTGATGCTCCGGAAGCGTGACAGCCGGAAAGTTTGGCGTCAAAGGCGCAGTTGTTTGGCACCGCGTTGAGGACGACACGTTCCACCTCGCGCACAGTCAGCGCCGCGCGCGAAGGTCGACATCGTTATCTTCGTAAATATTGTCTAGCGAGATGGAAATCATTCCTCTCGGAGACTCGGCGTTGATTCTGCGTCTGCGCGAGCAATTTAATGATGCGCCCAACGAGACGCTCGATGAGGTGCTCCGCGCCTGTCAACGGCTTCGTAAAGCTGCGATTCCGGGTGTGATTGAAATCGCGCCCGCTTACACCGGCGTGGCGGTATTTTTCGATCCGATTACGATCGCAAGATCGAGTGGAACACCTGACCAGGTGTTCGATTGGCTGACGGAACGGATTCGCCGGGTTCTAGCCGGGGGCGTTAACCCCGCTCGACGCGTGAGAGGTCGAAAGAGCGATGTTCGCATCATGGAAATTCCAGTTTGCTATGATACCGAGTTTGGTCCGGATCTTGATGATGTTGCGCGGCACGCTCAAATGTCGACGCAGCACGTGGTCGATCTCCACAGCAGTGCAGAATATCGCGTGGCATGCATCGGCTTTGTCCCCGGCTTTCCGTTTTTAGCAGGGTTACCAGAAAAATTGGCGACACCGCGCCGCGACGTACCGCGAAAAGAAATCCCTGCCGGGTCCGTTGGAATCGGCGGCGCGCAAACGGGAATTTATCCGTTACGTTCACCAGGTGGTTGGAATCTGATCGGCCGCACTCCACTTAAGCTCTTCGATCCGACAAAAAATCCGCCTACGCTTTTGTGTCCGGGCGATCGCGTGCGCTTTCGTGCGATCACACGCGAGCAGTTCAAGTCCTTGAAGAATTGAAGCGCCTGGGATTATGGACCTGATTGTTTTGCGCGGAGGATTTCTCACAAGCGTTCAGGACCTGGGCCGGACGGGGTTTCGGCAGTTTGGTGTTTCGACCAGTGGCGCGGTGGATTGCTTTGCATTGCGCGTGGCGAATCTGCTCGTTGGCAATGCTGAAGGCGCGGCCGGACTCGAAGTCACACTGGGCGGTTTGCGTTTACGCTTTCAGGACGAGCGAATCGTCGCCTGGTGCGGGGGCGAATTCGATGTGCAGATTGGATCACAACCGCTGCCAGCCGGGCACATTGCGCATTTGCGTTCTGGCGACGAATTGAGATTTGGCCGTCCTCAAATTGGTTGCCGATGCTGGCTCGCGATTTCCGGTGGAGTGGATGCCCCGGTTGTTCTCGACAGTCGTTCCACAGATTTGCGGACGAATTTTGGCGGGATCGAAGGGCGCGCTTTGCGTGATCGAGATATTGTGCCGCTTGGGCCGCCGCCGGGGTCATCCGCCTTCGCTAAAGCTTCGGCGGACAGGCAGACCGCCGCTACAGAGAGAATTTCGTCCTGGAGCGCGCCACACGATTGGGTGAGTCCCGCAAAGCATGAACCGACGCTGCGCTTCCTCCGCGGCGTGGATTGGAACCGCTTCAGCGCTTCAGCGCTTCAACGCTTCACGAGCGAAGCGTTCGCCGTTTCACCCGATTCGGATCGCATGGGCGTGCGCTTTGATGATCCTGAGCTAAAACGCGAGGACAAAATCGATCTTGTTTCCGAAGCAGTCGCTCCCGGCACAATCCAGGTTCCACCGAGTGGGAAACCGATTTTGCTTTTGCAAGATTGCCAAACTATCGGTGGCTATCCGAAAATCTCGCATGTGATCACGTTAGACCTTGGTATTGCAGCGCAACTTCGCGGTGGCGACCGCGTTCGCTTTTCCGAGGTGTCGC
>Ga0210142_1000218_pt1 | contig 13250 bp, 12 predicted proteins | sample Goodyear_PhragC__FD_184869 | JGI IMG/M metagenome (GOLD analysis project Ga0210142, IMG submission 184869) | Wetland microbial communities from San Francisco Bay, California, USA, that impact long-term carbon sequestration - Goodyear_PhragC_D2... | ecosystem: Environmental > Aquatic > Marine >...
GTTCGGATGCGCCCGCGAGGACGACCGTCGCCTGGATCAGCCCGGCAACGGCGAGCAGTCCGACGACGACTCCGACCCGCCGCTTCGTGGCGAGCTTGACGAGCTTCCGGCGGTGGATCATGTGGGTGCCTCCCGGATTGGTGTGGACGCAGCCCGCTGTGAAGGGGACCCTCGGCGACCTGCTGACGGCCGACTGGATTTAACACACTCGCCCGGCTGCTGGCAATCGCCCGTTCAGGCATAGTCGCACGAGGCGGCGGCAGGGAACCCGGCCGTGTACGTGCAGCTGAAGGCGGGGCACTCGCAGGCGTCGATTACGGAGCGCTACATCCACGCGGCCCAGGTGCTGTTCCCCGGCGCCGCGCAAAAGGGCGAGGATCGGCTGTTCGGCGGCGTTGCCGGGCTGCCTGGGCCACAAACGGGCCACAGCGCGGACGAGGACTGAGCGCCGCCCCAGCAAAAAGGCCCTGACGAGCAGGGCCTTCCTGAGTAGCGGGGGCAGGATTTGAACCTGCGACCTCCGGGTTATGAGCCCGGCGAGCTACCTGACTGCTCCACCCCGCGTCGCGTTGCCGATTATAGCGCGGCTAGGCTGGCATCGAGATGCGCGTGGGCGTCGTCGATCTCGGGACCAACTCGACGCGGCTGCTGGTCGCGGACGTGCACGACGGGCAGGTGGACGAGGTCGCGCGCGAGCAGGTGATCACGCGACTCGGCGAAGGCGTGGATGAGCGCCGAAAGCTCCTGCCGGTGGCGGTCGCGCGCGTGCGGAACGTGCTCAGCGACTACCGCCGCGAGCTCGAGCAACTCGGCGCTGAGCGCGTCCTGACGCTCGCGACGAGCTCGGTGCGCGACTCCGACAACGGCGAGGCCTTCCTCGGCGAGATCGAGTGGAGCTACGGGTTCACCACGCGGCTCCTGACCGGCGAGGAGGAGGCGGAGCTCACGCGCCGCGGGGTCGTGGGCGGCCGCGCGCTCGGCGACGAGACCGTCGTCATCGACATCGGCGGAGGCTCGACCGAGCTGATCACCGCGAGTGAGCGCGTCAGCATCGACCTCGGCTCCGTCCGGCTCACCGAGCGGCAAGTGCACTCCGACCCGCCGACGCGCGGGGAGCTGGATGCAGCGGCTCAGGCGGTGCGTGATGCGCTTCCTGACTGGCATCCCCAGGAGGCGATCGGCGTCGCGGGCACCGTCACGACGCTCGCAGCGCTCGAGCTCGGCGAGTACGACCCGAGCCGCACGCACGGCTACCGCCTGCCGCGAGACGCGGTGGAGCGGCAGCTCGAGCGTCTGGCCTCCCTCCCACTCGCCGAGCGCCGCGAGCTGCCCGGCCTGGAGCCCGACCGGGCCCCGGTGATCGTCGCGGGCACCGTCATCGTCCGCGAGTTCCTCGACCGCTACGGCCTGCCGGAGCTCGAGGTCAGCGAGCGAGACCTCCTGCACGGCGCGGCGCTGGAAGCCGCCGAGCTGCCGGAGCCGCGAGAAGGCGACGCGCCGCCCGGCGCCTACACCTGTTGCTGAGGCCTGTCGTCCGCTAGACCACTTCGAGCGGCGGCGGCGGATCGTCCTCGGCGAGCCGGCGCCGCAGGACGCTTCGCGAGAGCACCCCGACCAGGCGGTCGTCCTCCACCACCGGGACGCGCTCCGCATCGTGCTCCTCGAGGAAGTGGAAGGCGGCATCGAGCGGGACCTCCGAGTCGAGCGTCCAATGCGGCGGCTCGGCGATCTCGCCGGCAGTGGTCGAGCGCGGGTCGCGTCCGGCCGCGACGACCTCGCGGACGAGCGTCTTGCGCGTGATCACCCCGACAAAGCGCCCGTCCTCGCAGACGTAGACCGCCCGCACCTCCGGCTCGCGCAGGTGCTCGCCGGCCTCCTGCGCCGTCGCCGAGCCCTCGAGCGTCTGCGGCTCGGGGATCATGGCGTCGCGGACCTTGTCGCTCACGAGCCGGTCCTCCGGCTCGTGAGAGTCGAGGGGGTTCGGGGGAACGGGGAGGTTCCCCCGATGCAAGTCTTCGGCGAAGCCGAGGACTGCGGAAGAAGAAGGGGGCTCGTGGGGGAAACCTGGTTTCCCCCACGGGAGCGAGCCGAAGGCGAGCGACTCACGGGTAGATCCCCCGCGCCGTCAGTGCCCCCGCGACCTCGCGGATCCCGGCGACCAGCGCGGCGCTCCGCAGCGACAGGTCCTGCTCGTCCGCCAGCTTCCAGACCCGGTCGAATGCGTCGTTGAGCTGGTCGGCGAGCTTGGCGCGGATCTCCCCGCGGTCCCAGAAGAGCCGCCCGAGATCCTGCACCCACTCGAAGTAGGAGACCGTCACGCCGCCCGCGTTCGTGAGCACGTCCGGCAGGACGACGACCCCGCGCTCGCCGAGGATCGCGTCGGCCTCGAGCGAGGTCGGGCCGTTTGCGCCCTCGGCGACCATCTTCGCCTGGACACGCGGCGCGTTCTCCCCGGTGACCTGGTCCTCGCGCGCGGCGAGCACGAGGATGTCGCAAGGAAGCTCGAGCAGCTCCTCATTCGTCACGCGCTCGCACTCGAGGAACTCCTCCAGCGAGCCGCGCTCGGCCGCGAAGTGCCGCAGCGCCGGGACGTCGAGGCCACCCTCGTCGTGCACGCCGCCCGAGAGGTCGGAGACGGCGACCACGCGCGCCCCACGCTCGTGCAGCTCGGCCGCGGCGACCCCCCCGACGTTGCCGAACCCCTGCACGGCGCAGCGCTGCTCGGCAAGCGACCAGCCCAGCCGCTCGCAGGCGCGCACGATCATCATCACGACGCCGGCGCCGGTCGCCTCCTGGCGGAAGAGCGAGCCGCCGAGCGAGATCGGCTTGCCGGTCACGATCTCCGGCACCGCGTGCCCGACCTGCATCGAGTACGTGTCCATCATCCAGGCCATCGTCTGCTCGTTGGTCGCCATGTCGGGCGCCGGGATGTCCTCCTGCGGGCCGATGATCGGCAGGAGCTCGGAGGTGAAGCGGCGCGTGATCTTCTGCAGCTCGTTCGCCGAGAGGTCCCGCGGGCTGCAGCGCAGGCCGCCCTTGGCGCCGCCGTAGGGCAGCCGCAGCAGCGCGCACTTCCAGGTCATCCACATCGCGAGCGCGGCGCATTCGCCGAGCGTGACCTCCGCGTCGTAGCGGACGCCGCCCTTCGTCGGCCCGAGCACCGTCGAATGCTGGACGCGATAGCCCGGGAAGACCGTCCAGCGGCCGGAGTCGAGCTTGACCGGGACGCTGACGACGAGCGCGCGCTCCGGGTAGCGCAGCCGCTCGGCGACGAGCTCCTCGACGTTCGCATGAGGCAGCGCCTGCTCGTACTGCGCGAGCGCGGTGCGGTAGAGCGGCGTCTCCCACTCGAGGCTCCCGGGCCCGGGCGAAAACTCCTGTACTTCGGCCATCTCTCGGAGTCTAGTGCCGAGTTTCTGAATAGCCTCCTCCTCGGCTTAGTAGGGTCCTCTTCGGTTTGCCGGCGTGTCGCTGGCTCAGTGGACGCCGAGGGGACAGTGCTAGAGGCACGGGCTCTCGGCCGGAACCGGGCCAGCGGCGCGAGGCGGGCCCGGAGGCCGGCTCCGTCGGGTGCAGGGCCCCCCGGCCGGCGAGGCGAGGTGCCGGGGGAGGGACTCGAACCCTCATGCGGGCCGAAGCCCACACCTGATTTTAAGTCAGGCGCGTATGTCCAGTTTCGCCACCCCGGCGCGGCCAATTTACCCGCTTCGCCCGCTTCGCTTTCCGCTCGCTCTGGCAAGCCAGCCGGCTTTGCCGGCTCGCGCCGGGTTTGGATGCCGGCCTGCTGTGGCCGCGCCCGCCTCGGGCGGTCGCGGCGGCGGGTAGACCCGAAATCCTGGTTCGGGCTACAACCCGCCGAAGTTGTACGTCGACGGGATGTTCTTCGGGTGCTTCGTGCCGATCACCATCGCGATCTCCTGGTGCTTCTTCAGCACGAGACCGGCCGGGTCGGCGGGGTACTTGAGGCCGTTCACGTAGACCCGCCAAGGCGTTTGCGGCTGGCAGTAGCCGCCGATGCACCTGTCGGTCAACCGGACGCCCCAGACGCCGAAGAAGTCGCCGAGCGTGAACTCACGTTTCGTGGGTGACTCCACGTGCATCACGCCGCTCGTGTCGTGGGTATGGAGCTCGGTCAGGTACTGGCCGTCGTAGATGCCGATGCCCTGCGGAACGGCGATGTGCTTCCCGTTCACGAAGATGTCGAGATGCTGGTGGATGTGGATCTTGGTGCCCTCGGCGCCGAGCTGGCTCAGGTTGAGCGGCTTCAGGCGGTCGGTCAGGTGGTCGAGGCCGGGGTTCCACGGCGCCGGCCCGGTCTGGACCCCGATCAGCTGGGCCGTGTCGGGCGTCGCCGCCGTGGAGCTCGAGGCGTTGCCTCCACCGGTGAAGTGGAGGGCGAGGATCACCGCGACGACAGCGATGACGCCGGAGGCCGCGAAGGCGCCCGACACCCACAGCGTCCGCCGCTGTTCGGGCGCGCGTTGCCGGCGCGGCTCGACGCGACGCTGAGGCGCCTGGATCTTCCTCGGAGGCGCGGGGGTGCGGGACTTCTTCGCCAACTCCCGCGGCGATGGTAGCAGCCGTTCGCGAGGTCCCTTGACAGCTCCGCGGTCGGGGCTTTAGGGTCTTCCCGTCAGATCCGGAGGGCCGAAAGGTCGTCCGGATCTGGCGTTTTTGGGGCGGTTTCGGGGATACTCCTCCGCACACACGCGAAGGAGGCCACAGATGAGTTGGCTCGACAAGCTGCTCGGCCGCAGCAAGAAGGCTGCGGGCGATATGACCGGCGACAGCTCGATGAAGCAGGAAGGCATGCACCAGGAGCAGGCCGGCATGGCGTCCGAGCGCGCCGAGAGCGCCGAGCAGATGGCACAGGAAGAACGGGAGCGGGCCGCGGAGCACGAGGCCCAGCGCGACAACCCGTAGTCCTCGCGCCCAGCGGATTCGGAGGGGCGGCCCGGTTCAGCGGACAGGTTCAGCGGACAGGTTCAGCGGACCGGTGCCGCCCCTTTTCGTGCCGTCCGACGGCCTCTCTAAGGTTCGTCGGCTCATGACTGTGCTTGCGATCATCCTCGTACTCATCGTCGGCGGCGGCGCGCTCGCCGTCTGGCTGAAGCGGTTCCTGGCGGCGCAGACGGACGAGGCCGCCCGCGGACTCACCGGCGTCGCGGACGCGATCGAGCGCCGCTTCACCGACCTTGAAACGAAGGTCGATCGCCGGCTCGAGGGGCTCGACGGCCGACTGCTCTCGACGCAGCAGAATGCGGGCAAGACTGCAACCGAGATCGTCGAGAAGCTCGGGAAGCTCGACGGTACCGCTGCGCAGATGCTCGCCCGCGCCAACGACCTCGCCCGGCTCGAGCAGGCGCTCCGTCCACCGAAGGCCCGCGGCGGTGTCGGCGAGATCCTGTTGGGCAACCTCCTGCGCGACTCGCTGCCTCCGGACGCCTACCGGCTCCAGCACACGTTCCGCACAGGCGATCGGGTCGATGCCGTAATCAGGGTCGACAAGCTCGTCCCGGTCGATGCCAAGTTCCCGCTCGACAACTTCGAGCGGCTCGTGACCGCCGGGGACGGCGACGAGCGTGTGCTGCACGAGCGGGCGTTCGTGCGTGACGTGAAAGGTCACGTCGACGCGATCGCGACGAAGTACATCCTCCCGGGCGAGAACACCTACGACTTCGCGCTCATGTACCTGCCGGCGGAGTCCGTCTACTACGAGCTGGTCTGCGGGTCGAGCGAGCTCTACGGGTACGCGCTGGCCAAGCGGGTCTTCCCCGTCTCGCCCACGACACTGCACGCCTACCTGCTCGTGATCACGCTCGGGCTGAAGGGCATGCAGATCGAGCAGCACGCGCAGGAGGTCATGGCGTACTGCGGTCAGTTGGCTCAGGACTTCCAGCGCTTCCGGACCGACTTCGACGTGGTCGGCAAGCACATCCAGAACGCACAGTCGAAGTACGGCGAGGCCGACCGGCGACTCGAGCGTCTCGGGACGAGGCTCGAACGCGCGACCGACTGGGACGAGGCCGTCGAGCCGGCCGAGGCGCACGAGCTCCCGCGCGCGGCCGACGCGGCCTAGACGCTCGCGGGCTGCTGCGCTTTGAGGTAGCGGATCAGGCCGCCGGCGACGACGATCTCGCGCTCGCGGGGTAGCAGGTCATGCGTGAGCGTGATCGTGCCGGCGCCTTCGATCTCGGTCTCCAGCTCGTCCTCGCCCTGGGCGATCGCGTGCAGGCCCGAGATCCGCCAGGTCTGGCCGAGCTGCGCCTTGTCGTAGTCGGAGGCCTCCCGGAAGAGCAGCGGCACGATGCCCTGGGCGATCAGGTTGCGCCGGTGGATGCGGGCGAAGCTCTTCGCGATCACCGCACGGACACCCAGCTGCGCGGGCGCGAGTGCGGCGTGCTCGCGGCTCGAGCCCTGGCCGTAGTTGTCGCCGGCGACGATGAAGCCTCCGCCCCACTCGTGCGCGCGGCGCGGGAACTCCTTGTCACGGTGCTGGAACGTGAACTCGGCGATCGCGGGAACGTTCGAGCGGTACGCCATCACGGTGGCGCCGTCGGGGGAGAGATCGCCGGTGGAGATGTCGTCCGGCGCGACGATCAGGACGCGCAGCTCGAGCTCGTCCGGCAGCGGCTTCTGCTCGGGCGGCGGCTTGATGTTCGGCCCGCGCGGGATCTCGATCGACCGGGCCTCCTCCTCGGGCACCGGCTCGAGGATGTGCCGCTGGACGACCTCGGGGCGCGCGGTCGGCCGCTCCGGGAGCTCGACCGGGGAGAGCTCGCGCGGATCGGAGATCACGCCGGTCAGCATCGAGGCCGCGGCGACTGCCGGCGAGCAGAGGAAGACCTGGTCGTCGGCGGTGCCGCTGCGGCCGGGGAAGTTGCGATTGAACGTGCGCAGCGAGTTCGAGCCCGACGGCGGCGCCTGGCCCATCCCGACGCACGGCCCACAGGCCGGCTCGAGCATGCGTACGCCGGCCATCAGCAGGTCGACGTAGGTGCCGGAGCGCGTGATCTGGTCGAGAATCTGGCGCGAGCCCGGCGTCGCGGTCGCCGAGATCAGCTTCTCGGAGATCTCCTGGCCGCGCAGCACGGTGCCGCAGATCGCCAGGTCCTCGTACGACGAGTTGACCGAGGAGCCGATGCAGACCTGGGTCAGCTCGGTGCCGACGAGCTCGTCGACCGGCACGACGTTGTCGGGCGACGAGGGCTTCGCGACGAGCGGGACGAGCTCGGCGAGGTCGATGTGCTCCTCCTCGTCGAAGTCGCCCGTGCCGCCTGTCTCGAGCGCGACGAAGTCGTCCTCGCGCTGCTGCTCGGCCAGCCAGCTTCGCGTCTCCTCGTCCGAGGGGAAGACCGCGCCCGTCGCACCGAGCTCGGCGATCATGTTGGCGATCGTGCCGCGCTCGGTGTAGCTGAGCGTCGAGACGCCGGGGCCGGTGAACTCGAAGATCGCGCCGCGGCCGCCGCGGACGGTGCGACGGCGCAACAGCTCGAGGATCACGTCCTTGGCCTGGATCCACGGCCGCTGCAGCTCGTTCTCGAGGAAGACGCCGACGATCTTCGGGCACGGCAGCTCGAACGGGTGGCCGGCCATGCAGACGGCGACGTCGAGCCCGCCCGCGCCGATCGCGATCATCCCGCAGGAGCCCGACTGGGTCGTGTGGCTGTCCGCGCCGATCAGCGTCTTGCCAGGGACCGCGAAGCGCTCGCAGTGGACGTAGTGGCAGATCCCGTTGCCGGGGCGCGAGAACCAGAGCCCGTAGCGCGCGGCCATCGCCTGCAGGAAGCGATGGTCGTCCGGATTCTTGAAGTCGATCTGAAGGATGTTGTGGTCGACGTAGACGACCGCGGTCTCGACCTGGACGCGGTCGGCGCCGAACAGCTCGAACTGCATGCAGGCCATCGTCCCGGTCGCGTCCTGCGCCAGCGTCTGGTCGACGCGCAGCGCGATCTCCTGCCCTGGAACGAGGTCGCCGCGCTCGAGGTGCTCTTCGAGGATCGTGCGCGCAAGCGAAGCCATCCCCACCAGTATTCCTGAACGAGCTGGAGCGGTGCCAGGCACCGCAACGGAACCGTCACGCGCTGTCCACAACGCCCCGCACACGAGCCGGTTCGCTCGGTGCCAGGCACCGTGACGGATCAGTAACGCAGGAGCGCGCCGATGCCTTCGACCGGCTCGAGGTCGTGGCGGTCTTGCAGCTCCCGCACCGTGCCACCGTGCGCGAGCGTCTGGTGGACGGCGAGGTCCGCCCCGTACCGGCTTTCCTCCATCGGCGTGCCGTCGAGCGGGCAGTCGCCGGCCTCCGCGGAGAGCCTCCCGCAGCGCGGGCACTCCCACGCGGCGTGGTCGGCGCCCTCCTGGAGGAGCAGCAGCTCGACGCGACCGTCCGAGGCCGCCTCGAGCGTCTTCTCCCAGCCGGAGGCCGCGCGCCCGTTCCGGCCCGCCTCCTCCTGCCAGCGCTCGGCCGCGGCCGTCTCCTCCTCGGCGCGCCACTTCGCCAGAACCGGCTTGGCCGCTTCCAACAGCTCGGGAGCGCCCGCGTGCGCCTCGGCGGTCGTCCAGCCGATCACCGCGCTCTGCACGTCATGCGACAACTGGCCCTCGAGCATCGAGCGGGTCTCCTCGGAGGCGACGAGCACGATCCTGGTGCCGCGCCTGCGGCGGACCTGCCGGTCGAGCAGCTCGGCGACGTCCTTCAGGTGATCCTCCACGAGCTTCTCGATGTGCCGCTGGTAGCGCGCCTGCGACCAGCCGCCCTGGTCGTGCCGGCCCGGCTGCTCGTCGAAGTGCTCCTCGAGCTCCTCCAGCCGCCCGTCCGTCAAGCGATAGAGATCGCCCCGCTCCCGGCCGACGGCCGCGACGATCACGCCGTCGCCGCTGCCGACGAGCGGTACCAGTGGCGCGAGGTAACAGGTCTTGCCGACCTTGGCGAGGTCGGGCACGCGGTCGCTCAACGGCAGTGGAACCCAGAGGCCGTCGAGCCCCGCGCAGAACAGGGCGAGCCCGTGGGCGCCCTCGCGGCTGAACTCCGAGTCGAAGTAGCCACGCAGGCGCTCGAGGTCGGTGTCGAGCCCCTCCTTCTGACCGTGGTCGAGCGAGTCGCGCCCGGGCCACTTCTCGACCTCGTCGAGCAGCGCGTTGATCCGCGAGTCGACCGCGACCGGAGTCGGGGACTCGCTCGGGTCGAGGTCGAGGTAGAAGCTGATCGCCCGGCCGCGCTCGGCCCTGAACGTCGCCAGCTCGCGCAGCCCTTCCCACGTCACGGTCTCCGCCATCAGCTTGCCTCCCCTTGCCGGAACTGAGCGATATTACGCATCTCCGCCGCCGCGATCCTCGCGCTCCGCGACGGAACGGCCAGCGCGGCGACGAACGCGACCAGCAGTGCAGCAGCCGAGGCCGCGAAGGCGATCGTGAAACCCCGCTCGGTCGGATCCCCGTTCGCCGCCAGCGTGGCGGTCACGATCCCGGCGGCGACCGTGCTGCCGATCGCGCCGCCGATCGTGCGGACGATCGTGTTCATCCCGGTCGCCACGCCGGTCTGCCCAGCCGGCACCGCCTCGACGATCAGGTTGGCCATCGACGCGAATGCGAAGCCGATGCCGATGCCCATCACGGCCATGGCGACGTAGATCTGCCAGTCGGAGTCGTGCGCGACCGCGAGGATGACGAAGCCGGCGCAGGAGACGAGCGAGCCGACGAGCAGCGGCACTTTCGAGCCGACCGTGCTCGAGAGCCGGCCCGACACCGGCCCGGCGACGAGCATCCCGGCGGTCGCGGGAACCATGAAGAGCCCGGCCTGCGTGACGCTCGCGCCGAAACCGAAGCCGGTCGACTTCGACTGCTGGACGAACTGCGGCACGAGGATGAACGACGAGTACATGCCGAAGCCGAACAGGAGCGCGGCGAGGTTCGTCGTCCAGACGCCGCGCAGGCGCATCATCTTCATGTCCACGACCGGTGCGTAGCTCCGCGACTCCCACCAGATCCACACCGGAATCAGCACAGCCGTCGCGGCGAAGAGCGTGAGCGTCTTGCCGGAGGTCCAGCCCCAGCTCGAGCCCTGGCTGATCCCTACGAGCAGCGTGACCAGCCAGGCAGAGAGCAGCACCGCTCCGACCGGGTCGATGCGGCCACGCTCGCGCACCGGCGATTCCGGCACGAACACGACGATGCCCACGATCGCGATCACGACCGCGATCAGCGGGAACCAGAAGAGCCAGTGGTACGAGAAGTGCTCGACGATCGGGCCGGCGAGCACGATTCCGAGGCCGCCGCCGATGCCGAGGATCGCCGAGATCGACGCGATCCCTTGCGATACGCGCTCCGGGGGGAACTCGTCCCGGATGATCGCGAACGAGAGCGGGAAGATCGCGCCGCCCGCTCCCTGGATGACGCGGGCGACGATCATCACCCCGATCGAAGTGGCCACGCCGGCGAGCGCCGTCCCGGCGGCGAGCACGATCAGCACCGCGACCATGACGAACTTCTTGCCGTACATGTCGCCGAGCCGGCCGGCGATCGGCGTCGCCACCGAGGCGGACAGCAGGTACGCGGTCAGGATCCAGGCCGCGCCCGTCGGCGTCGTGTTCAGGTCGTGCTGGATCGTCAGCAGAGCCGGCGCGACGAGCGACTGGAGCAAGGCGTACGAAACCGCCGCCGCGGCAAGCAAGGTGAAGGTGACGTTGTAGTGCTGCCGGTGAACCTCTCTGCTGCTCATCTGCCTCCAGTGTTCACGATCGGCCACGGGCCGCGGCCGGTCGAGGAGCTGATCGCCTCTCTCGACGAGGCCGGCGTGCGGACGCTGGTGGACGTCCGCCGCTTCCCCGGCTCCCGGCGAAACCCGCAGTTCGGGCAGGCCCGGCTGGCGGCGTCGCTGGAGGAGGCGGGCATCGCGTACCGACACGTCGAGGAGCTCGGTGGGCGCAGGAGCGGGGAGCGGGGCGAGGAGCGCTTCGGCTGCATCCGGGTGGACGCGTTCCGCAGCTACGCGGCGCGGATGGGCTCGGACGCCTGGCAGCAGGCGCTCGCCGAAGCGCTCGCGGAGCCCGTGCCCTGCTTCATGTGCGCCGAGACGCTCTGGGCTCGCTGCCACCGGCGCCTGATCGCGGAACTGCTCGCGGCGCGCGGCCATGAGGTCGTCCACCTCCTGGCGCCCGGTCACCGCGAGCCGCACCGTCCGTGGGACGAGGCAGAGTTTCGGAACCGCAAGCTCTACCTCTGCGGGGAGCTCGTGGCATAGGAAGTTTCAACCCGTCCCGCTCGTTTAATACTTCAGGAGTGACATGAACGACACGAGAGAATTGATCATCGTCGGCGGCGGCCCCGCGGGCTACACCGCTGCGCTCTACGCGGCGCGCGCGAACCTGGAGCCACTCGTGATCGAGGGCTTCGCCTGGGGCGGCCAGCTGATGATCACGAGCGACGTCGAGAACTACCCCGGCTACCCGGAGGGGATCCTCGGCCCGCAGATGATGCAGGACTTCCGGCACCAGGCCGAGCGCTTCGGCGCGGAGTTCGTCACCGACGACGTGACGAAGGTCGACTTCACCGGGCACCCGCTGCGCGTCTGGGTCGGCGAGACCGAGCACACGGCCGAGGCCGTGATCGTCGCGACGGGCGCGAGCGCGCGCCAGCTCGGGCTCGAGTCCGAGCGCGCGCTCCAGGGCAAGGGCGTCTCGTACTGCGCGGTCTGCGACGCGGCCTTCTTCCGCGACAAGGAAGTCGTGGTCGTCGGCGGCGGCGACTCGGCGATGGAGGAGGCCGTCTTCCTGGCGAAGTTCGCGAGCAAGGTATCGCTCGTCCACCGGCGCGACGAGTTCCGCGCCTCGCCGATCATGATCGACCGGGCCCGCGCGAACGAGAAGATCGAATTCGTGACACCGGCCGTCGTCGACGAGGTGCTCGCGGAGAACGGCCAGACGAGCGCCGTCCGGCTGCGCGACCCGAGCACCGGCGACACACGCGAGATCGAGGCGCAGGGCTTGTTCGTCGCAATCGGGCACGACCCGAACACGAAGCTCTTCCTCGAGCAGCTCGATCACGACGAGGCCGGGTACCTCGTGACCAAGCCGGGCTCGACCGAGACGAACATCGAGGGCGTCTTCGCGGCCGGCGACGTCGTCGACCACACGTATCGCCAGGCGGTCACGGCTGCCGGGAGCGGCTGCATGGCCGCGCTCGACGCCGAGCGCTGGCTCGCGGCGCGCGAGGGCCACGCGGCAACCGCGCTCGCCGCGCCGCGCTAGGTGGGTTTGGCGGAACCTCGCTCGTCGCCGGGGTGCGATGGCCGTTCCGAGGCAAGGACGCAGGGAGTCCCTGTAGTTCTCACTACAGGGACGACTGAGGACGCCGCCTCGGGGCGGACAGCGCGGCCCGGCGGCACAGACTAGGTTTCGTCAAGCCCACCTAGCTAGTCCGGCCGAAGCCGGGTCTACTCTCGGCCGGATGGCCGAATGGATCGACCTGCTCGACCCCCCGAGGCAGGAGCTCCACGACGCCTTGCCGAGCGACATCCACGAGCTCGCGCTCGAGCAGCTGCTCCGGCCGACGCGGCACGACGACGAGCCGAGACCGCGACTCGAAGGCCACGTCCACTACGTCTACGGCGTCTTCCTCGTGCCGATCATGGTCCGCGAGGAGGACCGCGTCTTCTACCAGGAGGTCGACCTGGTCGCGACGCGCGAGCGCCTGGTCACCGTCCGCAAGACACCCGAGGAGGGCCACCCCTTCGACACGCAGGCCGTGCACGACGCGGTCGCGAAGGAGGACGACCAGCGCGTCGGACTGATCGTCTACCGGCTCGTCGACCAGATCGCCGAGTACTTCCTCGACCTCGTCGATGCGATCGACGACGAGATCGACGAGCTGGAGGACGGGATCGAGGTGTGGTCCGCGGAGCAGATCCGGCGGCGCATCTCCACGCTGCGGCACGACCTGCTGCATGTGCGGCGCACGGTCTCGCCGACACGCGACGCGGTCCGGCGGGTCGTCGACCGTCGGATCGACATCGGCGACGGATCGGAGCTGATCCCGCGCGAGATCGAGCTCGACTTCGCCGACGTCTACGACAAGCTGCTGCGCGCGATGGACGGGCTCGACCTCTCGCGCGACCTGCTCTCGAGCGCCCGCGACTACCATCAGTCGAAGATCGCGAACGACCAGAACGAGGTGATGAAGCGGCTGACCGTGATCGCGTCGGTGCTACTCGTCCCGACCTTCATCGTCGGCCTCTACGGCCAGAACTTCAG
>Ga0210142_1000219_pt1 | contig 13206 bp, 12 predicted proteins | sample Goodyear_PhragC__FD_184869 | JGI IMG/M metagenome (GOLD analysis project Ga0210142, IMG submission 184869) | Wetland microbial communities from San Francisco Bay, California, USA, that impact long-term carbon sequestration - Goodyear_PhragC_D2... | ecosystem: Environmental > Aquatic > Marine >...
ACCCCGGCGCCGAACGCTACTACCGCGAAGTCGGCCTGATCAAGTAACCTCCGCAACCGTCGTACCCGCCGGGGGGCGCCCGCCCCCCGGCGGTAATTCCCGCCAGCCCCCAGCAAAAAAGGAAAGTCCATGCACGCGACCGAGACCCCGCCACCGCAGACAGACGCCAAGACCCCGGGCAAATGGGACGAGCAGGCCCACATGCGCCAGCTCTCGGGGCTGCGCAACTGGATTGTCTGCGGCGCGGCACTGGCCTTCTCCCTTTATCAGCTCTACACTGCCGCCTTCAGCCCCCTCTCCAGTCTGGTAATGCGCTCGCTGCACGTCGGCTTTCTGCTGCTGTTGACCTATCTCCTTTTTCCGGCCTGGCGCGGCGCATCGCGCCGGAAGATCGCCTGGTACGACGCGGTTTTGGCGCTGACCGCCTTCGCCCTGGCCTTTTACCATTGGATTTTCGAGGCCGACCTGATCCAGCGCTCCGGTTCGCCGACGCTCGCCGACATGGTCGTCGGCACCATCGTCGTGGTCCTGGTCTTCGAGGCGGCGCGGCGCATCGTCGGCGTGGCGTTGCCGATCATCTGCGCACTGTTTCTGCTCTACGGGCTGTTCGGCCAATACCTCCCCGGCGACCTCTCCCACCGCCCCTATGGCTTCGACCAGATCGTCAACCAGCTCTACCTCGGCACCGAGGGGATTTACGGCATCCCGACCCTGGTCTCCTCGACCTACATTTTTCTTTTCATCCTCTTCGGCGCCTTTCTCGAGCACGCCGGGATGATCAGTCTCTTCAACGACCTGGCGCTGGGGACCGTCGGCCACACCCGCGGCGGCCCGGCCAAGGTGGCGGTCATCACCTCGGGGCTGATGGGAACCATCAACGGCTCGGGGGTGGCCAACGTGGTGACCACCGGCCAGTTCACCATCCCGCTGATGAAACGTTTCGGTTACCGCAGCGAGTTCGCCGGGGCAGTGGAAGCCACCGCCAGCATGGGGGGGCAGATCATGCCGCCGGTGATGGGGGCGGTGGCCTTCATCATGGCGGAAACCCTCAACGTGGAGTATGTGGAGATCGTCAAGGCCGCGGTGATCCCGGCGGTCCTCTATTTCATCACCGCCTTCTGGATGGTGCACCTGGAGGCCGGCCGGGCCAAGCTCTTCGGTCTCTCCAAGGAGGAGTGCCCCGACGCGCTGGCCTCGATCCGCCGCAACTGGTACCTGCTGCTGCCGCTGGGCGCCCTGGTGACACTGCTCTTTATCGGCTACACGCCGATGTTCTCCGGGCTGGTAGGCCTCGCCCTGACTTCGCTTCTGATCCTCGGCGTCAGCCTGGGCCGGGCCACCGCGGTGCGGACCCTGCGCATCCTGCTGTGGATCGTCATCGGCCTGGTCGCTTCCGCCTTTCGCCGCTACGGCATCGGCCCGATCCTCGGCTTGCTGGCGATTCTGATCCTCGCCAATCTCTGGAGCGGTGGCGGCCGCAAGACCGTGCAGGTCATGATCCGCAGCCTGATCGACGGCGCCAAGAGCGCACTGGGGGTCGGCGTCGCCTGCACCATCGTCGGCATCATCATCGGCATCCTCACTCTGACCGGAGCGGCCAGCACCTTCGCCGGCCTGGTTTTGGAACTAGGCAAGACCAGCATCTTCCTCTCCCTGGTGCTGACCATGATCGCCTGCCTGGTCCTCGGCATGGGCATCCCGACCATCCCCAACTACATCATCACCAGCTCCCTGGCCGCCCCGGCCCTGCTCAAGCTCGGCGTGCCGCTGATCGTCTCGCACATGTTCGTCTTCTATTTCGGGATCATGGCCGACCTTACCCCGCCCGTGGCCCTGGCCGCCTTCGCCGCCTCCTCCATCGCCCGCGTCTCGGGGATGAAGATCGGGCTGCAGTGCATGCGCATCGCCATCGCCGGCTTCGTCATCCCCTACATGGCGGTCTACGACCCGGAGCTGATGCTGCAGGGGCACGGCGGCGCCATAGCGGTCGCCTACATCGTCTTCAAGGCGCTGCTCGCCATCGGTCTGTGGGGGGCCGCCGCCATCGGCTACCTGAAACGGCCGCTCGTCTGGCCGGAGCGGGCCCTGGCCCTGGCCGCCGCCTTTTGCCTGGTCGCGGCGTTGCCGGTCACCGACGAGATCGGCTTCGGCCTCGCCGTCATCTTCGTCTTCGTTCACTACCGGCTGCTGCGCCGCACCGCCGTGGAGCTGGCCTGATGACCGGGCTCTGTCTCGGCCTGGCGGCCCTGATCCAGCTCAGCCTCCCCATCGATCATTTCACCGTGGCCTGGATGCATTCGGTGGAGAAGATCCCCTGGGAGGAGGACTACCGGATCGAGAGGGGCCGCATCGTCCCCGTCGTCGCACGCATCCAGGGGGCCGGCGCCGGCATGGACTTTCCCGACGACGCGGTCTGGAAGGGGGGCTACTGGGAGTACCGCCCGCACCTGCCGCCGCTGGAGCGGCTGCGCCTGACCCGCTCCCGCTTCACCTCCGACTACCAGCTCTGCTGGGACGGCCAGTGCCGGACCTTCACCGACCTACTCGGCCCGGCGTCGGACGGCACCGTGGTCGAGCTCTTCGCCTGCCCGGCGGCCACTCCGGCCACGAAAGGACCGAACCGATGAGTCCCCGTTTCCACGGCGTCCACACCATCGTCCCCACCCCGTTCGATGAGAGAGGTGCCCTCGACGGCGCGAGCCTGTCGCACCTGATCGACTTCCTCGCCGGCCTCGGCGTCGACGGCGTGGTGGTCCTCGGCGTGATGGGCGAGGCGCCCAAGCTCTCCGAGGCCGAGCAGGCCGAGGTCATCCGCCTCGCCGTGGCCGCAGCCGGCGGCCGCATCCCGGTCTTCGCCGGGGCCGGCGCCGCCGGCACCGACCTCGCCGTCGCCAAGGGGGCGGCGGCCCTCATAGGAGGTGCCGCCGGCCTGCTGGTCGCGCCGCCGCCGGTGCAGAAGGACGGGGTGATCTTCGACTACTACCGGCGCCTCGGCGCGGAGCTGCAGGCGCCGCTCATCCTCCACGACTACCCGGCGGCGACCGGCATGCTCCTTTCTCCGGAACTGGTCGCCCGGCTCTTCGCCGAGATCGAGGCGGTCCGGGCGATCAAGCTCGAAGAGCCGCCGACCGGGCCGAAGATCGCCCAGCTGCGGCGGCTCTGCCCGGAGCTCGCCATCGTCGGCGGCCTCGGGGGGATGTTCCTGCTCGAGGAGCTGATGCGCGGCGCCGACGGCATCATGACCGGATTCTCCTACCCGGAGATACTGGTCGCGGTTTACCGCGCCTTCGTCGCCGGCGATCTGGAGCGCGCCAAGCGCATCTTCTACGGCGCCTGTCCGCTGTTGCGCTACGAATTCCAGCCGGGGGTCGGCCTGGCCCTGCGCAAGGAGATCTACCGCCAGCGCGGCGCCATCGCCTGCGCCACGGTGCGTCATCCCGGGGCGCAGATCGACGCCGCTCTGCGCGCCGAGCTGGCGCAGATCCTGGCGCATTGTCCCCCGGAGGAACTGCTGCGGGGGTGAACGAGTCCCAAAATTCCCAAGGAGAACCCCCATGCGTCTGGCTACCATTACCCACTTCGGCCGGGAGGAAGCGGCGCTGGTTGCGGCCGGGCAGGTGCTGCCGCTGGCGGCGGTCAACCGCGCCTGCGGCACCGCCTTTGCCACCGACCTCTACGAGCTGATCCGCGGCGAACAGCTCGCCTCCCTTGGCGACTGGTACCGCAGCGAAGGGCACCAGCGCTGCGCCGCCATGGACGGCGAGGCGCTCCCCGAAACCGTGGTGCGCTTCGCCCCCCTCTATCGCCGGCCGGGGAAGATTTGGGGGATCGGCCTCAACTACCGGGAACATGCCGGCGACCTCGATGCCCCGGTGCCGACCGGGGCGCCGGCCAGCTTCATGAAGCCGACGACGACGATCATCGGCCCCGGCGAGACGATCCGCATCCCGCGCCTCTCCGAGCGCACCACCGCCGAGGCGGAACTGGGGGTGATCATCGGCCGGCGCTGCAAGGACGTCTCCGTGGCCGAGGCCCCCGCGGTGATCGCCGGTTACACCACCATCCTCGACATGACTGCCGAGGACATCCTGCAGCGCAACCCCCGCTACCTGACCCTGTCGAAGAGCTTCGACAGCTTCTTCAGCTTCGGCCCGATGCTCTTGACTCCCGACGAGGTCGGCGCGATCGACGCGCTGGAGGTCGCCACCATCCACAATGGTCGGGTCCACCGGCAAAACCGGGTGGCGAACATGACCTTCCGTCCTTTTGAGCTGATCGCCTTCCACTCTCAGGTGATGACGTTGCTCCCCGGGGACATCATCTCCACCGGTACGCCGGGGGCGGTGCGGATCGCCGACGGCGACGTGGTCGAGTGCCGCATCGCCGGCTTCCCCGCCCTGGTCAATCCGGTAATCGATCTGAAAACCTCTCACCAAGGAGCCGCATCGTGAATCTGGGATTAGAGAACAAGGTGGTGCTGGTCACCGCCGCCAGCAAGGGGCTCGGTCGGGCCATGGCGACCTGCTTCGCCGCCGAGGGGGCGACCGTGGTCCTGGCCAGCCGCAGCGCCGAGTCCCTGGCCGCCACCGCCGCCGAGATCCGGGAGGAGACCGGCCGCGAGGTCTTTTGGCAGGCGGCCGACCTCGCCAGCGCCGAGGATATCCGCACCCTGGTCGCCGCCACCGCCGAGCGTCACGGCGCCCTCCATGTGCTGATCAACAACACCGGCGGCCCGCCCGCCGGCAACTTCGCCGCCACCGCCGACGCCGCCTGGCAGGCGGCCTTCGAAGGGGTGCTGCTCAGCGCGGTGCGCTGCATCCGCGAGGCGCTGCCGCACCTGCGCCGCAGCGGCTGCGGGCGGATTCTCAACGTCGCCTCCTCCTCCTTCAAGCAGCCCCTCGACAACCTGATCCTCTCCAACACCTTCCGCACCGCCCTGGTCGGCCTGGCCAAGAGCCTGGCGACGGAGCTGGCACCGGACGGCATCCTGATCAACACTCTCGGCCCCGGACGCATCGCCACCGACCGCCTCGCCTCCCTCGACCGCATGCGCGCCGAGCGCCAGGGCGTCAGCCCCGACGAAGTCCGCCGCCTGGCCGAGGGGCAGATCCCCCTGGGGCGCTACGGCGAGCCTTCCGAGTTCGCCCGCATGGCCGTCTTTCTCGCCTCGGCCGCCAACAGCTACGTCACCGGCCAGGCCTTTCTGGTCGACGGCGGTCTGGTCAAGGCGATTTAGTCGCTGCTCGGAGCGGCGCTTAAAACGGCGTAAAGCGACTCTCACCCGCTCCTTGCAGTCGCTGGAGCACACAGAGATCGCAGAGGGAAAAGCCATCCCCGAAAGACGCGGTTTTTCTCTGTGTTCTTCGTGATCTCTAGTGAGCGCAGCGAACGGGTGAGAGACGCCTTTCAGGTATGAGGGCTCGTAACTTGTTGCTGTAGGCACTCCCCTCCATATTCCGTATTGCGGGATCTGGTTTCGGGTTTTACCCTGACAATTCCCGCCCGGCGGCGTTCAACGAATCGCGGCTTCTCCGCCGCTACGCTGCGAGACTTCAAGGAGGCGCACCATGCAGACCACCACCGAACTGACCGACTACATGGGTTTCCAGGGCCTGCTCGGCGACGAAGAGAAGCTGGTGCGGCAGACCGCCCGCCGTTTCGTCAACGCGCAGGTGCTGCCGATCATCGACGACTACGCCCAGCGCGAAGAATTCCCCGCGCAGCTGATCGCACCGATGGGGGAGCTCGGCTTCTTCGGCCCCAATCTGCCGGAAAAGTACGGCTGCGCCGGCCTCTCCAACGTCGCCTACGGCCTGTTGATGTACGAGTTGGAGCGGGGCGACTCGGGCCTGCGCAGCTTCGCCTCGGTGCAGGGGGCGCTGGTCATGTACCCGATCTACGCCTACGGCAGCGAAGCGCAGAAGGACTACTGGCTGCCCAGGCTGGCGACGGGGGAGAAGATCGGCTGTTTCGGCCTGACCGAGCCCGACTTCGGCTCCAACCCCGCCGGGATGCGCACCCGCGCCGTGCGCGAGGGGAGCAGGTGGCGGATCAACGGCAGCAAGATGTGGATCACCAACGGCAGCATCGCCGACGTGGCGCTGGTCTGGGCCCAGACCGAGGAGGGGATTCGCGGCTTTCTGGTGGAGAAGGGGACGCCGGGCTTCTCGGCGCCGCGCATGAAGGGGAAATGGAGCCTGCGCGCCTCGGTGACCTCGGAGCTGGTCCTGGAGGACGTGCTGGTCGAGGAGGAACAGAGCCTGCTGCCGAACGTCAAGGGGCTCAAGGGACCGCTCTCCTGCCTGACCCAGGCCCGTTACGGCATCGCCTGGGGGGCGCTGGGCGCCGCCGACGCCTGCTACCAGTGCGCCCTCGACTACGCCCTGACCCGCATCCAGTTCGACCGCCCCATCGCCGCCTTCCAGTTGCAGCAGAAGAAGCTCGCCGAGATGGTCACCGAGCTGACCAAGGGGCAGCTGCTGGTGATGCAGCTGGGGCGGCTCAAGGACGAAGGAAGCTACACCCCGGCCCAGGTCTCGATGGCCAAGATGAACAACGTCAACGTGGCCCTGGAGATCGCCCGCAGCGCGCGGACCATGCTCGGCGCCAACGGCATCATGGGCGAGTACCCGATCATGCGCCACATGGCCAACCTCGAGTCGGTCTACACCTACGAGGGGACCCACGACATGCACACTCTGATCATCGGCCAGCAGGTGACGGGCATCCCCGCCTTCCGTACCTGAACCCCATCCGGAAATGCCGCGCCGCCCCGGCGTTCTGTTATTTCCGACAGCCGCGGTAATATAGACAAAGGCGGCTTCGGGCAGGCAGGAGAAAGGCCCGCGAGCAGGATACCCCGGCACCGGCCGGAGTTGAGGACGGCATGGACGAATCGGGCCCGGCGGCGGCCGGCGGCGAAACGGCGGAGTGGAGCCCCAGCGTCAACCCCTGGCTGATCACCGCCGCGGTGATGCTCCCCACCTTCATGGAGGTGCTCGACACCACCATCGCCTCGGTGGCCCTGCCACACATCGCCGGGAGCCTTTCGGCCAGCAACGAGGAGGCCTCCTGGGTGCTGACCAGCTACCTGGTCGCCAACGCCATCATCCTGCCGGCCAGCGGCTGGCTGGCCGGCTACTTCGGCCGCCGGCGTTTTCTCATCGCCTGCATCGTCATCTTCACCATCACCTCCTTTTTGAGCGGCGCCGCCCTCACCCTCGACATGCTGGTGGTCGCGCGGGTCTTCCAGGGGGCCGGCGGCGGGGCGCTGCAGCCCCTCTCCCAGGCGATCCTGCTGGAGAGCTTTCCCCGCGAGAAGCGCGGCATGGCCATGGCCGCCTTTGGCCTGGGGGTGGTGGTGGCGCCGATCGTCGGGCCGACCCTGGGCGGTTGGCTCACCGACAACTTCTCCTGGCGCTGGGCCTTCTACGTCAACATCCCGGTGGGAGTGCTGGCGGTGATCATGATCCGCGCCTTCGTCGAAGATCCCCCCTACGTGCGCGGCGCCCGTCCCGGAGGCATCGACCGCATCGGCTTCGGCTTGATGGCCCTGGCCCTGGGGACCCTGCAGATCATCCTCGACCGCGGCCAGCAGGACGACTGGTTCGCGGCGGGCTGGATCCGCTGGTTCGCCGCGATCAGCGTTCTCGCGCTGCTTCTTTTCATCTTCCGCGAGCTGACGACGAAAAACCCGATCGTCAACCTGCGGGTCTTTGCCGACCGCAACTTTGCCGCCGGGACGCTGCTCATCACCCTGGTCGGGGTCGCCCTCTACAGCGCCATCACGCTGATTCCGCTCTTCCTCCAGACCCTGATGGGCTACACCGCCCTGCAAAGCGGCATCGCCGTGGCCACCCGCGGGCTCGGCGCGCTGCTGACCATGCCGGTGGTCGGCTACCTCACCGGGGTGGTCGACTTCCGCCGGCTGATCGCCTGCGGCTTCTGCCTGGTCGCCGCCTCGCTGTGGCTGATCGGCGGTCTCAACCTGGAGATCGCCATGTGGCAGATCGCCTGGCCCTCCATCGTCACCGGGGTGGGGCTGGCGATGGTCTTCGTCCCCCTCTCGGCGGTGGCGATGGGCACCCTGCCGCAGAGCGAGATCAGCAACGCCAGCGGCGTCTTCAACCTGATGCGCAACGTCGGCGGCAGCTTCGGCATCTCCCTTTTCGCGACCTTCATCGCCCGCCAGTCCCAGGTCCACCAGGCGACCCTGGTCGCCCGGCTCACCCCGGAAAACCCCATTTACCAGCAGCGCCTGCTGGAGTTGCAGCAGCACCTGGCCGCCCGCCTGGGGCCGGCCGAGGCCCACGAGAAGGCGCTGGGGGTGATCTACCGGAGCGTGGAGCGCCAGTCCGGCCTGCTCGCCTTCATGGGCGCCTTCCGCACCCTGGCGATCATCGCCCTGGGCTGCATCGGCCTGGTCCTGCTGCTGCAGCGGGTGGAGAAGCGCGGTCCGCCCGGCGGGCATTGAACGGGCGGGATGCCGGCGGTTGGGAGGTGACAAGAAAGGGGGAATGGCGTCGGGGAAGCGGGCCGAAGGGAAAACGGGATCTTTTCGGTTTCTGGCCAGGGGGGGAACCCGTTCTCACTCCTCCTTATGCAACTCTCTTTTTTCGAGGTCCTCCAAGGTTTGGCGAAATGCCTCCTGAAAGGGACCTCCAAGTTCGACAGCACGCTGTGCAGCCTTCAAGGCTTCCTCCAGTTTGCCCTGCTCACCCAGGACATTGGCCCAATTATTATAGGCAACGCCGTTTTCCGGCTGAAGCAATGCCGCCTGATGGAAAGCATCGGCAGCGACGTCGAATTCGTGCAGATGGTATTCGCTATTGCCAAGGCCCATCCAGCCGATGAAACTTTTATCCCATCTTTTCAAGGCGGCGGCATACCCGGATGCTGCGGCCTGCCACTGCCCGGCTTTCTCCAAGCCGGCAACGGCGGTCAGCCACTTTTTCTCTTCGGCAACCGCCGGCAGCCGGGTCGGAGGCAGGACCAGAAGTCCCCAGTAGTCGCTCCGCTTCCAAATATTATTGAAGGTCCAGAAACTGAGGACCTCCCCTGCCGTGCGGCCTGAATGGAGGATGATCGTTTCCTCCTCCTGGTCATAGCCGATCACGACGGCATAGTGCCATTGCGGATACCAGAAAAACCCGAGATTGACCAGGACGATCACCGGTTGACCGGCCGCGATCTCGGACATGAGTGCTTCGATGCCGGCAATGGGGTAGGCAACCCGGCCATGCCTGCGGGATGCTCCGACCAGTGCGTTCTGGAGACTGCCCTTGAGCCCGGGAGTATAGACTTGGGATGACAACTCGGAGGGCGAAACGGCAACTCCGCTCCAGTTCAGAACCATTGCCAGCGCCGCCGGCCCGCACTGCAGTTCCTTCTGTGGGAAAAACGGCACATCCTCGACCATGGCCTTCGCCGGCCTTCCGGAACTCTGGGACAAGTATCCCGGCGGGACAAGGCTGCACCCCGCAGGCAGGATGCAGAGTGCCAAAAACAGCAGGCCGGCAATCAACCGATTGCCGACCTGGCTCAATGGCATATCTGGTCTGCGCTCAGCGTGGATGGTTAACAAAGGGATAAACATGGGTCAAGCCGATAATGTCGGTAATCAATAAGACAAAAAAGACTAACAGCGCCGCACCGAGGATCGCACCGACCGCATCGCCACCGGCAGGCAATTGGTCTATGGAGTGTGAAATTTTCGCTAATTCTTCAGTCGAAAGGCTGTCAACCCTTTGTTGGGCTTCTATAGGATCAACCCCATTTCGAGTCAAGACCTGCTTGACATCTTCACGCGCCAGGAAGGCTGCCACCCGCGCTCGTTGGTCTGCGGCCTGCTGCCCGGCGATCACGGCATCGGTACCGATCATTTGAGCCTGAGCCCTGGGCACGTTAAAGTTAAGCAGACAGAAGGACACAACCAAGAGAAAGCTTACCGGAGACAAGAGTTTCTTTGGCATAAAGTACCTCCTTTTCAGTTGATATATAACAACATACCGCAATTTTAAAAAAATCATACCGCCCCCCGGGACCCCAGATCTTGCCCAAGAAACTGAACCAAGAATTCGCGTTGGTGCCGGGTTGAATTTCCAGAAAGGGCTATGGCGATCCGGCCCTCACCCCTTTGTTTTATTACGGAACAAGGGCAGGCCACTGTGCAGGTAGGTGCCTGCCCTAAGCTTTCCCACCCGGACTGGCGACCGCTTGCATTTCCCGACAACCGAGATAAATAGAACTTGTCAGGCAGCATTTGCTCCGATCGCCCCGGGGCCTTTTTGTTCGCGGGAAAAGGGCTGACGAGAGAATCTCGCCATGGCAGAGCCGTTCTGCAGGGGCCATCCCGGTTCGTGCAGGTGTCCGGACAACGCAAAACCAGCCAGAAAAGGGGGACGAAGATGAAAAGGTCTGTTTGGGTTGTTGGTTTGCTGGCAGCGCTGATGATCCTGCCCGCCTGCAGCAAAAAAGAGGAGAAACCCAAGGAAACCGCGGCCGCTCCGCAGCAGCAGGCCCAACCCGCTACGCCGGCGGAAACCTCCAGCCAGCAAATGCCCGCCGCCGGCACGATGGCCACAAGCGACATGGACCAGGGCGAGAAGATCTACAATCTGACCTGCAAGACCTGCCACGGTGAAGGGGTCGCCGGGGCGCCCAAGTTCGGCGACAAGGAGGCGTGGGCCGACCGTATCGCCCAAGGGATGGATACCTTGGAAGAGAACGCCATCAATGGCTTCACCGGCAAGACCGGCACCATGCCACCCAAGGGGGGCAATGCGGCGCTAAGCGACGATGACGTCAAAGCAGCGGTGGAGTATATGGTCTCGAACAGCAAGTAGGCGCCTTCACTCCCCGAATATCCGGCAGAGCCCGATCCTTGGCATGGTCGGGCTTTGCCGTCAGGAGCCCAAGGGCAGGCATGGGCGCATTTCGCACCCTTGGGTTCCTCGTGCCCTGCAGCGTCACCCTGGTAATGGTGCCGAAGTGGGTCGGGAGGAGGAAACCGTCTGGGAGAAACGGAACAAGCCCGCGGCAGCGACCGGAATTGCCCAGATTATGACCCTGGCCAAGCCATGGAAGTCTTGGTGCTCCCTCCAAGCCATTCAGGCGCAGTTCCTGCCGAGAATTTTATTCCTGCATGATGATACCCTCGGGGGTTCGGCGGCTACGGCCTGCCAAAGACCCGACGGCCCAGATAACCAAGCCCAAGGATCAGAAGTCCTCCCGCCGACGAGATGCATGCCAGAACAAGAAAGGCCTCGATGCGCTGGACGCCGATCTCAAAGCAGGGCGGATCAGCCAGGAGGAGTGCCTGCGCCGGAAGAAGGAGATCCAGGAGCGGTCACTGGTCTATTGAACTTCTGCGATGGACCAGCGAAAAACGATTCCGGCGTCCTCGTTTCGGCTGCCTCGATTTCCTGGCGCCGGAGGGGTATATACTGGTGTTCAGGGTGACAGCAGAGCTCGACTTGGCAGTTCATCTGCAACCGAGGGCGGCTCAGTCATGGTCCGGCAGAGTAACAACCTGCGCAATCGGCGGTCCCGTCCCTGCTCCCTGCTCGAGGGCACCGCTCCCCGCGCTGCGGTTATCCTCCTGCTGACGGCCGCCCTGCTGGTGGGAGGCTGCGCGGCGGTACGGGGCAGTCAAGGGGGACCAGGTCGCGAGGACCCGCCACCGGCCGCCCATCAATCCGAGAAACTCCCCTTCCCGGTCTCCCCCAGGATGGCACCCCTTGAGCCGACGGTGGTCAGCTACCCCAACTACCGGGATCCGCTGATTTGGGTGAACCGGGGAATCTTCGCCTTCAACGACGTCACCTACCGCTACCTGCTGATCCCCCTCGGCAAGGGGTACGTGCGGGTGGTCCCCGATCCGGTCCGGCAGGGGGTCGACAACCTCTTCTTCAACCTCAAGACGCCGATTTACGCGGTGAACCACCTGCTGCAGTTCAGGCCCAAACCTTTGGGGCGGGACCTGGCCCGTTTCACCATCAACACCACGCTGGGCCTGCTGGGGCTGTTTGACCCGGCCAAGGCCTGGTTCGGCCTCCCGCGGGAAGAGACCCATTTCGACACCACCCTGAGCCGTTATGGCGCCGGCTACGGCATTTACCTGGTGCTGCCGATCTTCGGCCCCTCCGACCTGCGCGGACCCCCCTCCCTGGTGGTCGATGCCCTGCTCAATCCCCTCTTCTACCTGACCGACAACCCCGAGCGCAGCGCCATCGAGGGCTTCGACTTCTTCCAGGCCTACGCCCCGGGAGCGGAGCGCTACCAGATCCTGCGGCGCAAGAGCGAAGATCCCTATATCTTCTTCCGCAACCTCTATCTGCAGGGAGTGCAGCGGGATGTCGACTACTAGGCGCCTCGGCCGGCTGCTCCTCGAAACCATCCTCACCCATCCCGCCGCGGTGCTGGCCCTCTTCCTGCTCGCCGCCGGCGCCCTCGGCTGGCAGGCCCGGCAGTTCAGGATCGACGCCTCGGCCGAGACCCTGCTTATGCGGGACGATCCCGACTACATCCGCACGGAGGTGGTCGACCGCCGCTTCTCGCCCCAGGAGTTCCTGCTCGTCGCCTACCAGCCGAAGGACCGCGCGCTCTTTTCGGAACGCACCTTCGCCGATCTGCGCAGCCTGAGCCAAAAGCTGCGCGGGATCAAACGCGTGGTGGCGGTGCGCTCGATCCTCAATGTGCCGCTGTTTTCTTTGGCCGGAAAAGACCTCACTTCCCTGAAGGATCCCGCGGGGCTGACCATGGAGAAGCGGCACTTTCCCCTCGACCGATTCAAACGGGCCCTGGCCGGCCACCCCATCTACGAGGACCTGCTGATCAACAAGGCGCAGACCGCCACCGCCCTGCAGGTGCTGTTCAGGAGCGACAAGGAGCTCGACGAGATCCACAGCCGCATCCTCGACCTGCAGCGCAAGACCCTGAACGGCGAACTCTCCGCGGCCGAAAAGCGGGAACTGGCCCGCCTCCAGCACCGGGCCGACCCCATCGAGCAGCGGCTGGACCGAACCCGCAGCACCGAAATCAGGGAAATCCGCCGCATCGTCGCCGGCTACCGGGACCATGCCCGGATCTACCTCGGCGGCCTGCACGTCCTCGGCTTCCAGCTGATCCGCATCATCAAAAACGACCTCGTCGTCTTCGGCGGGGCGATCGCTGCGATCATCTGCCTGATCCTGCTGGCCCTCTTCC
>Ga0210142_1000220_pt1 | contig 13185 bp, 7 predicted proteins | sample Goodyear_PhragC__FD_184869 | JGI IMG/M metagenome (GOLD analysis project Ga0210142, IMG submission 184869) | Wetland microbial communities from San Francisco Bay, California, USA, that impact long-term carbon sequestration - Goodyear_PhragC_D2... | ecosystem: Environmental > Aquatic > Marine >...
CGGCTTGTCGAGCGCGGCCGTGCCCTCGGCCCACACGTTGAGCGTGCCCGGCTCGCGGAAGAAGCGGTCGCCGATGTCCGAGCGGCCGCCCGCCGGCACGGTGACGGTGCGGTTCTCGAAGACCACGTCGCCCACGTCGGGCGACATGGTGATCACCGCCGGTGTGCCGGCCCGGGTGCCGGGGCCCCACGCGAAGTCGACGCTGTTGTCGTTGAAGCCGAGCCCGGTGACGGGGGCGGCGTACCACCAGTTGACGTCGTAGGTCTCCCAGGCGGGATGGACGGTCAGCGGCTCGAACCAGCTGCCGTCGCCCACCAGGTCGCCGCGGATCTCGCGCACGCCGCGCGTCCGGAGCCCTTCGGCGAGCTCGCGCAGGCGGGTGAACGCATCGCGCTCGCACGCGCCCTCGCGCAGGGTGTCGGTGGCGAAGCAGCGCTTGCCGAAGGTCGGATCGCCGCGGCCGTAGAGGACGAGGTCGCCCTGGAGCACGCCGCCGGCGACGGGGCCGTCGGCGTAGAGGCTGGTCTTCACGGTCCAGTCGGGCGGCAGCAGCGCGGAGGCCACCGCGGCGACGATGATCTTGGTGTTGCTCGCGGGAATGAAGAGCTGGCGCGGGTTTCGCGCGTAGACCAGCGCGCCCTTCTCGTTCACCAGGGCGACGCCCCAGAGCTGGCGGTCGTAGGGTGGCGCGTCGAGCCGGGCATCGAGGCGGCGGGGGAGGGATTGGGCGGGAAGGGGAACGGTCAACGCCGGGAGGGCGACCGTGCACAGGAGCGCGGTGGCGAAGGCATGCCTCGAGACCAGCCCCTTCGCTGCGCTCAGGGTGACAGGCTTCCGCGTAGCTGCCCCACCGCCGTCCGTCCGCCCGTCCGACCGTCCGACCGTCCGACCGTCCGACCGTCCGACCGTCCGCCCGTCAATCATACGCCACCCTCGGATCCACCCTCGCATAGAGCACGTCCGTCAGCAGGTTCACCAGCACGAACACCAGGCTCAGAAAGAGAATGCTGCCCTGCACGCCCGGCAGGTCCCGCTTGTCGATCGCCGTCAGGACGTAGCGTCCCACCCCCGGCCACGAGAAGATGGTCTCGGTGAGGATCGACCCGGTGAGATAGCTGCCGAAGTCGAGTCCCAGCACGGTGAGCACCGGCAGCAGCGCGTTCCGAAAGGCGTGCCGCAGCACCACCCGCCCCTCGCCCAGCCCCTTGGCGCGCGCCGTCCGGACGAAGTCGCTCCGGAGGATCTCCTGCATGGCCGCCCGGGTCATCCGCGACAGGAAGGCCACCGAGCGCATTCCCAGCGTGAGCGCCGGCAGGATGATGTACAGCGGTCCCCTGGCGCCCGACGGCGGCAGCCAGCGCAGCGTCACCGCGAACACCAGGATCAGCAGCAGCCCCACCCAGTAGACCGGAAACGACACGCCCAGATACGCGCCGAAGGTGGCGAGCCGGTCGACCCATCCGCCCGGCCGCCAGGCGCCGTAGATGCCGATGGCGATGCCCGTCACTGCCGCGAACAGCATCGCCGCGCCGGCGAGCTCGAGCGTGGCGGGGAAGCGCTGCAGCAGGTCGGTCAGGATGGGGCGGCGGGTAATGTAGCTGGTGCCGAGGTCGCCCTGGAGGATGCCGCCCACGTAGCGGACGAACTGCAGCGGCAGGGGGTCGTCCAGGTGCAGCTCGGCCCGGAGCCGGGCGATGGTCTCGGCATCGGCCCGCTCGCCCACCATCGCCTGCACCGGATCGCCGGGCGCGACGTAGAGCATCAGGAAGGTGACGGCGAGGACGCCGAACAGGGTCGGCACCAGCAGGGCGAGCCGCGTCAGCAGGAAGCGGGTCACCGGGCCCGTGCCACGCTGGTTGGCGCCCCATGCGTCCGCTCCACCGTGGTCCACCGCTGCCCGGTGAAGACCGCCGGGATCCGCCAGCCCTTCACGTCCGGCTGCGCCGCCCACACGTCGGTCGGGAAGCAGAGAAAGATCCAGGGCGCGAGGTCGAACACCCGGGCGTCGATCTCGCGCGAGAGCCGGGCCTTCTCCAGCGTGTCGGGCGTGGTCCGCGCGCGCTCGATCATGTGGTCGAGCGCCGTGTCGCTCAGGAAGGCGTAGTTGCCGCCGGGCCCCTTGTTGCTCGAATGAAAGAGCGGGTACGAGAAGTTCTCGGGGTCGGGGTAGTCGGCGTACCAGTCGCCCAGGAAGAGATCGGCCTCGCCGTTCCGCACGGTGGCCCGGACGCTGGGTGCGTCGCGCTCGATGATCTCCACCTGGATGCCGAGGAGGGCGAGATCCTGCTGCACCGACTGCGCCACCCGGGCGAGCTCGGCGCGCTTGCTGCGCCAGAGCTGGAGCCGGAAGCCCCGGGCGTAGCCGGCCTCGGCCAGCAGCCGGCGGGCGCCCGCGGTATCCCAGGCATAGGGCGCCCGGGTGGAGTCGTACCCCAGGATGCCCGGCGGGATGGCGCCGGCCGCCAGGACGCCGCGGCCCGCCATCTGCGTCCGGAGCAGCGTCCGCACGTCGGTGGCCAGGTTGAGCGCGCGGCGGACGCGGACGTCCTGGAGCGGACCGCGGGTGGTGTTCAGGGCGATATAGAGGTCGCGGAGGGCCGGCCGCCGCTGCAGCTCCTCGGGGCGCGCCATCTCCCAGCGCCGGGTCTCCCCGAACGGAATCTCGACCACGCTCAGGTTGCCGGTCTCGTACTCGGCGCCCTGGGTCAGCACCTCCGGGATGATGCGGATGGTGAGGGTGTCCTCTTTCGGGGGCCCCGCCCAGTATGCGGTGTTCTTCGCGAGGACGATGGCGTCGTCGTGCGACCAGGAGACGAACCGCCACGGCCCGCTCCCCACCGGCGCCTGGTCGAAGCCCGGCGGGGTCGGCGTCGGCACGACGGCCGCCACCGGCATCGCGAGGAACTTGGGAAAGATGTTGAGCGGTGCCGTAAGGGTGAAGACGATGGTGCTGTCGTCCGGCACCGCGATACCGGCCACGGCTCGCGCCTTGCCGGTGGCGTACTCGCGGGCACCCTTGATCGGAAAGAGCGGCCACTGCCGGCCGGCCCTGGCGGCGGGATCGAGCGCCCGGAGGATCGAGGCCCGCACGTCGCGGGCGCCGATGGGCCGGCCGTCGTGGAACGTGGCGCCGGTCCGGAGATGGAAGGTGTACCCGGCGCCGGTCGTGTCGCTCTCCCAGCGCGTCGCGAGACCGGGCTGGAGCCGCCCCTCGGTGTCGAACTGGACCAGGTTGTCGAACAGGAGGCTCACGACCTCGCCGCTCTGCACGTCGTTGGAGAGCGCGGGGTCGAGCGACGCGGGATCGGCGCTCTCATAGTAGGTGAGACCCCGTCCGGCCGTCTCGCCGCCGACCGCGCAGGCGGCGGTGGCGAGGACCAGGCAGGGCAACAGGCGGCGAGGGATCTGACGAATGGATGTTGACATGAAGGCGTAAGGTGGTCAAACTACCGGGCTTAGAGCATGCCGTCAATCGCGCACCTACCCCCCTCCGTCCCTCGACGCCCGGCCCAGGTGCCTCAGTGAGGGGCAGGGCCGCGGTGGCGCTGGCATTGCTTCTCGCGGCCGCCGTCCCGGCGGGGGCGCAGGAGCCCGCCCGGGTCGTCCGCCAGCTGGCCTTCGAGGGCAACCGGGCGCTGTCCGACGAATTCCTCGCCAGCGCCATTGCCACCACCAACTCGAGCTGGTTCGCGCGCGCGTTCTTCTTCCGCTGGCTGGGCCTCGGCGAGAAGCGCTATTTCGACGAGCAGGAGTTCAAGCGCGACGTGGTCCGCCTCGAGGTGCTCTACCGCCGCAGCGGCTATCCGCACGCGCAGACCGACACCACGGTTCGGCGGACCCCGACGAATGTCTACATCACCTTCCGTATCAAGGAAGGTGAGCCCATTCGGGTCACGCGACTGGAGGTCCTGGGCCTCGACTCGCTGCCCGACCCGGTCGGGCAGCAGACGCTGGTCGACCTCCCGCTGCACCAGGCCGATCCGTTCAACCGCTTCATCATGCAGGCCTCGGCGGACACGATCGCCCGCCGGCTGCGCGACCGCGGGTATCCGTCCGCGCGGGTGTTCACCAGCTTCGAGAGCAACCGGGAGACCGAGACCGCCGCCGTCACCTTCGAGGCTGCCCCCGGCCGCCGGGCGACGATCGGCGAGGTGAGCGTGGTGGGCACCAACCGGATCGCCCCGCAGGTCGTCCGCAACCTGCTGATCTCGCGCCGCGGCCGGCTCTACTCCCAGGACGAGATGTACCAGAGCCAGCGGAACCTCTACAGCTCCGACCTGTTCCGCTACGCCACCGTCAAGGTCGACACGACCCAGTACCGGTCCGACGCCGACTCGGTGCCGCTGGTGGTGGTGGTGGGCGAGGCCCGCCGCCGGCGCATCCGCAGCGGGATCGGCTACGCCACCGACGACTGCTTCCGCGGCTCGCTGGGCTGGACCACGCGCAATTTCCTGGGGAGCGGCGGCCGCATCCTCGACCTCACCAGCCGGATCTCGAAGGTGGGTGTCGGCACGCCGTTCGACTGGGGGGTCGACCAGAACATCTGCCGCAACTCGCGCGAGGACACCGTCGGGTCCAGCAAGGTGAACTTCACCCTCGGCGCGTCGATCCGCCGCCCCGCGTTCCTCTCGCCCAACAACACGATCGCCGTCTCGCTGTTCACCGAGCGGCGGTCGGAATACAAGGTGTACCTGCGGCAGGAGACCGGGACGACCGTCACCCTCCGGCGCGAGACGCCGAAGCGCCGGATCCCGCTCTCGCTCGCCTACACGCTGTCCTACGGCCACACCGAGGCCACGCCCGGGAGCTTCTGCGCGGCATTCAACGCGTGCACGGCGGACGTGGTGGCGCTCCTGAGCCAGAACCGGGTGCTCGCCACGCTCACGGCGACGGGAAGCCTGCCACGGGTCAACAACCCGCTCGATCCCTCGCGCGGCTCGCTCTCGACGCTCAATCTGACCTGGAGCTCGCGCCTGCTGGGCTCCAGCTCGTTCCAGCAGTTCTTCCGCGCCGTCGGCGACTATTCGTGGTACCGCCCCATCGCGCGCGACGTGGTGTTCAGCTGGCGGCTCCGCGGCGGCGCCATCTTCGCGCCGACCGTCGACGTGGCCACCCAGAGCGGCAACTTCGTTCCGCCCGAACAGCGGTTCTACGCCGGCGGCCCCAACGACGTGCGCGGCTTCTATCGCAACGAGCTCGGCGCGGTGGTCTACGTGGTTCCCAAGGGCGAGGTGGACACCGCCGCGCTCAAGATGCGGGAGATCGATCCGGGCCGGGTGACGGTCGCGGCCACCGGCGGCAATACGCTCGCGGTGGGCAACGTCGAGCTGCGGGTGCCGTCGCCGGTGTTCAGCTCGCGGCTCCGGCTGGCCGCGTACGTCGACGCCGGCGGCGTCTGGGAGCGCGGCAGCGGCAACCCGGCGGTCATCCGGGTGACCCCGGGCGTGGGCCTCCGGCTGGCGACGCCGCTCGGGCCCGCGCGGCTCGACGTGGCCTATAATCCGTACAAGCTGCAGGCGGGCACGCTCTTTCAGGTCGACACCCTGGGCGCGCTGACGCCGGTGCCGGGCCAGGAGTCCTACGTCAAGGCGCGGAGCAGCAAGTTCACCTTCCACTTCGCGGTGGGGCAGGCGTTCTGATGCGACGGCGGATCGCGCGTTTCTTCTTCGTCATCCTGCTCGGCACCGTGGCCATGGTGCTGGGCGTGGTGACGTCGATGACGCTCACGCCGCCGGGCCGGAACCTGCTGGCGCGGAACGTCTCGCGGGCGCTCGACAAGATCGTGATCGGCCAGGTGAAGGTGGGCGCCATCTCGGGCTCGTTCGTGTACGATCTCGCCATCGAGGACCTGGTCGTCCGCGACACCGCCGGCGGGCTCCTCGCCGACCTGCCGCGCGTGCGGGTGACGTATCGGCTTCCCAACCTGATCGCCGGCCAGGTGCTGCTCAGCAGCGTCACGGTCGACCACCCGACCATCCAGCTCATCAAGCTGCGCAACGGGCGGATGAACTTCGAGGAGGTGCTGGGGCTCAACAAGGGGAAGGGCGGCGGCTCGTCGCCGCTGATCGACTTCCACGACGTGAAGGTGACCGGGGGCACGCTCCGCATCGCGCTGCCCTGGAATCCCGACCGCTCACTCCGCACCGTCGCGCAGCGCGACTCCGCGCTCGAGGCCGAGCGGGCCAAGCCGGGGCGGGTGATCGAGGAGGGCGGGGACGGGCTCCGGCGGGTGATCCTGCTGTCCGACCTCGACGCCCGATTCTCCCGGCTTCGAATCGCGACACCGGACAAGCAGCCGTTCACGGTCGACATCGATGCGCTCGCCACCCGCGTGAGCGATCCGGCCGTGACCGTCACCGAAGCTGTGGGCCGGGTCCGGCTCCACGCCGACAGCGCCATCTTCAGCCTCTCCAGCGGCTCGCTACCGGATACCCGGTTCTCGGGCGGCGGCGCGGTCACCTGGCCCCACGATACGACGCTGTACGACTTCCAGGTGACCTCGCCGCACGTGAACCTGGACGACCTGCACTGGGTCTCGCCCGACTTTCCGGCCATGACCGGGCGCGGGGTGGTGGCGGGCAAGTCCGAGACCGGCGCGCGGACCGCCTACGACATCCGCGACCTGCACCTCCGGAACGGCGCGCAGCGGATCGACGGCTCGCTGGTCGCGATCACCGACCGGCGGCGCGGGCTGGGCTTCCGCGACATGAACGTGACGCTCCGGGACTTCGACCTCGACGCCGCCCGGGCGTATGTCGACTCGCTGCCGTTCTTCGGGACGCTGAGCGGCAGCATGACCGGCGCCGGGTTCCTCGACGCCATGGACGTGGCGATCGACTGGGCCTTCGCCGACGCGCGGGTGCCGGGCCGGCCGGTGTCGAAGATCGCGGGCGCCGGCATCGTGGGCTCGACCCGGGACAGCGGGCTCACGTTCACCCATTTCGTGGTGCGCCGCTCGGACATCGACCTCCGGACCGTGCGCCGTCTCGCGCCCGCCGTGATCATCGAAGGGCGGCTGGCCGCGGCGGGCACCCTCGACGGCCCGCTCAAGAACGTCACCTTCCGCGGCACCGCCCGGCAGCAGGACGGCGACCGGCCGCCCAGCACGGCCACGGGCACCGTGTATCTGGACACGCGCAGGGACTCGCTCGCGCTCTCGACCGACGTCGTCTTCGATCCGCTCGTGTTCGAGGGGATCCGCCGCGCCTTCCCCACGCTCAAGACCAAGGGCGAGCTCCGCGGCCGCTTCCAGAGCGAGGGGACGCTGAGCCGGCTGGCCGTGAACGCCGATCTCACCGGCGACCTGGGCGAGGTGCAGGCCGAAGGATTCGTCACCGTGCTCCCGCCGCGCTGGGGCGCCGACGGGCTCCGCCTCCGGTTCGCGCGGGTCAACCTGGCCACGCTCACGGGCCAGTCGCTCTCCACCTCGCTCACGGGCGAGCTCCACGCCACCGGCCGCATCGACACCCTGCGCGCGCCGGAGGGGAACCTCGTACTGGCCCTCACCCGCAGCCGCATCCGCGAGTGGACCATCGACAGCCTCTACGGCCGGGGGGGCGTGCGCGACAGCGTGATCGCGGTGGACACGGCCTACGCGGAATGGAAAGGCGCCAGGGCCTCGGGCGGCGGCACCCTGGGCTGGCGCGCACCGCAGAACGGGCGCATGCGCTTCGACCTCGCGGCCGACAGCCTGGTGGGGTTCGACTCGTTGCTGCTCGCGATGACCCAGCAGACGCGCGATACCTCGGCCGAGTCACGGCCGCTGGGCGGCCGCGCCGAGGGGCACGTGGACCTGGCGGGCAGCCTCGACTCCCTGCTGGCGGACGGCGCGTTCGCGGTCGATGCCTTCGAGTGGCAGCTGATCCGCTCGCCGCGGCTCACCGGGAGCTTCACCTGGCTCGGTGGGCGGCGGCCGCAGCTCACCGCGCGCGCGGCCTCCGACTCGATCCGGATCCAGCGGTGGGTGCTCCGCAAGGCCGGCGGTGCGGTGCACGGGTTCACCGACTCGCTCGGCTGGAGCGCCGGGACCAATCTGGGCGACGCCTCCCGCTTCGATGCCGCCGGGGCGTGGTACCAGCAGGACGAATCGCGCATGCTCCGGATCGACTCGCTGCTCGCGCGGCTGGCGGTGCGGCAGTACCGGCTGGAGACACCGGTCACGGTGGCCCTGGCCGACTCGGCGCCCCCCCTGAGCCCGTTCCGCCTGGCGTCGCTCGACGGCTCGAGCACACTCGAGGCGTCGGGCCGGGTCCCCGGAACGGCGGCGGGCGACCTCCGGGTCCAGCTCCTCGGGCTCGACCTGCGCGATGTCTACGGCCTGCTGCAGCGCGACACGACGGGCGTGCACGGCGAGGCCGAGCTCGACCTGCAGATCGGCGGCACCGCGGCGGCGCCGACCTTCCGCGGGCTCGCGCGGCTGGCCGACGGGCGCTTCGGCGACTTCCAGTCGCCCTTCATCCAGGGCGTCCTCAACTACGAGGCGCGCCGGCTCGACGCCAACCTCGATCTCTGGCGCACGGGCGAGAACCTGCTGCAGGTGGAGGCCCATCTGCCGCTGGACCTCGCGCTCACCGGCGCCGAGAAGCGGCAGATCGACGGCCCGCTCTCGGTCCGGGCGCACACGGACAGCGTGTCCCTGGGACTGCTCGAGGCGATCACGCCGGCCGTCACCCGCGTCGGCGGGACCCTCAAGGCGGACGTCCAGGTGGGCGGCACCTGGGCCGCGCCGCGGCTGGCGGGCGCGGTCGACATCGGGAACGGCAGCATGTCGCTCACGGGGCTCGGCATCCGGTTCGGCGCCGTGCGGGGCGGCGCCACGCTCGAGGGCGACTCGGTGCGGCTCCGGGACGTGGAGCTCACCAGCGGCGGCGGCGAGCTCGCCGTCGGCGGCTCGATACGGCTGGAGAACCTCTCGCATCCGATTCTCAATCTCACGCTCCGGGCCAACAAGTTCCGGGCGATCGACGTCCGCAGCTTCCTCACCCTCGTCGCCACCGGCGATCTCGAGCTGCGCGGCCCGGTCTTCGGCTCGACGCTGACCGGCGGGCTGACCGCCAACAGCGGGGTGCTGTACTTCGCGGACCTGGTCAACAAGCGGATCATCGACCTGGAGGATCCGTCCATCGCCGACCTGGTGGACACGACCCTCATCCGCCGGGAGAACCTCGGCGCCAAGTTCCAGAACCGGTTCCTCGACTCGCTCCGGATCGACGACCTGCGGGTGGAGATGGGCTCCGACGTCTGGCTGCGCTCCGCCGAGGCGAATATCCAGCTCGAGGGGCGCATGCGGCTGAGCAAGCGGGCGCAGACCTACAATCCGACCGGCACGCTGAACGCGCCGCGCGGCACGTACACGCTCAAGATCGGGCCCGTGAGCCGCGACTTCACGGTGACCCGCGGCCAGGTGACCTACACCGGCGATCTCAACGCCGGGCTCGACATCGCGGCGCAGCACACGGTGCGCAGCATCCGCGGCGACGAGATTCCCGTCGTGGCGAGCGTCACCGGCACACTGTACCAGCCGAAGCTCGCGCTGACGAGCACCGTCCGGCCGCCGATCTCGGAGACCGACCTCATCTCGTACATCATCACCGGGTATCCGGCCAACGAGGCCACGCTGCTCGGGCAGGGAGGCGCGCTTCAGACCGGCCTGTCCTACTTCTCCAGCGCGCTCTCGAGCGAGCTCGAGCGCGCCCTGATCCAGGACATCGGCGTGCCGATCGACCTGATCGAGATCCGCCCGGGCGTCGCGTCCAGCCCGACCAGCGGCGGGTCGCTCACCCAGCTCGCGGCCGGATGGCAGATCGGCAAGAAGACGTTCCTCACGTTCAACGCCGGCTTCTGCCCCGACTTCAGCCAGGTGAGCTACAAGAACCTGGGGGCCAGCCTCGAGTTCCGCTTCAGCCACGAGTGGAAGCTGCAGAGCTCGGTGGAGCCGACCATCCAGTCGTGCAACAATTTCGTGACCTCCAATCAGTTCGGGAACAGCAGCCTGTACCAGATCGGTTTCGACATCCTCTGGGAGCGGGAGTTCTAGTGCCGCGGCTGCTGCTGATCACCAACCCCGCCGCGGCCCGCACCCGGGCCAGCGCCGTGGATGTGCTCATGCGCACGTTCGCCACGGCCGGCTGGAGCGCGGAGGTCCTCGCCACCGGCGGTCACGGCGACGCGCGCCTGATCGCGGCGGAGGGCGTGGCGCAGGGCATGGACATCGTGGCGGTGTTCGGCGGCGACGGCACCACCATGCAGGCCGCCGCGGCGCTGGTCGGCACCGACGTGGCCCTCGGCGTCATTCCGGGCGGCACCGGCAACCTGCTGGCCGGCAACCTCCGGATCCCATCGGCGCCGGCGCGGGCCGCTCGCGCGCTCGTCACCGCGCGGCCCAGGCCGTTCGACCTGGGCCGGATGCAGCGCGCCGACGGGGAGCACTACTTCGCAGTGGCCTGCGGGGCGGGGTACGACGCGCGGGTCATGGCGGAGACGCTGGCCGAGCACAAGCGCCGCTGGGGCATGGCCGCGTACGTGGCGACGACCCTCCGCCTCATCCGCGACATCCGGAGCACCGAGCATATCATCACCATCGACGGCGTGGTCTACGACGCCAACGCGGCGATGGTGCTGGTGGCCAACTGCGGCGAGGTGATCCCGCCCTACGTCCGGCTGGGTGCCGGCATCCGTCCGGACGATGGGCTGCTCGACGTGGTGGTCGTCCGGGCCAACGGCTTCGGGCAGAGCCTGCGGGCCGTCTGGGATCTGCTCCGGATGGCGCCGGAAGTCGACGGCCTGGACACCTACGTCGGGTATGCCCGCGGGCGGGAAATCCGGGTCGAGACCCACCCGGTCCAGCCCGTTCAGCTCGACGGCGAGCCCGGCGGCGAGACGCCGTTCACGGCCACGGTGGTGCCCCAGGCGATCCGGATCATGGTGCCGGGGTAGGTTGGCGAGTTGACTCCGACTGACTAATTTTTGGTGGGCCTGATGACAACCTGTACCGCGACTTTCCAAGGCATCCCATGGCCGGCTCTGTCCTCCTCATCGATGACGATGTCGACGTTTTGCGCAGCATCGGGAACTACTTCGAGCGCCTGTCGTACGAGGTCACCCGGGAGCTGAGCGGCGAGGCGGGCCTGGCCACCTTCGATCGCCTGCGGCCCGAGGTGGTGATCCTGGACCTCCGGCTGCCCGGCATGGACGGCCTCGAGGTCCTCGAGCACCTGCGCCAGCGGGACGCCGCCGTCATCCTGTTGACCGGCGAGAGCGACGTCGCCACCGCCGTCCGCGCCATGCAGCTCGGCGCCGAGAACTTCCTCACCAAGCCGGTCGACATGGAGCACCTGGCCGCCGCCACCGCGCGGGTGGCCGACAAGGCCCGCCTCCGCCGCATCAACGAGGCGCTGCTGACGCAGAGCGCGCCGGGGTACGGCCTGGACTCGCTCGGGTCGTCGTCGGGGATGCAGGACTTCGCCCACCAGGTGGGCCTGCTGGCCCAGAGCGAGCGGACCACCGTGCTGCTCACCGGCGAGAGCGGCACCGGCAAGGGCTGGGTGGCGCGGATGATCCATGATCTGAGCCCGCGCGCCAAGGCGCCGTTCGTCGAGGTCAACTGCGCCGGGCTCAACGCCACCTTCCTGGACAGCGAGCTGTTCGGCCACGAGAAGGGCGCGTTCACCGACGCCAAGGACCGCAAGCAGGGGCTGTTCGAGATCGCCGACCACGGCACGATCTTCCTCGACGAGATCGGCGACCTCGCGCCGGAGCTCCAGCCCAAGCTGCTCAAGGTGCTCGAGACCAAGACCTTCCGGCGGCTGGGCGGGACCCGCGAGATCACCGTGGACGTGCGGCTCATCGCGGCGACCAACAAGGACCTGCAGAGCGAGGTCGAGGAGCTGCGCTTTCGGGAGGATCTCTACTACCGGCTGAGCGTGATGCCGCTCCAGCTCCCGCCGGTACGCGACCGCTCGCGCGAGGACCGGCTGGCGCTCATCACCCGGCTGCTGACCGATCTGCGCTCCGAGCTGCCCGACGGCCCGCCCACGCTCTCGGGCGAGGTGCTCGACCGGCTGCTGGCCTACGGCTGGCCCGGCAACGTGCGCGAGATGCGCAACGTGCTCGAACGGGCGCTCATTCTCGGCCGCGGCGCGCCGGCGGTGAGCGTCGAGCACCTGCCCGGCGAGTTCCGCGCCCGGCCCGGCATCGGCGACCGGCGGCACACGCCGCTCAGCCTCGAGGACCTCGAGCGCCAGCACATCGAGCGCACCCTCAAGCACCACACCGGCAACCGGACCCGCGCCGCCATCGAGCTCGGGATCTCGCGCGCCACGCTGATCAACAAGATCAAGCGCTACTCGCTCACCACCTGAGGTCGCCATGGCCGAGATTCACGAGCACGACGCCATGGGCTGCCGCGCCTGCGGCCGCGAGGAGCGCGCCTCCGAAGGCTATCCCTGCGCCAAGTGCGGCACCTTCATCTGCCTCATCTGCAGCTTCCGCGGCGTGACGCTCTGCCGCGAGTGCGCCGCCAAGGAAGCCGCCGCCTCGTGACCGCAGTCATCGCGCGCGCGGCCATCGTCCCGGTCTTCGTCCGGCCGACGCTGCGGTGCGAACAGGCGAGCCAGCTCGTCCTCGGCGAGACCGCGGCCGTGCTCGAGGCGGCGGGCGACTGGCGCCGGGTGCGCACCGATCTCGACGGCTACGGGGGCTGGGTCCACGCCGGGTACTGCGTCGAAGCGGACGACGCGGAGGCGGAGGACTGGCGTAAGGACGCCGCCGGCTGGAGCCTGGGCGCCGGCGTGCGGCTGGGAGCGGGGCGGGCGCTCCCGCTGCCGCTCCGCGCCAGGGTGGCGCTCGACGGCGATGGGGTGCGCCTGCCGGACGGCCGCCGCGGGCAGGTGGTCGAGGGAGCCGTGGCCTCGGTGGCCGAGCTGGTGCCGGACGCCCGCCGCACGGCGCCGGAGCGGTGGGCGCTCGAGTACTTCGCGGGCTCGCCGTACGAGTGGGGCGGCGTGACCCCGCGCGGCGTGGACTGCTCGGGGCTGGTGCAGACCACCTTCCTCGCGCGCGGCATCACGCTGGACCGCGACTCATCCCAGCAGGCGGGATGCGGCGCGCCGGTCCCGTTCGACGGCATCCGGCCCGGCGACCTGCTGTTCTTCCGCGACGGCGCGGGTGAGACGGTGACCCACGTTG
>Ga0210142_1000221_pt1 | contig 13154 bp, 15 predicted proteins | sample Goodyear_PhragC__FD_184869 | JGI IMG/M metagenome (GOLD analysis project Ga0210142, IMG submission 184869) | Wetland microbial communities from San Francisco Bay, California, USA, that impact long-term carbon sequestration - Goodyear_PhragC_D2... | ecosystem: Environmental > Aquatic > Marine >...
CGAGGTCTACGCCAAGAGCCGGGCCGGCGATGCGCGCGAGATCTTCGAGCAGGTAGCGCTCGGCGACGAGTTCGTGGAGTTCCTGACCCTTCCCGCATACGACTACCTGGAGGCTTGAATGACGACCAACGGCAAGGTCAACGGACGCTGGACTGGAATCGAGCGGCCCTACACGGACGAGGACGTCCAGCGCCTGCGCGGCACCGTCCAGGTCGAGCACACGCTCGCCCGGCTCGGCGCGGAGCGCCTCTGGGAGCTGCTCCACACCGAGGACTGCGTGCCGACGCTCGGCGCGCTCACCGGCGGTCAGGCGGTGCAGATGGTCAAGGCCGGCCTGAAGGCGATCTACCTGAGCGGCTGGCAGGTCGCGGCCGACGGCAACCTCGCCGGGCACACCTATCCCGACCAGAGCCTCTACCCGTCCAACAGCGGCCCGGCGCTCGTCCGCCGGCTGAACAACGCGCTGCTGCGGGCCGACCAGATCCACGCGGCCGAGGGCGACACGAGCACGCAGTGGCTCGCGCCGATCGTCGCGGACGCGGAGGCCGGCTTCGGCGGCCCCCTGAACGCCTTCGAGGTGATGAAGGGATTCATCGAGGCGGGTGCAGCGGGCGTCCACTTCGAGGACCAGCTCTCGTCGGCGAAGAAGTGCGGCCACCTCGGGGGCAAGGTGCTGATTCCGACCAGCCAGTACCTGCGGATGCTGACGGCGGCGCGGCTCGCCGCCGACGTCTGCGGTGTCCCGACGGTGCTCGTGGCGCGCACCGACGCGCTCAGCGCGACGCTGATCACCGGTGACGCCGACCCGGCCGACGAGCAGTTCCTCACCGGCGAGCGCACGGGCGACGGCTTCTTCCGCGTTCACCCCGGGCTCGAGCCGACGATCGCGCGCGGGCTGGCAGCGGCGCCGTACGCAGACCTCGTCTGGTTCGAGACGTCGACGCCCGACATGGGCGAGGCCCGCGAGTTCGCGCAGGCGATCCACGAGAAGTTCCCGGGCAAGCTACTCGCCTACAACTGCTCGCCATCGTTCAACTGGCGGGCGCACCTCGACGACACGGCGATCGCGGGCTTCCAGGAGGAGCTCGCGGAGCTCGGCTACCGCTTCCAGTTCGTCACCCTGGCCGGCTTTCACTCGCTCAACGCGGCGATGTTCGACCTGGCGCGCGGCTACGCCCGCGAAGGAATGTCGGCGTATGTCCGGCTGCAGGACGAGGAGTTCGGGCTCGAGGAGCACGGCTACAGCGCCACGCGGCACCAGCGCGAGGCCGGCGCGGGATACTTCGACGCGGTGATGCAGACGCTCGGCGAGAGCTCCACGCTCGCGCTCGAAGGCTCGACGGAGGCCGCGCAATTTCGAACCTGATCCCGGACGAGGAGGCGGGCGGCACCAAGGCCGACGAGATCGCGCTCGCGCTTCAGGATGCGATCATCTCGGGAGAGCTCGCGCCCGGCACCGTCCTGCGCCAGGAGCAGCTGTCTGCCCGCTTCGAGGTGAGCAGGACTCCGGTGCGCGAGGCGCTGCGGCGTCTGGCGGCCACCGGCCTGGTCTCGTTCGTCCCCAACCGAGGCGTGCGCGTGCGGCTGATCTCGCGCGAGGAGCTGCGGCAGGCGTTCCTCGTTCGCGCCGAGCTGGAGGCGCTCGTGACCGGACTGGCGACGCCGCTGATCACCGCGCAAGGGCTTGCAGCCCTCTCGAAGGCCGGCGAGCGCTTCGCCGAGCTGACCGACCAGCTGCTCGACCGGAGCCGGGACGAGGCGGAGCGGACGCGGTTGACCGCCGACTGGGTCCGCGCCAACTACCGCTTCCACGACGTCATCTACGAGGCGGCCGACGTGCCCCTGGTCGAGCGGATCGCGAAGAGCGCCCGGCGCACGTTCCTCAGCCGCTGGAGCCCTGGCGGACCGGAGATCGACGACCTCTACCGGCAGAACGTCCGGCAGCACCGGGCGATCAAGGACGCGATCGAGGCTCGCAGCGCCGACGGCGCACGGGCGCTGGCACACGAGCACGTGCTCCATTCGGGCCGGTTGCTCGAGGTGATCCTCGAGCACCGCGGTGCCCAACCGGGCGAGCCGCAAGCCCTTGGCGCCTAGTTAGAAGGGTTGCAGCCGTCCGCCCGGTGCGAGAGAGTGGAGCGGTGCGTAGAGACCGCCTAGCGCTGGTCGCGGGAATCGTGATCGTGCTCCTCGTCGCAGTCGCGGCGCTGGTCGGCTGGGCCGCAGGCCACTACACGCGCGACTCGGGGTCGTCGTCAGCGGCTGCGACGACGTCTTCCTCCGCTTCCGTCGACCCGGCCGTCGCCGCCGGCGCTCACGTCTTCGTCCAGTTCGCCTGCGCGCAGTGCCACGGCCTGAACGGGGGCGGCGGCGTCTCGCCGGACGTGCCTGCGCTGACCTCGGTCGGCCAGCAGCTGACCGTCGCGCAGCTCCGTCAGATCATCAACCATGGGCTCGGCGAGTCTGCGAATCCGACCAAGCCCTACATGCCCGTCTGGGGCGCGGTCATCTCGAAGCGGCAGGTGTCGGAGCTGGTGGCGTACATCCGCGCAGGCCTGCCGAGCGTGCCGACGGCGACGCCGCCCGAGGTTCCGGCCGGACAGGGGCCCGCGACGGCCGGCGCCGTGCTCTACGTGCGCGACGGCTGCATCAATTGCCACGGCCCAAACGGCCTCGGCGGCGTTCCGAACCCGCAGTCGCCGGACAAGGCGATTCCGCCGCTCTCCGGCGCCGGCTTCCGGAGCGAGTTCAACACCGACAAGAAGATCCAGGACATGATCCGCACCGGCAGCGTGATCGGCCGCGCGCCGATCGTGAGCATGCCGCACTGGGGCGGGATCCTCACGCAGCAAGACCTGAACGCGCTGGTCGCGTATTTGAAGACGCTCAAGTAGCGGGCTAGCAGATCCGCGGGAGCGGGTCGCCGACCAGCATGTCGACGATGCGGCCGCCGCCGAAGGCGGTGTCGAGCACGACGAGGCCCTCCGGCTCGGCGCGGATCTCGCCGATGAGCGCCGCCTCGACGCCCAGCTCGTGGGCGCGCAGCCGGGCGAGCGCGTCCTCGGCGGCCTCGGGCGCGACCACGGCGACGAGCTTGCCCTCGTTCGCGACATAGAGCGGGTCGATCCCGAGGATCTCGCAGGCGCCGATCACGGCCCGCCTCAGCGGGAGGCTCTCCTCGTCCAGCGCGACCGCGAGCCCGGCCTCCTGCGCGAGCTCGTTCAGCGCGGTCGCCAGCCCGCCGCGGGTCGGGTCGCGCAGCCAGCGCACGGCGCCGCCGAGCTCGAGCAGCGACGCCGCCAGCTCGTGGACCGGAGCCGTGTCGCTCTCCAGCTCGACCTCGAGCTGCAGCTCGCCGCGGGCGATCATCACCGCCATCCCGTGGTCGCCCAGGGTTCCGGAGACGAGCACGCGGTCGCCGGCGCGGACACGGCTCGCGCCGAGCTCGACGCCGGCCGGCACGACGCCGAGCCCTGCCGTGGTCACGTAGAGACCGTCCGCCTTCCCGCGCTCGACCACCTTCGTGTCGCCGGCCGCCACCGGCACGCCCGCCCGCCGGGCCGCGCCGGCCATCGAGGCCGCGAGCTCCCGCAGACGCGCGACCTCGAAGCCCTCCTCGATCACGAACCCGGCCGAGAGCGCCACCGGGCGGGCGCCCGCGACCGCGAGGTCGTTCACTGTTCCGTTGACGGCCAGCTCGCCGATGTCGCCGCCCGGGAAGACGATCGGCTTGACGACGTACGAGTCGGTCGTGAACGCGATCCGCGAGCCGTTCAGCTCCAGCAGCGCCGAGTCGCCGAGCGGCTCGAGCAGCGGGTTCGAGAGCTCCTCGAGGAAGAGCTGCTCGACGAGCGCACGGGTCGCCTTGCCCCCGGCGCCGTGGGCGAGCGTGATCAGCTCGTCCTTGAGGCGCGGCCTCAAGCGGGAACCGTGAGGCGCCCGTAGTTGTAGTAGGCCGCGCAGGCGCCTTCACTCGAGACCATGCAGGTGCCGATCGGCCGCTCGGGCGTGCAGGCGGTTCCGAAGACCTTGCACTCCCACGGCTTGATCGCGCCGATCAGGACCTCGCCGCACTGGCAGGCCTTCGGGTCCTCGACGCGACCGCCGGGAAGCTCGAAGCGCGCCTCCGCATCCCACTCGGCGAAGTCGGGGCGGAGGCGGAGGGCGCTCTCCTCGATCCAGCCGAGCCCGCGCCACTCGAAGGTGTCGCGCAGCTCCATCGTCTCCTCGAGCGCGGCGAGGGCGCGCGGGTTGCCGTCGCGCCGCACGACCCGCGTGTACTGGTTCTCGACCTCGCAGCGCCCGTCGCGGAGCTGGCGCAGCAGCATCACGACGGCCTGGAGGATGTCGAGCGGCTCGAAAGCGGTCACGACCACGGGCCGGCCGTACTCCTCGACGATGAAGTCGTACGGGCGGGTCCCGATCACGGTCGAGACGTGGCCGGGCGCGATGAAGGCGTCGAGCTGCAGGCCCGGCGAGTCGAGGATCGCGCGCAACGGCGGGCCGATCGTGACGTGGTTGCAGAAGGCGGAGAAGTTGGACACGCCTTCGGCCCGGGCGCGCAGGAGCGTGAGCGCGGTCGCCGGCGCGGTCGTCTCGAAGCCGATCGCGAAGAAGACGACCTCTCGGTCGGGGTTGCGCCGGGCGAGCTCGAGCGCGTCGAGCGGCGAGTAGACCATCCGCACGTCGGCGCCGCGGGCCTTCGCCTCGAGCAGCGAGCCGCGGCCCCCAGGCACGCGCATCATGTCGCCGAAGGTGGTGAAGATCACCTCGGGCCGCTCGGCCAGCGCGATGGCGTCGTCGACCCGGCCCATCGGGATCACGCAGACCGGGCAGCCCGGGCCGTGGACGAAGTCGACCTCGTCCGGGACGAGCTGCTCGACGCCGTGCTTGTAGATCGCGTGCGTGTGCCCGCCGCAGACCTCCATCAGCTTGACCACGCGGCCGGGCTCGGCGAGCGCCTCGATCTCGCGTGAGAGCTTCTGGGCCAGCTCGCCGTCGCGGAACTCGTCGACGTATCTCACGCGAGCTTCTCCAGCGCGATTCCGGCGTGGCAGAGGAGCGTGTCGCCGGGCTCGACGGGCTCGACCAGCTCGATCCCGACGCGCTCGCGGCGCCCGCCGGCCTCCACGGTCGCGTTCGGGCCGTCGACGTCGACCACGCGGGCGGGGACGGCCTCGTCGGAGCAGGTCACGCAGTGCTCGGGCTCGACGCTCATGTCGCCGCGCTCGCTCTGATCTCACGGACCTCCTGCTCGTAGGCCTCGCCCATCTGCTCGAGCAGCGCCAGCGTCTCGCGGGCCTGCTCCTCGTCGATCCGCGAGAGCGCGAAGCCGACGTGCACGAGCACCCAGTCGTCCACCTCCGCCTCGGGACAGAGCGCGATCGAGACGTTCCGCCGGACGCCGGAGATCTCGGCTTTCGCGATGCCTGCTTCCTCGTCGACCAGCTCGACGATCTGGGCCGGGATTCCTAGGCACATGCTGCCCTCCTCGCTGCGACTGCCGCCTGGCCGTAGCTTATGCCGCCGTCGTTCGGGGGCACCAGGCGATGGGTGAGGACGCGGAAGCCCTGCGCCTCGAGCCGGCCCCGGGTCGAGCGCAGCAGCCGCAGGTTCTGGAAGCTGCCGCCGGAGAGGACGACCGTCTGCGGCCCGCCCGCCTCGGCGCAGGCCTCCGCAGCCGCGGCCGCCACCGTCTCGTGGAAGCGGGCCGCCACCTCCTCCCGCGCGTGTCCGGCCCGAAGCTCCAAGTAACAGACTGTTACGAGCTCGGTCGGGTCACCGAACCGCCACGCGTAAGGATCGGCGGGCGCTTCGCCGGCGAGCTGCTCGAGCTCCACGGCGGCCTGGCCCTCGTACGTCACCCGCTCGCGGACGCCGAGGACGGCCGCCACGGCGTCGAACAGGCGACCCATGCCCGAGGCGAGCGGCGGGTCGAGCTTGAGGCTCTCGCGCACCTGTTCCCACTCGGGCCACGGCACCTGCAGGCCGGCCTGGTCGAGGTGGGCCGCCGCCGTGCGCCAGGGCTCGCGGATCGCAGCCTCGCCGCCCGGCAGGGGCACGGGCTCGAGGTGCGCCAGGCGCTCGAACCCGGCGAGGTCGCAGCGCAGGAGCTCACCGCCCCAGAGCGTGCCGTCCGTCCCGTACCCGGTCCCGTCGAAGACGAGCGCGAGCGCCGGGCCCCGCTCGCCGTGCTCGGCGAGGCAGGCGGCGGCGTGCGCGTGATGGTGCTGCACGCCCACGAGCTCGGCGTCCTGCTCGAGCGCCCACTTGGTCGCGAGGTACTCCGGGTGGAGGTCGTAGGCGACGAGCTCGGGCTCGACGCCCAGCATCGAGAGGTAGAGCTCGAGGTCGTCGCGGAAGGCGCGGTAGGCGGCTTCCGAGTCGAGGTCGCCGAGGTGCGCGGAGAGGAAGGCCTCGCCGCCCCTCGCGACGCAGAAGGTGCTCTTCAGCTCGGCGCCGGCGGCGACGAGCGGTGGGGCGCGGTCCGGAAGCGGCAGCGCCGCGGGCACGTGTCCGCGCGAGCGGCGGACCGGAAAGCCGGCCCGCACGACCGAGTCCTCGCAGCGCCGGTGGATCGGCCGGTCGTGCGAGAGGAAGAGGTCGGCGATCGCGCCGAGCCGCCGGCGCGCGTCCTCGTCGTCGAAGGCGATCGGCTCGTCCGAGGTCGGCGCAGAGCAGGTGGTGGAGCGGCGAGTAGGGCAGGAGCAGCCCGAGCCACGGCGTTCCCGGTGCGACCGGCTCGGCGACCCCGGCGCCCGGCCGCCGGCGCAGGAGGACGATCGGCCGCGCCGGGGAGCGAAGCAGCTCCAGCTCCGCTGCCGAGAGCTGGGCCAGCGACTCCGGCTCGGCGGTCAGGACGGCGAAGGGCTTCTCCTCGCGGTGCTTGCGCGCGCGCAGCCGGGCGACGGCCTCCTCGTCGGTCGCGTCGCAGGCCAGGTGGTAGCCGCCGAGCCCCTTGACGGCGACGATCCCTCCGGCCCGAAGGACGGCCTCGGCCTCCTCGAGCGAGGGCGCGAGCCGCGGCCCGCAGGACGGACAGCAGGTCGGCTCCGCGTGGAAGCGGCGGTCGTCCGGGTCCTCGTACTCGCGGCGGCAGGCGGGGCAGAGCTCGAAGCCGGCCATCGTGGTCCGTGCGCGGTCGTACGGCGAAGAGCGGACGATCGTGAAGCGCGGCCCGCACTGGGTGCAGTTGAGGAACGGGTAGCGGTAGCGGCGGTCGGCGGGGTCGAACAGCTCGCGCAGGCAGTCGTCGCAGGTGGCGACGTCTGCCGGGATCAGCGCGGTTGCGCCGGTCGGGACGCTCGCGACGATCCGGAACGAGGTCTCGCCGGCCGGCTCCAGCGGCTCGGCCGTGATCGAGTCGACGCGGGCGAGGCCCGGCGCCTCCGCTCGCAGTCCTTCCGCGAAGGCCGCGAGAGCGGTCTCGTCGCCCTCGGCCTCGACCAGGACGCCCTCGCCGTCGTTGAAGACGAGCCCGCCGAGCCCGTGGCTTCGGGCGAGCCGGTGGACGAACGGCCGGAAGCCGACGCCCTGGACGACGCCTCGGACCCGGAAGCGGCGGCGGGTGACCACTGCGGTCATGCGGTGCATTGAACCGCGAAAGAGCGCAGGTGCAATCGGGGAACCCACGGATGTAGGCTCGCCGCGGAGCCGCGACGCTGACCGTGATGCCCGAGCCCGCGACACGCGTGATCGAGCCCGCCGCCCTGGAGGCGCTCGTCGTAGCCCTGCGCGAACGCGGCTTCCGCGTCCTCGGCCCGACCGTCCGCGACGGGGCAATCGTCTACGAGGACCTCGACTCCGCGGCCGAGCTGCCGATCGGCTGGACCGACTCCCAGGACGGCGGCCACTACCGCCTCGAACGCCGCGACGACGAGGCGCGCTTCGGCTACGCGGTCGGGCCGCACTCGTGGAAGCAGTTCCTGCTGCCGTCGCGGCTGAAGCTCTGGCAGGCGCGGCAGAACGGCGACGGCGGGCTCGAGGTCGAGGAGGAGCCGCTGGACGAGACGCCGCTCGCCTTCCTCGGCGTCCGCTCCTGCGAGCTGCACGCGATCGCGACCCAGGACCGTGTCTTCATGGGCGGGAAGTTCGTCGATCGCGACTACGCGGCCCGGCGCGACGGGACCTTCCTCGTCGCCGTCAACTGCTTCGAGCCGGGCGGCACCTGCTTCTGCGTCTCGATGGGAACCGGGCCGAAGGCCGAGCGCGGCTACGACCTCGCCCTGACGGAGATCCTCGACGGCGAGCACCGCCTCCTCGCCGAGGCCGGCAGCGAGCGCGGGGCGGAGGTCCTGGCCGAGCTGCCCGGCCGCGAGGCGGCTGCCGCGGACCTCGAGGCGGCCGGCGCCGCGGTCGAGGGCGCCGTGCACAAGATGGGCCGGCAGCTCGACGCCACCGACCTGCACGGCCTGCTGCGAGGCAACCTGGAGCACCCGCGCTGGGACGACGTGGCCGAGCGCTGCCTCACCTGCGGGAACTGCACGATGGTCTGCCCGACCTGCTTCTGCACGACCGTCGAGGACACGACCGACCTCGAAGGCGGCGCCGAGCGCCACCGGGTCTGGGAGACCTGCTACTCGGTCGACTACTCGTACATCCACGGCGGGTCGATCCGGCCGTCCGGCCGCTCGCGCTACCGCCAGTGGTTGACGCACAAGTTCGGGACCTGGCACGACCAGTTCGGCGAGTCCGGCTGCGTCGGCTGCGGCCGCTGCATCACCTGGTGCCCGGTCGGGATCGACGTGACCGAGGAGCTGACCGCGATCAGGGCGACCGACGGAGAGGAGGCTCGCGGTGGAGACCATTGAGACCCTGCTGGAGGGGGTGCCGGTCTTCCACGGCCTTCCCGCTGAGGACCTGGTGCTGATCGCCGGCTGCGCGCAGAACGTCCACTTCGGGCAGGGCACGGTCCTCTTCCGGGAGGGCGACCAGGCCGACACCTTCTATCTCGTCCGCCACGGGAGCGTGGCGCTCGAGACGTACGTGCCCGCCCGCGGGCCGGCGATCATCGAGACGCTCGAGGCGGGCGAGGTCGCGGGCTGGTCGTGGCTCTTCCCGCCCTATCGCTGGCACTTCGACGCGCGCGCCCTGACCGACCTGCGGGCCACCGCCTTCGACGGCGCCTGCCTGCGCGGCAAGTGCCTCGACGATCCCCGGCTCGGCTACGAGCTGATGTCCCGCTTCGCCCAGGTGCTGATCGAGCGTCTCCAGTGGACGAGGCTCCGGCTCCTCGACCTCTATGGCCGCGACGGCGACTGAGACGCAGGGGCCGATGGCCCCGCGACCCTTCGCGGTCGCCCGGCGCAAGCGCGAGACCGCGGACACGTGGACGCTCGAGCTCGAGCCGGCGGGCGGCGGCGAGCCGCTCGCTCTCGCGCCGGGCCAGTTCACGATGCTCTACGCGTTCGGCTCCGGGGAGGTGCCGATCTCGGTCTCCGGCGACGTCGAAGGCCCGCTCGTGCACACCGTTCGCGCGGTCGGCGCCGTCTCGCAGGCCGTCTGCGCCGCGAAGCATGGGGCCGTGTTGGGCGTGCGCGGGCCGTTCGGCAACTCCTGGCCCGTCGAGGACGCGCTCGGCGGTGATGCGCTCGTGATCGCGGGCGGGATCGGCCTCGCGCCGCTGCGGCCCGTCGTCTACGAGCTGCTGCGCCGCCGCGCCGAGCTCGGCGAGGCCGTCGTCCTCTACGGCAGCCGCCGGCCCGAGGAGCTGCTCTACGCCAAGGAGGTGGAGCGCTGGCGCAAGCGCCTGCAGGTGGACGTCACCGTGGACGCGGCCGACCGGAGCTGGACCGGCAAGGTCGGCTTCGTCGCCAAGCTCGTCGCGGCCGCCCGCTTCGATCCCGCCGTCGCGACGGCGTTCATCTGCGGCCCCGAGATCATGATGCGGACGAGCGCCGAGGCCCTGCTCGAGCGGGGCGTGGCGGCGGAGCGGATCCACGTCTCGCTGGAGCGGAACATGCAGTGCGGGCTCGGCCACTGCGGCCACTGCCAGCTCGGCCCGACGCTGATCTGCCGCGACGGCCCCGTCTACCGCTGGGACGAGGTCGCGCCGCTGATGGGGGTGAGGGAGTTGTGAGGAAGCCGAAGCTCGCCGTCTGGAAGTTCGCGTCGTGCGACGGCTGCCAGCTCTCGCTGCTCGACTGCGAGGACGAGCTGCTGGCGGTCGCCGGCGAAGTCGAGATCGCCTACTTCCTCGAGGCGCGGCGCGCGATCGGCAAGGGGCCGTACGACCTCTCGCTGGTCGAGGGCTCCGTCACGACCGCGCACGACGCCGAGCGCATCCAGCACGTGCGGCGGGTCTCGAAGAAGCTGGTCACCATCGGCGCCTGCGCGACCGCCGGCGGGATCCAGGCCCTGAAGAACTTCGCCGACGTCAAGGACTTCCTCTCGGTCGTCTACGCATCGCCCGAGTACGTCTCCACGTTGGAGACCTCGACGCCGATCTCGGCCCACGTCCCGGTCGACTTCGAGCTGCACGGCTGTCCGATCAACAAGCGCCAGCTGCTCGAAGTGCTGACCGCGTTCCTGCACGGGCGCCGCCCGGCCATCCCTTCGACGAGCGTCTGCACCGAGTGCAAGCGGCGCGGGACCGTCTGCGTGATGGTCGCGCACGGCACGCCCTGCCTCGGCCCGGTCACCCATGCGGGCTGCGGCGCGCTCTGCCCCGCCTACGACCGCGGCTGCTACGGCTGCTTCGGCCCGATGGAGACGCCGAACACGGTCTCGCTGACGAAGCAGCTGCAGGTGCTCGGGCTCGACGAGCGCGACACCGAACGGGTCTACCGGACGTTCAACGTCGAGGCCTTCGAGAATGCGCGGGCGAATGGCCCAAGATAGGACCAACACGCCTAGAACCAGGACGATCAAGACGGACTACCTCGCGCGCGTCGAGGGCGAGGGCGCGATGCTGGTCAAGATCGCGGGCGGCGTGGTCGAGGAGGTCAAGCTCGACATCTACGAGCCGCCGCGCTTCTTCGAGGCCTTCCTGCGCGGCCGCGGCTTCACGGAGGCGCCGGACATCACGGCGCGGATCTGCGGGATCTGCCCGGTCGCGTACCAGATGAGCTCCTGCGCCGCGATGGAGCAGGCCTGCGGGGTCGAGGTCGGCGGCCAGCTACGGGCGCTGCGGCGGCTCCTCTACTGCGGCGAGTGGATCGAGAGCCACGCGCTGCACGTCTACATGCTCCACCTGCCCGACTTTCTCGGCTACGAGAGCGCGATCGAGCTCGCCCGCGACAACGTGGACGCGGTCGCGAAGGCGCTCGAGCTGAAGAAGATCGGCAACGAGCTGATGGCGCTGCTCGGCGGCCGCGAGATCCATCCGATCAACGTGCGCGTCGGCGGCTGGTACCGCGTCCCGCGCAAGCGCGAGCTCCGCCCGATGCGCGAGCAGCTCGAGCGGGCGCGCGAGATCGCGCTCGAGACGGTCCGCTTCACGGCCGGGCTCGACTTCCCGGACTACGAGCAGGACTACGAGCTCGTCGCGCTGGACGAGCCCGGCGAGTACCCGATCGACCAGGGTCGCATCGTCTCGAACCGCGGCCTCGACATCGAGGTCTCCGAGTACGACGACCACTTCGTCGAGGAGCACGTCGCCTGGTCGAACGCGCTCCACTCCTCGCTGCGGGAGCGCGGCTCCTACCTCTGCGGGCCGCTCGCGCGCTTCGCGCTCGGCTTCGACCGGCTCTCGCCGCTGGCGGCCGATTCCGCCCGTGAGGCCGGGCTCGAGGCCGGCGAGCGCAACCCGTTCCGCTCGATCGTCGTCCGGTCGGTCGAGATGGTCTACGCGGCCGACGAGGCGATCCGGCTGATCGACGAGTACGAGGAGCCGGACGCGCCCGCGGTCGAGCTCGAGCCGAGGGCAGGAGTCGGCTACGGCTGCACCGAGGCGCCGCGCGGGATCCTCTACCACCGCTACGAGCTCGACGCCGAGGGGACGATCCTCGACGCGAAGATCGTGCCGCCGACCTCGCAGAACCAGCGCACGATCGAGGAGGACCTGCGCGGCGTGGTCGAGCGCTCGCTCGACGTCCCCGACGAGGAGCTGTCGATCCTCTGCGAGCAGACGATCCGCAACTACGACCCCTGCATCTCGTGCGCGACGCACTTCCTGACCCTCGAGGTCGAGCGGTCGTAGCCCGCGTCATCGGCATCGGCAACGCCTGGCGGGACGACGACGCGGCCGGGCTGGCCGTCGCGCGCCTGCTCGAGGGGCTCGAAGGCGCCGAGGTGCTCGAACGAGAGGGCGAGCCGACCTCGCTGATCGACTCCTGGGAGGGCGCCGGCGCGGTCTGGCTCGTCGACGCGGTCTCGTCGGGCGCGGAGCCGGGGACCGTCCACCGGCACGACGCAAGCGACCAGGAGCTGCCGGCCCAGCTGTTCCGGACCTCGACGCACCACTTCGGGCTCGCCGAGGCGGTCGAGCTCGCGCGCGCGGTCGGCAGGCTCCCGCGCAGGACGATCGTCTTCGGGATCGAGGGCAAGAGCTTCGACACCGGCGAGACGCTCAGCCCGGAGGTCGAGGAAGCCGCCGCGCACGTTGCGGAGGCCGTGCGAGAGGAGGTGGCCGCGTGCACGAGAAGGCCCTGATGGACGACCTGATCCGCAAGCTCGAGGCCGAGGCGCGGGCGGAGGGCGGCAGGCGGGTGACGCGCATCCGCGTGCGGCTCGGCGTGCTCTCGCACTTCACCGAGGCCCACTTCCGCGAGCACTTCGAGGACGCGGCGCGGGGCACGGTGGCCGAGGGCGCCGACGTCGAGGCCGAGCTTCGTGACGATCCGACCGAGCCGGGAGCGCAGGGCGTCGTGCTCGAGTCCGTCGAGCTCGAGCTGCGCTAGTCCCGAATACGGGTTTTTAGGCAAGAGGCTCAGTGGGCCCCCCGATGGCGGCGCGCCCCTGCTCCGCGAGTCTGGCGGTGGCCGGGCAATCCAGCGCGGCCACTTTGGGGAAGGAGCGAGATGGCAACACTCGAGCAGACCGTGCTCTACGAAGCGCCGGGGCGAGAAGGCAGTCTCGTCGAGCTGAAGGAGCGCTACGAGAACTTCATCGGGGGACACTGGGTCGCCCCGATCGAGGGCCGCTACTCCGAGAACGTCTCGCCGGTCACCGGCAAGCCGTTCACCGAGGTGCCGCTCTCGACGTCGGAGGACATC
>Ga0210142_1000222_pt1 | contig 13095 bp, 10 predicted proteins | sample Goodyear_PhragC__FD_184869 | JGI IMG/M metagenome (GOLD analysis project Ga0210142, IMG submission 184869) | Wetland microbial communities from San Francisco Bay, California, USA, that impact long-term carbon sequestration - Goodyear_PhragC_D2... | ecosystem: Environmental > Aquatic > Marine >...
AACTACTTCCGCACGCCGTTCGGGACGTACGTCGAGCTGATCAGCTACCCGAAGGGCGAGGCGTATGCCGCCACCGCGCCGATCCCGCTCTGGGACCCGCGCGACAACCGACCCTAGCCTCGCTCCGAGGACGGCACTGGACACGGCGGCTGCCCAGCGTGCGTACCGTGGACGCCGGCCGAGCGCGCCGATGGAGGCGGACGAGCTCGTCCGCCTGGTGGGGCTATTCGAGGTCGAGGGCCTGCGGGTCTGGCTCGACGGCGGGTGGGGCGTGGACGCCCTGCTCGAGCGGCAGACGCGCGAGCACGACGACCTCGACCTCGTGTCCGAGCTCGCTGACTCCGAGCGTGTGGTCGCCCTGCTCGAGGCTGCCGGGTACGAGCTCGTCGACGGCGCACCGCCGCTGAGCTTCGTGCTGGTCGACGCCGACGGCCGCCAGGTGGACGTGCACCCGGTCGTGTTCGACGAGGCCCGCGGCGGCGGCGTGTACCGGATGAAGGGCGACCGCGAGTGGGTGTATCCCGCCGCGGGATTCGAGGGACGCGGGCGCGTCGGGGGTCGGCCGGTCCGCTGCCTCACCCCCGAGGTGCAGGTGCTCGTCCACGACGGCTACGAGCTCGGCGAGAAGGACTACCGCGAGCTGTGCCTGCTGCACGAGCGGTTCGGCGTCCGGCTGCCGGAGAGCGTCGCCGACCGCGCCCTCGCGACGCGCGACCGCTGACCGGCGGCGTCGAGCCGCGGACAGACGCCCCGACGGCCTCTGCGACCGACACCCTTCGCCGTCAAGTGAACGCGTGCCGATTTCGCGTCGGTCAGCCCACACGCCGCGCGGCGAGGGTGACGGCGCCGTCGGAGGCGGAGGTGACGAGCGCCGCGTACTTCGCGAGCGCGCCGGTCGTGACCTCGGGGACGAAGGCGGGCAGGTCGCGGAGCCGCGCGGCGAGCTCGTCGTCCGCGATCTCCACGTCGAGCGAGCGGCGCTCCACGTCGATCACGATCGTCTCGCCCTCGCGCACGACTGCGAGCGGTCCGCCGGTCGCCGCCTCGGGGCAGACGTGTCCGACCATGAAGCCGTGCGTCGCGCCCGAGAAGCGCCCGTCCGTGACGAGCGCGACCTCGTCGGAGAGGCCCTCTCCCACGATCGCGGCGGTGACGTGCAGCATCTCGCGCATCCCGGGACCGCCCACCGGCCCTTCGTAGCGGATCACGACCACGTCGCCCCGGGCGACCCGGCCGGCCTTGACGGCCGCGAAGGTGGCCTCCTCCGAGTCGAACACCCGCGCGGGCCCGCGGTGCAGCACGCGCTCGCTGCCGGCGAGCTTCACCACGCACCCGCCGGGAGCGAGGTTGCCGCGCAGGATCGCCAGGCCGCCGCGCGGCTTCAGCGGCCGCTCGATCGGGACGACGACCTGCTGGCCCTCCGTCTCGACGACGGCGTCGGCGATCTCGCCGAGCGTGCGTCCGTCGACGTTGCGCGTCGTGGGATCGACGAGGCCGGCCTTCGCGAGCTCGCGGGCGACGAGCGCGACACCGCCTGCGGCGTGGACGTCCGTCGCGACGAAGCGGCCGAACGGCTTCAGGTCGGCCACGATCGGCGTTCGCGCCGAGATCGCGTCGAAGTCGTCGATGCCGAAGTCGAGCCCGAGCTCCTTCGCGATCGCGACGAGATGGAGCACCCCGTTGGTCGACCCCCCTGTCGCGGCGATCGAGGCCGCCGCGTTCTCGAGCGCGGCCTTCGTGATGATCCGGGACGGCCTGACGTCCTTGCGCACGAGGTCGACGGCGAGCCTCCCGGCCGTCTCGGACGCCCCCTCCCTCGAGCGGTCGAGCGCCGGGATGTCGTTCTGTCCGGCGGGGCTGATCCCGAGGAACTCCAGCGCCGTCGCCATCGTGTTGGCGGTGAACTGGCCGCCGCAGGCGCCGGCCGCGGGGCAGGCGACCCCCTCGAGCTCGTAGAGCTCCTCGGCCGTGATCCGGCCCGCTGCGTGGGCGCCGATCTGCTCGAAGACGTCCTGCACCGTGACGTCCTTCCCGCGCCAGCGCCCCGGCGCGATCGAGCCCGTGTAGAGGACGAGGCCCGGCAGGTCGAGTCGCGCGAGCGCCATCACGGCGGCCGGGATCGTCTTGTCGCACGCGATCAGGCAGACGAGCCCGTCGAACAGGTGGCCGCGCGCGACGAGCTCGATCGAGTCGGCGATCGTCTCGCGCGAGACGAGCGAGGCCTTCATCCCGCTGGTGCCCATCGAGACGCCGTCGGAGACGGCGATCGTGTTGAACTCCATCGGCGTCCCGCCCGCTTCGCGGATCCCGCGCTTCACGTGGGGCGCCAGGGCGCGCTGGTTGAGGTTGCACGGCATGGTCTCGATCCACGTCGTGCAGACGCCGATCAGAGGTCGCGCGAGGTCGGCGTCGTCGAAGCCGACCGCCTTCAGCATCGCGCGCGCGGCCGCGCGGTCGGGGCCGTCGGTCAGGGCGGCGCTGTGCCGCTTCGCGGGGTCGGAGGGGACGTCGTAGGGCGTGCTCACGGGACGGGACCTCTCTCGATCGGGGTGGACGGGTCACGGCACCATTCGCTGAACGAGCCGGGATAGAGCCGCGTGTCGGGGCGCCCGGCGAGGACGAGGCGCTGGACGACCGGCGCTGCGCTCACGCCGGAGCCGCAGTAGACGACCAGCTCGGGCGCATCGAGCACGTCGTCGGGGAGCGGCTCGAGGAAGTACGCGTTGCGGGCCCCCGGGATCCGACCCGCGACCGGGTCGAGCGGCTCGACGTCGCCCCGCCACCGCTCCGGCGCCCGGGCGTCGAGGAGCACGAGCCGCGGGTCGTCGAGCCGCGCCAGGATCTCCTCCTTCTCCACGAGATCGTCGTCGCGCACCCGCGGCTCGAACCGGGCGCGCTCGACCCGTGGCTCTTCGCCCGTCAGCGGGCCCTCGTACGCGCGCACGTCGAACGTCCCCGCGGCGTCGTGGCCGAGGTGGCGGAGGAGCCACCAGCAGCGCGCCGCCCACCCCGAGCCGTTGTCGTAGGCGAGCACGAACGTGTCCGGCCCGACGCCTGCCCCGGCGAACGCGGCTCCGAGGGCGTACGCGTCGGGCAGCGGGTGCCGGCCGCCGACCGACGGGTCGGGCGCCGGAGTGGAGAGGTCTGTCTCCGGATCGAGGTGGACGGCGCCGGGTAGATGGCCGGCCTCGTACGCCTCGCGGTCGCGGCAGTCGGCCAGGCGCACGCTCACAGGACGCCCCTCGGCGAGACGGCGAGCGGCAGGACGTCGTGCTCCGGAAACCGGGCGGCGAGCTCGGCGGCGCATGCCGCCGCGTCGTCCGCCCACGCGATCACCGTCGGGCCGGAGCCCGACAGCGACGCGCCCCGCGCGTGGGCGGGGAGCTCCTCCCGCAGCGCCTCGAGCGTGGGCGAGGGGCGGTACGGCTCGTGGAGCCGGTCGTCGAGCCCCGCCGCGAACAGGTCACGGTCGCCGGCCGCGGCGCCGGCGGCGAGCAGCGCCGCACGCGCCGCGTTCGCGGCCGCGTCGGCGTGCGGCACGGTCGACGGCAGCGACCGGCGTGACGCCTCGGTTGCGGTCCGCTCCCGGGGAACGAGCGCCACCGGCTCGAGCGGCAACGTGTCGGCGATGCGGGCGATCCGCCCCTCCCAGGTGAGCGTGACGCCGCCGAGCAGGGCCGCGGCGAGGTTGTCGGCATGGCCCTCCAGCGTGCGGCCGGCGGCCAGGAGCTCCTCCGGGTCGTCCGCCGCGGCGGCGGCCGCGAGGCCGAGCGCGATCGCCGCGGCGGAGGAGCCGAGACCCCGCTCGAGCGGGATGCGGTTGACGAACCGGAACCGCTTGCCGGCCGGATCGGCGAGCAGGGCGTACGCGCGCACGGCGAGATTTGTCCCGTCGGCCGGGAGCTCGCCGGCGCCTTCCCCCTCGATCTCGACCCCGTCGCCCTCGCGCACCTCCAGCTCGTTCCAGAGGTCGAGCGCGACGGCGGCGGCGTCGAAGGCGGGCCCGAGGTTGGCCGACGTGGCAGGCGCGCGGACGACCATGAGTTCCTTCTAGCGCTTCCGCGCAGCCGAAGCGCCGGCGATCGCATCGGGGTCGGCGGCCACGGCCGTCGGTGCAGGCGCGTGCCGGTCGGCGGCAGCCGGATCCTTGAGGCCGTGCCCGGTGATCGTCACGACGAGCCGGTCTCCCTCCACGTCGCCGCGCAGCACCGCGGCGAGACCGGCCGCGGACGACGGCTCGCAGAACAGGCCCTCGTCGGCCGCGAGCGCTCTCCAGGCGGCGACGAGCTCGGCGTCGTCGACGACGAGGACTCGGGCGCCGGAGAGGCGGACGGCGTCGGCGTGCACGGGGGCGCCGATCCGGATCGCGGTCGCGAGCGTCCCGGGCCGGTCGGCCGACTCAACCGAGACGAGCGGCGTCGGAAGGTCGAGCTCGGCGAGCGCCTGCGCGTACGAGGACGTGTTCCCGCCGCCGCCGTACGGCAGCACGAAGGCGTCCGGTGGACCGCCGAGCTCCTCGACGACCTCGAACACCGCGGTCTTCTGGCCCTCGCGCCGGTCGGGGTTGAGGGAGTTCACGAGCACGTGCGTCCCCCGGTCGGCGAGCTCCTGCGCGGCCCGCAGCGCGTCGTCGAAGCTGCCGCGCACCTCGAGCACGGTCGCGCCGAGCATCCGCGTCTGTGCGAGCTTGGCGCCGGACACCGCCCCCTCGGGCGTGAGCACGAGCGACGGCAGCCCCGCCCGGGCCGCGTACGCGGCGGCGCTCGCGGCGGTGTTCCCGGTCGACGCGCAGAGGACCGTCTCCGCTCCACGCTCGACGGCACGGGAGACCGCCACGGTCATGCCCCGATCCTTGTACGAGCCCGTCGGGTTCGAGGCCTCCCACTTCAGCCACAGCTCGCGAAGGCTCGCGCGCCGCGCGAGCCTGGGCGCAGCCAGCAATGGCGTCGATCCTTCGCCCAAGGACACGACTGGCGTGCTCGCCGACACGGGCAGCCGCTCGCGGTAACGCTCTATGAGGGATACGGTCACCGTTCGGGGGTAGCTGGCGCTTTTCGCCGGAGGCGGAAAGCGCCTACGCCCAGCCTAATTCCTCCACCCCGCGCTCGGAGACGACCGGGATGGCCGTCGCTCCCCCGCGCGACTCGGGCAGCGCCCGGATCGCGGCGAGCGCCCGGTCGACCTTCCCCGCCGGGGCCTCGTGCGTCACGACGTGGAGGTTCGCGTGCCCGTCCACCGGCTGCTGCACGAGGCGTGCGACCGAGACGTTCTCGGCCGCGAGCTCGTGCGCGAGCCGCTCGAGCACGCCCGCGCGGTCCTCGACGGTCAGCCGGAGGTACCAGGGCGAGGCGAGGTCGCCCGGCGGCAGGCGCTCCAGGTCCCGCCAGACCGGGTCGTCCTGGAGGAAGCCGGTGCCGGTCGTGCCGACGATCGAGACCATGTCGGCGACGACCGCGCTCGCCGTCTCGATCCCGCCCGCGCCCGGCCCTTCGAGCGTGATCTCGCGGATCGCGTCGCCCTGCAGCATCACGGCGTTGAATGGCCCCTCGACCGCCGCCAGGGGGTGGTGCGCGTCGACGAACGCGGGCCCGACCCGGGCGTCGACGCGCCCGTCGGCGAGCGTCGCCCGCGCGAGCAGTTTGACCTTCATGTCGAGCGCGCGTGCGGCCTGGACGTGCTCCTCGGTGACGCCCTCGATCCCCTCGACCTCGACCCATTCGAGCGGGACTCTCGAGCCGAACGCCACCGTCGCGAGGATCGCGAGCTTCGCGGCGGCGTCGCCGCCGCCGACGTCGTCCGTGGGATCCGCCTCGGCGTAGCCGAGCTGCTGCGCCTCCGCGAGAGCGTCCGCGTAGCTCCTGCCGTCCGCCATCGCCGAGAGGACGAAGTTCGTGGTGCCGTTCACGATGCCCAGCACGCGGTGGACGTTCGTCGAGACGAGCGACTCGCGGAGCACCTTGATCACGGGGATCGCCGCACAGACCGACGCCTCGAAGCGCAGCTGGGCGTCGGTGGACGCCGCGGCGGCGAACAGGTCGGCGCCGCGCCGCGCGAGGAGCTGCTTGTTCGCGGTCACCACCGAGCGGCCCGCGGAGAGCAGCTCCAGCACGTACGGCCCGGCGGGCTCGACGCCGCCCATCACCTCGGCGACGATGGCGATCGACGAGTCACCGAGGACGTCGGCGGGATCCGTGGTCAGCACGCCCGCCGAGGGCTCGAAGCCCCGCTCCTTGTCGGGGTCGCGGACGAGTGCGCGGACGACGCGGAGCCGATGGCCGGTGGCGCGCTCGATCTCCTCGCCCTGCTCCTCGAGCAGGCGGTGGACCGCGGCGCCGACCGTCCCGTAGCCGAGGAGCGCTACGGGAACGTCAACGGACGGCACTCGCGTCCTCGCGGCGCATGAGCGAGCGCAGCTCCTCTCCGACCGTCTCGATCTGCTTGCCGGCGGCCTCCGCGCGCCTGCGCCGGAGGTCCTGCTCGCCGTTGTCCATGTCCGCGATCCACGTCTGCGCGAAGGCGCCAGAGCGGATCTCGTCGAGGATCTCGCGCATCTGCCCTCGCACGTGCCCGTCGATCACCCGCGGGCCGCTCAGGTAGTCGCCGAACTCGGCCGTGTCGGAGATCGACCAGCGCATGTGCTGGAGCCCGCCCTCCCAGATCAGGTCGACGATCAGCTTCAGCTCGTGCAGGCACTCGTAGTACGCGATCTCCGGCTGGTAGCCCGCGGCGACGAGCGTCTCGAACCCCGCCTGGATCAGCTCCGTGACGCCGCCGCAGAGGACGGCCTGCTCGCCGAAGAGGTCCGTCTCGGTCTCCTCGCGGAAGGTCGTCTCGAGGATGCCCGCCCGCCCGGCGCCGATGCCGACCGCGTAGGCGAGCGCGACGTCGCGGGCGCGGCCCGACCCGTCCTGCTCGACCGCGATCAGCGCCGGTGTCCCGAGACCCTCGGTGAAGAGCCGGCGCACGACGTGACCGGGGCCCTTGGGGGCGACCATCACCACGTCGTGAGCGGCCGCCGGTGCGATGCGGCCGTAGAGGACGTTGAACCCGTGGGCGAAGAGGACGGTGGCGGACTCCGCCAGGCCCGGCTCCACGTGCTCCGAGAAGACCTGCGGCTGTACCTGGTCGGGGAGGAGGAGCGCCACCAGCTGGGCGTCGCGCACGGCCTCGGGGATCGTCCGCACCTGGAGCCCGGCCTCCTCGGCCTCGCTCCACGACGGCGAGCCCTCGCGCAGGCCGACGACGACCCGGACGCCGGAGTCGTGGAGGTTGAGCGCGTGGGCGTGCCCCTGGCTGCCGTAGCCGACGACCGCGACCGTTCCGTCGAGGAGGGAGAGATCGCCGTCACGGAGGATGGTTGCCATCGGATGTCCTTTCACTGGGGGGACGGACTGTCAGTTGATCGCGGCGAGGCGCGCCGGCGCCTTCCGCCGGGCCGACGCACGAGGCACGCCGACCCGGCCCGTGCGGACGAGGTCGGTGACGCCGTACGGCCGGCAGAGCTCGTGGAACGAGTCGATCTCCTCGGGTGTCGCGACGAGCTCGAGCACGACCCCGTCGGCGCCGACGTCGAGCAGCCGGCCGCCGAGCGCCTCGGCGGTCGTGACGAGCTCCGCGCGGCGCTCGGGCGTCACTGCGACCTTGACGAGCATCAGCTCCCGCTCGACCGCCTCGCCGGAGACGAGCTCGGTCACCCGCAGGACGTCGACGAGCTTGTGGATCTGCTTCTCGATCTGCTCCAGCGAGTGCTGGGTGCAGTCGACGCGCAGCGTGATGCAGCTGACGCCGGGCCGCTCCGTGGGGCCGACCGCGAGCGACTCGATGTTGAAGCCGCGCCGCGCGAACATCGTCGTGATCCGTGTCAGCGCGCCGGGCTTGTCGTGCACGGTGACGCTCAGCGTGTGCTTCATGACCCTCGCCTCCCCGGCCGGCTCTGACTGCGGCCGGCGGAACCGGCCTCCGCCCGCGCCTGGCGACGCTCGCGGCAGGGTCGCTTGCGCCCTTTGCGAGCGCCGCCCCGGGAAACCGAGTGGTATTCCATCTCGGTCACGCCACGGTCCTTTCCAGCGTGTCGCCGTACTCGATCATGTCGATCGCCGCGGCGCCCGTGGGGATCATCGGGAAGCACTGCTCCGCGGGGTCGACGCGACAGTCGACGACGACCGTGCGCCCGAGCCGGATCGCCTCGGCGAGCGCGGACTCGAGCTCGGCCTCGTGGGTGACCACCATGCCGACCCCACCGTACGCCTCGGCGAGCTTCGCGTAGTCCGGCAGGCGGTTCGTCAGGTGGACGTGCGAGCGGCGGCCGTCGAAGAACATGTCCTGCCACTGCGTGACCATGCCGAGGTAGCCGTTGTTGACGAGCACGACCACGATCGGCAGCTCCTCGACGACGGCGGTCACGAGCTCCTGGGCCGTCATCTGGAAGCAGCCGTCGCCGTCGACGCAGACCACGGTCGCCTCGGGGCGGGCGGCCTTCGCTCCGACAGCCGCGGGGATCCCGTAGCCCATCGTCCCGAGCCCACCCGAGGTGATGAAGCTGCGGGGGCGTTCGCTCGAGACGTACTGCATCGCCCACATCTGGTGCTGCCCGACCCCGGTCGTGACGATCACGTCCTCACCCTCGGTGAGGCGCTGGAGGGTCTCCAGCACGTACTGCGGCTTGAGCCACTCCCCCTCTCGGTCGTAGCGGAGCGGGAACTCCTCGCGCCAGGCCCGGAGCTGCTCGAGCCACGCGTCGGGCGCGGGCGTACCCTCCGCCCGATGTCGTGCGACCTCCGCGCCGAGCGCGCCGACCGCGGCCGACAGCGCGCCCACGACGGGGATGTCGGCCGCGCGCAGCTTCGAGATCTCTGCCGCGTCCACGTCGAGGTGCACGACCGTCGCCCCGGGCGCGAACGCGGAAAGCTTCCCGGTGACGCGATCGTCGAACCGCGCGCCGACGGCGACCAGGACGTCGCAGGAGTTGATCGCGAGGTTCGACCACTTCGGGCCGTGCATCCCCGGCCACCCGAAGTGGAGCTCGTGCGACTCGGGAAACGCGCTCTTGCCCATCAGCGTCGTGACGACGGGCAGGGAGCCGGTCTCCGCGAGCTCGAGCAGCTCCGCGCAGGCGTCGCCGTTGAGAGTGCCGCCGCCGACGTAGAGCACCGGCTTGCGGGCGTTCGCGACGGCGCGGCCCGCCTCGCGGATCTGGAGCGGGTGCACCTTGGTCGGCGGCCGCCAGCCGGGCAGGTCGACCTCGCCGGGGAACGAGACGTCCACCGTCGCCTCCTGCACGTCGCGGGGCACGTCGACCAGGACCGGCCCGCAGCGGCCGGTGCGAGCGACGTGGAACGCGGCGCGCAGGACGGACGGGATCTCGCGGGCGTCCTGCACGAGCCAGGAGTGCTTCACGATCGGCATCGTGATGCCGGTGATGTCGCATTCCTGGAAGGCATCCGTCCCGATCAGCGTGGAGCGGACCTGCCCCGTGATGCAGACGAGCGGCGTGGAGTCCATCCATGCGTCGGCGATCGGCGTGACGAGGTTCGTCGCACCGGGCCCCGACGTCGCGATCGCGACCCCGACGCGCCCGGACGCCCTCGCGTAGCCCTGCGCCATGTGCCCTGCGCCCTGCTCGTGCCGGGCGAGCACGTGCCGGACGGTCGTGCCCCGAGCGATCGCGTCGTAGGTCGGCATGATCGCGCCGCCCGGGATGCCGAACATCACGTCGACGCCTTCGGCCTCGAGCGCCCGGAGGATCGCGTCGCCGCCGGTCATCCTCACGGCCCGACCCCCAGCGCGAACTCGGTGTCGCGCCGCGCGCTCGGGAGCAGCCCGAGGACGGCGTCGACGAACTCACGCGTGGTCGCGGCGACGCCCGGCGCCGCCACCTCGACGGGCCGCCGCGACCCGCGGAGGGCCGCCGCGAGGCTCTCCTCGAGCGCCTGGCCGGCCGAGCTCCGTCCGAGGCCCTCGGTGAGCATGAGCGCCGTGGCGAGGAGCATCGGGCTCGGGTCGGCCACTCCCTGCCCGGCGTCGTCGCTCGTCGTCGACCCGACCGGAGCGAAGAGCCCGGGCCCGTCCGGAGACAGCCCGCCCGTGGCGACGAGCCTGCGCCGGCCGCCGAGCTGTGGCGCCGCGGCGATCGTGTCGCCGAGCACTCCCTCCGCGACGAGCACGCCGGCCGAGCCGGCCGCAAGCCGTCGCAGCGCCTCGAGCAGGGGAACGTGGTCGACCTCGACGCCCGGGTACCGGTCGGCGTGACGCTCGACGCGGTCGACCCAGTCGCTCGAGACGCCGACCGACGTGAGCCGGCCCGTCCGCGCTCTCGCGGTGTCGAGCGCCCGCTGCAGCGTCCAGTCGACGGCGTCGTCGTCGAGGGGCGCGAACGCCGTCGCCTCTCCCGCGTCGTCCAGCACCCGGGTGACGGTCGCGCGCAGGTCGAGCGCGGCCTTGACGCCGGCGAGGGCCGGCGCGGCGTCTCCGGCCACGAGGACGGCGTCGGCCGACGAGGTCGCCTCGCGGGTGGCGATGGGCAGCAGGTGGCCGGAGCGGGTCAGCGCCTCGGTGTCGTACGGGGGATGGAGCTCCTCGACGTCGAAGCCGTGCTCGCGGCCGAGCCGGGCGAGCGCGCGGCTCGCCGCCGCGGTCACCTCCGGGCCGATGCCGTGGCCGGCGAGGCACGTGACGACGTACCTGCTCCGGCCGGTCATCTCGAGTGTGGGGTCGGGGGCCTGACGGTCATGGGACGAAATCTCCTCTCGCTCGGTGACGCCCTGGGGACGCACCTCTGGTGTGGTCTCGGTCGGCGTGTGCGCCGTCGGCGGGCGCGTGAGCGTCGATCTCCCCTAGACGGGGAGAATCGCGATGAGCTCGATGCCGACGCCGGTCGAGACCGCGGGGCGCGGTACGAGCGAAGGTACGGATACGGCGTGGCAGAGCATCATCGCCGTCGCAGAGTGCCTGTCGTCCGCATCGCTGTCAACACCCCAACCGTCCAGTCGAGCCGCCGAGAGGCCAGTCTCGGTCCTGGACTCCCCGATTTGCCGCGGCCGCTCCGTTTCTCTACGATCGATGATCGATGGTATCTGGAGCGACGATCTTCGCGGGGTGCTCCGCCCGGAAATCCGGGGCGGGAATTCGCCCGTTCGCGATCGTCGCGCCGCCTCGGCGCTAGCCGGCGACTTCCTCCCGCCCCCGCCCGCTAGCCGACGAGACACCGGGCGGGAAGCACCTTCCGCACGTCCGTCCGCAGACCCGAAAGGCGGTACCACCTCAGTGCCGAGCCCACTCCACGACCCGAGCCGAGAGCGCGACGCCTGCGGGATCGGGCTCGTCGCGGACGCCCGCGGACGCGCCTCCCGCGAGCTGCTCGACCGTGCGCTCGCAGGCCTCGGCGCGGTCGCCCACCGCGGCGCGTGGGCCGCGGACGGCGTGACCGGTGACGGCGCCGGCCTGCTGCTGCCGCTGCACACGGCGCTGACCGGCGTCCCGGGCGCGGGGCTCGCGATGTGCTTCCTGCGGGAGCCGTGGCTGCGCGGAGTCGTCGAGGATGCCTGTCGCGCCGAGGGGCTCGAGCCTGCCGGCTGGCGGGACGTGCCGCTCGACGTCAGCGCCCTCGGCTCGACGGCGGTCGCCTCGATGCCACGGGTGGCCCAGCTCGTGCTCGCGCCGTGCGCCGACGCCGACGCCGACGCCGAGGTGCGGGCCTACCGGGCGCGCCGGCGGGCGGAGCTCGTGGACGGCGTGTACGTCGTGTCGCTGTCCTTCCGCACGGTGACCTACAAGGCGCTCTGCGCCGCCACCCAGCTCGCGAGCGTCTACCCGGACCTGCGCGAGCCCGGCTGGGAGGTCGCCTGGGCGATCTTCCACCAGCGATTCTCGACGAACACGGCCCCGAGCTGGGAGCGCGCGCAGCCGTTCCGGCTGCTCTGCCACAACGGCGAGATCAACACGATCGAGGGGAACGTCGCGTGGATGGAGGCCCGCGAGCGGGCCGCGGGTCTGGATCCGGCGCTCGCCCCGGCGCTCGACCGCTCCGGCTCGGACTCGGCGCTCCTCGACAACGCGGTCGAGCTGCTGGTTCGCTCCGGCGTGGAGGTGCGCGAGGCGCTCTCGCGGCTCGTCCCGCCGGCCTGGCAGAACGACCCGCGCGTCGACGAGACGGAGCGAGCGATGCGCCGCTACCACGCGATGCTCACCGAGCCGTGGGACGGGCCCGCGGGTCTCGTGTTCACGGACGGGGTCACGTGCGGCGCGAAGCTCGACCGGAACGGTCTCCGTCCGCTCCGGATCGCGGTGTGCGCGGACGGCGTCGTCGCCGTGGCCTCCGAGGCGGGCGCCGTGCCGCTGCCCGAAGGCGTCGCGGTGCGCCGCGCGCGTCTCGCGCCCGGGCAGCTGTTCTCGATCGATCCCGAGCGCGGCGTGCTGTTCGACGGCGAGCTGACGCGTACGCTCGCGAGTCGTCGGCCGTACGGCCGCTGGGTCTCCGAGTCGCTGAGCTTCGGCGACCAGGGGGCGCCGATGCCCGTCCCGGACGACGACCTCGTCGTGCGTCACGCGCTCCACGGCTACACCCGCGAGGAGCTCAGCCTCATGCTCCGGCCGATCGCGCAGTCGGGCCGTGACCCGGTCTACTCGATGGGCGACGACGCGCCGCTCGCGCCGCTCGCAGGCCGGGCGCGACCGCTCGCCTCGTACTTCCGCCAGCGCTTCGCCCAGGTCACGAACCCGGCGATCGATCACGAGCGCGAGCGGGCCGTGATGTCCCTGGCGGCGTTCGTCGGGCCACGCCCTCGGCTCGACGCGGACGGGCCGCTCCCGGCCGTCGTCGCGCTGCCGTCGTTCCTCGTCACCCCCGACGGCCTCGCCGCGCTCGAGCCGGGCGAGGTCGACGCGACCTTCGCCGCGGCCGAGGGGCTCGGCGCGGCGGTCGACCGGGTCGCCGACTCGTGCGCCGACCTCTCGGCGGCCGGGGCGACCGTCGTCTGCGTGAGCGACCGGGCGGCAGGGGCGGGCCGCGCGCCCATCCCCTCGCTGCTCGCGGTGGCGGCTGCGCACGGCCGGCTCGTCGAGCGCGGCCTACGGACCGCGTGCTCCCTGGTCGTGTCC
>Ga0210142_1000223_pt1 | contig 13083 bp, 12 predicted proteins | sample Goodyear_PhragC__FD_184869 | JGI IMG/M metagenome (GOLD analysis project Ga0210142, IMG submission 184869) | Wetland microbial communities from San Francisco Bay, California, USA, that impact long-term carbon sequestration - Goodyear_PhragC_D2... | ecosystem: Environmental > Aquatic > Marine >...
TTCTCATTTTTCCACGGCGGCGAAGGCCTGGCAGTGGCGGTCGCCCTCGAAGACGAAACCTATCCGATCGACGAATTGGTTTTCGATCTGGCCAATATTCGCGCCGGTCCGCGGTTCGCCGGCGAGGATTCCCCGATGGGCGGGCGCCTCGGGATTTTGTGTCAGCGAGTCTACAGCCGTGCCGATTATCCAGGTTACCTCACCATGGGGGTACCGGTGCAATACGGCGCCGGTGCATCGGAAGTGGTGCGTGCGCTGGTGGATGATCCGCGCTCCAAACACAAGCTCACCAACGAAGTGTTGCGTCACGGCGATATCGAACGCGCGCTGGTGGAGTGGCGCAGCATACTTCGACACATCGTCCTTGCGCCGGCCTATCCGTTATCGCGATGGACCGAACTGAAAGCGGCGGCCAAAGAATTGCTCGATAAAACGGCTTCGCCGACATCTGCTGTCGATCTTGCGACATTGGTTCCGTTGCAGCAGAGGGTTGGACCATCTTCGGTGATGAAGCGGTCGATACGCGCCGTGACAACCGGCAGCGATACCGCCCCCAACTCGAGCACAGCAGCGCCTACGCGAGGCAAATCCCGGATCAAATGATTGCGAAATTCATGCATCATAACCGGCTTATGACGGGATGAATTGATGTCGTCGATCTCTATGATCAGAGCAGTTCCTTGAATTGTTCGATGGTCAGACCGGCGTCGCGCACAATGGCTGTCATTGTATAAGCGTCGACCGGATTGTTTCGCGGAATGACGACTCGAAGAGAGCCCTAGACATGAAAACGTGTTTACCCTGGCTGTCGATGTGGGAACCCGGCTTTCTCCAGTGCTTTGATCGCGCGCAGATCATTTATGCCAGGAAGCTTCGGCATTCATCAAGCCGTGGCTATTTCCATCTCGCGAATCTCACATCGCGTATCCGGTTCGCCATAAACTTCCAAATATTCCCGGATTGCGTCCCGGATGTTCTGAAGCGCCTCGTCGACATTTGCGCCTTGAGAATGACAGCCCGGCAGTTCCGGACAGCTCACCGAAATACCCTCATCGTGCTCAATCAGGGAGACATGAAATTTTCGTTTCACGCCAGTAATCGTAAGTGCGGCGCGGAAACGTCAACGCAGCGTGAGCTCCTTCCCACGCATTAATCCATTCTTTTCTGCAGCGCTGACCATCTCCACCGTCACCAAAACCGGCGTCAGCGCCGCCGGCTTCAGCTGCCTACTCATTCCATCTCCGGGTAAGGGCCTTTGCCGCCTTCGGCGATGAAGCGGTCGATGCGCGCGGTGACGACAGGCAGCGGTACTGAGCCGAGTTCGAGCACGGCGTCGTGGAAAGCGCGGATGTTAAATTTCGGGCCGAGCGCTTTCTCCGCCTTTTCTCGCGCGCGCACGATGGCCAGCTCGCCCATATAATAAGAGAGGGCTTGCCCGGGCCAGGCGATGTAACGGTCCACTTCCGTTTCGATCTCATGCTCGGGAAGCGCGGTGTAATCGTGCATGTACTTCAGCGCCTGTTCGCGGGTCCAACCCTTGGAATGAACGCCGGTGTCCACTACCAGTCGCGCTGCGCGCCAGATCTGATAACCGAGCATGCCGAACCGCTCGTATGGCGTGTTGTACATGCCCATTTCCTGGCCCAGCTTCTCGCAATAAAGCGCCCAACCTTCGCCGTACGCGGAGATGTAATCGAATCGCCGGAAGTCCGGCTGATTTTTATGTTCGAGCGCGATGGGAATCTGAAATGCGTGTCCGGGAGCTGACTCGTGCAGCGTCAGCGCAGGCAGATTGTAGAGCGGGCGATGCGGGAGATCGTAGGTGTTCAGGAGATAAATGCCCGGACCGCCGCGGCCGGAGGTATAAAAAGGCGCAAGATCGGGCGGCACCGGTTTGATGGTGAAACGCATCCGCGGCAGATAACCAAAGTATTGCGACGATTTGCCGTCGAATACTTTCGCAATCCAGGCAGCGCGATTAAGCAGGTCCTGCGCTGTTTTGGCGTAGAACTGCGGATCGTCACGAAGAAATTGCAGGAATGCAGGGAATTCGCCCTTGAACCCGGATTCGTGCATCGCGTCGACCATCTGTTGATGTAATTTGGCGACCTCCGCCAAGCCTATCTTGTGAATTTCGTCGGGCGAGAGATCGAGCGTGACAAACTCGCGAATTTTCTGGCGATAGTACGTTTTCCCGTCCGGCAAGGATTCGGCGGCCAGCGTGGTGCGGGTGTGCGGCACATATTCGTCCCTGAAGAATTTTAGCAGGTCGGCATAAGCCGGTTGCACAATCTCACGAATCACCTTTGCAGCTTCCGATTTGAGCTTGTCCTGGTTCGACGGCTGAACGCCCACCATCGGTTCCCGGAACGGTGTGTAGAGCAGATTGTCTTCGGGTTTGCCCTCCGCAACGGTGGCGATGGATTTCTCGCGTCCCTTCAAAGTGAGCTGTGGTGGCGTGAATCCGCGCGCAAGTCCTGCGCGCATGTTCGCGATTTCTTCGCGGAAATAGCGCGGGACGTCGCGCATCTGCGCGATCCAGTTTTTGTAATCCGTCAACGTCTTGAAAGGTCGCCGCGACGTCTCGCCCAGATCGGTCCAGAAAGCAGAATCCGAGTTCGCCGGCATTTCGTAGTCACGGAATTTCTGATCGGCGACGAAATTCTCGATCTCGGGCCGGTAAACGTCGTAGTCGATCTGCTCCTCAGGCGAGAGCTGCGCGCGCGGAAGGCCATCGAGCTTATGCAGGACGTCCTCCCAGTATTTCAGCCGGATCTCCTGCGTCGCCGGATCCACTTTTGGCAGGCGATCGGGAACCGGTTTTTCGACTCCTTCGAGGCCGGGAAACTGTTCCAGCCGCCATTTCCATTCTTCTGTGTAGATAGCTCGCAGCCGATCATCGGCACTTTGCGCCCTGGCGAAACACGGGACCCAGCAGAGCGCTGCAGCAGCAAATAAAACGGCGGTTTTCATATTGAGTTCATGTCTATTGCCTCCCTTCTGAAACCTCAACTCCTATTGGTCACGGAGAAACTCGACTCGAATCTTCATGCGTTCAGCGGAGGATTCAGTCCTTTTGCGATAACGTGGTGTGGTGGGCGATGTGCAGCCCAACCAGGCGGGCGATGAGAACGGTGAGGTAAATTTGCCCAGTAACCGCCTCAAGCGCGGCGAGGGTGCGCGCGGCATCGGAGTGCGGCACAACGTCGCCGTAGCCCACCGTGGTCAGGGTCATGAAACTCAGGTACCGCATCTCAAGCACGCGGGCGACGTAACTGTTAAGCGGAGCCGTCGTCAGGAAGACGAACGACCCCGGCTGTAATTCGTCGATCAGGGCGTAGGCAAAAGTCCAGGCGTAGCCGACAAGCAGGTAGACGCAAACCGCCGCGAAGATTTTGTCCAGTGTGATGCTGGTGCCGCGCAAAACATAATCAAGGATCGTTACGGAAAAAAAGGTAATGAGCACAATGACGCAGCTGTGTGAAAGAATGGCGGCCCATGGTTGTTGCGTGATCAGAACGAGCCAGGCGGCTATGATGGAGATTCCGGACAGGACAACCGCGACCGCGAAGAGCCGTTTGCGCTCACTAAGCGTGTAAGAGCCGGCAACGAGAACAACGGCGGCCACGGCATTCATAATCAGAACGCCGTGGCGAAAAGCCGCCACCACAGGAGTGATGACAAAGAGAAAGAGAATGGAACTGAGCAGCGCGAGGTGCCGCCATTCGTTGCGAGGTTTGGCCATGGCTGGTGACTAGGGTAGCTTCGACCTGGAAAATGTCAGCCCGGACCATCGCTTGTGCGATGTCGAGCTTAGCAACAACCCGGCTGTTCCGACTCTTTTTACGATGAAGCGCTGATTTCTCGCGAACTCGCTGCACCTCGGGCGGAGTTACCCTTGGCCGGATATGCAGGCTTCGTTTTTCCGAGCGATCCCTTGCATTCTGTGGTCATCATCAGGCTTGAAAGCCAGGCGCGATTTACTTGTTAGCGCGGACAAACCAAGTGAAGCTTTAGCTGTTGCATCCAAAGAGTATGGTCTATCGTGTTTTCAGGTCGCTTCCGGCTAACGAGATAACCAATTGATTATGGCACGTAAATGTGATGCACCTGGATGCGGGTTTCCTCTCCCGGACAAGTATCCGCTCGACAAATGCCCGTGGCACATGGCACCGGGAAAAGGGCCCGTCAAGATCGCCGCGGCATTGACAATTGCTGCTGCCGGCTTCGGTGGCGGGTTCGCGTACAAGAAGTTTAAGACCTATCTGCGCAATAAGAAGTTGCGTAAAGAACGCGAGGAATCAAAGAAGGCGGCTGCGTCGAAACCACAGAAAGCTAAATCGTCTGCGCGCAAACGGAGCGTCACTCAAAAACGATCGCGCACGCGGAAAAGCGCAAAGTCGAAGCCAAAACAAGCGGAGTCTGAAGGTAGCCAGGACGTATCCTGAATCTTTCAATCCGCTGACTACTCAGACGCGCGGGCTGTCGCCACCGTCCTGTAGACCGCCCTGCCTAACACGAAACTGATGATGACCTGAAACGGCTACAGGCCAGTCGCTACATGATCCAGAGAGCAAGGTAGGACATTCCGTCGAGGCGAGGTTGCGACCTGGGTTCCCGAAGTCAGGATCAAGCAGACTGCAGATGGATTCAAAGTTCATTTCAGCCAGCATCCGAAATCAGCAGGCTGGCAGCCTGCGCTCCCAGAACGGAAGGAACCCCTAACGAGTTTACAGTTGTTTCTGGTAGATACCGACGAAGCTAGTCTTCCAGGTATGGCCGTCATCCGAAGAGACACTCCATTCCTGTTTAACCTTTCCGTCAGGGAGCGGTGTCCACGTTATGCGATTGATCATTGTTCCATGCGTGGACTTGCTCTGTCCGCTCAAGACCATCGCACTATCAACGAGTTTGCCCTGGAGGTGAAGTATCAATCCGTCAGCGCCAACCCAATCCTGATGCCATTTTCGGTCGGCAGAGTCGTAGTAATTGATACTCATCCCATTCGATCCGGACGCCGATTTCCACTGTTCACGAATGGCGCAACCTTCCGAGGCACGGCTGATTTCGCTGGTGCCAACCTGTTTGCCTTGCGGATTGGTGACTTTCCAGTGGCCTAACCAAAAGTCGAATTGACGGAACTCCGGGGCGACGCACGCAGGTGCCGGCGTGTGAGCCGGAACGGGCGAGGCCGCTTCGATTACCGAAACGGAGGTAAGGCCGAGCATGAACAGCATGGAGGCTTTCATACGGCGAATGTGCGCGGCCTCGAAAGTAAAAGCAAAACCGACGGCGTCACTCGTGCATCATAAACAGCTTATGATGCAAAACTCAGATCGATAGATCGAAAAATGCGCGAGCGCGCTCTTCCAAATCACGTCGTCAGAAGTGAGCGATCACCTGGCCGCTGCAGCCTTGGCGCGGGCGCGTTCGTTGCACGCGGCGCGTAAAGCTTTCATCTCATCGCGCAGCACGACCATTCGCGTGGCGACGCCTTTGTATTTTTTCGTCGCCCCTGTGATTGTCCGGTTGACCGCACCCTGGTGGACAAGGCCCTGAAGCTTTTCGTATGCACGCAAGCGCAGCATCTCTTCGCCACCACTGGCTGCGTTTCGCTCCCGCAGGTTGAGCAGGATAATTTCGAATAACGGCTTGAATTCGAAAGAGGCCTTCGAGGAAAGCACAGCGATCAGCTCCTCGGTAATGTTGTCCGGCGCGCGACGCGTGAAAGAGATAGCAGATGGTTTAGACATTTAAGAGTATCGCACTAATCCGGGAAATTGCGACCCGGTCAGATCCGACTGGGCTTGTGGACGTTAGCCTTGCGTTTGGCCAGCAATGCCAGCCGGGCGACCGCCGACGATGATGATACCACGCTCGGCAAGTGAGCCACCGCGGCCGTCCGGCACTGTCACTGTGATCACATGCTGTCCTTCGCGTAATTGCGGTGCGAGTTCGTACCCGCCCCCAAGATCGCCATCCAAGTCCGATTGCCAGCGAATTTCGTCGGGCGCGACAGCGCCGAGGCCGCGAGAGTCAATCATCGCACTCAACGCGACCGCGCCCGGTGCGATCGGACAGCGGCCATCCGGCAGCCTCAGGTAAATCCGGCGACGCGAACGCGGCAACTCGAAGGAAGAGCTATCAGCGTGTGCGGCCCGAAGTTCGGCAGTCGCCACGGCGCGGAAAAAGCAGCGTTCGCCGCCAGGCAGGCGTTCGCTCTCTACCAGCACTTCGCCATTCGGAGGATCGAACGCCACCGGTTGCCACGTCGCGCGGTCGTCCCCGCTAAAGAGTAAAACCACCGAGGCACGGCCGCGCGGGTGTTCCGCATGCAAGCGCAGCGCGAGCAAGTGGTCCCGACGTTCGGGACCGCTTAGCTCGACGCGCGGCGGCTCGCCCACTTCGACGGTGGCGAGCGATTCACGGCCATCGTGCAGCGCGATGGCTGCGACCTGGTCGCCCGGCCATTCGATCGCCTCATGCAAATCGTAGAAGGGCTCGCGCTCGAGCGGCACGGATACTCCGCCTCCACAACATCCGCACGATGCCCGCGCACGCGTGTAAAGACAGTGATGTGTAGCAATGATCCGGCGATGTGCATCGAGCAGATCGACGGACAACGGCGAAATGGCATCGTCGGCAGGCCGCGGTACCATGCCAGCCGCCTCGATGCGATAGGCCTGGCGAACTTCGATGCGTTCTTCGTCGCCGAAACGCCGATGGACACGTATCCCCAGGATCAGAAGTGGACGAACACGACGCGGATCCGCCGGCGCGCTCTGATGATTATCGCGCGCGTTCAGAATTTTGAGATAGGTGTAAGGCGAAATCCACTGCTTCGATTTGTAGGACATGATGTCGGCTGTGTCCGACGGACCGAACAGTGTCGGCGGTGATGTTCCCGGATCGATGCCGACTTCGCCTATCGAGGTTTTACTTCCGCCGTAGTTCGGATAATTCGGATCGCTGCTGGTGTCACCGGGCACGGCGACATGGTTACAGGTGAAGACGTGCCCCATCTCATGGGCGAAAATCAAATCGTACGCGAAGCGAGCATCGGTTCCCGCGAAGGATGCACCGACACCTTCCGATCGGCCGCAACCGGTATTGTATGTTCCAGCGGCCGGCGGAACTGCAGCGCTGGGGACAAACGCGAAGACGATGTCGCCAATCTGAAACAGCGCCGTGAAGATGCGTGTGACGGCAAGGTCAGCGAGTAGATTGTTCCAGGCTATGTTGCAGCCGCCGCCGGTGGAGGCGGGCGCATAGGCCGCTGAGCTGTTTGTTGAAGTGCCGAGAATTGTGGTCTCGAAATAAGGGAACGGCAGCATGCGCTGCGCTGTCCGCATGGTGCTCAGCATCACCGCATCAGTCGGGCTCGTGACATTGCCGGCGCTGTCAGTCCAGTTCACTCGCACGACGGCGACGCGCGGAGGTCGCACTTCGATGAAGTCAATGTACCGCCCGCTGGTAACATGGTCTTGGAGAGAGGAGAATAGGCCGTCGCTGCCGGCGCGCCAAAGCCGGACGGTGAGATAAAAGCGGCCGGTCCGGCAGTACCAGGCGGGCACCACAAAATTCAACGAAGAATTTACATGCACCAGACGCAAGGCGAGCTCGCCCGGGCCACCACCGGCAGCAGTCAGGTCGGCGTCCCACAGTTCGCGTGAGAGCTCGTTGCGCGGGCCAAGCCGGGCGCCCACCGCGCGCGTGGGGCCAGTGCGGTAAACGATGCGATCACCCACTGAGAGAACCAGCTCACCGGTAACGCGTGCACCCGTGAGGGTATCGGGCTCAGCCACACCCGGCTGCACGTAGGGATAGGCGCGCACTACCAGTGATTTAAGGGCCACGAGCGGAATCGAATTATCGTCGCCATAGGTGGCGCCCACCGAGCCGTTGTACTGGATCGACTGTGTGAGTTCCAAACCAGCCAATGCCAAATGGCGTCGCGGCCAGAGTTCATTCGGAAACTGGTGGGGCGGATCCCACAGAAGCGGGGCGCGCTCGGGGTCCGGCTGGGCCGGGCGATTCGGAAGATTGCCGGCCAGCCGCCGCGCCACTGCAGCCGCGATGGCGTCTAGTTCAGGTCCTTCCGGGAGGTTCATAATGATTTCTTTCTGATGTTATCGATTGGAATAGATCCTAATGAGTCAGGGTTCGTGATTCTTTCGGCGTGTCACGTTAGAAGCAAGATTAAACGGATTCCGCAATCGGCAGCCGGCGGAAGCGCCGGGATATCCGGTCGCATTACTAATCTTAGTAACTGCCGTAGCAGACTTCGTTTCTCGCACGGAACGCCAATGACCTGGTTGGCTCTGTTCGAGTCCCCTTTATTGAGAAGAACGAATAGCGATCCAAAAATGACGCGGTCACCGACGTACTGTGCCCGTAGAGTGGCTGACTGGCGCCAGGATCGAACGGGCTCCGTAGCGACCACAGCCTCGTCGCTTCTTGTTAGGCAGAGCTGGTAAATGAAGTTTCCGGCGAAGTATCCGTCAGGGCGCTTCGCCGATATCAATCGCTTCCTAAAAAAGGTATTCGTAAACACCTAAATCGATCTGAATTATTTTCACTGCGTGTCAGGGGTTTTTGATCCGAAGGGTGGCAGTACAGCGCTCACAGCGGCTGGTGAGCTAAGGAAAAAAAGCGACCGATCCGGAGGTCGGTGCCGATCTTTTTGGGGTATGGAAAAAGATTCTGAAACAAAAGACGACAAGAGCAGCCAAGGCAGGGCCGTAGACCCGCAAAAAGAAGCGGCTTATTGGCGAGAGCAACATTCGAAACAACCGTATGCAAAGAACTCTTCGTACGAGCAGTTCGAGCACGCATATCGCACCGGCTATGAGGCGTTCTTAAAGCATCAGGGGAAAAACTTCGATGAAGTTGAAGAGTCCGTTGCGTCGGATTACGAGGACGCAAAACCCGATTCGGCATTGCCATGGGACACAGTGCGCCCCGCAGTAAGCTCGGTCTGGGATAGAATGGCTGGGATTATCAGTCCGCGGGATCCGAGCCGCGGCATCCGTGGCTCGATCTGAAGAAAGCTAAAAGCAGGACGAAAAACAAATCGAGCTCACTGAGCCTTAACGCTCCCAGGAGCAAGGCGGCGACGCAGCTGTAGGAAAGGTCGCTCCACTGCGAAAAAAAGCATCGTCGCAGCGGCATAGACGCACAGCTGCACGCCGATAAGTGCGAGAGCCGAGTTGGTGTCGATCCCGTGCGCCCGGCAGAATTCGGCGAAACCGTGAATCGCGAATTTTTGTACCAGATAGGCGCTGTAAGCGATGCTGGCGATGAACGCAGCTCCGGGAATTGCAATCTTATGTAATGGTAAACGCGGACTGACCGCGCAGATCAGCAACGCGGCCATGGCGATTGCGAGGAGCGGAAACTGCCAGACACACGCGTTGAAGTTGATGTATTCGCCTTCGCCAAGCCAGAGTGCATAGATGATTAGCCCGAGAGCGGGCAACCACAGCCAAGTCGCCCAATTCGTCAGCCAATTCCATAATCGGGGCCGGAATTTTTCGATCGCCGCGATCGCAACTCCAAACACAAGTGGATCAAGTCGCGTCCAGGTTGGATAATAAATCCATGCCTGGAATCCGCGAAAGGAAACGCCGGTATCTGTGGCATTCTGCAACGCCAGAAAAACCCGGAGCAGGATGCCGCCGAGGGCGATTAGACAACAAACAATGACGACAGCGCGGGGACGCCAGAACAGGACGAGCAAGATAAACGGAAGCGCGAGATAAAACTGGTCTTCAACTGCCAGGGACCAGGAGTGAGAGAACGCCGTGCCACCGTGCAGGGCGATATTTTGAACAGACGCTAAAAATTTCCAGAGCGGCTGCGCCATGTCCGGATACTCGCGCCACGATGGAAGCAGGAAATAAAACGTGAGAACCACCAGGTACGCGGGCATGATCCGCAGAGCACGACGCGTATAAAATCGTCCCAGACTCAGACGCCTGCTGCGCGCGAGCTCCCTCAGGAGTTGACCGCCGATCAGATAACCGCTGAGAACAAAGAAAAGGTCGACCCCTATCCAGCCCCAACGATGGACGTCATCGGGCAATGGAAAACCCATGATGCCGGCGTGATAAACAACGACCACTATAATCGCCAGCGCACGCAGAAGATCGAGACCCGGCTGGCGGTCGCGGTGGCGAAAACGCGGGTCGAGCTGAATATCGGAAGACGCTGCCGATTCACTCTTTATGCGCTGAGGAACCGGAACCCCGTGAGATCGAACAGGCATCGAACGTAATTCGTTACTTCTTATGAAAATCTTTCAGGAAATTTTGATTTACCATTTAAGAGTGTCGTGTCGACGCCGGCAGAACTGTTGCAACACGAACTCCGGATTATCGCTTGCGCCAGTGGCGAAGGACGCGATGTCGTGGAGTAGCTGTCGCATGATCGGCGGTGCTCGCGATTAGTTGACGTTGCCGTAAATGGCCGAGCGCCGTGTGGACTGCGCTCTTCGATAAACCGGTTGACTCGGCGATCGTGCGAAGACTCGACGGTATCGGTTGCCAGCGACGTCGCGCTGATTGGCCGTAGAGATGCAAATAGACCAAATACGCGGCAGGCTTTTGGTCGTGCCCGATGAGATCGCGCATCAGCACATCCAGAACGTAATCGTCAATGGGGATAGTCTGTTTGAAACGGGGCACACGGGAAGAATGAACGAAGAACCAAACAGGAGTGAAGTAAATTCGAACAGCCCTCTACCGATAAACGGACAGCAGTTTTTTACGACAACTACTGTTCGCATGTGGACGCGAACATTTGGACCGGATTACATTCGGCGCATCATGATCAGGCAAATCAAATTTGTTAGCATTCCCGTAGCCGAGCAAAACCGCGCGCTGGATTTTTACACAGATAAACTCGGGTTCACCATCATCACCGATCAGCCATTCGACCAGAAGCAGCGCTGGATCGAGTTGCGCATTCCGAAGGCTGAAACGCGGGTGGTGTTGTTCACACCGGAAGGAGATGAACAACGGATCGGCTCGTTCATGAACATGTCGTACGCGTGTGACGACCTTGAAAAGACCTATGCCGAACTGAGGAAGCGCGGCGTGGAGTTTGAAGGTCCGCCGCAAAAACAGCCATGGGGCACCTACGCGATGTTCAAGGACAGTGAAGGCAACCGATTCGTTCTTTCGTCGGACTAAAAGAACAGGCCACGACTTCGTCAGGGCGGACATTCCTCTGCACGCCGGGAGTGTTGCAGCCATATGACGGGCATTGCAGCGGAGAACGTCCGCCGCTAAAAATGCAGCCGTGCAGGCGACCAGGTTTGAGTTCGAAAAACGGTTCTGGATCATATGCGCAATTTACCTCGCAGGGTTTTGCCTCTCCTTTTTTGATCACACATCATTCATCGCCGCGCTGCGGCATTTGATTGCGCCTTCGGTCATCCCGAAAAGCGCAGGAGCCGAAAACTTTGCCAGAACCGTAATCTTATTCGGATCTCTCCTGGTTTTCGTCTCGGCAGCATTACGCTCCTGGGGCGCCGCCTATTTGCGGACGGAAGTCGTACACGATACGACGCAACACGCGGAAGCGCTGGTGGCTGACGGACCTTTCCGTTACACGCGTAATCCGCTTTACCTGGCGAACCTCCCGATGGCGGCTGGAATCGGTGTCCTGGCCAGCCGTTCCGGCTTTATCTTTCTGGTGCTGGCGAACTGGATTTTTGTTTATCGGCTGATTTTTCGCGAAGAAACCTCTTTGTTGAAAAACCAGGGCGCATCCTATCAGGCATATTGCGAAGCGGTACCGCGTTTCTGGCCGGCGCTGCAGCCACGCGTTCCCTCGGCGCACCTTCGTCCCGACTGGGGCCAGGCGTTCGCTGGAGAGAGCTTTGTCTGGATATTCGGTCTGGCCGTACTACTGGTCGCGATCACGTTGCGGCCATTGGCGGCATTCATCGCATTTCCACTGGGTTTCCTGGCGCATTTTCTAATCACGTCGCGGATTCAAAAGCAGCGAAGCACGTAGCGAGAGCAACGCGAGTGATTCGCAGCCGACGCCGCGGTTGGGAGGCTCAAATTAGTTGACTTGCCGTTGCGCTATTTCTTGCCGGCGCGGGTGTAATTGATTTCCATGGTTTTCTTTTCCTGGCCACCATGGTTCTCGTACCACTCAAGCGTCATGTGATTTTTATCGGTGACCTTTATTACTTCACGCACTGGAGTTTTCATCCCCGGCATCATTTCCATTTCGCTGGTGTAAGTGAATGTTTTGGTCGCGGGATCGTAGGTACCCTCAGAGGACTGGATGCCAGTGCCCATGTTGTCGATCCATGAGGCGACGAACTTCTTCTTCACGTTGTCGTAGCCTTCGATGCCCATGCCCTTGAACTGCAGATCTTTCATTTTGCCGTCTTCGCCCGGCATCTGCATTTTGCCGGTCACATCCATCATGACATAGCGGCCGCCCATAATGCTCTTGCGCGTGGCGGTGCCTTTTGATTCCTGCGGTTTGGCGTTCGGGTCCGGGTTCATCCACATTTTGATGGTGTAATTCCAATTGCCGTTCATCTCTGCGAGCAGCTTGTGATTTTCGTTGAGCTTCGACATCTCCATCATCTGCTTCATCATTTCCTGCGGATTCGGTGGAGCGCCCGGAGCACTCATGGCAGCGGCCGGCGAAGTTGCGACTGCTGGTGATGTAGCGGGGCTTTGCGCAAACGAGGAAATCGCGAACAATGTCGCGAACAGAATCGTGGCTAGAGACGTAAATGCTTTCATAAAAAAGATTCTGTCGATCTTCGGATTGGTTGTCCACCGATTACGAAGATTGAAGTCGGGAAAGCGTAAGGGAGTATGTCAGTAGGAATTGTCTGTGGATGAAGTTTTCCGATCCTCAGGAAGATCGTGGCGCGCAGATTCGCGCGAATGCTCGCACAGGGTAAGATTCGAGGATGAAATTAGAAAACCCGACAATCGAAATTTGTCCGGGGATCACACGCCGGACGGTTGCGCACGGCGAGAAGATGTATCAGATGCTCGCCACGCTCGCGGCTGGAAGCCGTATGCCGGCGCACTCGCATCCGCAGGA
>Ga0210142_1000224_pt1 | contig 13062 bp, 9 predicted proteins | sample Goodyear_PhragC__FD_184869 | JGI IMG/M metagenome (GOLD analysis project Ga0210142, IMG submission 184869) | Wetland microbial communities from San Francisco Bay, California, USA, that impact long-term carbon sequestration - Goodyear_PhragC_D2... | ecosystem: Environmental > Aquatic > Marine >...
TCGCGTGCTTCACGTTCGGCGCGCTTTTGCTTGAGCGTATTGAGCTTGCGCAATGCGGCAGGCGTGACTTCGTAAGCCATGCCGCGCGGCAAAAGGTAATTTCGCGCATACCCGCGGCGCACCTTGACCACGTCCGCTTCGGCGCCGAGCCCGGGAACGCTTTCAGTCAAGATGAGTTCAGTTAAAGGCATGGTGATCTTTTAAGACGCGCTCAGAATTTTGCAAACCGAAGCGTCTCCGGGGATGGCGAGTCTAAAATTCAGGCGCGTGTTGTCAATACGAGAATAAAATATTTCGCAAAAAAATCGCAGTGCGCAGTGCTTCGAGCAACCACCACGCGTTTTCCGCTGTTTTTACAGTAGCGCATGCCTCCGGCTTGCGACCGTGTGCGCAGACGCAAGCGAGGACGCTCGCGCTACTCTAAATGATCCCGAGCTTCATGCGGCCGGCTTCGCTGATCATGTTTTGATTCCAGGGTCGGATCCCAGACGACGATCTAGCGCATCGCATCTAGACGAACGCTAGTTGCGATGCGCAGATCAAGCGCACAATCTCTAGTGCTGCGTCGAGCCGACGCTCGAGATAACGCCTTGCCAGGGGAGAACAAACGATGGCGGATTCGTGGTGAAGTCGATTTGCCCGCCCAGAGTAAAACTGCCAGTGGCGTTGGTGAAGCGGCCCGTGCCGCCTGTTATGGTCGCGGTCTCATGGTTGTCGTACACTCCGTCCATGTCCGGGTCCGTCAGGTACCCGTCGAATGTGCCGACGATTTCGTCGCCGTTCGCCGCAAACCAGTCAAAGGTGCCTGTGTAGGTAATAGGGTCCTGGCAGAAGTCCGGGTAGAATTCCGCGGTCCCGGTGAAGGCTCCCAATTGATTCGCGTTTCCGAAGTTGACTACGTGTGTGTGAACAATGCACGGGTCCACAGGCTCCTGAGATTCAACGTACCCCGAGACAGTGCCATTGAAGGGCACCATCTCGCTGGCTACTGCCAGGGTCGTTGCCGAGATAAACACTGCCGCAAAGCAGGCGAGCAGCAGCGGGATCAGAACCCCTGCTGTTGGTTTGAACTGAATGTTTCGATTTTTCATGTGATTTCCTTTTCTTGTTTTGGGTTTGTGGCCGTCGTTCCTGGTAATCCGGAAACGCAGACCGTTTCCCGTTCCTTCCCGAAACTTTGCGCGCCGTTGCAAAGAAAGTGACAGGAGCCACAGCGCTCTGCGTGTCGCAGTGCGATGCAAACGCCCCGACCGAGCGGGGTGGCTACAGCGCGGGGGACCTATTTCGGTGCGAGCGAGGCGAAACAAAAGCCGCCACGCCGTGAGACGTGACGGCTGATTCCGAGATTAGGCTGTGTTATTGATCGCTACCCGCCGCGTTCAGGGCGTGTACACATAATAGTATATAGGAATATTTGCTTCATAGGCGTTGTCCTTTGTATTTTTGGTTTTGGCATTGACTGTTTTGTGGGTGGAGTTGTCATATTTCTTGTTTTCATTTTTGTTGAGGTTGGATTGTTATGTTTCTATCGGTTTCATGGTTTTGGTCTTCGTTCTGACGCAAACCGTTTCCCATTCCTTCCCGAAACTTTGCGCTGCATTGCAAAGAAAGTTTGGAACTGTAGACGCGACGCCCTCGTCGCGTGGGAGAGAAGACGGCGACGAAGGCGTCGCCGCCACGAGATGCTGGGTATGCAGCGCCGTTATGTTTTCGGCTAATTTTGCTCCGGCGATGCAACTTCGTTTGCCGAGTCGAGAAGTGGAATGTCTCTGCGGCATCACGCATCGCACCTAAACGACGCCAGGTGCGATGCGGATACCATTCGGGGCCCGTCCTAATTGATAGCTACTCCGAAGTACGTCAGCGACCCGTAGCTGCGGAGGGTACAGTTGTCGTCGAATACGACGTGCCACGCGAAAGTCGCGGGAGTCGTATTCGTATCGAGCGTTGCCGTCACCTGAGGTCCCCAGGTGTAAGTGTAGATGCCGTCTTGGAGTGAGACGGGCGTCAACGGGATTTGCGGGAACACTATGTAAATGCTGCCGTTGCGGAAGACGACCATTGTGAGGTTAGCTGGCGGCGGGACCAGGGGTTGCGTCTGCGCATCGATGTTCAGAACCCATGTGCCAGCAACTGCGTACGCCGGCGGGTCCAGAACCTGACCGTCGCAGGAGACGAACTCGCCGTGTGTGAGGCTGCCCGTGTAGTTTTGCGGCGGCTGGAGCGGCTGCGTGCCCCAGGATGAACTCGCCGAGGTCACGAGGAGGGCGACTGCGGCGACGATATAAGTCAGGATATTCTTTCTGTTTTTCATGATATGATTTTCTTTCTTTGTTTTGGGTTTATGGCCTTCGGTCCAGGTAACCCGGAGACGCAGACCGTTTCCCGTTTCTTCCCGAAAGTTTGCGCGCCGTTGCAAAAGAAATTGTGGGATCAAAACCACAATCATTATCAATTGGGTTTGAAGGCGCTGCTGTGGCCTGTGCTTGATGGATGTTGGACGCTGCCGGTCCTGTGTTAACAGAGTCGCGCGCGTCGCGATTCGCGGAGCAGCGTTGTTCAATTCCGCTTATTTAAGCTTAAAACTGGCAGAACCGACGGTTGCGCCGTCGATCATGATATCAACGCGATATGTGCCCGTCCCGAGTGCGCTCGCGCTCAGGTTATAGATGTACTCGCAATCATCGATCCTGAAGTTTGAGCCATTGTCGGCAGACATGGCGTAAACGGATTCGTTAATCGGTTCGACAATGCCCCCGGCTGTGCGGGTCAATGCGATAGCTGCTAGAGGCAACGCACAAGTTGGAGAACCATCCTGGGTGAGCGCGAACTTCACTGGAATGACTCCACGGTTAGCGTTGAAGATACTGGTCCCGTCGGAATTAATCGGTGGCTGGATCTGCGCGTTGTAGGCTGGTGTTGGAGTTGGAGTCGGTGTTGGTGTTGCCGTGGCTGTAGCTGTCGCGGTAGGTGTTGCGGTAGCCGTCGCGGTCGCGGTTGGCGTAGAGGTGGCCGTCGCCGTGGCTGTCGGGGTAACCGTCGCTGTCGCCGTTGGCGTTGGCGTAGGCGTTGACTCGCACATACCCGACGCTCCAGCCGCATAGATAGCCTGAACTTCGGTGGGAGTAAGCGCGCGGCGGAAGAGTACGACTTCGTCTATTTGGCCGGTAAAGAAAAACTCCTCTGCAAATTCTTCATGGCAAGAGTCGGGGCCGAAATTCGCTCCGCCAATATGCGCGTAGCTGCAAGTGATATTGACCCCGACGACCACCGGATTCGTATTATTATTTTCTTCGATACCATCAACATAGACACGGGCAGTCTTGTCCGCACGAACACCGACTACGTGGTGCCATAAGCCGTCGTTCAATGTCGTCGTACTGCCCGCACCGACAAAGTTGCCGTTAAAGTCTCGAATAAGGAAATCGACACCACCGTGGTCCTCAATATAGAGTTCATATAAAGAATAAACTTCTGAGTAGTACTGGAAGATCATGGGAAATACGCCAGGTCCAAGAGTGCCAGTAAACCGCACCCAAGCAGCGACGCTAAAGTCACTGCCTTGGAAATTGAGTTCTCCTTCTGTCCCCTGGTTTGGAATATTCACAGCCCCGCTTCCATCGAAGGTAAACGCCTGGCCTACCATTCCAGGTGCAAAAGTCACTCCGCCCTGCAACGTACCACTATTGGTAATGTTGTGGATGTTATCGGCATTGCCTTCAGCTGGCCACCAGGTAGCCATGTTTGGTGGTGGTGGTATGCAAGGAGCCAAGGGATCAGCTTTGGCGGGAGGGTTAATGACGAAGTTGCAGGTGGCTACGACTATCAGACACGTGCGGAGAGCGGATTTGGCGGTCGCGGTGGTTAGTAATGTTTTCATGGTAGGTTCAAGATTGTTTCCTATTCCTTCCCGAAAGTTTGTGCCCCGTTGCAAAAGAAAGTGACGGGAGCCACCGCTCTGCGTGTCGCAGTGCGATGCCACGCCCCGACTGAGCGGGGCGGCTACAGCCCGGCGGACCTATTTCGGTGCGAGCGAGGCTACGATTTTTTCGAAGCGCGGGTCGCCGCGCAGCGGGTCCCACCAGGGCTGCAGTTTCAATTCGCCGTAGGCGACGTACCCCGGCAGCCGCGCGGCGACAGCCAGTTGTTCGCAGGCCAGATCCTTCTCGCCAACCCATGCGGCGATCTGCGCGAAATATTCGATCATGTGCAAGCCGTTGGTGAAATCTCTTTCCATGGGCATCAGTTTGATCGCGCGCCGGCCTTCACGCAGAGCTTCCTCTTTACGCCCGAGCCCGGCGTCGATTAATCCAAGCACGCAGAGTGCCGGGCCATAATCTGGCTGTGCTTGCACTCGCTTCTCTTGTTCTTCCCGAGCTAAGCTAAACGCAGAGCGCGCCTTTACTTCATCGTTGGTCATTCGGGCGATCAGCCCCTCGCCAAAAGCGCGACTGAAGTTCACAGTGTCGTTACCGAAGGTATTTTTACCAAGTGCCTCCAAAGCGGCCTCTGCGGATTTTGCATCGCGTTCAGCGAGAGCGTTCCGGAACCAACTGTCCGCGACGCTTGCAACCGCTTCAGGATTTTCTGCCCTAACCGAGTCGATAACTTGATGTAGTGGGCGCGGATCGGCTTTCCAGTCAAAATCGAAAGCTGCTCGCGCTATTCTCGTGTCGATATCGTTAGGGTTGATGGCGAGACAGCGATCCAGGAAGCCAACTGCTTCGGAGTAGCGGCGCAAAAGTCGGGTAAAGATTGCGACCTTGTGAGCGATGTTTGGATTCCGCGGATCCAGTTCGAGCGCGCGCTCGAGATTGCGCACACATTCTTCGTAATTTCCCGAACGGGCTTGAAAGAGCCCAGTCAACTGGAAGATTCGCGGATCATTCGGCAACGTTCGGCGAGCGATCTCCACCTCAGCAAAAGCACCGTCGTAGTCGAGATGGCCGCGAAGCAGATTTTCGGCGCGTGCGAGATGGGCTTCGCCCGCGTCGGGACGCAGACGGAATGCAGTCGCGACCGCATCGTCTGCCAGCGCCAACCTGGCGGGAGTGTGATCATAGCCCAAGGAATAGAGTAGGTCGTGAGTATAAGCCAGTTGGCAGTACGCAAGGAAGAACGACCGATCGCGCGCCACGGCTTGGTTGAGAAAGTCGATCGCTTTAAGGAATTTCTGCTCGAGGCCAGTGCTGAAGGTTGTTAACACGGGGAGAGACTTGGCCCGCGTGTAGAGAAGGAACGCGGGCATATCCCTCGTCGGAGCTTGAGTAATCGCCGTTTGTTCGCTGACAGAAATCTTCGCTCGAAGCTGGTCAGCGATTGCCCTGGCGATATCGCTCTGGATCGCGAAGACGTCGGCCAGATCGCGATCGTAGCTTTGCGCCCACAGATGCGCGTCGGTGCGCGTATCGACCAACTGTACATTGACCCGGACGCGATTGCCAAGTCGCTGAACACTTCCTTCCAGCACGTTGGCCACGCCGAGTTGTTGGCCGATCTCGCGCAGGTCGCGCGCGATCCCGCTTTTATACTCCACCACTGACGTCCGACTAATCACTTTCAAGCCGGCGATCCGCGCCAGAGCAGTCAGGATTTCGTCCTGCACGCCATCAGTGAAAAAGGCGTTATCCGGGTCCCTGCTCAAATTCCTGAACGGAAGCACCGCGATGCTTTTCTCCGAGATGTTTGCAGGCGCCGGGTTCTGGGACATGGGTCGATTGTGCCACGGAGGGAACAGCACGAAGGCCGCAGCCGCGATGCCGATCAGACCGGCCGCTAGAGCCAATCGGCGCGCCGCTTTCCAGCGGTCGAGGGTTTGTGCGCGGCAATCCTGCAATTGCAACGTGAGTGCACGGACATTCGGGCGTGCGGCTGGTTCCCGGGCAAGCATCGACACCAGCAGCGAAATAAGGCGGCTTGGAACGCGTGCCGCCTTCAGCTGTTCTATCGGCAGAGCTCGCGAGCTCTGGCTCGCGCGAATCTGTTCGATGGTCGCGCCTTCGAAAGGCCTGTGGCCGGTGAGCAGATACCACAGCGTCCCGCCTAACGAATAGATGTCCGAGCGAACGTCGACCCGCGCATCGCGGAATTGCTCCGGACTCGCGAAAGCGGGCGTTCCGACAAATCCTCCATGGGTTAAGCCCATTGCATCCGGCTTTTCGACAAGAGCTTTCGCCACGCCGAAATCGATTACCTTCACGAGTAGATGCGACGCCCTCGTCGCATTCTTTCTCGCACGGGAAAGCGGCGGGGGCGCCGCTTCTACAGTTTCAACCAGCATTAGATTTGCCGGTTTCAAATCGCGATGCACCAAACCCTGCTTTTCAGCTGCGGTAAGTGCGCTGCTGACCTGCAAGGCAATGTCGATGGTCGTGAGCGCGTCGAGCGGTCCAGTCCGGCGAACACGGGCCTCCAGCGTTTCGCCTTCCACCAGTTCCATCACGCAGAAGCACTGCCCGTTCTCTTCGCGGATACCGAAATGGTAAACAGTCGCGACATTGGGATGCCGCAAAGATGCCGCCGTACGTGCTTCGCGCATGAACCGTTCGCGTGCTTCCGCTCCGCGCTTTACCCATTCTGAAGCGATGAGCTTGAGCGCGACCGGCCGTTGGAGCGACGTATCGATCGCGCGATATGTGACGCCCATCGCGCCGTGGCCCAATTCCCAATGCGTCCCGTCGTCGTGGCGCTCGATCCTGTAGTTTCCTAGTCGATCCGTTACAGGAGCGAACAATTTCTCGTCAGGTTCTTCCGTGTCGTCGAATCCGACGCGCAGCAGGCAAATCATGCAGCGCCCGAGACCGCGAGAAAATGCTCCCTCGAGGCGCGTCCCGCATTCAGGACAGATCGCCGCGTTAGTTGCCTGTGCCTGCATTAATCCGCCGCCAGTACTTCGCAAAGATGTCGCAGCTCCGCGTCAACCTCGGACGCTTCTGCCACGGTGCCACCCACTTCCTCCCGCAAAATTGCGCGATACCTTGAGCGCAGCCGGGCCACATCGCTGCGCAGCGTTGTGACCGGCCGGCCCAACTGGAGCGACATTTCTTCGTATGGAACTGCGCCTTCGCTGGTGACCGAAAGGTGTGAGTTCAACTGCTTGAACAATTCATCTTTTCCAGCCAACGCGCATTCCCCGGCCAGCCGATCAAGCGCCGTGCGGAGCAGCGTCTCCGCCCACTCACGTTCGTAAACGCGTTCAGCGCTCCAGGCCTGCGAGCCCACGGCTCGTGCGTCCGCCTCGGCGATGGCGGACATATCGAGCGGCCCAAGAATCATGCCCCCGCCCCGCTTTTGCGTACGGTCGTGAGTACGCGCGTGCGCCACGAAATGTTTTAGGGCACCGAGCAGAAATGAACGAAACCGTCCCTTATCAGGATCGGCTCGGGCATAGGCACGCGATTCGATGAGATGCGCAAAAAACCCTTGCGTCAGATCTTGCGCATCGTCCGGGTTCGAGCCCTGGCGTCGAAGGAACAGGAAGATTGGTCGCCAATAAATGCGGCATAGTTCCGAAAGCGCGTTTAGCGCCTGGTCGGGTGGTGTTTGCGATTGCCCGGCGTCGAGGACCATCGTCCAGCGAGTAGAGGTGAACAGACCTTTGCGCGTGGTTTCGGTGGGGGACACCGCAGGCATGCGACGTTTTTATTCGGGTGGAGGAAAATAAGCAAGTCAAACACCGGACAGACGCGCTGACTCAGTACCGGGCTGACGCAACCGGCTAACTCACCTGTACGGATTGAAAAAATTGAAGGGAATTCAAATCATCCCGAGCTTCATTCGGCCGGCTTCGCGCATTAAAGTAGCGCGAGCGTCCTCGCTTGCGCGTCTGACGAAAACTCGCGTGCCGGAGACATGCGCTACTTCAGACCATGCCGAGCTTCATCCGGCCGGCTTCGCTGATCATGTTCTGGTTCCAGGGCGGATCCCACACCAGTTGGACATCGGCTTCATCGATGCCGTCTATGCTCAGGATTTTGCTTTGCGCATCGTGTGCGATCGCCGGGCCCATTCCACAACCGGGCGCGGTCAAAGTCATTTTCACTTCCACACGCGTGCCGCCTTCGTCCTTTTTCATCAATCGACAATCGTATACCAGACCAAGATCAACAATGTTCACCGGAATTTCCGGATCGTAACATTGTCGGAGCTGGTTCCAGACGTCTTCCTCCGACGCGTCACCATCGGTGCCCATCGGTTTTTGCGTTTGTTGCGGCTGTGGCTTTTCCAAGCCGAGCGCGTCAAGGTCCTTCTCCACCACGCGCGCAAGACCCTGGTAAGTTGCCACGGTGTAGCTCCCGCCGAGGCTCTGCGTGATAACTCCCTGCGTCCCCGCAGGAATCGTCGTTTTCTGGCCACTGGGAATCTGGATCGCTTCGCAGTCGCGCTTCAATGTGAATTCAGTGTTCTCGTACATGCGTTTACCCTTTGCGACTTACTATGCCACAGGACAGAAAATGACGAAATGGCTTTCGCTCCGTTAAATCGTCAAAATCGTTGAATCGTGAATTGTGAACCGATGTAACGTTGTAACCATTCAACGAATCACGAGTTCAATACACATCCCGCTTGTAGCGCTTCTCTCTTTTCAGATTCTCGACGTATTCGTTCGCCTGATCGACGCTCTTGCCACCCTGTTCCTGGACAATCTGGCGCAGCGTCGCATCCACGTCTTTTGCCATGCGGCGTGCATCACCGCACACGAAAAACTGCGCCCCCTCGGCGTCGATCCATTTCCAGATCTCGGCCGCATTATCAGCCAGCTTGTGTTGGACGTAGATTTTGTGGGCCTGATCGCGCGACCACGCACAATCCAGCCGCGTGAGAACTTCCTTTTTCATGAACGCGTCGAAATCTTCCTCGTAGGCGAAGTCGCATTTAACGTGCTGCGCTCCGAAGAAGAGCCAGTTTTTCCCTTTAGCGCCGGTGACCTCGCGTTCCTGCAAATATGCTCGAAAAGGGGCGACGCCTGTGCCAGGCCCCACCATAATGATCGGCGTATCGGGATTTTCCGGTAGATGAAAGTGTTTTGCTGCGGTAACGAAAACAGGCACAGGCACGTGATCTGCGCGCTGGGCGAGGAATGAGGAGGCCACACCCTGCCGTACTCGGCCGTGGCTCTCGTAACGAACGACGTCTACGATCAAATGCACTTGATCCGGAAACGCCTTGAGGCTCGAGGCCACTGAGTAAAGTCGTGGCTGTAATTTTGACAGCAGCCCGACAAATTCCTGCGGAGTGAGGCGCAGCGATGGGTGCTCGATGAGAAAATCGATCACTTCCATGCCCCATACATAAGTCTGCAAATCCTGTTTGCGGTCTGGAGCCAGAAGAGAACGCAGATTTGGTGCAGCATCGGCGCGCTGTGCGATCGCCTTCAAAAATTTCGGCGTCGGCTGGGTGATACTATAGTCTCCGAATAATGCGTCCCGCAGCTTCGTTGGCTCTCCTTTCAGACGCGGCACTTGTTCGTCACCGGTGGCGCCCAGCGCGCGAATGATTTCGTCCACCAGGTTGGGATCATTCGTTGGATATACGCCGACGGAATCGCCCACCTCGAAGCTCAGGCCCCAGCCGGTGAGATCAAGCTCGAGATGGCGCGTGTCCTTTTCCGACTCCGGACCGCTCAGCCTCCGGTTGATGAGCATTCTGGCTGGAAACGGGTTGGTCCGGGAATACGGCGGCGCGGCAATGGTAGCGGTAGCTTGAGTCATAGCAGAGCCAAATTTGTAGCGGTGATCCGTTCTCGCCGCAAATCTTCAGCCGTCATTCCGGATCGCGACTGTAGGGAAACGTCGTACCGCGCTGCGCAGTTATCCATTTCCTCAGGTACTTCAAGTGTTTGAGGAAATGAAACGCTGTCTCATCGCGATCATAGGATTTTATCTTTTTCTACGGGGCGGCCGATCCGACGCAATCGCGAAATCCACCTGCCGCTTGAATGGATCAACGCGCGCAACAAACACCGACACCTCATCGCCGATCCTGAATCGTTTGCGCGATCGCCTGCCAATCAGCTGCCGCCGGGCGGGCTCAAAAAGATAAAAATCATCCGTTAGCGATGAAACGTGAACAAGGCCGGTGATAAGCGCATCGGGCAATTCGACTAATAATCCGTAGTTGCGAACATCCACAACTGTGGCTGAGAAAATCTGTGGCTTCCGGCCGGCGAGTTGCCGTTGAAAAAACTCGAGCTTCTTCATCTGCGTCGCATCAATTTCCGCATCTGCTGCGTTTCGCTCAGTTCGTGAAATGTGTTCGGCGATAGAAGTAATTTCGGCCATGCCCGGTTGGCTGGCCGCGCTCGCCGGACCGCTCGGCGGTCGGTCTCTACCTAACGCTCGGTGCACCACCAGATCGGCGTAGCGCCGAATCGGACTGGTGAAATGCAAATAATTTGTCTTTGCCAGGCCGTAATGGCCGAGCGGCTTGGGATCGTACCGGGCGCGCTTGAGACTTTTGAGCAACCCAACCTTCAGCGCCTGCTCTTCGGGTTTGCCGCGAACTTCGGCAAGCAATCGCTGCAATTCGGCGCGATGAGTTAGATCCCCAACTTTGTAATCAAAACTCAACACGAATTCACGGTACTCTGCGAGCTTTTCCGGATCCGGATTTTCGTGAACGCGATAGACAGTGGGAATGGCGCGCTTCTTCAGTTCCCGGCCGACCGCTTCGTTCGCTGCCAGCATGAATTCTTCTATTAGCTGGTGCGACTCATCGTTTTCAACGCGCTCTAATCCTGTTGGTTTACCCTCTTTGTCCACCCTGACTTTTACCTCTGGAAAATCGAGATCCAGCGCGCCGTGTTCAAATCGTTTCCGACGCAATAACGCCGCCAGTTCCCAGGCGACGTGAAGCTGTTCACCCAATTGGTCGCGCGGCGGCGAGGTCAAGATCGCGTACGCTTCCTTGTACGTAAGCCGGTGTGCGCTGCGAATAACGCTCCGCGCAAAACGCGCGCTTCTGACCAGGCCACGTTTGTCGAAGTGAATGAAAACCGAATGCGTGAGCCGATCGACTCCAGGATTAAGACTGCAAACGCCGTTGCTTAACCGCTCCGGCAACATCGGGATCACCCGGTCGGGAAGATAAACGCTGTTACCGCGACGGCGGGCCTCGCGATCCAATGCGCTTCCCGGCTCCACGTAGGCGGCAACATCAGCAATGTGCACGCCAAGTTGCCACCCGCCGTTTGGAAGCTTCTCCACGCGAATGGCGTCATCGAAATCTCGCGCGTCATCCGGATCAATGGTGACGATGAAATCGTCGCGCAAATCTTCGCGTCCAACCAGTTGCCATCCATTGACCTGTTCGGAAATACGCGACGCCTGCTCCAAGACGTCTCGCGGAAATTCCGTCGGCAGATGATACTTCCGGATGATCGAAAGCATGTCGACGCCCGGTGCGGAGGCCGGCCCGAGCACTTCAATGATTTCGCCTTCAGGATTAACGTGCCGCGACTCCCAGGCTCCGAGGCGAACTACGACCTTGTCGCCGATTGTGCCGGCGGTCTCTGACCGCCGATTTTCGAGTGCGCGTCGGCGGTCAGAGACCGCCGCTACAGGGCCCACATAGACGTCGTGCACGAAACGTGGATCATCGGGTACGACATAGTAGAAATTGCGTGAGCGCTGCAGCGTGCCGACGATGGTGTCGTGAGCGCGTTCCAGGATTCGAATGACGCGCCCTTCCTGCCTTCCCTTTATCCGATTCGATGGCGCCTCGCGCGATATGCGCGCGACCACACGGTCTCCATGCATGGCTGTGCCGATATTTTCCGCCGCGATGAAAAGGTCAGGCCCGGTTGTTTTTTCGGGGGTGAGGAAACCGTAGCCAGCTGGATTGATCGACAATTTGCCCGTTACCAGGTCAGCTTCGGCCGGCAAGATGTATCGGTCCTTGCGAATCCGGGCGATCTGCCCTGCGCGCTCCAGTTCCCGTAGCGTTTGGCGCAACGCAACGCGTGTCTTGCCACTCGCGCCAATTTTCCGCGCGATCTCGATCGCATTCAGCGGCCGATAATCTTTTCTCGCCAGCAGTGCGAGAATTTGTTCCCTAATTTTAGATCCGTTTACGCTCATTCCGGCGAAACAATATGGTCAGGTTTGTCGATCTAACGCGATTTCAATCGGAGGTCTAAAAATGCGAAAGCCGATCATAAGTGGCGCAGTGGCGATGTTATTCGTGGCAAATACTTCATTCGCTGCCGGTAGCGGCAGAATGACAATCGCCAGTTCTGCCTTTCAACAAAGCGGAAATATTCCATCGAAATTTACATGCGATGGCAGCAACGCGAGCCCGCCTCTGCAGATAAGCGGGGTTCCCTCCGAGGCGAAAAGTCTTGTACTTATTGCCGACGATCCCGATGCGCCAAACGGCTTGTTTACACATTGGCTGGTTTGGAACATTCCGTCGCGGACCAATTCGATTGCCGAAGGAAGCGCTCCGAAAGGTGTCCACGGTACAAACGACTTCGGGAAATCCGGCTATGGCGGACCGTGTCCACCCTCAGGCACGCATCGATACTACTTTCGAGTTTTCGCGCTGGATCGCGAACTGGCTTTGCCTTCCGGCGCCAAACGAAGCCAACTGGAGGCAGCGATGAAAGGTCATGTCATCGCGAAGGGCGAATTGGTGGGGCGTTACGCCAAAAAGAAGTAGCTGCAGTGGCGGTCTGCGAACGCCTAGAGAATGCGGATATTTTCGGCGTTCATAGAACGTCGCTACAGCAGTTCGAATAATCGCGCTTCTGCATTAGTCTCATTTATCATGCGCGAGAGGATCTGGAGAATCGGGGACCGCCGCTTTGATGTCTCCCGGCACGCATTGACCATGGGCGTTCTAAATGTCACTCCGGATTCGTTTTCCGATGACGGAGAGTTTTTCACACCGCAGAAAGCAATAGAACGCGGCCTGGTCATGGCCGCGGAGGGCGCACACATCATCGACATCGGTGGCGAATCGACACGGCCCGGCTCGGAACCTGTTGCCGCTGAGGAGGAGTTGCGGCGCGTGATCCCCGTGATCGAAAAGTTGCGACAGAAAATTGACGCCCCGATTTCAATC
>Ga0210142_1000225_pt1 | contig 13062 bp, 13 predicted proteins | sample Goodyear_PhragC__FD_184869 | JGI IMG/M metagenome (GOLD analysis project Ga0210142, IMG submission 184869) | Wetland microbial communities from San Francisco Bay, California, USA, that impact long-term carbon sequestration - Goodyear_PhragC_D2... | ecosystem: Environmental > Aquatic > Marine >...
AATTCCTCCCAGATGAAATTGCCGCAGGGGAAAGGGTTGGTGGCGGCATTTATCATATCCGGTTTTCCCCCCACCGAAAGGACCGTTCATGAAGCGACTGGGACGGACCATGCTCCAGGGGCTGGGGGCGATTCTGCCCGCGGGCCTGACGCTCTTCATCCTCTACTGGTTGGCGGCCAACGCCGAACAGTTTCTCGGTGCGGTCATCAAGGTCCTCCTGCCGGAGGGCTGGTACCTGCCGGGAATGGGCCTGTTGGCGGGACTCTTCGCCGTCTTCCTGCTCGGCCTGGCCCTCAATGCTTTCCTGGTACGGCGCCTGTTCCAGTTCGGCGAGAACCTCCTCAACCGCATCCCCCTGGTCAAGACCCTCTACGGCTCGGTCAAGGACTTCATCGGCTTCTTCTCCCACCAGCGGGAGCGGGAGTTCAACCAGGTGGTGACGGTCGAGTTCGCATTCGGCGGAGTGCCGATACGGTTTCTCGGCTTCGTCACCCGCACCCAATTCCGCGACCTGCCCGAGGGGATCGGCCACGAAGGGGAGGTCGCCGTCTACCTCCCGCTCTCTTACCAGATCGGCGGCTACACCATCATGGTCCCGCGCTCGGCGGTGAAGCCGGTGAACATCTCCATGCAGCGGGCCATGGGCTTCGCGGTCACCGGCGGCATGTTTGCCGAAAAGGAGCGTGGCGGCGGCCCGGCCCCGGAACCGAAGGCCTGAACCGGCTCCGGTAGCGGTCCCTTCCTTTCCTGTCGCCGTCCTCTTCAGGGTTTACAAGCCGGCGAAAATTTTGTAATTTTGGACCATTGTCATCTCACTGCCCTGGAGGGGGCTACGCCAATGCTGGACGCCTGCTGACCACCAACGACCGCCCGGTCCGGAATCATTCGGACCGGGCGGTCGTTTTGCCAGGGGGCTGGCCCCCCGCCCGTTCTCTGCCAGGGTCCGCTTTGCCAATCGGGAGGTGCACGACGTGGGAAATTTCAACGGCATCGAAATCTTTTTTCTGGTCTGCGCCCTGATCGGCGGCGTCTTCGTCCTGATCAGGCTGGGCCTGCAGTTCGCCGGTGGGGATGTGCACACTGATCTCGACACCGATCTGGATATCGACGCCGGCGGCCACCATACCGATTCGGACGCCGGCTTCAAGATCCTCTCGCTGCACGGTATGTCGACCTTCCTGATGATGTTTGGCCTGGTCGGCCTGGCTCTCTATCGCCAGAGTCGGGCGGGCTTCCCCGTCGCCCTGGTCGGCGCCGTCCTGGCCGGCTTGGCCGCGGTCTGGCTGATCGGCAAGCTCTTCCAGGGGGCCGCCAAACTGCAGTCAAGCGGCACCCTGCCGACGGCGGCGGCGCTGGGGAGTACCGGTACCGTCTACCTGACCATCCCCGAGCAGGGGACCGGACGGGTCAGCGTCAACCTGCAGGGCCGCCTGCGCGAGTTCGACGCCGTGGCCAAGGACGGCCGCAAGATTCCCACCGGCACCGCCATCAAGGTGGTGCAGGTCCATGCCAATATTCTCGTGGTTGAAATCCTTCAATAGCCAAGGAGTGGAACCGATGTTCATCTTCGATTACTGGATTCTCCCCGTCGTCGCCTTCCTGATTCTGGTCGTCTCGACCCTGATTTTCCTCGCCTCGCGCTACAAGCGCTGCCCCTCCGACAAGATCCTGGTGATCTACGGCAAGGTCGGCGCCGGCCAGTCGGCCAACTGCATTCACGGCGGCGGCGCCCTGGTCTGGCCGCTGATCCAGGACTACGCCTACATGAGCCTGACGCCGATGACCATCCCCATCCCCCTGCAAAAGGCGCTCTCGCTGCAGAATATCCGCATCAACGTCCCCTCCACCTTCACCGTCGGCGTCAGCACCGAAGAGGCGATCATGAGCGCCGCCGCCGAGCGCCTGCTCAACCAGACCCAGAACCAGATCGAGGAGATGGCGCGGGAGATCATCTTCGGCCAGCTGCGTCTCACCGTCGCCTCGCTGACCATCGAGCAGATCAACCAGGACCGCGAGTCGTTCCTCGAGTCGATCCGCAAGAACGTCGCGCCGGAACTGAACAAGATCGGCCTCTACCTGATCAACGTCAACATCACCGATATCACCGACGAGTCGGGCTACATCGACTCCATCGGCAAGAAGGCCGCCTCCGAGGCGATCAACCAGGCCAAGGTCGACGTCGCCGAGCAGGACAAGAAGGGGGCCATCGGCGAGGCCGAGGCGACGAGGGAGAAGACCATCCGCGTCGCCGAGAACGTCGCCGAGTCGGAGAAGGGGAAGAAGCGCGCCGAGGCCGACCAGCGGGTCTTCGTGCAGCAGCAGGAGACCACCGCGACCATCGGCGAAGCCGAAGCGACCCGGGAGAAGACCATCCGCGTCGCCGAGAACGTCGCCGAATCGGAGAAGGGGAAGAAGAAGGCCGAGGCCGACCAGCGCATCTTCGTCCAGGGGCAGGAGGCCCAGGCCATCGAAGGGGAGAACAAGGCCAAGGCCGACATCGCCGCCTACAACGCCCAACTGGCGGTGAAGCAGGCCGAGGCGTTGCAGCGCGGCGAGGTGGCCAAGCGCGAGGCCGAGGTGGAGATTCAAAAAGCCCAGGCCAAGGCGGAAGCCGAGCGGCTGAACGCCGCCGAGGTGGTGCGCCAGGAGATCGACAAACGCAAGGTCGAGATCGCCGCCGAGGCCGAGGCGGAGAAGATCCGCCGCGAGGCCAAGGGGCAGGCCGACGCTATCCTGCTCAAGTACCAGGCCGAGGCCGAGGGGATTCGCAAGGTTCTCGACAGCAAGGCCGCCGGCTACCTGGAGCTGGTCAAGGGCTGCAACGGCGACGCCAAAGCGGTCGCGACGCTGCTGATGACGGAGAAGATCGAGCAGATCGTCCAGCTCCAGGTCGAGGCGATCAAGAGCATCAAGATCGACAAGGTCACGGTCTGGGACAGCGGCGGCAAGGACGGCACCACCTCCACCGCCAATTTCCTCTCCGGGCTGGTCAAGAGCCTGCCGCCGCTGCACGAGGTGGCGGGGATGGCCGGGATCGAGCTGCCCAAGTACCTGGGGGAGGTGGCGGCGGCGCCGGCCGCGGGGGATGGTGCGGGGCGGGCGCAGGAGGGGGGAGAGTAGGGGCGGTATGACTTTTCCGGGGCTGCGGAGGATGGAATGGAGGAGCTAGGGGACGGTTCTGGGAGGAGCTAGGAGGAGCTAGGGGACGGTTCTGGAATTATCGAATAAAATCGGACCCTTATAGACATATTTTTTTCCGAATAGGTATTGGCAGGGAGGGGGAAATGCCAAGACAGGCTCGAATCGGATTTCCGGACTTGGTTCATCATGTGATCTCGCGGGGGAACAACCGGAATTGGGTCTTCAAAGACGAGAGTGATTTTCGGCGGTATCTGGACATCCTCAAGCGGTACAAGGACAGGTATGGGTTTCGCCTTTACCATTGGGTCCTGATGAACAATCATGTCCATCTGCTTCTGGAGCCGTCGGCAATGGGGCGCCTTGGCAAGATTATGCAAGGGGTCAACCTCTCCTACACCCTCTGGTTCCACCGGAAATACCGGCAGGTGGGCCATCTGTGGCAGGACCGTTTCAAAAGTTTTCCGGTCGAGCGTGATGCCTACCTTTTGGAATGCGGGCGCTATATCGAAAGAAATCCCCTGCGCGTCGGTTTGGTCGGAGCCCCGGAAGAGTATCCGTGGAGCAGCTACGCAAGACACCGGTCCGGCCGCGAGGATGGTCTCACCGACCGGCATCCCCTTCTGGAGGAAATGTTTGCGAAGGGGGGAGGCGACGCCTACTCCACTTATGTATGCGGTCCGCGTGACCGCGAAGAAGAGGAGTTGCGGGAGCGGATGAAGGGAGGCGTGGTCGGTTCGAAAGCTTTTCTGACGACCCTGGAGACGGATTGGAGAAATGCCTGTCGGCCTGGGCGCGGGCGGCCAAGGAAAAAATAGTTTGTAACAAACCGGAATTAATAGGGAATTTGAGAACCGTCCCCAATTGTTCCACCCAATTCCAAAGCTCACACCCGGAGGACTGAACGATGACGAAGTACCTTATCTCCTTCCCCGGATCGGCGATGGACATCTCCGACGAAGACATGGCTGCCGTCGGCGAAGCGGCACACGCGGTCATGCGCGAGGCGAAGGATGCCAGCGTCTATGTGTTTGGTGGTGGTATCAACGGGGACGTCGCGCCGCTGATGGTCGCCGCCGACGGCACCGTCACGAACGAGACCTACCCGCAGACCAAGGGGTTCGACGGCGGCTTCTGTGTCCTGGAACTCCCCTCGCGCGAAGCCGCCGTCCAATGGGCCGCGAAGATCGCCAGAGCCTGCCGCTGCTCGCAGGAACTCCGCGAGTTCGGGTACGACCCCGAGGAGGGGAGTTCCGGGGACACCTCACTTTAGGGGAGTTCCGGGGACACCTCACTTAACTGAGACACCATTTTTCGGGAGGGGAAAATGCCACGTATCGCCCGAGTTGCTGCGTCAGGATCGCCCCATCAAGCGGCAGCTTTCCACCATGATTGAAGGAGGGGAACCATGTTGAAGCGCTACTACCCGCACGCCCTGGCCGCCATCTTCGTGGTCTTCTTCGCCCTTCTCGGCATCGCTCCGGTCTCCCGGCAGGTCTGGATCGCCGAGGTGATCCCGGTGGCCGGGGTCTTCCTGCTGCTGGTCGTCACCTTTCCCCTCTTCCGCTTCAGCAACCTCGCCTACTCCCTGATGGCCGTCTGGCTCTTCTGGCACACCGTCGGCGGCCACTACACCTTCGCCAACGTCCCTTTCGGCTGGGTCACCGACCTCTTCGGCTTCCACCGCAACCACTTCGACCGCATCGGCCACTACTCCATCGGCTTCTACGCCTATCCCCTCGCCGAATGGGTGACCCGCAAGCGCTGGTGCGGCCCGGTCCTCGCCTCCTTTCTCGGCCTCTTCTTCATCATGAGCGTCGCTGCCGGCTACGAGATCATCGAGTGGTGGTATGCGGCGGCTGAGGGCGGAAAGGCGGGGATCGAATTTCTCGGCTCGCAGGGGGATATCTGGGATGCGCAGAAGGACATGCTCGCCGATACCCTGGGTGCGCTGACCACGGTGGTGCTCTTCTGGGTGGTGCGGCCGGATCGGGTGGGAACGATCAATGGATAATAAAGTATTCAAAAAAGTCGCCATCCTCGGTGCCGGCGCCCTCGGCGCCTATTACGCCTCTCGGTTCCATGCGGGGGGCTTCGAGACTGTCCTCGTCGCCGGCGGCGAGCGGGGCGAGCGGCTGTGCCGAAATGGACTCAGGGTCAACGGGGAGCGGTTCGATCTTCCGGTCGTGGATGGGGCAGGTCCGCATACGCCGGCCGACCTCGTCCTGGTTGCCCTCAAGCACCATCAGCTTTCCGAAGCGCTTCCCGAGCTGCGGCCCCTGGTCGGTCCCGAGACCCTGATCCTGTCGGTGCTGAACGGTCTCGACAGCGAGGCGCTGATCGGCGCGGCCTACGGGGTGGAAAAGGTGCTTTACTGCGTGGCAGTGGGGATCGACGCGGTGCGGGAAGGGAGCGCGGTGACGGTTGCCAACCAGGGGAAACTCTTCTTCGGCGAGGCGCGCAACGCCCCGGCCAGCGCCCGGGTGCGGCGGGTGCAGGCGGCCCTCGACCGGGCCGGGCTGGCCTGGGAAACCCCGGCGGATATGCTGCGCATCCTGTGGTGGAAGTTCATGGTCAACGTCGGCATTAACCAGGCCTCGGCGGTGCTGCGCGCTTCCTACGGAATCTTCCAGCGTTCGGCCGAGGCGCGGGAAGTGCTGACGGAGCTGATGGCGGAGGTGATCGCCCTGGCCGGGCCGGCGGGGGTGGACCTGACCGCGGCCGATCTGGCCGAGTGGGAGCGGGTCCTGGACCGGCTGGCGCCGGAGGCCAAGACCTCGATGCTGCAGGACGTCGAGGCCGGACGCAAGACCGAGGTGGAGATCTTCGCCGGCAAGGTGGTGGCACTCGGCCGCCAGTACGGGGTGCCGACCCCGGCCAACCGCTTGATGCTGCACCTGCTGCGGGTTGTCGAGGAAAATCCCGCCTGAACTATTTCCCCGCCGCCTTCAGACCCTCCCGATACCGCTTGCCGTTCTCGATGTAACGCAGCGCACTCTGCCGCAGTTTTTCGCGCCCCGCCGGATCCAGCGTGCGGACGATCCTCCCCGGCGAACCGAGCACTACGGAGCCGTCCGGCACCTCCATTCCCTCCGTCACCAGGGTATTGGCGCCGATCAGGCAGCCGCTGCCGATCTTCGCCCCGTTGAGGATCACTGCGTTCATGCCGATCAGGCTGCCGTCGCCGATGGTGCAGCCGTGGAGGATCACCTTGTGGCCGACGGTGACGTGGCGGCCGACGGTCAGGGGGAAGCCGGGATCGACGTGGAGGATCGAGCCGTCCTGGATGTTGCTGCCGGCGCCGATGGTGATCAGGTCGTTGTCGGCGCGCACCACGACGTTGAACCAGAGGCTCGCTTCCGCCTCGACGACCACCGAGCCGATCAGGGTGGCGTTGGGGGCGAGGTAGGCTTCACCGCGCAGCTCTACCTTGCGCTCGGCCAGGTCGTAGATCATTGGGGGCTCCTTTCCATGGGTAATGGCCCGTTGGGGCTGACTCTTCGCGGCGCTCGGCTTGCATTATGCGGCAGGTGCTGTTATTTATCAAATGGGCAATAACCATATTATCGTTCGGAAAAATTGATTGAACCCATGGCCATCACCCTGCGTCAGCTCGACATCTTCGCCGCCACCGCCGCCAGCGGCAACCTGACCCGGGCGGCCGGCCGCATCGGCCTCTCCCAGTCGGCGGCAAGCATGGCCCTGGCCGAACTCGAACGGCAGTTCTCCGAGCCCCTCTTCGACCGGGTCGGCAAGCGCCTGGTCCTCAACGAGCGGGGGCGCGCGCTCTTGCCGCGCGCCCAGGAGGTGCTGGCGCGGGTGCGGGAAATCGGCGACCTGTTCGGCAGCGAAGCGGGGCGGCTCGCCGGCGAGCTGCGCATCGGCGCCAGCTCGACGATCGGCAACTACCTGATCCCGCACCTGCTCGGGCAATTGGCCGGCGGCCACCCGGAGTTGAAACTGCACCTCGACGTGGTCAACACCGAGCAGGTGATCGCCGGCATGGCTGCCTTCGCCTACGACATCGGCTTCGTCGAGGGCCCCTGTCGGCGGCCGGAGCTGGAAACCATCCCCTGGCGGGACGATACGCTGGCGGTCTTTGCCGCCGCCGGCCATCCCCTCGCCGCCAAGGCCGTGCTCACCCCCGTCGACCTGGCCGCGGCGCGCTGGATCCTGCGCGAGCCCGGCTCCGGGACCCGCGAGGTCTTCGAGACGGCCGTCGCCGGACGCCTTGCCCCCCTCCACGTCTTTCTCGAACTCGGCCACAGCGAGGCGATCAAGCAGGCCGTCGAGGCCGGCCTCGGCATCGGCTGTCTGTCGCTGCTGACTCTGGAACGGGCGCTGGCGGTCGGTGTCCTGAAACTCCTGCCGACCCCCTTTCTCGATTTCTCCCGGACCCTTAACATCCTGATCCACCGCGACAAGTACCGCACCGCGGTGCTGCGTGCCTTTCTCGATTACTGCCTGGCTCCCGGAGGTGCTGATGGATGACGCAACCGGCTTGAAGCGCTGTCCCTGGCCTACCAGCGATCCCCTCTACCGCGACTATCACGACCGGGAATGGGGGGTGCCCGTCCACGACGACCAGCGGCTGTTCGAGTTTCTGACCCTGGAAGGGGCGCAGGCGGGACTCGCCTGGATCACCATCTTGCGCAAACGCGAAGGGTACCGCCGGGCCTTTGCCGGCTTCGACCCGGAGGCGGTGGCACGCTTCGATGCCGCAAAGGTGGCAGCGCTGCTGGCCGATCCCGGCATCGTGCGCAACCGCCTCAAGGTCGAGTCGACCGTCGGCAACGCCCGGGCCTTCCTCCGGGTCCGGGAGGAGTTCGGCTCCTTCGCCGCCTACATGTGGCGCTTCGTCGACGGCCGGCCGCGGCAGAACGCCTGGCGCACCCTGGCTGAAATCCCGGCCAGTACCCCCGAGTCCGCCGCCTTCAGCCGCGACCTGAAGCAGCGCGGCTTCCGCTTCGTCGGCACCACCATCTGCTACGCGCACATGCAGGCGGTCGGAATGGTCAACGATCACCTGGTCAACTGCTTCCGCTGGCGGGAGCTGGGCGGCGGTGGCCACTGAGGGCCGGAATTTTTTGCTGGCCCCCCCACAGCCGGGTGTAGCCATCGCGGCGGCATGCTAAAATGAACGCGGTGAGCGGGCCGGATCAAGCGACCGGCGGCGGGTTCCTGCGGCAGCGAAAGGAGATTTCCATGCGCGAAGGGCAGATGGGACGGATGGCGCCGGGCGCCTTGCTGATGGCGCTGTTGCTGGTAGGCGCCTCGGCTTGGACGGCCAATGCGGCACAGCAGGTGACCCCCTCCGATGAGGTGCGCAGGGAGGTCAGTGAAGCCCTGACGACGATCGGCCAATATGGCGCCGAAAAGCGGGATGAAGCGGTCACCGTCGCCCGGAAGGCCCTGCACAAAACCGATGCCACCATCGACCAGGTGCAGGAGCGGATCGACCGCGATTGGGACAGGATGAATGCGTCGGCCCGGAAAGAAGCCCGGGAAACCCTCAACGCCCTGCGCCGGCAGCGGACCGATCTTGCCGAGTGGTACGGCGGCCTGAAGCACAGCTCCGCCCAAACCTGGGATGAGCTCAAAAAGGGATTCGCCCGAAGTTACTCAAAGCTGGGAAAATCCCTGGAAAAGGCCGTCGACAAGTTTTAGAACCCCCCTGCGCTGGTCTCCGGCAGGGGCTGCCGAACGTTCGATCCCAGGCGGCGCGGCACCTCCGCTTCGACCAACGCTCCTCTCGACCGATTCAATCCTACCCGCCAGCAGCGGGTCGAAACGACCCTCCAGCAGAAGCTCGTGCCCTTTCAGGCAGAGGTCTGTTCACCCGTCACGCAGGCCGTACTTGTTGATCTTGCGGTGCAGGGTGTTGCGGGCGATCCCCAGCGCGCGAGCCGCCTCGGTGATGTTCCAGCGGTGCTGCTCCAGGGCGCGGCGGATGGTCTCCAGTTCCGTGGCCTTGAGTTCCTGGGGGGAGGGCGGGGCGAGGCCTTTGCGGGACATCGCCGTCGTCACCCGTTTCTGCAGGGCCTGCAGGGTTTGCCAGGTCTGGTTCAGCCCGGCGGCGTCGAGCTGTTCGAGGCGCTCCCAGGAGGCGAAATCGTCCAGCGAGGCTCCTGCCACCGCAGCCGGCGCCGCTGCCGGCTGCGAGGGCGGGGCAGGGGTCGCCGCGGCAACGTCCCGCGAGATGGGAGTGAGGATTTCGCCGAGGTGCCGGGGAAGAATGGTGCCCCCGGTACAGAGCACCACCGCCCGGCGCATGGCGTTGGCCAGCTGGCGGATGTTCCCGGGCCAGGGGTAGTCGGTGAGAAGCCGCAGGGTGGCGGGGGCGAGGGTCAGCTCCGGATTGATCTGGCGGACGAAATGCTCGGCCAGCTGGGGGATGTCCTCGCGGTGCGCGTGCAGCGGCGGGATCTCCAGGCGGACGACGTTGAGGCGGTAGAAGAGGTCCTCGCGGAAGGTCTTGGCGCGGATCGCCTGCTCGAGGTCGACGTTGGTGGCGGCGATCAGCCGCACGTCGGTGCGCCGCGTCGCCTCGCTGCCGACGCGCACGATCTCACCGGTCTCCAGCACCCGCAGCAGCTTGACCTGGATCTGCGCGCTGGCGTCGCCGATCTCGTCGAGAAACAGGGTGCCGCGGTTGGCCAGTTCGAAGATCCCGCGGCGGGCGCTGCTGGCGCCGGTGAAGGCGCCCCGCTCATGACCGAAAAGCTCGCTCTCCAGCAACGTCTCCGGCAGCGCCCCGCAGTTGACCGGGATGAAGGGCTGGTTCTCCCGGTTCGAGGCGGCGTGGATGAAGCGCGCCAGCACCTCCTTGCCGGTCCCGGTCTTGCCCTGGATCAGCACGTTGATGTTCTTGGTGGCGATCTTGTAGGCCAGCGACACCAGCTTGCGCATGACCGGCGAGCTGCCGACCTGGAAGCCGACCGCCCTGGCGGTCTCGTCCCACTCCTCGCGGGCTTCCCCCTGCTCGCTCTCCCGGCCGTGGGCGACGGCCCGCGCCACCAACCGTTCGATCTCGGCGATCTCCTCGAAAGGTTTTTCGACGTACTCGTAGGCGCCGAGCTGGATCGCCGTGACCGCGGTCTTGATGGTGCTGAAGCCGGTCATGATGATCACCTCGCAGGCCGGCTGCCGGGCCTTGATCTGCTGCAAGAGGCTGAGGCCGTCGGTGTCCGGCAGCTTGAGGTCGACCAGCGCCACGCTGTAGAGACCTCCACTCAGAGCCTGGCTCGCTTCCGCCTGGTTGCGGGCGGTCGTCACCTGGTAGCCGCTGCGGCCTAAGAGGCGGCTGAAGAAGGTGCAGACATCGGCTTCGTCGTCGATGATCAGGATCTGGGTCTGGGTCTGGGACACGATGCTCTCGTTTCGTTGGCGGTCGGGTGGACCGGGTCAATCGGCCGGCAGTACCAGGCTGAAGGTGCTTCCCCGCCCCGGCTGGCTTTCCACTTCGATGGTGCCGTGGTGCGACTGGGCGATGCCGAGGCTGACCGAAAGCCCCAGGCCCGTCCCTTTGGATCCCTCCTTGCTGGTGAAGAAGGGGGTGAAGATTTTTTGCAGGTCGGCGGCCGGAATGCCGATACCGTTGTCGTGCACGCTCACCACCGCCCAGCGCCGTTCCCCCTCGCTACGCAGCGTCGTGGTGATCTCGATCAGCTTGCGGCGCCGTTCCACCTCGGCCAGGGCATCGCGGGCGTTGACCAGAAAATTGGCCAGCACCTGCTGCAGCTGCTGGCCGTTGGCGGCGACCCGCGGCAGGTCGGCGGCGAGGTGCTTGACCAGCTCAATGTGGCTCTGGTCGATCTGGAACTTCATCAGGCCGATGGCTCCCTCCACCTCGGCGTTGAGGTCGACGTCGCTGACCGGGAACTGGTCCTGGCGCGAGAAGGTCAACAGGTTCTGCACGATCCGCTTGCAGCGCAGCCCGCAGTTGACGATGTCGCCGAGCAGCTCGCCGTCCTCGGGCGGGAGGTCGGCGCCGCGCAGCAGCAGCTGGGCGGTGCCGATGATCACGGTCATCGGGCTGTTCAGCTCGTGGGCGACGCCGGCAGCCATCTCCCCCAGGGCGGCGAGCTTGGCCGACTGAACCAGCTGCGCCTCCAGCTTGGTCTTCTTGGTGACGTCCTTGATGATGTGGGTGACCGCCACCAGCTGGTTCTCGTCGTTGAAGACCGGATAGTAGGAGAGGTCGAGGACCAGGCCGGACTCGGTCTGCACCCGGCGGAAGACCGGCGCGCCGGTGGCGCGGATTTCCTGGATCGGGCAATCGGGGCAGGGCGTATCGCGGCGCTTGAGGCGGGCGAAGCACTTGTTGCTCTCCACTCCTTCCCAGTAGCTGGCCAGCTCGGCGGGGAGGTGGCTGTTGTGCTGAAGGATGTTGTAGTCGGTGTCGACCAGGAAGATCGCGTCGGTGACCGCTCGGAAGGTCGCCTCCCATTCCATCTTCGCCCGGCTGACCCGCTTGTAGAGCTGGGCATTCTGCATGCTGATCGCCAGTTGGTCGGCGAGGTGCTGGAGGAAGCTGAGCTCGGCACGGGCGTAGGCCCCTGCCGTGCTGCTGCCGACCAGCAGCAGGCTGGTGACCGCCGTCCGTTCGAAGAGCGGGACGGCGGCCAGCGAGGCCAGGCGCGGCGACTTTCCGGGGTCGAGCAGGGCCGCGAAGGAATCATCTTCCCGGGGATCGTAGCTGGTCGCCGCCTTGCTCTCCAGGACCTGCCAGAGGCGCGAGGCGCGGGGAATCGCGCCGGCGGTGCAGAAATCCTGCGGGGCCGTGGCCCGCAGGCTAAGGGCGTCGCCGCGCAGGGTTGCCATGCCTAGAAAGTCGCAGGGGAGCACGGCGGGGAGCTTGCGAAAGGCCCGTTCCAGGATCTCTTGGTGGGACATGTCGATGTTGATGTCCCGGATCAGCTGGTGGAGGATCTCCAGGCGGCTGTTCTGCTGGAGGACCTCCTCGTTGCGCTTCTTCAGCTCGACGTAGTAGTTGAGCTTGGAGGAGTCGACGCCGGTCAGCTGTTCGAGCAGTTTGTCTCTGTTGTCCAATTTCCCACCTGCATGAGAGTGATGGGTGAAAAGTGAAAAGTGAAAAGTGAAAAGTGAAAAGTGAAAGGATTCGTATTGGCTCTTCTCACCTTTTACCTTTCACGTTTCACGGGTTTTTACAGCGCCTGGCGGAAGATCTCTTCGATCTCGGCCACCGAGGCGCTGCGCGGATTGGTCACCAGGCAGGCGTCCTTCACCGCGTTGCGGGAAAGGAGTGGGATGTCCTCTGCCTGCACACCGATCTGCGCCAGCCCCTTGGCCAGGCCGATATCCTCGATCAGCGAACGGACGGCGGCAATGGAGCGGCGCGCCGCCTCCTCGTCGGAGAGCCGGCCGACCGGTTCGCCCATGGCCTGGGCGATGCGCCGGAACTTCTCCGGGCAGGCCGGCAGGTTGAAGGCCATGACGTGGGGAAGGATCGCCGCGTTGGTCTCGCCGTGGTGCTGGTCGATCAGGCCGTCGACCTGGTGAGTCATGGCGTGGGTGGCGCCGAGGATGGCGTTGGAAAAGGCGAGCCCGGCGATCATGCTGGCCATCGCCATGTTGGTGTTGGCCTCCATGTCGCCGCGGTCGGCCACCGCCCGCCGCAGGTTGGGGGCGATCAGCTCGATCGCCTTGATGGCGTGCATGTCGGTCAGCGGGGTGGCCGCCAGCGAGACGTAGGATTCGATGGCGTGGGTCAGCGCGTCCATCCCCGTCGCCGCGGCCAGCAGCGAGTCCTTGGTGCGCAGTAGTTCCGGGTCGACGATGGCGATGTCGGGGACCAGCGACTTGGAGATGATCGACATTTTCAGGCGCCGGACGGGGTCGACGATGATGGCGAACTGGCTGACCTCCGAGCCGGCCCCGGCGGTCGAGGGGGCGATTACCATC